>Ga0307978_1000528_pt1 | contig 31781 bp, 33 predicted proteins | sample OrgLakmetage1056_FD_203151 | JGI IMG/M metagenome (GOLD analysis project Ga0307978, IMG submission 203151) | Saline water microbial communities from Organic Lake, Antarctica - #1056 | ecosystem: Environmental > Aquatic > Non-marine Saline and Alkaline > Saline | place: Antarctica: Organic Lake...
CATTCCTTGCTTTTTACTATCTAATAAACTATAATTGATATAACCTGTTTTTTCTAAAGTATCTAATAAACTAGAAATTACATTTGTTTGTTTCAATTCTAATTTTTTTTTATTTCCTTGTCTAAATCTTATAATAAAATCTGCGATTTGATTCATTTTTTAAACTTTTTTTATTCCAGACACTAAACCTTTTTCAATTAAACGTTTAAACGATAATCGCGATAATTTTTCTTTACAGACCACACCTCGAGCTCTTCCTGTTAATGTACAAACACGACGAACTGTTTTTTTTATAGCGCTCATATGTAATCGGCTAGCGCATTCTTCTCTTATACTCAACGGTAAAATTTCAGTATTAACAATTAACTTTAAAATTGAATTGCTTTCTTCACTATTTTTTATAGCTTTCACCAATGATTTTTGTTTTAAAATGTTTTTTTTCAAATAAGGGTGGAGGGACTTGAACCCACACGCTAAAAAGCACTTGCACCTAAAACAAGCTCGTCTACCAATTTCGACACACCCTCAATTATGGAAGTTGTGAGATTCGAACTCACGACTTTCTCAATGCAAATGAGACACTCTACCAACTGAGTTAAACCCCCCTTCAGCACGACAGGGATTCGAACCCTGGGACCCAAAAAGGTCTCTAGCTTTCAAGGCTAGCACATTAAACCGCTCTGTCATCATGCTATGGAACCGAATAAATCGGTTCCAACTTATTACCTAAAGTAATGAACTTGTAACAATATTACTTGAAAATGTTAAAAATCAAACTGGATAACTTAAAAATGTTAAAATTATAAATAGAGTTGAACCTAAAATAATTGATTGTACAAATGTAACTCTTCCATAAGTATTTGATGGATATAGAACATCACCAACATCTTTTAAATGAAATGTTAAATCATCTTTAAAAAACATTCAACGAATAATTCGTAAATAATAGAAACCAGCTATACATGAACTAGCAATACCAACCAATGCCACTCCAATATAACCAGAAGTAATAGCCTGAAGTAAAACCATATACTTAGATAAAAATCCTGCTAAAGGAGGTACTCCTGCAATAGATAATAATGTAAATGCAAACGTAAATGCTAATATTGGATTTTGACGTGATAATCCTGATAACTGAGTTATAAAATTTCCATATCTAAAATTCGCTAATACAAAAGCAAATGTATTAAAAGACATTACAATATATAAACAAATATACACAAATGTTGCATGGATACCAATCATACTATTTGGAATAATTCCAACTAATAAAAAACCAATATGACTAATAGCACTATACGCTAATAGACGCTTAATTTTAGCTTGATTTAAAGCACCAATTGAACCAACAAGCATCGATAACACAGCTGCTATAATTAAAATTGGCTGTAAGTCATTAAATAAACATACAAAAGGACCTGTCATCAAAATAATCACTAAACCAAGTGTTGCAATTTTAGGAACAATCGCAAAAAATGCTGTAACAATTGTCGGTGAACCTTCATAAACATCTGGCGCTCACATATGGAAAGGTGCTGCCGCTAATTTAAATAGTAATGAAATTAAAATAAAAATTGCTCCAATTAATACCTCTGCCTCATCATTAGCATATCAAAGATACTCACTTAAACCTAAGAAACTAGTCTCACCTGTAAAAGCGTATACAATCGCCATTCCAAATAATAATAGACCAGAAGCTAATGCACCTAAAAGAAAATATTTTAAACCGGCTTCAGTAGAATGTTGACTGTGACGCTTTAAACTAGCTAAAACATAAAATGATAAACTTAAAAGCTCAATAGCTAAATACATCATGATAAAATCTCCTGATCCAACTAAAAACATCATTCCTAAAGTTGATAAAACAACAAGCTGACTAAATTCATAATCTAAAATTTGATCATCAACTGTAGACTTAAGCCCTAATAATAAAATTAACGCACTACTAAATACTAACATAATTTTAATACCAATTACGAACTCACTACAAATAAGAAAACCACCACAAACATATACAACACTATTACCAACAAATCCTAACTGATCAATTAATAAAACACCTGAAAAAACTAATGTAAAAATACATAATCAACCTAATTTATTTAATTGACTAATTTTTTTTCCTAGTTTTGTTAAAACCGCTCCATAACCTATTAAAACAACAACCGTACATGAAATTACGATTTCTGGAATTACTCAATAAAGATTACTGAACATTATAATTAACTACTGTTTTATCGAACTCTGTTGCTACTTGACCAAATAAATCTTGACGTTTAATTCCCTCTTCATGATATAAACATAATACAATACCACCAATCATACTTACCAATAAAACTAAACTACTTACTAAAAAATAAATAAAATAATCTGTATAAAGTACAGCTCCTAACTGCTCAATATTTGAACTTTCTACTAACCCTGTATAATACACCATTTCTCAACTAGCCTCGTATGTACCAACTGATAGTGCAAAATAAATTTGGTATAAGAAAATAAATCCGATAATCATACCAATCGGTAAATATCGAGTCGCATTCTCATTTATTTCTACTAATTTAATATTTAGTAACATAACCACAAATAAAAACATAATTCCAATCGCTCCTCCATAAACAATACAAAACAATATAGGCAAGAATTCTAAACCTAATAATAACAATAAAAAAGCTGCATTTAAAAATGCTAGAATTAATCAAAAGACACTCATAATCGGATTATTTGAACTAATTACTTGGTAACCAGAAAAAACACCGCTAACGCTTCATAATCAAAATAAAAAAGATTCCATTTTTAGCCCTTGGATGGATTTGAACCAACGCGAAACAACTTAGAAGGTTGATGCTCTACCACTGAGCTACAAAGGCAAACATTTTCAATCACTTCTTTAATACGTCTATTCGATAGTACGATTACTAACGAGTCCAGAAGGAATCGAACCTCCCTCTCTTGATTTGAAGTCAAGAATAATACCGATATACTATGAACCCACCACACGCCCAATAAATTGGACGTGTCAAGTAATAAAATTATAATACAAATAACTTAATTACTGAAGCGTGCATTGGATCTAATACTAAATTAGGATAAACTCCTAATACTAAAGTTAAAGCTACCAATGGTAATAAAACAAGAAATTCACGTCGAGTTAAATCTCGAGAATAAACACTATGTTTTATATATGTACTCATCGCACCAAAACAAACACGATTATATAAAAATAATGCATAAGCTGCTGAAAGAATTATTCCAGCACAAGATACGATTGTTAAAAACGGGTTAATTTGAAACACCGCTAATAAACTTAAAAATTCACCAACAAAATTAGCTGATAAAGGAACTGCAATATTCGCTAATGTTAAAATAAAAAACATAATTGAATATAAAGGCATTGTTACAGCTACACCACGATAATATTTAATAATTCTCGTATGATGACGCTCGTATAATAATGTTACAACAATAAATAAAGCCGATGATACTAAACCATGAGCAAGTTGTAAAAATATTGATCCTTCAACTCCAATCACTGAAAATGAAAAAATAGATAACATAACTACTCCCATATGTGATACTGAAGAATAAGCAATTACTCGCTTTAAATCAGTCTGACGTAATGTTGTTAAACTAGCATATACGATAGCTAAACAAGCAAGAGTTAATACCATAGGTGCAAAAAATTCACAACCGTGAGGTAATAATGGTAAACTGAATCTAATAAATCCATAGGCTCCTAATTTAATAAGAATACCTGCTAGGATAACAGAACCTGCAACTGGTGCCTCAACGTGAGCTAAAGGCAATCAGATATGAAATGGAAACTTTGGAATTTTAACTGCAAGACTCGCAAAAAAACACAAAAAAATAATAATTTGAAGATTTTCATCGATACTATAATTTAATAGAGTTAAATAATCTGTAGAACCTGTAATTAAATAAATATAAAAAATACTTAATAACATTAATACTGAACCAACAAGTGTATAGAAAAAGAAATAATAAGAAGCTCTAATTTTTTCTTCACGGGCTCCTCAAACACCAATAATTAAAAACATTGGAATAAGAACTCCTTCAAAAAACATATAGAAACCTAATAAATCTAAAATAGTAAACACTCCCATAAGTAAAAATTCCATACCAATAAAACATAATAAATACTCTTTTCTTAAAATAAGAATAGTATCTCAAGATGCTAATAAACAAATTGGAATTAAAAATGTAGTTAAAACCACAAAAAATAAACTAATACCATCTATTCCGAAAAAAAAACCATAGTCTGTCATTCAATATACTTTAAAAGAAAATTGAAAATCTGCACTACCATAATCAAACCTACTTCAGATTCTTAGTGATTCTAAAAATTCTAATGTCGCGGTCCCTAACGCGATTTCACGTAAGTTGTTTTTACTAAACATTAAAAAAAAAAAGCCAATAAACGGGATTAGGAATAAAGGCACTAAACTGTCAAATATAGACATCATAAAAATGATTGGGGATTCAACCCAATTTTCATTTTAACTACTGATAAGTAGTAACCAAACTCTAGCATTACAATCAAAGGAACTCAAATTAAAATTAATGAAACTATGTCAGGCGGTGTTACTAAACCGATTACTAATAACAATAAACTATAAACTCACTTTCTTATTTCCAATAATTTTATGTGAAAACCAAGCAATAGCATTATAGTCGTTCCTAAACTTAAATACCCTATATGAGTTAAAAAACCAATAAAATCTACTAGTTTAATACTACAAATTAAATGATCACTCATAAAACCAGTAAAAAAGAAAACTGCAAATGGTAATAAATACTTTACATACAACGTTAAAATCAATACAAAAAGTAAACCTAATCGCTTAACCATATTAATCATATCTACTTTTTCATGTAAATATAATCCTGGCATAATAAAACATAAACATGAATAACATAAATATGGAAACGAACATATTAATGAAATACCTACACTAAATCAGATAAAACAAGTAAACGCCTCATAAAGCTCTGTGAATATTAATTCTATAGGACATAAAGAAAAAAGTAGATTATATTTATACTCGAATACAATTAATGTACTTACAAAAACTGAAAACACATAATAATAAAATCTATAACGTAACTCGTGACTATGGTAATTAAACATTTGTTCGGAAAAAATGGGACTCGAACCCATACGACATATTGCAGTCAATGACTTAGCAGGTCATCCCATTACCAATTCTGAGCATTTTTCCTCTACCACACCACATTATTTTTTATGCCTAAACATGGAGTCGAACCATGGACCTTTTGATTACAAAACAAACGCTCTACCAACTGAGCTATTTAGGCGAGGCACACGTGTTGCCTTAAATATATGATGAACGAGCCCCACGAGCATTAGAACGTGTTCGTTGACCTCTACATGGTAATCTAAATTTATGACGACGACCACGATAACTATTAATTTTTACTAATCTCTTTACATTCCCTCGAATATAACGAGATAAGTTTTTATGAATAGCTAAACTATTGTTTAAATTATTATATCGACCCAATAGCTCATATAAACTTGTTAATTTAATACTTGAAATACTAGAAACAATACAATCTAGTCTAACTCCAATTTTTAATGCAATATCACTTGCTCTCGCATCTGAAATTCCATAGATTTTTTTCAAATTGAATCCAAGCGATTTTTCTGGTGCTCTAAATTTTAAAATATGATATCTGTAGGATTTGAACCTACGATGGGTTTCCCCATTTGATTTACAGTCAAACGCAATAGGCCGCTCTGCCAAGATACCAAAGTCACGTTCAAGACTACTTGAACATGACTAATATAGCTCTTAAACTTCTAATTTTAAAAGTTTGTTTTCTAATAATCCGATTAACGGAGTAAAAATTAAAAAGTAAGCAAAATAGAACACACTTGCAACTTGACCAATTGTTACATAAGGCTCTTCAGGAGCACAAGCACCAATATAAGTAAGTACTAAGAAATCTCCAACTAAAAGTCAGAAAAATACTTTAGCAATTGGACGGAACTCATGTGATCGAAGCATAGAAGTATGTACATGAGGCATTGCAAATAATACCAGTAAACTTCCTGCTAGACCCATAACACCAATTAACTTATCTGGAATTGAACGTAAAATTGTATACGCAAATAAGAAATACCACTCAGGTTGAATGTGAGGTGGTGTTACTAAAGGATTTGCTGGAATATAATTATCAACATCTCCCATAGCATTAGGTGCATAAAATAAAAATCCTGCTAAAATAAAAATAAAACCACAAATTCCAACTAAATCTTTAGTTGTATAATATGGGTGAAATGGAATTTTATCAATATTTCCATCAACTCCTAATGGGTTATTTGAACCATGATCGTGTAATGCCACTAAGTGAACCACAACTAAACCAGCGATTAAAAATGGAGCTAGGTAGTGTAGTGAAAAAAATCTATTTAACGTAGCGTTACCAATAGAAAATCCTCCTCATACTCATTGAACAATATCTTCTCCAACGAACGGAATTGCTGAAATTAAATTTGTAATAACAGTTGCTCCTCAATATGACATTTGACCTCAGGGTAGAACATACAATGCTAAATCTTGTTAATCTAAAATTCTTCGAGAAACAAGCCGTGTAACCTCAAACGGGTCCTTGTGGCAACAAACCCTTGTTGTTGCTAGCATTGGACTGTACATTAAGCACCAATTTCAGGTACCCATCAGTGGCCCAGTCTCTAGGGACGTGTAATGACGCCCACGGTCTCGAGATAATTTATAGAAGTGATTTCTTATGAATAGTGACTACTCACTTCTCTAAAATAAAGAATTGCTCTTTGACTCGTTTTCACTAATGTTGCCTTGGAAAATTTTTCCTCAATTCCCTGCCGGGAATGTCAATCACATTTATACTATTTCTTCATTACAATTACATAGTATACTTTCGTGCTTGGACTATATTTCTTTAATCTTAATCTTTCACTAGTTTAATAATATAATTATTAAAATACTTAAACCCACTTCCTTCTTTAAATTTTTTTCGTACATTTCTATAACTAAAACCCCTCATTTTTTGCTTATTGTAATATAAACTACAATTCTTTAATGACGGAAATCGTTTTATTTCTTTTTTATCTTTCATACAGTAGACCATAACTTCTTTTGAGAATGTTTTTTTATTCCATTTTTCAGACCCCTTTTGCTGATTCGCTTTAGCGGCTTCACTACGATTTAACGCTAACGCTGACAGTAACTTTTTTGTCTCATCTAACAAATTTTTGTTTCTGTTTAACTCACCAATACGCTTCCTTCTCTCATCTGAATAATTTTCTCTCATTTTAGCTTTAGTCTCATCAGTATGTTTATAACCCAAAGAAGAACCTGCTTCTTTTAAATTGTTATAATATGGGTCATATTTTTTAAGATAAAAATCTTCTCGAGTAATACCATCTTCATTTTCGAAAAACTCTAAGATATGAAACGAAAAGTTACGTTTATTATACTTAGACATTGCTCTTCCTAGATGAACACTACTTGACTTATTTTTATGGAAAAAATGATTTGAAAAACGAACATAAAGTCTATTATGCTTTAACGTTTTACTTATACCTCTTCCAATATAAAATTTGTCAGGATCAAGATTATTTAAAACTAAGTAAATACCCGATTTACCTTTTAATTTTGTACGAATAGAATCTCTACAGAAAGGATGAAAATAACTAACTAGATATTTCATTTTAGATTATTAAAACATTTTCGGCAATGATTTATACCGATGAACGCAGTAGCCATCATAACAATAAAAATCACAACTCCAACTCCTCATAGAAGCTGTCGAGGTGCTGTATATGAACCATAATATAAACCTCTACCTATATGCATGTAAACAAGCATAAAAAACATAGAAGCTCCGTTGGCATGCAGATAACGAATAAATCAACCTCAATTAACATCACGCATAATATGCTCGACTGAAATAAAAGCTAAATCGATATGTCCGGTATAATGCATCGCCAAAAAAATACCACTAGCAAGCTGAATCACAAGAACTAGACCTAATAATGAACCAAAACTTCAAAAATAAGAAATATTTGATGGAGCTGGAAGGTCGATAAGTAAATTGTTTACAGTAGCCAGTAACGGGTGAGTTTTTAACAATCTCATAAGAAAAATGTTTGATAGTCCTCTATTGCTAGGAACTATTGGTTATTCTCACTCAAGACCCCCTTTAACTCATGCATAAATAAGACCAATCGTTAAAATAACGAAAAAATCTAGCATAACTCAGTATCCAAAAGCGCTTAAATCAGCTAGTACAATACTTCAAGGAAATAAAAATGAAATCTCTAAATCAAAAATAATAAATAAAATCGCTACTAAAAAAAATCGAATCTCAAATTTTTGCCGAGAGTCTCCGAATGGGTCAAAACCACACTCAAAAACCGATAGCTTTTCACTATCACCATTTTTAATACCTAATATATAAGATAAAGCTGGCAATACAGAAGCTAAAACAATAGAAAATGCTGTAAATAAAAGTATTCCACTATATTCAATCATATCCCATCTTAAGGGAGTTAAACCCTAAAAGATGGTTTGTTTTTCCAAAATTACTTTTTGTCTGATGTAACTAGGTAAGCTAGCTCATTAAACGTGTGAAACTCTGGTGGTGAAGTTAGTGTTCACTCCAATGTTGGAGCTTTAACTACATCCGTCTCAAGATCAAAAAACTCTGGAGCTCTTCAATAATGACGTCCAACTGCGATACCATCTGTAAATGTTCTATAAATAATATATAGGAAAATTAATACAGCGATAAATGAAACAACACTTCCGAAAGATGAAACATAGTTTCAACCTGCATAAGCATCTGGATAATCATTATAACGTCGTGGGAAACCAGCAAGACCTAGGAAATGCTGAGGGAAAAATGTTACATTAACTCCGATAAACATTACTCAAAAATGAATTTTACCTCATGTTTCTGGATAAGCGTAACCTGTCATTTTTCCAATTCAGTAATAGAAACCACCAAATAGTGCAAAAACTGCACCCATTGATAGAACATAGTGGAAATGCGCAACTACATAATATGTATCATGTAATGCAATATCAACTCCTCCATTAGCTAACATAACACCTGTTAAACCTCCTAAAGTAAATAGGAAAATAAAACCAACTGCTCAAAGCATTGGTGTTGTTAAACGAACTGAACCACCATACATTGTACCTAATCAACTGAAAATCTTAATTCCTGTTGGAACTGCAATAATCATTGTAGCTGCTGTAAAGTAAGCTCGAGTATCTACATCCATACCAACTGTAAACATGTGGTGAGCTCAAACAATGAACCCTAAAACTCCAATAGAAGCCATAGCATAACACATACCTAAGTAACCAAAAATAGGCTTATCAACAAACGCTTGTACGATGTGACTAACAATACCAAAACCTGGTAAAATTAAAATATAAACCTCAGGGTGACCAAAAAATCAGAATAAATGCTGATATAAAATTGGATCTCCTCCTCCAGCAGGATCAAAGAAAGATGTATTAAAATTACGATCTGTTAAAAGCATCGTAATACCACCAGCTAAAACTGGTAAACTTAACAGTAATAAAATAGCTGTTAAAAATACGGCTCACACAAATAAAGGTAAACGGTGAAATGTCATACCTGGAGCTCGCATATTAATAATAGTTGTAATGAAATTCATTGCACCTAAAATTGAAGAAATACCAGCTAAGTGTAAACTAAAAATTGCTAAATCAATTGAACCTCCTGAATGGAAATCAATTGATGATAACGGCGGGTAACACGACCGTTAACTGTGGACTATACCTTCAAACGGTTCTAAGTTTTTGTCAATACTTATCATAAGTCTTTCATATTCATCTGACTTACTTTTTCTTTTATAAGATCTTAGTAAAGACTGTATTTGTTTTAGCTTTGGGTAATTTTGTTTATCTCGAAAAGATCGAGATCACACTCTATAATAAAAAGAAGAAATACCTTTTAATTTTTTAAAAAAGAATTTTTTAATTAGTTTCAAATCGTTTTTTGAATATAAATCAAATTGTCAAAAACCTTTACGATTTCATCGTACTACGTTTTTTATACCAATATGTTCTAAGATTTCTTCTAACACTTTTTTATCTAATTTTTGCGTCACACCAAATCCATGGCAATAACGTGTTGCTGATTTCTTTACAATGTAAAATGAACCTTCAGCTTCAATAAAACCAACCACTCACGCAGTTGTTATTTTAGTCTTATCTAAGTCAGAATAAATAGTAGAACACCTTTTTAACTTAGAATTAGATTTAAACTCATTTATTTTATCTATTTTTTCTTTTTGTGAAAAATTTTCTGATAATCAAATCATATACGCTGTTTTAAACAACTCTAGGTCTTCTTTTTTAGAAGTCCGTAACCTACCACACAACAATTCTATTAAATGCAGATTCCCTTTTTGATTTTTAATCGTGTAATGAATCATACCATCTTTATCTGCCTTTTTTGTAACAGTACCATAACCAATATTTTTTTTGATTATATGTAGTAATTGTTTATTTGCTTCGGTTAAACTTAGTTTATAAGTTAATGTAATTTGATTTTTTTCTCCTTTTCGTGTGTAAATATTAAAACAACCATCACCATCTGTTAAACCAGCCAAATAATTCTTAAATCCATTTGTTTCACATTTATCATCCAATCTGGATAATCAGGTTTCTTTCAACCTAGTCTCTGATGACTTTAAATTTTTTGTTTTATTCATAATATAAGTCAGGCGGATTGTATCTTTTTTTTTAGATTATAACTGAACCTTTAATTGGAACGAGTACTAAAAAAATAATAGCAATACTTTCCCGCATCGAGTGAAATTTATTTTTTTTGAACAGCTTACCCGAGTTTTTAATTAAACCGTTCATCCTGTACCTGCACCTCCTTCAACTAAACTAGAACTTAATAATAAAATGAATGCTGGTGGCAGCAATCAAAATGAGATATTATTAAGACGTGGGAAAGCCATATCAGGCGCCCCGATCATTAGTGGAACTAATCAGTTACCAAAACCTCCAATCATAACAGGCATAACTAGAAAAAAAATCATCACAAAAGCGTGAGCTGTTACGATAACATTATATAATTGGTGATCACCCGCCAGAAAAGCAATTCCTGGTGAAGATAACTCAAAACGGATTAACATACTAAAAGCGGTTCCTACCATTCCAGCAAACGCACCAAATAGAAGATACATAGTACCGATATCCTTGTGGTTAGCAGAAAACATTCATCGAATCATTCAAGACATTAAAACTCAAGCAAGTAAAAAAATTAAGTTTTACTTGCTCTCAACAAAAATTTAATCTCGGCTGTCTTCTAGAAGACCTTCGATATGGTTACAATACTCATCTAAATTTACTGCTTTTACCGCAATAGGCATAAATGCGTGGTTTGCTCCACAAATCTCTGAACACTGACCATAAAACACTCCTTCTCTATTTGCTAAAAAACCTGTTTGGTTTAAACGTCCAGGCATACAATCAAGCTTAACTCCTAATGAAGGTACTGCTCAACAGTGAATAACATCTGCTGATGTTAAAATAACTCGAACATGAGTATAAGTTGGGACTACTAACTGATTATCAACCTCTAATAGACGAAGATCACCTGTTTCTAAATCTGACTCAGGAATCATGTATGAATCAAATTCAATACTAACTCCGTCTTGATCTGCATAATCTGAGTACTCGTAACTTCAATATCATTGATGTCCAACTACCTTAATAGTAATACCAGCATCAATTACCTCATCGATTAGATAAATTAATTTAAATGAAGGATAAGCAATAGCTACTAAAATAAACGCAGGAGCGATTGTTCAAACAATCTCTAAAACTGTACCATGAATAAGATACTTATGTGAAATAAGTTTCTTACTCTTACTATACTCTCGACATGATTCGATCATTACCCAGAATACAGCTAACAAAATAAAACAAAGATAAACCATAACTTCATTATGAAAGTTAATGATCTCTTCCATTACCGGTGAAGCACTCTCTTGAAAAGAAAGTTGTAACTTCTCGGCAACATCTAAACTAAATAAAGATAACATATAGCGCTAGCAGGGCTTCAACCTACATAGTTCTCAAACGTATAACACTTAGAGAGATTCGAACTCACAGTCTACAAGGCCGAAACTTGTTGCATTACCAATTATGCTATAAGTGCTACCTCACGTTGAAGCCGTAACTTCAACGTGCTTACAATCAATTATTTATTATTACTTGCTACATAATATAGCATTGGAAGTAAAATCGCTAAATCTAAATCTAATGATAAATTATTTCCTAATAAAATTAGCGTTGACGCTAAAAAAATTGAAAATGCATAGTTATAAATTTGACCTGATTGCAGTTTTGATAATCAACCTGATAAATTTACTAATCCATTTGAAATACCTACTGGACCTACCGCTTCAATCAGACCACGATCAATAACCTTATACGTAACATCATGACCAAATCGTAAAGCTGGTTTAGCTATATAATGATTTAACACGAAATCTACATTTCATTTATTATTAAAAAATGTATAAATTACCTTTCCTAATGTACCTCCCATTCAACCAAAAAATGTATTTTTTGGTAAATTAAATAGAATGAATCCAAGAATTGCTCCTGTAAATGAAAACATTACCGGAACTCATTTTACAAATATATTCATAAATTCACCTTCTAATACATTATTATGTGAAGGTAACACAAAGATACTTTGTTGGAAAAAATTTGATCCTCCACCAATAATAGCATCACGACCTAAATAACCTACAAAAATAGCTCCAAAACTCAATAATCATAATGGAACTCACATTCTTCATGGCGATTCATGAGAACCAGTAAGTGTTGCTTGAGGAGCATTACTTGGTACTATAAATGTTAGAACTAATAAACGAATTGAATAAAATGCTGTAAACCCTGCTGAAAGAGTTCCTAGTCAATGTGCAAAACAACCATCAATAGAATAACTACTATAAGCTAATTCTAAAATAGCATCTTTTGAATAAAAACCTGTTAAAAATGGGAAACCCATTAATGACAATGAACCAATTAACATCATAGAATATGTAAAAGGAATACTTTTGATTAAACCTCCTAATTTACGCATATCTTGCTCGTCAGCCATTGCGTGAATTACACAACCTGCCGATAAAAAAAGTAACGCTTTAAAAAACGCGTGATTTGCTAAATGAAACAATCCAACTCCATAATTACTTACACCACAAGCAAAAACCATATAACCAAGCTGTGAACATGTTGAGTAAGCAATCACTTTTTTAATATCATTCTGGAATAAACCAACTGTAGCTGCAAAAAATGCTGTAGATGCTCCAATCACTGCAATTACACCTAATGCATAATCTGAGTGCTCAATAATAGGTGAACAACGAACTAATAAAAATACTCCCGCTGTAACCATCGTAGCTGCATGAATTAATGCAGATACCGGAGTTGGACCTTCCATAGCATCTGGTAATCAACCATGTAATCCTAATTGCGCTGATTTACCAACTGCACCAATAAATAATAATAGAGAAATTAATGTTAGTGAGTGAAAACTATGTCCTAAAATAACAAGTTCACTATCCACACACTCACTTGCTCCTGTAAACATAACACTATAATCCAATGAACCAAATGTGTCAAAACACACAAACATACCTAATGCTAAACCTACATCACCAACTCGATTAACAACCATCGCTTTTATAGCTGATTTATTAGCTTGAATTCGAGTGTATCAGAAATTTATCAGTAAATATGAACATAAACCTACTCCCTCTCAACCAATAAACAACGTCAATAAATTTGATGATGTTACTAATATTAACATAAAAAATGTAAATAAACTTAAGTAACTCATAAATCTACATAAATGAGGATCTCCACTCATATATTCTGTTGAATATAAATGCACTAAACAACTTACTCCTGTAACAACTATTAGCATCACGCATGTTATCTGATCAAACATTAAAGTGAACGATACTGAAAATAATCCAACATCCATTCAATTTCAAAGATCTACATAAACTGAACTTCCACAAAGCCCAATTTCATAGAATCCAAAACAAGATATCATAAACGTTAATACAATGCTACTAACCGTAATTAAACTAGCACCTTTTTCTCCAATAAACCGACCCAAAAAGCCAGCTGATAAAAAACTAAACAAAGGAATAAATAATATTAAAGCATACATTTTATAAAAACTACCTAAGAAGGATTTGAACCCTCGACTTTAAAGTTAACAGCTTCACACTCTACCGCTGAGTTATTAGGTAATAGTCACGCTTTTAACGTGACTTATATAATAGTCTCCTTTTAAATATACACCATCCAATAAACAACTTCGTAAAAACGGAGTTCTAATATGGTGTGAATAAATACTTCAATAATTTAAAGGAGTATTACTAAAAATAATGTATAATAATCTTTCTTTTTCCTCAATACTTCAATCACTCAATACTGAATGACCTTTGTGCTTAAAATTACTCTCTAAACTCAAACGAAATACACTTTTTATTATAAATGATGAACTATATAGTCCTCGAATCAACAACATAATCAAGCCTGGCTTTTTTATACAAACTGAAATTATTAAATTAAATGCTGAACTTTTACCTTTATAATAGAAATCTAGTCGAGGGATACTACCTATACGACCTGTCCTCAAAGGTGGACGTTTGAAATTATACGCAATATCTGAAACTACTTCAATATCCTTACTATAAATAATCATATATAATAATGTCATATTTATACACGAACTTACACCATAAAAATTAATACAAAAATTTATAATATCTAAGTCTTTTCAGACACTATCTTCAAATAATGTCACTCCGCAAATATGACTTTTACCTCCGCTTAAACGACAACCAAAAACAAACGTTTTTAATTTTGTTAACGAAATATAACTATAACAAAATAATACACATATTAAAATACTACTACTAAAAAATAATGATCGATTTAATGTCTCCCATTTTTGAAATGGGTTTGTTTTTAAATATACAATATGCTCAAACTTACTAACCTTTTTAGATAAATTTATAACGTGACACAATGGTTTTACCACTGACTGTTTATTTAATCTAAATTCTTTCTTTTTAGCCTTAACCCTTCTACGAATAAAACCAAAACTAAAAAATGATGAGTATAATAAATCTAATCCTGTTTTAGTAAACACTAATTAAGCACCTCATCAATAAACTGAAATGAATAGGAAAACTCATACAACATCAACAAAATGTCAATATCAGATAGCTGCCTCAAAACCATTATGATGGTGTTTTGTAAAATGGTGGTTTAAAATTCTAGAAAAACAAACCATTAAAAATGTTGTTCCAACTAAAACATGAATACCATGAAAACCTGTTGCTAAAAAAAATGTTGATCCATAAGCTGAATCTGAAATTGTAAAAGGTGCCTCATAATACTCCATTGCTTGAAGTGATGTAAATATTACTCCTAAAAATATTGTTAAAAATAATGATAAGATAGTATTAAATCGATCTCCTGAAATTAAACTATAGTGAGATCAAGTAATTGTTGCTCCTGATGTTAATAACAACGCTGTGTTTAATAACGGAACATCAAATGCACTAATTGGAACTATTCCAATTGGTGGTCAAACTCCTCCAATATCAACTGTTGGACCTAATGATGAGTGGAAAAATGCTCAGAAAAATGAGAAAAAAAACATAATCTCTGAAACAATGAATAATAACATTCCTTGCTTTAATCCACGTTGAACTACCATTGTATGGTGACCTTCAAATGATGCCTCTCGAATTACATCTCTTCATCAAACAATCATTGTTCCAATAATAAGTAATAATCCTGAAAACATAATAATGTCTCCAAATGCGTAACTGTGAAATCACATAACTGTACCTACTGTTAATCCTAAACAACCAAATGAACCAACGTATGGTCATGGTGAAGGATCTACTAAATGTCATGGGTGGTAATGTTTAGCCATATTTTATAAGTTTTATTTAAACACAATAACAAAAATTGTTGAACTGATATTAATAATCAGATGCGGCATATGCGTTAATAATAAGTCAATTTAATACAAATATAGTTCTATTATTTCTGTTTTTTTACCCATTTAGCTTGTTTTCCTCACTGAGTCTTTGATTGACCACCTCGAGTTTTACCACCATTTGGATGATCCACTGCATTCTTCGCATTACCACGCACTACTGGACGATGACCTAATCAACGATTTGCTCCAGCTTTACCTTTTTTTATTAGTTTATAAATATCTTGCGAACTTGATCCAATACTAGCCGTACTTTCACCGCTAAATCATTTTGTCACTTTACTCGATAAACGAACTAGACAACCACTAGAATCATTTCTTAGTAAACGACCCGACGTTCCTGCTGCACGACAGTACTTACCATCTATGTTATACACAGAACTACCTGCACGAATCTCTTTTAGTTTTAATATATTACCATTAAAACTTGAGTCACTATACGTCTTTAACTCTTGATTTAAACTAGATAAACGATACATTAAATCAAATTGTTTTGTAACCACTCGACTAATTAAACCTGATCGGTTTGAATCATATTCACTCGAAATATAATGAATTAAATCACTATATACTGTTTGTGAACCGCTATAATCAATATATTTCAATTGACGCTTATTTCTACCTCCACGATGACGAGTCGTTATACGACCTGTCTCGTTTCTACCTCCACTATTAGATACTTTTTCACGTAAACTCTTAGAATATAAAAGTTTACTTAAATTCGATCTACATATAATCACGCGGTTCTTACAAGAACTACGCTTCGTTTTTAATTTAACGATACTTTTAATTGTCAGATTCCTCATTTTGTTGATATTTCTATACTACTCGATTTATGCTTTTTACATAAACTATTTCCTGATACTCCTCCTTCCATTTCTCTCATACCTCTAGCTCGACGAACACCGTTTAAACGACCTTTTACAGACATAACGATACCTCGACGAGACATTGATCTACGAGTTACTCCTACACTACTCGATAATAAACCTGAGTCTAATTTATCTAGTGACACAATACCTTCTTTTAATTTCTCCTTTATTTCTCACACTTTTAGTGCTCTTATACTAGCACCTCCAACTCTTTGTTTGTTCATATATAGGCTTGGAAGGATTTGAACCTACGACCACTAAATTATCGGTTTAGCGCTCTACCAACTGAGCTACAAGCCCTAACCTTTACTAACCCCAAACCCCCCACATTAAAGTGGCAGACGCGGCGTTTTTTTTAACAAATCCTTTTTTTAGAAAATGTTCTCAGAGAAATCTTTAAATTAAATTTTTTTTTAGCGTCGATACAAATATGTTTGTGGCGACGTAGTGGGGGGATGAGGTGTTATGTACGATTTTAGTCACGTACACCAACTGCTCGAAGGTGGTACACGAATAATTTACGTGTACTATTTAATTTTTAAGTTTTCTCAGCTAGCATAGAAGGTTTTATACGCTATTTTTATAATTGGTAACCCTTACTTCATAGGAATACCGTTCTGACTATAAAAAAATCTATAAACAGGTAAAGGAACTGAAGATAATAATTGACTACGAAGACCACAAACTAACCCGAAATTACAACCACCTAAGTTTGTTGAATTAAAGAAAGCTGAAGGTAATAGAAAAAATGAATATAAAAAAGTTAAATCTACAATACCTATATTGATTGTACATAAACCTTTAGATGAATCTCCTCCTAGTACTGCTGGCTCTATACACAATTCTTCATTCTGACGAGCAATACTCGGAAGAAAAGAATATTTTAACTGAGATATAAAAGTCTCAAAACCTAAAGTCTTGGGTCTCATAGTTGTTAAAACACCCATAACCATATCTGGACGAACCTTAAAATTAGCTATTGATTTTTTAGTTTCCTTAACTAAAGGTGTTTGTCCACCTATATTTAAATTTTGATAATACAACGGTAATAATAATTTAGAATTAACAATTAAACTGTTAAGAGAAGCGTCAATAACCGCACTATTAAACGCACATTTTTCTAAACTACCTTGAAAATGAAACTTACTGATCGAATTATGATGATTATTATGCATGATTTATACTGAACGTTTTGAAACAGAAACTATTTTTTTAGTTCCTTCTAATAATCTTAATGCTGAACTAATTGGCCCTTTAATTCTACTACCAATAGGTAATAAATCCGGTCCTTTAGCACCATGCTTTACCAAAATAATACGATTTTGATCTCATTTTAAGCTATTTGAATAGCTTTTATTTTTTCTATTGGTTCTGATATAATATGCTTTTGACATAGTCCCTTTTCTTATCTTAGAATTAGGAATATTTCTTTTTATAGCTACTAATAATAACGAACCTAAAACTCCAGTCTTACCATTTTTTGGTCTTAGTATTTTAATTACTTCAGCCTTCGTGGCACCAGAGTTATCTCCAATCATTACCTTAGATTTTAATTTTAACATTTCAATTTATTTATAATTACCGAATCACTTCTTGTAGATGAACCTCGATTCGAATCAAACCTTCTTTTTTTACCCATTCTATTTTCTAGAACTCGTCATCACACTGGTCTAAAACCTTTTTTTCTAAATGAGTCAATTAATTTCTTAATTATCATTCGATACTTAAACGGATTTTTTCCAATTTGACTTTTTAATAAAGAAGATAATATCTTTGAATCATCAAATGCATCATTAACAATACGAACGCTTACCGTAATATTCTTATTTAACTTTAATAATAAAGTTGATTTTAAAAATTTTATTAAACGCTCTAGATATAAGCCACAATAATTTGAGTGCTTATTCTTCTTACTAATAAAGATTAAACATTTTATAGTGATCTTTTTTGGGTAAATATGAATAAAAATGTCAGAAACAACATAATCATAACGCGAAAATAATCCTTCGATAAAATTTCGAATTCATTTTTCAGTTAAATAATCATTATTGATTGATCTAGATAACCATGGATAACTTAAACCTAATTTTTTTGTTACCATATATTTATATTAACTTTTCTTATTCTTAAATATAACACGCTTTTTTGTCTGGAAAAATTCACCTGCTCGATGACCAACGTGATCTGCTGTGATTTTTACCGACTTACTTGTTATACCGTTTTCAATTAACACCTTCTTATTAACGTCTGAAGGACTAATTATTTGTGCACGATGTACACTTTTATTTTTTAATTCATTTTTTGAATAATCTATTACTGGTTTTCATTTTGCTCTTTTCACGTTAGATATGGGAGGAATCGAACCTCCGGCCAAGTGCTTAAAAGGCACCTGCTCTGACCCCTGAGCTACATATCTCAAATTACTATCCCCTTTAATACGTCCTTTCGATAGGACGATGAATCAAGTTAGGAGGACTCGAACCCCCAACTCATACTCCCAAAGCATGCGTTTTACCAATTGAAACTATAACCTGAAAAGTAGTTTGTTAAATTACTATAATTAACCCGCAACAAACTACGATAAAACCTCATCTTGCTCTATACTGCTTTTTCATGATACGCTTACCTGTCCGTAAACTATAATAAATTCTTGATTTACTCATACCTTTTTCCTCCTTTATTTCTTGGCATGTAATATAACGACAACTAACCCCCAAATCATAATCTTTTAAAACTATCACTTTATATACTACAGGCTTGAATCATCTTGATACATTAATAAATATATAAGGACGTAAGTTAATACAACGATTTCCTTCCATAGAACTACGAATTTTACTTGTTGAAAAATTAAATTTTAACCCTGCTTCGGCCATAGTCATACTTTTTCTATTAACCAACATTGTTCTTAAATTTAAAGAACAACATTCCCTTACTGAACAACGACTGTTATAAAATCTATAACCACTATACTTAAATCTAAGAAAATTTGTATACTTATTTTCTTCAACTCTTAATTCTAAAACATTAGCTTTAAAACTTGGTAACAAAGACTTCTTAAATACCTGAAGTTCATGTATTTGATTTTTCTCTTTATATAAAGGCAAACTACCTTCACCTTTCACTATCCCTTCTCTTAAATGTCTCTGCCACCTTACAACTAAATCTTTAGACGACCCAATATAAACTTTTTTTAAATCATGATTAAATAAAACGTAAACACCTCCTATATCCTTATACTCTAACAGTACATTCTTTTCTAGAGTTTCAGTTCCATTTTTTCAGTTACATATAAAATTTAATTCTGATATTTTCACACTATTAGTTTTTGTGAGATTCGAACTCACGACCCCTTCCTTGTAAGGGAAATGCTCTAACCAACTGAGCTAAAAAACTATACTCAGAAATAAGTATATAATATACTTACTTCTTCTAACTATTCCCATAAAGTTAAGAATAAAAATTTACATTCCATATAAGATTAGGAAAGCAAACATTAAAGCAAAAAGACCCATGGCCTCAGCTAGTGCAAATCCTAAAACACAGTATGTGAATAATTGTGCTTTTAGAGATGGGTTTCGAGCATATCCTTGGATCATTCCTCCAAAAACAGCACCAATACCAGCTCCGGCTCCTCCAACACCAGCTGAAGCAGCACCTGCACCAATTAATTTAGCAGCATCAAACATTGTTGATTATTAAATATGTTAGCAGTGGTTATATTCTTACAAAAGATATAACCTGCTTTACGAAAAAGACGAGATTCGAACTCGCAATCGCCTGCTCGACAAGCAGGAGCATTACCAATTATGCTACTTCTCCACATCACAAAAATAATGATGTTACACAGATTCGAACTGTGATAGTTTGCGCATGAAACAAACATCTTACCATTAGATGATAACATCACACTATTAAAACCAAAAAGAATTATCCTTTCAGTAAATTAATAAATCGAACTGAAATACTTCCTTTTACTCGATAATATGCAATTAAAATTGATAGACCAATTGCTGATTCAGCCGCTGCTACCACTAAAATATATAATGCAAAAACCTCTCCATTTAAATCATCAATAAATGAACTAACTGTTAGTAATAAAAAATTAATACTTAATAACATAAGCTCAATACTCATCAATAAAATAATAATATTCTTACGATTTACTACGATCCCAAGAACACCTAAAATAAATAATAAAAACGCAATAGTTAAATAATCCATTAGCATAATTTATTCTGTATGAGATTCGAACTCATGTTACCCCCGTGAAAGGGGAGCTTCTTAACCAATTAGAAGAACAGAACATAATCATTATGGGTAAAGGACTCGAACCTCTACTTACTTTAATCAAAATAAAGTGTCTTGCCATTAGACGAACCCATAATACATAAATTGCCTTTTTATACTACTTGGCTTTTTTTAACCAAAAATTTACATTTAAAAGGCAACTTTTTTTTAATTAGAGCTAAAGCCCCCTCAGCTACTATTGAACTTATACCACCGCCTATTTCAACAATAACAGAACCAGGTGCGACTCTTGTTTGTCAAAATTCAACTGCTCCCTTTCCTTTACCCATTCGAGTTTCTAATGGTTTTTTAGTTACAGGAATATGTGGATATACTCTCAATCAAAGTTTTCCTTTACGTTTTAATTGACGCTTTAAAGTCATAATTATTACCTCAATTTGACTATCTGATAGCAAACTGAATTCTTCTGAAGCTAAACCAAACTCTCCATATACTAAATGAGTTTTACGCTTAACTGTTTTTCCGACTTTATATAAATGATGTTTTTTAAATTTTCGTTGTTTTGGTCTAAGCATTCTATAATAGTGATTAAGTCCACTTAAACTATACTTTTTTTACAACCGTATTTTGAACGGCTAGTTTTTCTAATCACAGGACCAAGATCAAATTTACCTCTTATGCATTTATATTTTACACCAGGTAAATCTCTAGTTCGACCACCTCGTACCATAACAACACCATGAGACTGTAAGTTATGACCTTCACCAGGAATATATGCTCAAATTGTTTTTTTAGTTGATAGTAAACGCACTTTAGCCACTTTTCTTAATGCAGAATTTGGTTTTTTTGGCGAACGAACAACCACTCTTAAACAAACTCCTTTTGCAATAGGTTGACCTTTAAATGCAGGCGTTCTTAACTTATTACTTGGTTTTTTTCGTTTTTTTCTAATTAATTGATTTAATGTAGCGATGGGTGGAAAATGAGATTCGAACTCATGGCTTAGTCGACCACAACGACTCACTCTACCAGCTGAGTTATAACCACCAATTAGTTTAACAGTTAAGCCAAACTGGGATCGAACCAATATTTGTATCTTTATGAGAGACGTGCATTACCATTATGCTATAGGCTCCTAATAATAATTTGCTGCGAGTGAGACTTGAACTCACGACCGCTCGATTTTCAGTCGAGCGCTCAACCAACTGAGCTTCCGCAGCAAAAAAAGGATAATATAAAGAGGCGATTGAGGTCAGTTGGGTTCAGGCCTAATTTTAATTTATTATATACTATCCTACTTTTTGTGAGTGAGACTTGAACTCACACGTTAATAAAAACATCTGATTTTAAGTCAGACCTGTCTACCGATTCCAGCACCACAAAAATAATGCTCCCAATAAGAAAATTAATTTCCTACTGCCAAATTTGATGGAACATTAATTGCTTTATTTCTATGATAATGAGTAAATAAAGCCTTATTAACACCTACATATGTATAGTTAGATGCTAAATTTAAAACAGGCATCTTAAATGATCTTTTGTTTATTCTCTTCAAAAAACCTCCTGATTTTCAAACTAATTTTCTTCTAAGTGTTTTAAAAAACATATATCGTTTTCATAATAATGATGCTTCTTTTTTAGATCCTCCTTCGTAATTAGGATTTAAAAAACGAGATTCTTCTGCACGAAAATCTCCTTCTCTATGAACACTCTCCATTAAAGCATTACGATTTTTATGATCTACATATTTTTTTAATCAATGAGATCAACCCATAGTAGCTCTACGGTAACGACCATAAGCTCTACTTTTTGGTTTAGTGTATGTTCTTCATGTTGCAGGAAAATGTTTTAAATGCTCTCTTTCCATTAACATAAAAGGTAGTTTTTCAAATACTACACTTAGAATACTACCAGCCTCCATTAATTTATAAGGATAACGAACCACTTTTTTATCAATCATTACACCACCTTTTTTAATTAATTTACGCGCCTGAACTAAATCTAACGAATAACCTAAACGCACCAATGAAACATCAATACGACGCTCCATATTTTTGTATAAGATATCTCTATAACCAGATGTTAATGGTAAATTTTTACCATTGTTTTGCATTGCTTTTATGTGTTTATTTTTAATTCTATAATATCTACGTAAAGCTAACCGACTCAATACTTTATGTTTATAAAAACCATAAAAACGACCCTTTTCAAAACTAAAACTTTTACCTCTTGAACTCACAACTTGGTCCGTTCAATTTGATCAAAATGCAGAACTCACTTTTGTACCATGGTATTTAAAACCAAGGTTTGAATCTGTAAATGATCGGCTTAATGATATACTATCTGATTTTTTTTCTAAACGGTAACGTAATCCTTTAGATACAACGCTATCGGGTTTAATTAAACTTTTTTTATTATGAATGACAGAACCACCTCGAATTAATTTCATCGCTGATTCATGTTTTTTTCAATTACCATTAGACACTTGTCTGTGGCTACTAATCGCATCGATTAGCATTCAATTTTTATTATTTGTGCTATTATTTTTTTTCATTTAATATAAGACTGCCTTTTTTGGCAGGTGTTTTTTTAATTACTTTAAAAAAGAAATTATTCATTATAGATAAATCTGGCGATCAACCATTTACTTTCGTTCCTGTTACTCAAATATACATATTTGAAGGAATTTTAAAGTCAATACTATTCGATTTACCAACTCGAAGATTTAACATACCTTTACTGGTACTAGCCTTATAACCTACGCCTTTCAAAGTAAAACCATTTAAATAGCCTGACTCAATTGTTATTAAAGCCTTCATAATTTTTCGAGTAATTTCTTTTTCATTTAAATTGTCAACACAAAATCAAGAACTAAGACCTGTTTTTGTATTTTTTAAAAAAAACATATACTGATTATTAACTGCTCTGCATAATAATTCTGTATGTTTACCGATATCGATCGGAATTTTAATATTTAAGTTTGGAGTTTCCATTTTTTTTAATTATTGTTGTGAATTTAATATAAGACTATACATTTAGTATAGTCTTTATCAAAAAAATCAATTATACACGTCGTTTGTTAGTACAATTAAGCTAAATAAATTGCTTTACTTAAACACATTGCCTATAATAATTAGAGCTAGTCTTGCTCTCAAAAAAAAACAAAACAAAGTCAGTTTCAGGCTTGAGCTGCATCCAGCCTTTAAACGGAAATTCGTAGCTACTGAGCGATGCCTTTTTAAGACAACTCATACACCAGAGGAATCGAGCACCAGGTCCTTGCGTACAATGGGGCCCTCTTTTTTTGTTTATAACGGTATCGTGGATAGAATCCAAGCTGTCTCGCGACGCTTTAAACTCAAATCATGTACCTCTTTAATGGACGAACAGTCCAACCCTTGCTAGCTGCTGCACCAGCAGGATGAGGCAATTCAACATCGAGGTGGCAAACACCCAGTTCGATAGGAACTCTAACCGGGTATTACACTGTTATCCCTTGCGTAACTTAACCTATGATCGCACACAATGCCATACTTGGATGTGCGGGTCACTATAATCGTCTTTCGACCCTGCTCGAAATGTCTTTCTCGCAGTCAAACAATCTTATGCTATTACACTCTTCGTTTTATTTCTAATAAAACTGAGATCATCTATTATAAGCCTTTGTTACAATTTAAAAGGCTATCGCCCCAATAAAACTGTCTCTGATATCTGGTCTGTATAAAAATACATGAGTAATACTTGTTTATGTCAGGCTAGTATTTCATCGGGCGTTTTTGCAAACGTCTAGCGACGTGGCTTCAAAAACTACTAGCTATAACTGCACAGACATAACAAATATTCAAGATAACATAACAGTAAAGCTGCAAGGGTCTTCGTGTCCTACGATACCTATATAGTATCTTCACTATAATTCCAATTTCACTGAGCTTAATTATGAGACAGTGGGACCATGATTACTCCTTTCATACTTTCCAACAATTAATTGGATATTGATTGCGCTACCTTAGGACCCTCAGAGTTAGGGCCGCCATTAAGTTGACCTTATACATTTTCTATTCGTTTTCGGTTACAACCATTGGGCAGGAGTCACTTCAAATACAAAAACGCATGTTTTAGCTTGAAGCTGTGTTTTTAGTAAACAGTTCCAGTCCCCGATTCTATGATCCTGATGTCAATATCAGGTTTCCTTCTTGCGAACGTACGGAAACATTTTGCCGAGTTCCTTATAATTATTTCTCCCATCGCCTTAGAATACTCTTCCCGCACACTTGTGTTAGATTTAGTACAGTTTTTGGGTCAAAGACCCACTCTATCATCTTTCCCGATTTATTACTGAATAAATGTCTGATAAGAGAATAACCCATCAAGCTAAATTTTCATTTTACCCTTAGGGACTGGTTAGTAAATGGACTGTTAATCAGATACCCTTAAAACCTTGTGCTTTCGGCGAAAACATTTATTAATGTTTTTTTTAGTTACTCATATCTACATTATTACTTATGATTTTAATTTTATTTTTAACAAAATACATACCAATTTACATAACAATCTCCTACCAAATTTAACTCCTAAGTTTCAGTTAATAAATTAGCCACCTGGATCTTCGGTTCCCATAAACATTAGGTCAGTGAACTATTACGTTATCATAATAAGTGGCTGTTTCTAAGCCCACTTTTTGACTGTATTAATTTATGGAAAGCCTTTCACACTCAGTTATTATTTATGACTTTAACTCTAGGTCTGGGTTGTTTCCCTCTCGAATTATTACCTTATCGCAATAGTTCTGTCTGCATAAATTTTTAGAGTCGAATTCTTAGTTTGAAAATGTAAAGTACAACTCATGGAGAAGCCAAATACATTATCAGTGCTTTACCGCAACTCTATAATTTTACACGCTGTACCTAAATACATTTCGAAGATAACCAGCTATATCCGAGTTCGATTAGCCTTTCACTGCGACCCACATCTCATCCAAGATTATTGCAACAATCACTGGTTCGGCCCTCCACTATATAAAATATAGCTTCAGCCTGGACATGGGTAGATCACTCGGTTTCGGGTCCAATTTTATTATACTTTATACGCTCTATTAAAACTCGTTTTCACTAAGGTATTAACCAGCATAACAAAATTACTTGTAGATCCATTATACAAAAGGTATTGTCATTTACGACAGGCTTTAAATAAGCAGATTCAGAGCTCTTTCAACCTGAATACAGGTTTTTCAATTTTCACTCACGTTACTATTTCACTATCGGTGTAGTTATGTATTTAGTCTTAGAAAATGGCTTTCCTCAGTTCGAACCAAAATTGATTCTACTTTTTGTCTATAAAAATTATTAAAGTATTACACGGGACTTGATTACCCTATATTGTATAATTGTACACTAAATTTATATAGCTCAGACTTTATGAAGTTCGCTCACCGCTACTATTCATATCTCGATTGATTTTTATTCCACTTGCTACTAAGATGTTTCAATTCGCAAGGTATTTTTTAAATTAATAGATTTCTCTTTTTGGGAAGATTATATGCAAAATTTCTTATATAATCCTATCGATATTATGTCGCCCAATTTTCATACACTACCCAAATCATCCCCCGCTTATCTTTTTTTATAATTAATTTATACGAGATCTGAGACTCGAACTCAGCTGGTTTGATTGGAAGTCAAAAGTTTTACCAGATAAACTAAACTCGCACTATTACACAGGAGAGATTCGAACTCTCTAATTATTGGTCATGAGCCAAGCAGCTTCCAATTGCTTTCCGTGTATCATCCAACGGCAGCTTCCGCTACCGTTACCATGTTACGACTTTTACCCCATTTGGTGAAAAACCTGATATGCAACGACAATATTAGTCCCAATATAACAAGAAGGATATTAATATTTCATTACTCTATTTTAGCTGTCCAAACATTTGCGGTAGTGACGGGCGGTTAGTGCCAATGTTGTTTACAATTCACCGAGCCGATCTTATACTCGATTACTAAGGAATCCTTTTTTATGAAGACAGATTTCAGTCTTCAATCCACACTGACTATCTCTTTAATTATTAATACTCTATTACTAGAAAATGAAATATTGTAAGATAGATTGTATCACATGTACAGCCTCTTTCATAAAGCGCATAAGGACTTGACGTGGTCCGCACCTTCCTCTATCTTACGATAGCAGTTATAGTATTTTAAATACTTATTGCGGGTTACATTCGTTTAGCGAAATTAATCAAACATCTCAAAACACGAATTGACGACAGCCATGCACGACCTGATTTATTTATTAAAAATAAAACTAGAAAAAGTAAGATTCTTCGCGGATTGTCGCATTAAGTCACATGATCCTCCCTCGATTCAACAAACGGCCTATTAATTTGAATTTTAATCTTGCGATCGTAGTATTCAGGTGGCTGATTTAACGGGTTACCTTGGGCACAAAGCTACTATTGCCTTACACCGAATCAGCATCGTTTACGGAAGTGGACTACAACGGTATCAAATCGTTTTTGCTACCCACTCTTTCATGGTTTAGCGTCAGTTAGTGCCCAGATTGCTGCCTTCGCCTTTGGTGTTCATATTAAGATTTACTCATTTTATCGATACCTTAATCGTTCCACAATCCTCTGCATAACTCTAGATAATCAGTTTCCTAAATCCTTTTCAAATCGAATTCAAAAATTTCATTTAAGACTTTAATATCAACCTACCCATCCTTTACACCTTAAGTTATAGAGTAACACTCGCACATCATGCCTAACCGATGCTTCTGGCACATGAATTAGCCTGTGCTGTAAAAATAAAACTTTCATTATAAATTATTATTTCTGGTTGTTTCAACATAGTGTAGATTCGTTTTTTATACACTATCACAACTATCTTAGGTAGCTTTCTCAGGATTTCTCCCATTGGAAAAGATTCATTACTGCTGCCCCACATAGTGGGTAGGCCCCGTGTTTCAGTGACCTCGAGCCTGTACATACTTTAATATCAGGTACGCATTTTCGCCTAAGTAGTCTATTACACTACTCAATAGCTAATACGAATAAAGCCCATCTCTCATCGGCTAATATGCCTTTAGTACTTCACTTTACTTAAAGTGAATTTTATCAGTATTTTTTTTATTCTGAAAAAAGAGGAAGGTTCAATATTATTACTCTCTCGGGCGCTATGAGAAAATATAACTATTTTCTTATCATTCAACTTGCATGTATTAGTCCCCTAAATAGCGCTCACTCAATGCCATTATCAAACACTACAATATAAATAATCAAATTCTTTTTTTTACATTTCGATCCCTTCTTAAATACGTCCATTCGATAGGACGATAAATTTCTTAAGCTTTTCAATCCCTTCTTAAATACGTCCATTCGATAGGACGATAAATTTCTTAAGGTTTTCAATTCCTTCTTAAATACGTCCATTCGATAGGACGATAACTTTACTATTTTTAAAAGTACGTCCAAAACGGATATATTTATGCATAAACTACTCTCATTCACTTACGACCTCCATTAGAATAGGACATTCTTTTTTGATAACCAGATAAACACTTCGCAAAACTAGATTGTGTGGTTCCTCTATAAAATTTAACACCACCAATAATACTATCATGCCGTGAAATTTCTTCACCTGTGTCTCAATCATAACAAATTATTCCTCGACAATTAATAGGTACTCTAGACAACGGATTATCTAAAAATTTAACTTCATCAATATCCTTGCAAAGTATTTCAGTATCATTATTAGCTGCTTCAGAAAGAACTGACCGTGAAATTCCTAGATCTTTACTTGCTGCTGTTATACTCTCGTAAACCACAGGTGGTAAAAACATTTTTTCACCGCTAAATCTAATTTCTATTCTTTTCTTCATGATTAAGTGGTGGACAGATTTGAACTGTCACCATGAATTTTGCAGACTCATTTGTAAACCAACTCACCACCTTACATGTTTATCACGGTTAGAGTAACTTCAGTCACTACATTACCGTGCTCACATGTTTCTGAATCACTATTTTATCCATAAATAAAGATAATACTAGCTACTCAAAGCACTAAAGCCATTGATAATGGTAAGTAACTCTTTCATAATAACTGCATTAAACTATCATATCTCATTCGGGGAAAACTAGCTCGAACTCATACAAAACAAAATGTAAAGAACGTTGTTTTAATAGCTAAATTTATACTTCCTGGAATAAAATCTGTAAACGGTAAAATTGGTAGTCATCCACCAAAAAATAATAACGCTGTCAGTAAACTCATTAAAATAATATGAGCATACTCAGCTAAAAAAAATAGAGCAAATGTGAAACCTGAATACTCGGTATTAAAACCTGAAACCAGCTCACTTTCTCCCTCAGCATGATCAAAAGGTGCTCTATTAGTCTCAGCTAAAGCCGAAACAAAAAACATTAAACCCGCTGGAAACAACGGAATAATAAATCAACAATCTTCCTGTGCAGTAACGATAGTCCCTAAATTTAGACCACCAGCACATAAAACTACTGTTAAAATAATTAAACCAATACACACTTCATAACTAACCATTTGAGCTGCTGCTCGAATGGCTCCAAAAAAAGCATACTTAGAGTTAGAAGCTCAACCTGCCATTAAAATAGCATAAACTGAAACTGAACTAACTGCAAATAAATACATGATACCAATATTGATATCACAAAATACAGCACCATCATCATAAGGAATAACTGCTCACGCTACTAACGCAAGAATTAAACCAAGAATCGGGGCAATAATAAATATCGCCAAATTTGAATGAGTTGGAAGAATTGTTTCTTTTGAAAATAATTTAACACCGTCAGCTATGGGTTGCAATAATCCATATACACCAACAACATTGGGCCCTTTACGAAGTTGCATTGCTGCTAACGTTTTACGTTCTGCTAACGTTAGAAATGCAACTCCAATCAATAACGGTACCACAATGATTAAAATTTTTATTAACCATTCAATTAAAGTTAAAATCATAAATTATTTTGAACTATTTAATAAGCTAACCTCTCCATACGATAAACCGTGCCCTAAAACTTCAACATTATTGTTTGACTTAAAACAGCTAAATGTTCAGCTACTTAAATCCGATGAAAATGTTGAACGAACTAACTCATCCCGTGCTACACTAGAAGCACCTGGTCCTGCTTTTTCAGTGTTACCTGAATCTACAGACGCACGCGCTTTTAATGTAAGGATAATGTTAGGAATAATTGTACTTGAAACGATGAAATGAAACATCATTAATACAACAACAAGTCAAAAATATTGACTGATAAAAGTTTCAATACATAATTGTGGCATTATAATAATAAGTGCTTGTTTTTAAGAAACAAGCAAAACTGTACGAAAAGAATACTAGTGTAAATAAAAAGAATCATTTAAATAAATGATTGTTAATAAACAGAAAACATACGCCTGAATAAATGCAACTGCTGTTTCTAAAACAGTAATAAAAAAGGTAATTGCTAATGGGAATAAACTTCCTAAAGCAAGTGCACCTCCAGCCATAAGCATTTTTCAAATAAAACTCGCTAAAATAGTGAATAATAAATGACCTGCCGTAATATTTGCTGCTAAACGAAGTCCTAATGAAACTGGCTTAGCAAAGTATGAGATAATCTCAACTGCTACTAAAAAACCTGCGATAGGAGCCGCAACACCTGGTGGAAAGAACATTGAAAAATAATCCATTCCATGAGTTGAGAATGCAATCACTGTACAACCAACAAAAATACTAATTGATAGTCCAAATGAAATTGCACCATGACTTGTTGGTGTAAATGTATAAGGAATTAAACCAACAAAATTGATAATTAATAAAAACAAAAATAATGATAACATAAAAGGGAAATATCTTGCCCCTTCTTTACCCATATTTTCTTTAACCATATCATAAACTAATACATAAACACCTTCTAAAATGCTTTGGTATCGTCCAGGTACGATATTTCCGTTTTCATTATTACCTTTAAATAAAAAGAATAATAAAAAAAAAGCTACCAGTAAGAATACTGTTGAATTTGTAATAGATAAATCTAAGTTATCTACAATATGCAAATCCACTAACCGAAGGATTTCAAATTGGTCGAAAAATGAAAATCCAAGCACATTATCTTGTGCTAATAAATTGTATGAACTATTACTCATAATGAATAAGGCAATTATTTTTACTACACTCTTTTATCACACTCTAACTAAAATCTTTCCTCCAATTTTGTTTTCTAAAGCTTCCCATGAACTAATAATTCCTAATTTACTGGTTGCTAAAATATAAAAACAACTTGTTGACTTTAATTTACTATCACATAATAAATCTGAATAGCTTAAAAACACATCTCGACTATTTTTACTTATTAACTCCATACCTTGCACACGATTATTACTTACTTCTATAGTCATCATTCCTTGCTTTTTACTATCTAATAAACTATAATTGATATAACCTGTTTTTTCTAAAGTATCTAATAAACTAGAAATTACATTTGTTTGTTTCAATTCTAATTTTTTTTTATTTCCTTGTCTAAAT
>Ga0307978_1000537_pt1 | contig 31523 bp, 20 predicted proteins | sample OrgLakmetage1056_FD_203151 | JGI IMG/M metagenome (GOLD analysis project Ga0307978, IMG submission 203151) | Saline water microbial communities from Organic Lake, Antarctica - #1056 | ecosystem: Environmental > Aquatic > Non-marine Saline and Alkaline > Saline | place: Antarctica: Organic Lake...
GGTCGTGTCAGTGGTCGTGGATCCACGATCACCCGTGAACTGTTTCCACCGCTCCGGGAGGCCGCAAACCGCAGCACCTCCAAACCGGCGCTGCCCGAAAGCAGCCCGACGACTGGAAAATCCCTCCGCAACGATCCCAGTAGATCGAGCTCACGATGCACAAAATCGCCGCGCCCATCGCCGTCCAAGTCAGGCTCGGGCGGGCCCTGCCATAGGTTGCCGCCCTCCGGCGCATGCCATTGGTTGCGCTCCGTCGAGCCATCCACCTCCACGCTGTGCCAGTTGCCAGCGAAATGGGTCTGCCCAAGGATATTATCCGCCGAGCTTCCGCCCATGCGGAAAGCCACGTAGTTGCCGCGCAGCTGGTTACCGATGAAGCGATTATTCTGACTATTTTCCGCGTAGATTCCGATCGTATTGTCGCTCACTGCATTGCCGGTAAAAGTCGAGTTATCCACCGACTGGAGTAACATACCGTAGGCGCGGCGACCGCGGTTGGCAGTGAAGCGATTGTGCGCAACTTTCAGATCACCGGAATACATCAGCGCCGCCCCCGCCCCGTTTTCTGAAAAATGGTTGTGATGAAAGTAGTTCTCGTCGCTATACATGTAGTGCAGCCCGTAGCGCGTTTGTCGCACCTCGTTATGCGACACCTCGCAGCGGTCGGCGAAGGAAAAGTAGATGCCGTCACGCGTGCGCGCCACGCGATTATCCTCGATCCGCACCTCGCTAGAATTCCACAGGTGGATCCCGTTACCCCGGCGGCTCTCGTTTAATTGCCCGACCGCACAAAGCCCGGGCTGGTCGGCCACCGTCGCACCTCCCGTCAAAGCGTCGAAGGGTGCCGCGCTGTCGCCACCGGTGGCACCGAGCACGGTGTTGCCACGGATCGTGCCCCCGCGCACTTCGCGATAATAAATACCATGCAGACAGCTCTCAATGCGGTTGTTGACCACCACCGTGTCAGCCCCGGTGGAGTGGATGCCCGCGTCGTCTTTGCCCAGCCTCACCAAGAACTTCCGCGTATTCACCGAGAGTAAAGACGGCGTCCTCAACCACACCCTCTGCACCGCCCTCATCCGCCCCGAGGGCAGCGTTGAAAAAATCTGGCGCGGCAACTTTTGGAAACCGCAGGAAGTGCTGGCCCGCTTGCGGTAGCCGTCACCGACACCACCAGGAAGCGTTCCACATCCGCGCGACAGGGAGCGAGGCACGAACGGGATTAACCTATCCTGCCTGGATGGCAATTCAACCGCTATAGTGCGTCCACATCCGTAAGATTTTCACGACTTTTTCTGCTTCAGAAACCTGATAGACCAATCTGTGTTGAATGTTGATTCGTCTGGAATAAGCACCTGATAAATCACCTACCAATGCCTCATATTCCGGTGGTTTCCTGAATGGGTCTTCCTGTAATAGATCGATCAGTTCAAGTGCTTTCTCTTTTAAATTACTTCGAGAAATCTTCTTTGCATCCTTTTGGGCCTGCTTGCCGTATACGATCCTATACTTCACCACTCAACCGTCTCGCTACAGTCCTCGATCTTCTCCTTCATTCCTTTTTTGATCGAATCCACCATGCCGGGGATCGCGCTCAGATGAATCGTTTCAGAAATGGCCCTCCAGTCATCCTCTGAAACAAGCACGGCATTGCCCCGCTTGCCGGTAATCTGAATGGGGATGTGTGAACTGTTCGCCTCGTCGATAAGACTGTAGAGCTTATTCCGGGCGCTGGTTGCGGTAATCGTAGTCATGGCACTTAGCGTGCGGGATCACGTGCGCTTGTCAAATTCTCTTTTCTGCACATCGTAGAGTGTGAGTATTGAGGCGGTAGCGAAATCTATTGTCTCACTCCGCCTTGATGGACTCCCTTTCATTCAACCAGCGTGATAAGGACTTTTCTGACTCGTAAGAAGGGTTCCCTTTGAGGATTCCAGAGACTGACAAGTCTTCATCGATTAAAGGCCAGTGGATGCCTGTGCCTCTGCCAATTAACTCGTATTTTTCTCGTTCTATTTCTGAAGCATGGGAGAGGCGAGGGTACCATGCCAGTGGAACCGAAATTCGACGACCATCGACCAGAGAGACCGTTAATTCATCCTCTGTGACTACTACGCCTAATGCGGCTACTTCACGCTCAACTGTGGCTAAAGAATTCATTCCATTTCCTTTCAATTTCAACTCTGTTGAGTTCTTAGGGGTTCTGCAAACTCCATTTTGGTTCCCCATCGTGCCGACCGAGACCGGTAAACGACTGCCCCTCAGCGCCCTGGCCGATATCGAAACCACTGAAGGCTCCTCCACCATCACCCGCGAGTGGGGACAGTCCTGAAGATGTTCTGCGCTGGAACCAAATCGAATTCACCCCCGTGGACTACCGTCAGCTCGCCGAGTCGGAAGACCGCACCAAGCTGGCCGATGTCGCCGCCTGCGCCGGCGGTGCCTGTGAGTTGTGAGGCAAGAATTTGACCCCGGTCAAGTTTCCCGTCGATCCAGATTGCATTGAGCAGGCGATTCGCGAGACCTTCAGTGGTGAGCGCCCTTGCGAACTCTGTAAGATCATAACACTTAACGTATTCATATTTCGGATACATTAATTAAATGAAACAAATCAAAATTCTCAACATTAACACAGCACCACTCCGTAGTCGGCTCTTCATCTGGACTGCCGCGCTCGGCAGCTTAACCAGCGCATGGGCACAGCCAAGTAACAACGGTGCCTCCCACGAAGACTGCCTCGTCGACTGCGCCGCCGCTTGTTGCGCCGGAGGACACCACGACCACATCCACGACGACCCGGCACCGATCTCGTTGATGGATCAAGGATCTCAACGGCCTGCAACTGGAGACCGATTCCATCGTGACTCTCGGCTGGCAGACGGTATTTTAGAGCGAGAAATTTAAACCACCAAGACAAAGCGAGATATTTTTGACCCGCGTCAAGAACCTAGCCGAATGCTTGGGCTATATTGCCCCTATGCAAAACAGTCCTGAAACCGTGACACTCGACGTCCGCCCCCTGCTTGCTCAGGGCATTGAGCCGCTCAACGCGATCATTGAAGCGAAGCAGCAACTCCTCCCCGGGCAAGGCTTCGTGCTGCGAGCCCCCTTCGAACCTGCCCCGCTCTACGATCTCTTCCGAGCCGACGGTTACGAAGTCGAAGCGAAGCAGCATACGGAAGCGGACTGGGAAATACGCTTCACCCCCGGCGATGAGTCCGGCACAGTAACCCGCGAGTTGGACTTACGCTTACTCGAACCGCCCGCCCCGCTGCAAAAGTCACTGGAAGCGGTGCAATCCCTTGGCCGCGACGAGCGGCTTACGCTCCACACCCGCTTCCGCCCGGTGCATCTCTTTGAGCAGATCGATAACGAGACGACCGACTTCGACTGCGAAGAAGTCGGCGCGAACCACTGGGTGACCACCCTCTGGCGCATCAGCGCTTAGCCACCACTCCCGATTACCAACCTTACATTTACGCGCCATGCACACTCCGACACAGACCATACGGCTGGAAAAAACACGATTGGCCCCGTCCGTTGCGCTGGGATTCTTTATCATAGGTATCCTCTCTCTCGGCGCGACACTGGCGATCCTGCTGATCCACCCGCAAATCGCATTCGGAGATTCTTACCGCGTGGAATTTCTCGCGTTCGCAGCACTCGTCGGATTCGGCTTTATCGGCTCCTTCGCTCTCGACCGGCGCACTGGTGGTCCGCTCCAAGAAGAATAGCTGACCAACGCTTAACCCTAGATTTATGGGCACCCTGAATCTTCCTGAACCTGAAATACGTCAAAAATCTCTTCTGTTGTAACTTCAATGGCTTGACACTACCTTTTAAGTGACGTGACATATGTCACATGGCAAGAGGCACATCAGGCAGGCTGGTCGTTGATATCGACCCCGAACTAAAGAAGCAGTTTCACGCTGCGCTCACACTCGACGGCACCACCTTTAAGGATTGGCTCTTGATGCATCTTGAGCAGTACCTCAAAGATCGAAATCAACCCTCATTGCCTGGGCTGACAGAGTTACCCCGGCACTCAACGGAACGCCTCGCTGCTGAGGATCCCGCCAGTTATAATTCGCAGAAAGAGAGTCAAAGTTCATGAGTTCGCCCACCTCCGCACCCCACCATGTCGGCCCTAAAGAGCGCCGTTTTAACGACGCGATTCGCGACATATTCGTGGGTGCTAAAGTCGACGGCGAGTCGGGCTACATTAACCTCATGCGCTTGAAGGCGGCTTACTACGAAAAGCAGGTCGGCCCCCAGCTTTACAAGGATGTCGCTAAGGCCATCCGCTCCTTCCCTGAGTTTCGGGAGGAACTCTTCGATAAGCTGCATGCTTTCTTTGCCCGCTACTTTAGTAAAAGCGGCTCGATCTGCTTCGCTTACACGCCGCAGCACATGAGCGTTTATGAAAAAGTCTACACGGATGAGCAGGACGTCGTGCTATTCTGGAAGACTCACATGCTCTACTACGTGAAGACCGACCGGCTCTTCCGGGATATGACTGCCGAGGTCGATGATCAGAAATTTGTCTTTGATTGTTCCACGCTCCAACACAAGAAAAACAACGAGAAGCGCCAGTTGGTCTTTACCCTGGCCAAGGTTGAGCAGGACGGAGCCATCCGCCTCGGAGTGACCTATTCGGAGAAAGGCCGCAAGACCAAGACCGACGCGATTCTTAAAGACCTCAAGAAGTCCAAGCATTCACTGACTGAGGTGCTCTTGGTCAAGGCCATGCGGATCTTTGAAAAGCAGAGTGAGGTTGACTATTTTATCAATAAAGATGCCCGGGGCTTCCTCCAGGAGCAGTTTGACCTCTGGATGTATCAATACCTGTTCAAAGATCAGACCGACTGGAACCCCCTGCGGATTGCCCAACTTCAGGCGCTCAAGGGCACCGCGCTCAAATTGATCGATTTCATCGCTCAGTTTGAAGACGAGTTGGTGCGCATCTGGAATAAGCCAAAGTTCATCCGCGGCTCTTTTTATGTCATCACGCTGGATCGCATCGCGGCCCAAACGGGGGGCATCGCCTTGCTTGGCGAATTTGTAAAACACCCGGGCATGCAGGCACAGCTTGCCGAATGGGCTGATCTGGGTCTGGTCAAAAAGACGTTCGACGCGAAAGCAATCCTCAAGGGCACCGGCAACAAATCCGAACTCGTTGTCGACTGGCGTAACTTACCGATCGATACCCGCCACTTCAAAACGCTGGAGCTGAAGCTTCTTGCGCTCTTCGACAACCTTGATGAGCAGCTCGATGGTCGGCTTTACAAAAGCGAGAATTATCAGGCGCTCAATACGCTCAAGCAGAAGTTCGCGGGGCGGGTAAAGTGCTGCTATATCGACCCGCCCTACAATACAGGGGGAGACGGTTTTTGCTACTCTGACAACTTTAAACACTCTGCTTGGACGAGCATGATCCACGACCGCATCTCGGCGGCCAAACCCTTGCTCTCACAGAAAGGCACCCTTTACAGTAGCATCGACGACAAGGAGCGCCGCCATCTGGAATTGGTGCTCGACGATGTCTTTGGTCGCCAAAATCGAGTCGAAGAGCTAATCTGGGTGCAAAACACGACCAAGAACCAATCGCCGACTTATTCCACCAACCATGAATACGTCGAGGTCTATGCCAAAAATCTCAAGGAGGTGTCTGCCGACAAACGAATCTTCCGTGAGCCCAAGCCCGGCTACGCGGAAATGATGGATCTGGTCGAACGTCTCAACCCCGACTTTCCCAGCATCGCCGAAGTCGAAGCAGCGATCCAGGAATTGTTCAAAGAGCACCGCGAATCCTTCCGCGAAGACTTGGAAGAGCAAGGCATCGAATACGACCGCAGCTTAGACCAGTGGAAGGGGCTGTATAATTACTCCCATGCGGAATACAGGGACGCAGACGGAAAACTGGTCGAAGAAGGTGATGCGAAGAAAGTTAAGGCGGGTATCTGGATTTGGCGTGAAGGTGATCCGTCTATGCCTGCTGGTAAACAGTCGCCAACAACTAAAGATCCCGAAGATGTGAATTATCGGTTTTATAAACCTCTGCATCCAATATCAGGTAAGCAATGCAATCATCCGAAACGTGGGTGGGCATCGCCTTTGAAAGCTTCCAAAGACTCTCCCGATCGTAATAGTTTTGAATCGTTGGCTGCTGACTTTCGAATCGTTTGGGGCGAAGATGAAAAGAAGACTCCACAAACGAAGAAGTTTATACATGAAGTTGATACACAGGTTTCTAAATCAGTCGTCATCGATTACACGGACGGAGAAAAACAACTGACGAATTTGGAGGGGAGCACGAATACCTTTCCCAATCCAAAGCCGACCACTCTTATTTCAAACTTCATTTTGCAAACGACGGATGAGGGCGAATGGGTCATGGATTTCTTTGCTGGTTCTGGCACGACGGCACACGCTGTGGCTGAAGCTTACCACACAGACCAAGTCCGCCGGAAATTTGCCCTGGTCGAAACGGCGCAGCACTTCGACGAATCGGTGTTGCCCCGGGTAAAAAAAGTCTTCTCGGCCAAGACTTGGAAAGCAGGTAAGCCGGTCGCCTTGGACGGGCCTGGGCTGTTCTGCAAAGTCAGCAGCCTGGAGCAATACGAAGACGCCATTGCGGCTTCCGATTATTACAACGAAGACGATGCGGATCTTTTCCGTAATCCAAAAACGGATACTTACAGCCAATACGTTTTCTTCCGCGATTTGAAGATGGGCAAGGCGCTGGAGCTCGACTACGAGAAGAACGAAGTCGAGGTGCATCTGGATCGTCTTTACGACGACATCGATCTGGCCGAAACCCTTTCTTGCGTCACAGGCAAGTGGATCAAGCGAGTCACTGCAGACGAGGTCGAGTTTACCGATGGTTCCAAGCAAAGCTTGAAGAAGCCGGATTGGAAGTTGCTCAAACCATTCATTTTCTGGGGCCCGATTGTTTAACTGGCTATGGCTTTGAAGACATTAGAGGCCCTCGCGTCGAAGACGCCCTACGAGACACTGCCTGCCAACTGGAACAGTTTCGAGTTGGAGCGATTCTCCGGCGATAAACAGCTTTGGGACTATCAGCAAGTCGCGCTGACCAGAGCCGTGGTGGCGCTCTTCAAATATTATGAAGACTTCGTCGATTATGAACCGGGCGAAGACCCGAGGGCAGACCGCCAGCGTAAAGAGAAGTTGGAGGCATGGTATGAGCAAGGCTGCCCTCTGAGCAGTCAAGAGCGCAAGAGCCTGAATCTAAATCTGAAAAAGGCGAAACTTCCGCTTCGCGAGATGATCGATCCGTTCTTCCCGCTCGATGAAGACGCGCCGATGATTGATTTTAAAGCGATCTGCAACCGGATGAGTTTCTGGATGGCCACCGGGGCTGGAAAAACGATCGTGCTGGTTAAGCTGTTGGAATTACTCCATCTGCTAATGCGCCGCTATGAAATCCCCGAGCGCGACGTCCTCTTTCTGACCCACCGCGAGGACTTGATCGAGCAATTTCAAGAAACCGTGCGGGAATTCAATCAGTGCCCGGACAGCCCTGTGCACATCGAACTGAAAGAGCTACGCGAATACCCCGAAGCAAAACGCGAAGCGCCCGGCGGACTCTTAGGCCGGGACGCCACGTTGCGGGTATTCTACTACCGCTCTGATAATCTCAGCGATGAACATAAGGACTTAATCGTCAATTTCCGCAACTACGACAACGAGGGGAAGTGGTATGTCTTGCTCGACGAGGCGCATAAGGGTGATAGCGCTGACTCCAAGCGTAAGCATATTTTCAACATTATGAGTCGGGCGGGGTTTCTTTTTAATTTTTCCGCGACCTTTACCGATCCGGTCGATCTGATTTCGACTGTGCACAATTTCAACCTCTCGCAATTTATAGATGAGGGCTATGGGAAGCATGTCACGGTGCTGAAGCAGGAGCTCGCTGCATTCCAGCGAGACCAGACGGATTATAGCGATGAAGAGAAGCGTAAGATTGTCGCCAAGAGTATGCTGCTGCTGGCATTTACTGCGAATAAGGTGCGCGCGTTGCGCGAGACTTCGGGGAACGCAAAGCTCTACCATCACCCGATGCTGTTGGCTTTGGTCAACTCGGTGAATACAGATGACGCCGACCTGAAGCTTTATTTCGAGCAGATCATTTCGATTGCGCGAGGTAAGGTGCCCAAGAAAATCTGGAACGAGGCCAAGCGCGAACTCTGGGCGGAGTTGAAAGAGCAGCCACCGTTTCTTTACGAAGAAGGGCCTTACGGTAAGCCCCGGGTGCTGACGATTGCTAAAGAAGACATCGACCCACTCTCGGTGGAGGATGTCTGGCGGGAGGTTTATAACTTTGAGTCTACAAAAGGCGGAGACCTCGAAGTACTTGTGAGGCCCGGCAACAAGAAGGAAATTGCCTTCAAGATGAAGGCTTCGGACAAGCCCTTTGCCTTGATTAAAATAGGCGACGTCACCGACTGGCTAAAGGAGCATTTAAGTGGGTTCGACTATGTCGAAACCTTCGAGACCGAAAGCTTTTTCAAGGGCTTGAATGCCCCTGAGTCCTCCATCAATATTCTCATGGGCTCACGCTCATTCTACGAAGGTTGGGACTCCCATCGCCCGAATGTAATCAACTTCGTGAATATCGGTGTAGGTGATACCGCCAAGAAATTCATCATGCAATCCGTAGGGCGCGGAGTGCGTGTGCGCTCTTGGGGCGGTGCCCGAAGACGCTTTGAAATGCTGTATGACGACTTCGTAGATTCAAAGCTCTTTAAGAAGCTACGCGGTGAAACGGTGTTTCCGGAAACACTCTACGTCCTCGGGACCAACCGTGAGGCTTTGAATACCGTGTTGGGCAAGTTAAAGGAGGAGAAGCCTGACTTGCAGGAGTTGCTCATGTTGGAGCTGAATCCTGAGTCGGAAAAGCACCCCTTGCTAGTGCCCAGATACGTTAAGGGCGGAACGCCGATCGTCGATCTCCGCAACCCGACTAAATTTGAAATCACCGAAGAAGACTTTGAGATTTCGAGTCAATACGATACCAGCGTCGCCGACGACCGCGTGCTACTACTCGCGCACGGTGGTTCGCCCAAGCAAGTCGCACGTTTCCGTGATGGTATTCAAAAAAGTGACACCTACTACAGTAAGCATGGGAACCGAAGCTTTCGTAATATGGACGTGCTGGTCGGCAAGGTCATGACCTATTTCGACCTAAAAGCGAAAGAGTTGGAGACCTTTAGTGCCGTCGAAATCGGTAAGGACATTATCCACTTCCAGAAAATGTCAGTCGATAAAGTCCACGCGGCAGACCTGCAGCGACGGCTGGACAGAGTGCTCTATTCCCAAACCCCAGCGGGGAAGCAGGAGGCCGGCGACGCGTGGAAGGAAGTGGAGCAACTCGAACTAGACTACTCCGAAAAAGCTCAGGAAATGGCGCGTGTCATGGACGAGCGTCAGCTCGGGTCTAAGCAGACGTTTAATGATGAGATCTGCGTCGAGTATTTGGCCAATCACCTTTACCTGCCGATGATTTATTCACTTGGCAAGCGACTGGACTATATTCGCCACATTATCGACGAAGAAAGCGAGCGCCACTTTCTAGAGGATTTGAAAAAGTCGGTTGCGAAAAAAGATTGCGCCTTACGAGACTTGGACTGGTGGATGTTCAGTCGACTGGATCAGTATCTGGATCAGCCCAATATCCCATATTACGACCCCAAGCAGAATAAAGTCCGAGCGTTCATCCCCGACTTCATTTTCTGGGGAGCCAAAGGAAAAGACTACACCATATTATTTGTGGACCCCAAAGGCATGCAGCACGAAGACTGGCGTAATAAAGTTGCCGGGTTCAAACGGCTTTTTGAAGATAAAGGGAAGCCCATGCAATTCCCGCAGAAAGACTTCACCCTGACTGTGCGACTCGCGATGTTTAACCGCAGGCGTGATCGTTCAAGTGAGGGCGATGACTCCCGGTATTGGCATGATAACCCGAGTTCTATTTTTTCGGAAGTGTTCTGTTAATAGTCCGTTTTTTGTCCTGGTGAATCAGGGCAGCTAATTGCAAAGTTTGCCCGTTGTGCGGATCGAAAATTCGTTCCGCCTTTTAGAGCACAGGAATATCACGGAATCTTGATCTGGATCAAAATCATGGAATTCAGTTTCGATTATAGTGCCTCCGTCACTAAGGCATCCTTTCTAATAACAGATCAATGAAACCGACCAACAACTCCTCCTCGCTGCTGCCTGCTGCATCGCCGCCCACACCAGCTCCGCGCAAAGCGGCTTCGTCCTCTTCGGCGAATCCGGCACCGTGCCTCAACCGGAACGCAAAGTCGTGCGCCCACTGACCGCACCTTACTTCCACGAAGACGCCTTCGTCACCACCGACCTGCGTGCCTGGTATGTCAACCACCAGTTCTACGGCGACACGATCGGCGGCGAAGCCGAAGTCTATGCGCTGCAAGTGCGTCTCGCGCTGACCCAGCGCCTCCAGTTGGTCGCGTACAAAGACGGCTACACAGATGTTAGCGGCAGCGCCCTGGGCAGCCCCAGCGGCTGGAACGACATCGCGGCGGGACTCAAATACGCATTTGTCCAGGACTGGGAGAATCAGTTTCATCTGGCTGGTGGCATCGGTTACGAATTCAGCCTGGGCGATGACGACGTCCTGCAGGACACCAATGAGCTGCGCCTCTGGCTCTCCGCCAACAAGGGCTTCGACCGTCTGCACCTCGGACTGACCGCCAATTACCGGATCGCCGAGGACAATAGCGCAAACACATTTGGCGCCGCAGACATGATCACCCTGCACGCGCATGCCGACTACTACGTCAATGAGTGGTTCAGCCCCGTGGTCGAAGTGAATGGCTACTTCGTCACAGACGAAGGCCCGGTCGGCGCAGGATTCTCCGGCGTCGATGCGATTGCCGTAGGCGGGGGCGAAGACGAAGATATCATCACCGGTGCTGTCGGTGCCGAACTACGCCCCTTCGGTCCCGAACTCGGGCTGCGCGTGGCTTACGAAACCGAGCTGAGCAACAGCGTTTCCCTCTTCGGCCACCGCTGGACCTTCTCCGCCGTTTACGAATTCTAGCGTCATGGGTGCGAGCACACGCGTTAAAAATGTAATCGGGTTGGCTCCTACTTATTCATCTCATGAGTAAATCAACGAGCTACATCGCTCTGATTGCCGCCGGCGAGCCCTTTCGCCTGCTCTTTCCCCTCGGCACAGTCATGGGAGTGCTTGGCGTCATGCTATGGCCAGCCTATGTCTGGGGTGATGCTACCTATCCGCTGCTCGCCCATGCGGGCATCATGATACAGTGTTTTCTGGCCAGCTTCGTCATCGGATTCCTCGGCACAGCGCTGCCACGCCTCCTAGACGTAACCAAACTTAAACTACAAGCCAGTCTGAGCTTCAGTTGCGGCATCCTGCTCATCGCAACGCTGCACTTGATGGGGCATTATGTGCTGGCCGATCTCGGTTTTCTGCTGCTCATGCTGTCATTTCTTGGCACGCTTTTGATCCGCGCGCGCCGTCGCAAGGATATGCCACCGCCCGGATTCGTGCTCGTCCTGATGGGCATGGCTTGCGCACTGATCGGAGTTGCCCTTCAGATCATTAACCTCACTTGGCCGAATTTCCTGCCCGCCCCCTGCTTTATACTCGGTAAAAGGTTGCTACAACAGGGCTTCTTGCTCCTGCCGATCATGGGCATCGGTGCCTTTCTGCTACCCCGTTTTTTCGGGCTACCCAGCCGCCAGAATTTCCCCGAATCGCTCAAGCCGCCTCCCGGTTGGTGGCCTCGCGCCGCTTTCGCCGCCGCCTGCGGCTTGGCCGTGATCGTTAGCTTCTTCCTCGAAGCTTGGGGCTTCTTGCGATCCGCCTGGCTGCTTCGGGCCGCCGCTATCCTTATCTATTTTTATCGTGAAGTGCCAGTGCATAAAGCCGCCTTCGGGCGGGGAAGTCTCGCCTGGTCACTACGCATCGCGTTAGCCTCGATCCCTATCGGCTACCTCTCCATGGCCTTACTGCCCGCGCGGCAGACGACGCTGATCCATATCGCCTTCATTACCGGTTTTACCTTGCTCACATTCACCGTCGCCACCCGTGTCGTCCTTGGCCACAGCGGACAGTCGGAAAAATTTGCGCGACCGCTCAAATCCATCGCCTTCATGACGGGGCTTTTTGTCCTCGCTATGGCGACGCGCGTCAGCGCCGACTGGATGCCCGAACTCCGCATGAGCCATTATGCCTACGCCGCTCTTGCTTGGACGGGCGCAGCACTTGTTTGGGTCATCTATATCCTCCCTGGGGTACGCCGTGCAGACGCAGAATGAAATGTTGGCTTGCCCGGGCGTAGTTCAAGAAGGTGCCGTGGAGTCCGGCTTCGTTACTCTACGCCGGGACAGGCTTCGTTCCTGCAACGAGTTGCAGACGAAGCCTGGCGGAGAGAGAGGGATTCGAACCCCCGGAGCCTTTCGGCTCAGTTGTTTTCAAGACAACCGCATTCGGCCACTCTGCCATCTCTCCTTGTGTTGGAAGGCATTCATTGAGGTATAAATCACTCAATGCAAGTGCTTATGTAATTGTTTAAAGAGCCTCCGGTTTCTTTTGCAATCCGGAATTTGGCTTCATGTGCCTAATAATTACGAGAGCCATCCCGAGCTTCAGAAGTTAATTTGTAGAGTCGGAGCATACTCGGCTCGGGTAAGGGCGGTTGTCGGGGACGATCAAAATTCCTTTTCAGGGTCTCCCATTGGAGGATGTATTTGGTGGCAGGATCGCCGGAATCACCGATATCGTTCGTCCTCTGGACAGTCATTCCCGGGAAATCGCTGCGCACGCGATTGAGCCGGGCGGAATAATCCGGCGGCATTTCGAATTTTTTATCCAGCGGACGCAGCGTCGCTTCATCGATCACCAGGCGTCCGTTTCCGTAATCCTTATGCTGGTAAGTCATCGTGAGCAGGCCAGGCTCCACCCTTTCAAGCGGCTTGATGCGGATGCCGATAAAGCCCATCGAGCCCCGACCGCTGAAAGGAACCGGTGCGTCCCAATTAGTGAGGCGGCGGATAACCCACTGGCCCTCTTCAGCTCGGGCTGCATAGATCTGCATGTTATCCTCTGCATCTCTTTTGTGATAAGTGATGACTGGTCTCTGATTGGCGTCGAAAAAGAGCTTATGCCCGCCGTTGATGATGCCACCCCGACTTGGGATGGGGTCGACCCAGAGTGACTTTTGACCGAGAACAACTGGAAGCGTAACCTTATGACCGAAAGCCGACTCCCAATGAAGCAAATCTTTGCTTCGGGCATAAGAGAGGTGGTGATTCGTGGCGCAATCAGGCGTATCACGCCACACCCAGTGCATGTGAAACCAGCCATCCGGACCCATTTTAGGGCCGTCCATGTAGGCATTCATTCGACCTTCGCCGTCGATTAAGGGCTGGTCCAATAAGCGCTGCCATTGACCCGCCTCCGGATCATAGAGATTGTATATTTCGATCCCACGTCCGCTGCCTCCGTGCCGGTAGTGGAAGACCAGTCGACCCTCTGCATCCCGAATAAACTTTGGATAGGTGGCGCGGTTTTCCTTTTCCCCCGTCATTGGCATTTTTTCTAAGGTGGTCACATCGCCAGGGCTTTCGGTTCGAAAATAAACCAGGGGCGAGGCGTGCATGTTCCCGGAGACGTGTAGCTGCCCTTCATCGTCGACCGCCATGGTAATGTAATTATGACTATCCCAGCCGACTTTTGAGGGGAGCACCTGAAAGGTCCATTTATCTGAGTCGATCAAACGTGATGCCACCGTCATGCGACGCTCGTCATCATAGTAGGCGGCGTATTGCTTTTGCCCGCTCGTTAATAGGCAAAACCCTACGGGGAAACCAGCCGGCACCTCGGCGATTTCCCAGGAATCTTCAACCGTGTAAACCGGGGCCTGACTTGCTTGGGCCGAAGAAATTCCGACCGCAAGACAAGCCATTAAGGTGGCAAAATGAGGCCAGATCCGGAATCGTGTTTTAAGGCTCGCGCGGTTTTTTTCGAGGGGACTGAAGTGTAGTTTCATTTTTTTCGAGAGTGGGATTCACTTGATTGTCGAGAAGGGTGCTGAGTTGACTGGCTCGCTCAGTCCACCAGACCAGCATTTCCATGTGTCGGTTCCGAGCCGAAAGACCCTCTCAGCTTAAATTTTAACCGTCCATTTAAAACTTCGGCGCCAGCCCGATCGTGCCTCCGGGAACGAGTCGGTGGATCTAGTTCTGCCGGAAAAGAGCTAATAATTGTAGGGACTTGCCATAAAGTCTGCGGACTGTCAGTGTTTGATTATGAAACATACCCGATTACATCTACTGCTTCTTCTCGCTTTTTCACTTAATATGTCGGCGCAAAGCAACGACGGCGATGCTTTCTTCGGCATCATGCGTGAAATATTAGCCCCACCGCAGCAGCAGCAACAACAACAGCCGACTCCACCGAAGGTTCAAACCATTAGGCAGTATCCTTTTAATCCGGAATACCCCGATATCTACTTGGGCGATGCGGACTCCGAAGATGTCTCTATTTTTATTGAAGCGGTGTTTTATGGTAAAGCACAGGAGGCTGGAAAGTATCTCGTCGTGATGAGCGGAAAGTCGTCGAAGGGGAATTTTCAGAAAAAGATCTCCTTTCCCTCCCTCGAAGATTTTCTGCATTTTCAAACTTTGCTGGAGAATAAAGTCTACGACCGGCTTTACCTGTTTAGCGATGGCTCGAACGAAGCCGACTACATGCTGATCAAAAAGCCCCTGAGAAAAGCGCCCGAAATTTAAGGTGGCTCTGCCCCAGGAAACCCCGAGCTTGCCCGCGCATCCTATTGAACTCTGCAAAAAGCTTTGGATTTTTTTTCGAAGTGGTCTCCCCGCTGAATCCTCGGGAATTTGTACATGGGAGCACCGTCTGCTCAATGCAGTGTCTAGTCGCCTGACCGAAAACGCAAGGCCGAGCCGAGGAAGTAGGGCACCCTCAAAAAAACATAGACGCTGCGTAGCGGAGATGGCGTCACAAATTTCGCCTGAGTCCAGCTTTCTTCATCCGGCAGCTCTATTATGCCAAATCTAAATAATTCTGGTAGTTGATGTGCTGCGCCCCCGATTCATTTTACTTCTCGATTCATCTTCCCGATTCGCTCGGCTTATTTCCCTGTGGCGGGGCTCAAAAGCATCCCCGCGATGCTCCGCCTGAGTTAATCCCGCTAAAATTGCCAAGTTGCCGTCCAGCATGCCACAGCGTAATCACACGAATACGGGTCTTCTGGCTCTTGTGATTCTATGGTAGCAGAGGACTGCCATGGCTACAAATCGGATCGTGACACGATACCAATATTAATTCGAGGCGGTATTAATTGTTGATAATTTCATTCTGTAATAGTATTAGATTCACTTCTCAAAAAACCCATCACAGCCATGCATCGACTTTTTTTATCACTTATTCTGCTGGGTTCCGGACTCGGACTCGGCTCGTCAATCCACGCCAGCTACTACAAGGAGTCGCCTCAATTTCACTTTACGCCAAACCCCGATGAGCCCCGGACTGAGATTGGTCGCTTAGGCCCGATCGGACTTGCGATCGAACTGCGGAAGCCGAACTTTACCATCCACATTCAGAGCGTGGAAGACGGCTCGCCTGCAGCCTCAACAGGGAAGTTGAAGAATGGGCAGATTATCGAATCAATCAACGGGGAAGTTCTCAAGGATATCGACCCGCGTGTTCAACTCGGCAACCTGATCACGAAGATCGAGGCCACCGATGGCGTGGTGAAGCTGATGGTGAAGGCAGACGGTAAGGCGTCGGCCTACCCCGTGGTATTCAAGATTCCGACCTTCGGGGCCTACAGCGAGACCTGGCCCGTGAACTGTAAAAAGTCGGATAAAATCGTTCGCGAGATGGCTGCGTTTCTTAAAGCAGAGGAAAACTGGGGCTGGGGCGCTGCGCTCTTTCTACTCTCCACCGGTGAAGAGGAAGACCTCGCCGAAGTGCGCAAACGATTTAGCGGCAAGCTGAAATCGGAGGGCAACCTCGGCCATACCTGGTCGATCGGATATACCGGAATCGCAATTTGCGAATACTATCTGCGCACGGGTGACGCGACTGTGCTGCCCAATATCAAGGCCAAGTGCGATTTCCTGCGCGACACGATGTATAACGGTTCCTGGATGGGGCGCGGCGGGGCCAACTTCAAATACATGGCGGGTGGCCACCTTAATGCGGCGGGCTTGCACGCCGTCACCTTCCTGCTGATGGCCAAAGAGTGTGGGGTTGATGTGGACGAACGCACCCTTCTCGAAGGGATGGAGCACCTTTACCGCTATGCTGGCCGCGAAAATGTCGCGTACGGCGACCACCTCCCCGAGGGCGGCATGGTCGACAACGGCAAAGTCGGCAAGCTCGCCTTCACCATGCAGGCGGCGGCCAACCTCTCTCCGGACGGCGAGAATTCCATCTATGCCAGGGCGCGTGACATCTCGGCCAACAAGAGCTTCTACTCCACCAGTTGGATGTTCCACGGCCACACCGGCGGCGGAATCGGCGAGCTCTGGCGCGGCGCTTCCATGGGCATCCTCCGGGACAAACGCCCGAAGCAGTATCGTAGCTTTATGGATGAGCGGCGCTGGGTCTATGAGCTTGCGCGCAGCCACCAAGGCGGCTTCGGCTGGCCAGCGGGAAAGAACGTCAACTACACCACCATGAATGACAACCGGCGCCCCTCCGGTAACTATATCCCCCTGATCTACACCCTGCCGCGCCAGCAGCTCCGCATTTTCGGTGCCCCTCCGACGAAGTATTCGAAGACCTATCAGCTTCCAAAACGTGCCTGGGGCACCGCGGCTGATGATGTTTTCTACTCACTGGAACCCGGAGAATACGAGCCGGGTAAAGCTTTGGACGTGAGCGAGGAGTTGCTCCCTACCCATGCCTCGGCACCACTGGGCCGTTTGCTCGGCGACTCTAAAGTAAGTGATGACGTATTGCGGGCTTACAGCCTACACCCCGACCACGGCATTCGCTCCAATGTGGCGGGCAACATTGTCCGGCATCAACGCACGCACCTCATTATGCCTTTGCTGACGCACGAAGATCCGCGGGCACGGCGCGCCGGCCTCCAGACTTTGACCGGCTCACATAAAGCACCTGCCCTCTCCGCCAACCAGCGGACCGACGAAATGTTTGAACAAATCGCGGCCATGGTCGAAGACCCCGAAGAATCCTGGTGGGTGGCGGAAGCCGCGCTCAAAGCCCTTGGAATGGCCCGCACCGAGCAGGTCGCGCCTCATATCGACCGACTCGAGTATTTCCTCAAGCACCGGGAGTGGTGGCTGCGCAGCGCGGCCATGGAAGCTGTCCGACCCCTGGTCACCGACAAGCGCTACGCCCCGCGTATACTGCCGCTGGTGGGCGAGAAAATCGCGACCAATGGACGTGCCGCCGCCCTTAGACCCGTGCCTGCGCTTCTTAGGGAAATCGCAACGGCCGACCCCGAAATTCAGGCGCTCTCACGGGAAACGATTGGCAAAGCCTACGTTCAATTCCCCGAGACCATCGACACTCCCGGAAATCGCGACATGTCGCAGGGGGTGGATTACCTGCTCGATCACATTGCCAAATACCTCGCCGAGGTCCCTGGGGGCATGGACAAGCTCTACACCGTCGCCAAGCGACGCACACCGGATGAAGCTCTGCCCCATCTGGACCTCTATCTCGCCCGTGACCCCGATACCTTTGGCCCGAAAGTTAGAGAAGTGTTTGAGCCGCTCATGCGCGAACACGTCATCTGGCAATATGTGCTCGATAATCTGGCCAACCTCAAACGGGAACTCGATACCCGGAACCCCGACCGCGCCGTCGCGGGACTCGTCGATCTTTACGAGAAAGTCGGTGTAGTCGACTACAGCTGGAATCTCTGGGGCCCCGACCGCTACGAGATCAACTGGCACTACAGCACCTTCGACCCACCAGAGAAGAAACTCTGGGAGCGCAACGTTTGGCGCTACCGCCCCGTCACTTGGCCAGAGGGGTGCGAGAACTGGATGCAGCGCGGTTTCGACGCGAACGCTGCCGGCTGGCAAGTGGGCAAAGCACCCTTCGGGCACAACGACGGCAAGCTCGCCCCCGTCGGGGACTGTAAGGGCCCGGAGCACTTCTGTGCCTGCGGCGTGATGCCCTCCACTTACTGGGATAAGGAAGTCATCATGATGCGCACCCAACTTGATCTGCCCGCCATGGAAGATGGTTTCGCCTACCGATTCCTCGTGGGCGGCCGCTCACACGTCGGTAGTGGTGATGGCTCAGACGTTTGGTTCAATGGCGAGCGCCGGGCGAACCGACGGAAACAGGATGCCTCACTGACCGGTGTCGGAAAACGCGTGGGCGGCCGACCCTGGGCCTTCGTTGTCGAAAGCGACCTGCGCAAGCAATTCACGGGCGAGCCGCTCACCGTGGCCGCATCCGGCTTCCTCAAGCTGCATAAAAGCGGCGTAAAAAGAGCGCACCAGTCCTTTTGGTTCGAGAAGATGAAGTTGCCTCTCATCGGTGAGGCGGAGATCGTTAAAGCCATTCGTAAGACCCCGCTCAATACGGCGGCCTGGCAGGCGTCCGGCAGGGATGACGATCGCTTTGAACTTGGCGACGGATTTGAGGCGAATGAAGTGATTATAGGCAACTGGCGACAAGTTGGCATTGTGTCTGCCGGTGAGAATTTTGACCCCGCCGCTCAGTATCGTCGAGAAACACGGTCCTGGCGCTCGTTCGGCGACGTTCATTTCAAGGAAAAAGGCCGCACCACGGATCCGCTTTGCTGGTATTCCGGCGATATGCTGCTCGACCTACCACGTAAGCAGGCGCTCAAAATGGACCTAAAGGAAATTGACGGAAAGGAATATCTCTTCGTCGAATTTGGTGAATTCGAGGAGGGCAAGATGGTGGAAGAATCCTCACCCTTCTACGTGTTGGAAAGAATTTGAGTAACGCCTTAGTAGGCGTAGCAAAATTGAACTGGCCGCGCTCGCCTGCCTCCCTCAATTCTAAATTTTTGTATGGACCACCCATGCTCATTTGAGTCTAGGTAATCACAATGGCGCAGTTCCAGCGAAAGTCCTCGCTTGAGCAATTTACGGATTATCTGCGTGAGGAACTGTTGCAGCGTCGTTGGACGGGCGGGGTGCCGATGCATCAGCGACGGCCAGTTTTTTGCCTGCAGTGATCATAAGCGTTGCAATAAGCATCGCGTGGTAGGTCGGTGCCCGATAGGTCGCCAACGGACAGAGTAATTTATTTTTCATGATTATTATCTTAGCAGTTAAAAGGCAGATGATTTTTTAAACCAAAAGGCATTTTTTAGGGCTAACTAGATTACTCAGAAGTCTCTTCAATAAAACAAATTCCGATCCAGGCTGCGGTATTGGATGGCTTCCAGAAGATGAGGCGTTTCGATACGCTCGGTGCCCGCCAGATCGGCGATGGTGCGCGCGACTTTTAAGATGCGGTCGTAGGCGCGGGCGGAGAGTGAGAGTTGCTCCATGGCTTGTTGTAGGAGGTCGCCTTGCTCCTTGTTGATGGTGCAGTGTTTCCGGATCTGGGAGTGGGACATGCGGGCATTGCAACGATCGGAGGCGAGTTCAGATTCCTGGAAGCGTCCGCTTTGCACGGCGCGTGCGGCTTCGCAGCGCGAACGCATGACTTCGGAGCTTTCTCCGGGTGCGGCGTTGCGTAGTTCCTCGATCCGTAGCGAGGGAGCCTCGATGTGGAGGTCGATACGGTCGAGTAGGGGGCCGCTGATCTTTGAGCGGTAGCGCTGGATCTGCGGCACGGTGCAGCGGCATTCCCGCGAGGGGTCACCGGTGTATCCACAGGGGCATGGATTCATCGCCGCGATTAACATCACGTTGCAGGGCAGTGTGATCTTACCCGCGCTACGAGAGATTGAGACCTGTCCATCTTCGAGCGGTTGACGCAGGACTTCGAGGGCGGAGCGCTTGAACTCGGGGAGTTCATCGAGGAAGAGCACGCCGTTATGGGCGAGGGAGATCTCGCCGGGTCCCGGAATAGTGCCACCGCCCAAAAGGCCGACATCGCTGATCGTATGGTGTGGCGAGCGAAAGGGCCGCTGGAAGTGTCGGTTGTCTTTGGAAAGGGTGACGCCCGCGGCCGACTGCACGCTGAGAATTTCCAAGAACTCTTCCAGTTGCGGCTCCGGCATGATGGTCGGGATGCGCTTGGCGATCATGCTCTTGCCGGAGCCAGGTGAGCCAAGCATCAACAAATTATGCCCGCCACTCACCGCGATCTCGACGGCACGGCGCACCGCTTGCTGACCCTTTACCTCGGAGAAATCGAGCCGCTGGCTTTCCGGTGGTTTTCGGATGTAGTTACTCTGTTCGCAGCGGAGTGGCTGTATCTCGATTTTGCGATTCAGGAAGGCCACCGCGGCATCCAGGCTTTTGACCGGGTAGACTTGGATCCCTTCGACCAGAGCGGCTTCGTGGGCAGATTCCTGGGGGACAATAATCCCCTGCTTGCCGGTGTCTCGTGCGAGGATTGCCATAGCCAAGCAGCCCTTAATGGGGCGCGTCTCTCCGGATAGGCTGAGTTCGCCGGCAATAAGAAATTGATCCAGGAGCTCTTTCTCGCACTTTTTCATCGAAGCCAGGATGGCAATGGCGATGGGTAGATCATAGGCCGGGCCTTCTTTGCGCATGTCGCCGGGGGCTAGATTGATGGTCGTCCGGGTGGCTGGGGAACGAAAGCCACTGTTGGCCATGGCTGAGAAGACGCGGTCCTGTGACTCCTTGACTGCGCTATCCGGAAGCCCGACGAGAATAAATTTAAGCTCGCCCGCCTCGCCGGTATTGACTTCGACTTGGACGGGATGTGCCTCAACGCCCATCAGGGCGGCAGATTGTGTGATGCCGAGCATAATATGAATGGATGAACTATAGCAGTGAACGTTAATTCAGTAATGTCCACGATTTATCGATCACATTATTACTTATTCGTCTGATATAGACGAGAATTAATCTTAGAGCTCCATCCCTAAGTTGCTCGCCCTTTACGCTATCTCGAAACGACGACCGTCTTCCTGTTTGTAAATTCGTAGATTCCTTCCCGGCCGAGTTCCCGGCCGTAGCCGGATTGGCGGATGCCACCGAAAGGTTGGCGGGGATCACTTTTGACAAAAGCGTTGATCGCGACAGAGCCTACTTTCAGTTGGCGGGCGATTTCGAGCGCATGATCTTTGTTCGCTGAAAAGACGGCTCCGCCCAAGCCGTAGTTGCTGCGGTTGGCCAGTTCGATTGCGCTGGCTTCATCGCCGGCGCTAATGATGGCGGCGACCGGCCCAAACAGTTCCTCATCAAAGGCGGGCATGCCGGGCTGGACTTCGGTGAGCACCGTGGCGGGATACCAGTTGCCAGCTCGGTCGGGAATCTTGCCACCAAGCACACATTGGGCACCCGCGGCGATAGAGTCTTCGACTTGCTGGTGAAGGCTGTCGCGCAAGTCGGGACGGGCGAGGGGCCCAAGCTTCGAGTCGGAGTCGGATGGGTCAGTCATTTCGTAGCCCCTCATGAGATCGATGACTTTGTCGGCAAAGGGCTCGTGGGTTTCGGGGCCGACCACGATGAATCGCTTGGCAGCGATGCAGGATTGGCCGTTGTTGATCATACGGGATGCAACGCAGGCTTCAGCGGCTGCGTCCAAATCGGCATCTGGCAGAATCAGGTAGGGATCCGAGCCACCGAGTTCGAGGACGGACTTTTTTAACTGTGCGCCAGCCTGAGCCGCGACGGTGCGACCGGCCTCGGTGCTGCCGGTGAGGGTCACTCCCTGCACGGCGGGGTGGACGAAGGCAAAGCCAAGAGTTTCTTCCGAGACCATGGCATTGCGCAGCAGGTGTATGGGAAAGCCCGCGTCCTGAAAGAGCGCCTCAATGGAAAGTGCACACTGTGGGACATTTGAGGAATGTTTTAGGAGAATTCCATTCCCAGCAGCAATGGCGGGGATGGCAGCGCGGAAAAGCTGCCAAAAGGGAAAGTTCCAGGGCATGATCGCTAAGACGATGCCGAGCGGTTCGGTGGCGATAAAAGCGCTTTGCTTCTTGTCGGCTTCGACAGCTTCGTCCTCCAGAAACCCGGGCGCATGACTGGCGTAGTAATCGCACACCAAAGCGCATTTCTCGATTTCGCTGCGGGCTTGAGCGATGGGTTTGCCCATTTCGAGTGTGATGGTCTTGGCCAGGGAGTCGCGCTGCGCCCGGAGTTTGGCAGCCAATCTCTGAATGGGCTCGACCCGTTTGCCCGGAGTTTCGGTCGCCCAACTGTGCTGGTTGGCTGCGATCTTGCCGAGAAGGTCGATCAGTTCGGAGGCAGGGATTTCCGGGAATTCGCGGATGTTTTGATTGGTCGCAGGATTGACGGTGGCTGGCATAACATGAGTTTAGCACAGAGGTATAGGTCGAGTCCAGTATGCTGTGGCGCTCTTTCGGGGTTGTATAAGAGGGAGACGGGTGAAGGCTCCGAGATGGGTCCGAAGGCCCGCTTGTTTGTTCGAACTAAAGATTCTTGTAGCCATCCCACCGTCTTTTTTGGCTCACTTTTAACTAGACCACCCTCTGTTCGCTCGAACAGTATGCGATACAAAGAGTATGTGCTCCTCTCTCCCTCAAATTAAATTAACTCAGATGACATTACTGGTGTCGTGTTTTTATAGATGAAGATCGGTCTTACAGGTGGTATCGGTTGTGGTAAATCCACGGTGGTCGGGTTTTTTGAAGAAGCCGGGTGGAAGACGCTGGAGTCTGATAAGATCGTAGCCGATCTCCTGGCCAATGATGAAACGGTGCAAACAGAGCTTCGTCAGCGTTGGGGTGAAGCGGTTTTTTCCGGCGACGGGCAGGTCAATCGTCGCGCGATTGCGGACAAGGTTTTTCAGGATGAGTCGGAGCTGACCTGGCTGGAGCAATTGTTGCATCCAAGAGTCCGGGACGTCTGGGAAAACACGATGCTGGATGATGCGGACGCAGACTGGTTAGTCGAGATCCCTTTATTATATGAAAAAAGGCTTGAAAGCTCTTTTGAATTAATTGTGTGTATAGGTAGTTCTCCTGATGTTGTCGAAATCCGAATGGCGGCCCGAGGTTACTCAGGAGAGGAAGTCGAGCGCCGCAGGGAGCGGCAAATGCCACTCGACGAAAAGATGCGTCTCGCCGATCGCGTAATTACGAATACAGGCAGCCTAGAATTTCTGAAAAAACAAACCCTGCGCCTGATTGAAGAAATCTCAGGTGCATAACACCCGCTTACTTTCTCTATGACTGACGAAAACGAAGATTTTAAACTGGTAGCTCATCCCGACGAGTCTGCCAAAAAGACTCCCCGCAAAAAAGCAGCAAAGAAGGCCGCTAAAAAAGCGGCTAAGAAAGTCGCTAAAAAGCAATTGGTAAAGGGTGACGCAAAGGGTGACGCAAAGGGTGACGCAAAGGGTGACGCGAAGGGTGACGCAAAGGGTAATGCAAAGGCCGGCACAAAGGCCGACACCGGGGCACCTAAACAAACGTCCGCAAGTAACAATGACGACGAGGTCACCTTTAGTGCCGACATCAAAGTCGACGATGGTGAGCGCGATCAGCCGAAGGAGGAGAGAAGAAGGCACCCGAAGCAGCAAAACAGCTCCAAAAACCAGGACGGGGATAACGGCGCTGATAAAAAAGGGGGGCCGCGCAACGGTGGCAACCAACAGCATAATCGACAGAAGGGAAACAAGTTTAAGGGCAAGAACAAGCGGAGTAAGCCGCGCAGCAGAAATAAGAACTGGCAGAATAAGAATAAACGGAGCCGTGAGGATGATACGCCGATTGAGTTTGGTGAACTGATGGAGTGGGAGGTGCTCGAAAAGCTCGATGAAGTGAAGGCGCTCTCTACCGACCTGAAGTCTGGCAGTGCAGAGGTGCTCGATTATGACCGTATTTACAATATGGGGCTAACTGAATTGCTTGGGGAAGCGGCCGCTCTTGAAGTGGATGCCGGTCAGCATGCTCCGAATCGCGATCAGTTGATCAACGCGATCGCCAAGCAGGCCGGAGAGGCCAAAAAGGCGATTGTGACTACGGGTATTCTTGAACTGCTCGAAGATGAAGAAGGTGGGATTATTGTCCATGAAAAGGACAGCTATCGAATCAAGTCCTTGAGTGCTTATGTGCCTCAGGTCTTTATCGAACATTACGGCTTGAAGCGTGGGCACATCGTGAAGGCCCAGCTGCATCCTCACCGCGAAGGAGAGTCCTGCCCCTTTGTGGTGGCAGTCGAGAAGGTGATGGATCGTGATCCGGAAACGCTCAGCGAAATTGTGCCATTTACAGAGCGTGTGCCTTACTACCCGACTTCTCGAATTCTGATGGAGGCTGATCCGGAGGCAAAATGGGACAATCTTTCGATGCGGGTTGTCGATTGCTTGACGCCGGTCGGCTTCGGGCAGCGCGGGCTCATCGTCGCCCCGCCCCGCACCGGTAAGACGGTGCTGATGCAGGGCATGGCTAATTCGATCCAGAAAAACTATCCGGACGCGCACTTGATTATTCTGCTCATTGACGAGCGCCCCGAAGAAGTCACTGACTTCCGACGGCAGGTCGACGGTGAGGTGATCAGTTCGACTTTCGACGAGTCGGCAGAGAGCCACGTGCATGCTGCTGAAATGGTGATTGAGAAGGCGCGCCGCATGGTAGAGGTGGGTAGAGATGTCGTCATCTTACTCGATTCGGTCACTCGGTTGGCTCGGGCTTATAACACGACCATGCCGAGCAGTGGTAAAATTCTTTCAGGCGGCGTCGAGGCCAACGCCCTGCAAAAGCCGAAGCGCTTTTTTGGTTCCGCGCGTAACATCGAAGATGGCGGTAGCCTCACAATTATTGCGACTGCACTGGTTGAAACCGGCAGCAAGATGGATGAAGTCATCTTCGAGGAGTTCAAAGGCACGGGTAATATGGAACTCCATCTCGACCGCGGCCTTTCGGACAAGCGCATCTTCCCTGCTTTAAGTATGGATAAGAGCGGAACCCGTAAGGAAGAACTTTTGTATCATCCGGATGAGATGCTTAAAATTTATTCATTGCGCCGGGCGATGAAAGGCCTACCGTCCACAGATGCGATGGAAATGCTTATTCAGCGAATAAAGAAGACCAGTACAAACGCTGAATTCCTGATGAGCGTTGCCCGATAGTTTACTTTTTAGACCACCCCAAATAATAATAATAATCCCTGTGACTTCTGCCGACGAATTTGTTCTACAGCTGTTAACCGATAAAGGTATCATCGATAGCGCCACCATTGAAGAGGCGCGTAGTAAAGTATCCGGCGGCGCAGAAGATGTCGATGAGGATACCGCGATACTGCAATTGCTGCTTGCCGAGCACGCCTTAACATCAATGCAAGTTGCCGAAGTGCTGGCAGCGGAATTTAATATGGATGTTGTGGATTTGAATGATGTCCGCATCTCCAGCGAGGCGATTGAGCTGTTACCTTACGAGCTGGCAAGCCGCTATAAGGTCGTGCCCCTTGAAGTCAACGGGACTGAAGTCGAAATCGCTATCGCCGATCCTCTTGATATGGATGCGATCGACAGTATCAGTCACGTCATCCATAGATCCGTGCTTTGTCGTGTCGCACCTCTGGCAGATATCGAGAAGGCGATTCATCAGTATTACGAAGGCGCCCGTTCCGAGCAGGTAAGTGAGATCTTTGGGGATCAAGATGACCCTGATGCGGTGCCAAGTGAAATCGATTTGCCGACAGCTGAAGGCGCGAGCGAAGAAGAGGCGCCGATCATCAAATATGTTCACATGGTCATCTCTGAAGCGCTCAAGCGTCGCGCCTCGGACATCCATATGGAACCACTGGAGAAGCGTTTTCGGGTGCGCTACCGCATTGACGGCGTCTTGCACGAGGTTGAAAACCCACCGAAGCGGCTCCAACCATCCATTGTTTCCCGGATTAAACTGATGTCTAATGTGAGCATCGCCGAAAAGCGGGTGCCACAGGATGGTCGAATCAATATCAAGGTTGGCGCTAAGGTTATCGACCTGCGTGTATCGACTTTGCCGACCGCTTTCGGTGAGAGTATTGTCATGCGTATTCTCGATAAGGAGGGTCTGCGCCTCGGTTTGCCGGAGCTTGGTTTTTTTAGTGATGACCAAGCGGCCTTTGAGAAGATTATCGCATTACCCGACGGTGTTTTCCTCGTGACCGGTCCGACGGGCTCCGGTAAATCCACTACTTTATATTCTGCGCTACACTGTATCAATCATCCCGACCGTAAGATTATCACGGTGGAAGATCCGGTTGAGTATGAACTGGCCGGAGTGAATCAAGTGCAGGTGCGCCGCGATGTTGGGATGACTTTTTCTGCCGCGCTGCGCTCGATGTTGCGTCAGGCCCCAAACATTATCATGGTTGGGGAAATTCGCGACAAGGAGACCGCCGAAATTGCGATCAATGCATCGCTCACCGGGCACATGGTTTTCAGCACCCTACACACCAACGATGCGGCTAGCGCGATTAGCCGTCTGGTTGATATCGGTATAAAGCCCTTCCTGGTTGCTGCTGCGGTGCGGGCTGTTTTGGCTCAACGGCTCGTCCGGCGAAATTGCCCGGCATGCCGTGCGCCGACAGAGCCAGATGAAAAACTGCTTAATTCTCTGGGCATTCGACCGGACCAGTCCGCTGATGCCAGCTACATGCTCGGTGAGGGCTGCTCGAAGTGCAGTGGAACCGGCTTTCGCGGTCGGGTCGGCATCTTTGAGATGTTTAACGTGAATGAAGAGCTGCAGCAAATGATCTACGAAAACGCCAGCTTGGTCGCACTTCGCGACAAGGCCCGAGAAATGGGAATGCGCACTATGCGTGAGGATGGTGTTCGCAAGGTAATCGCCGGTGTGACGACGCCAGGAGAAGTTCTTCACGCGACCGTTTCCGACTCAATCTAAATTCAAGAAAAGACTGACATCTGATGAGCTACGAAATGAATGATCTTCTTGAACTGATGGTGGATCAGGGTGCGTCAGATTTGCATATTCAAGTGAACCAGTCGCCGACGCTTCGCATGAGCGGCACAATGACTCCGGTGGATGGCCCCCCGCTCTCAGCAAAGGACTCCGAAGAGCTGATGAAGGCGATCACGTCCAGCGGTAATCAGGAAAAGCTGAAGACGAGCGGTGGTGCGGACTTTGGTTTTGCCTATCAGGGTAAATCCCGCTTCCGCGTCAGCGTCATGCGGGCAAAGGGAGCCTATGGTATGGTTCTGCGGCAGATTCCTAATGATTTGTTTAAGCTCAGTGAAATCGGGCTGCCGGATAAGGTCAAAGAATTGATCAGTCGCCCACGTGGACTGATCCTGGTGACGGGGCCGACAGGCTCCGGTAAGTCCACCACGCTGGCTTCCATGGTAAACTGGATTAATGAGAATCATGACGGGCATATCATTACGGTGGAAGACCCGATCGAATACTTTCACGAGCACAAAAAGTGCATCGTTACGCAGCGGGAAGTCGGTGTCGACGTCGGTTCCTTTTCAGATGCCATTCGCGGCGCGCTGCGCCAGGACCCGGATGTGATTCTGGTTGGGGAAATGCGTGATCTGGAAACGATTGAAGCCGCAGTGGGTGCCGCTGAAACGGGGCACCTTGTCTTTGCTACGCTGCACACGACAGGTGCGGCCCGCACGGTTGACCGGATCGTCGATGCATTTCCTGCCGACATGAAGGATCAAATGCGCACTCAACTGGCCTCTTCAATCGTCGCGGTCATCTCCCAGGTGCTCTGTAAGAAAAAGGGCGGCGGGCGCATTGCATCTTTCGAGATCATGGTCACTACCACTTCAATCTCTCAACTTATCCGCGAGAATAAAACGTATCGGATCGCCTCCGATATCCAGACCGGTGCTGCTCACGGGATGATTGGTTTGGACGCGCACTTGCTCAGCCTCTACAATCGAGACCTTATCGCCGCTGAAGAGGCGCTCACCAAATCACAAGATCCAGGGCCTATGCGCGAAAGACTTATCGAGTCTGGCGCCAAGCTAAGCAACTGATGATCCATTCCATTCACCCAGCGATTTAGGTAAAAACCCCGATGTTCGAAGACCATAACGAAACAGTTTACGAAATCATCAAGTCAGCCGAGCTGCTTGATCTTGCTCAACTCGATGAGTTGAATGAATCGCATTTGCATACCGGCAAATCGCTGGCCGATGCAGTCGTGGACGCTGGCGTTGTTGAGCGTTCAGCAATCCTCATGGCCATCGCAGGATACCTGGGCTACGAGTTTTTGGAGATCCCGCCCAGGACGATACCAGAGGAGGTGGCCTCGGCCGTCCGTTCCAGTGTCGCACGGATGTATGCGATCGTGCCCTACGAGGTCGATGATACCTCGATCAAAGTTCTGGCCAAAGACCCTTTCAATCCGGCGATTATTGATGACCTCACGTTTACGCTGAATAAGGATATTTCCATTATCGTTTGTGATCCTGAGCTGATAGACGAACTCATCGTCACAACTTATGGCGAGGAAGATTCTTCAATTGATGATATTCTCGGTGACATTGGTGATGATTTCGCTCAATCCGAGGAGGATCTTTCCGAGGGGGATTTAACGGACCTGGCCAACCAGACGCCGATTATTCGTTTCGTGAATCTCGTTCTGCAGCAGGCGATTAAAGATAAGGCTTCAGATGTCCACTTTGAGCCATTTGAGGATCAGTTCCGTATCCGGTACCGGATTGACGGGGCGCTGTATGAGATGGCGCCACCACCGCGTAATCTCGCTGTGCCTGTGACCTCCCGGATCAAAGTGCTGTCCAATATGAACATTTCGGAGCGCCGTATCCCACAGGACGGGCGCATCAAGATGACGATCGCGGGTCGTCCGGTGGACCTTCGGGTGTCAACCTTGCCGACGCAGTTCGGGGAAAGTGTCGTGCTTCGTGTCCTCGACAAGTCGGTGGTTAATCTTGACCTTGAAGCACTTAGCCTGCCGGGTAATATTCTACAAACTATTCGTGATTTGGTCGCCCGGCCGAATGGGATCTTCATCGTGACCGGCCCTACCGGTTCCGGGAAGACGACGACGTTGTATAGTGCACTTCGTGAGGTGAACGACGTAGAAACGAAAATTCTGACGGCAGAAGACCCTGTCGAGTATGAGATTGATGGTATCATGCAGGTCGCGGTCAATCACCAGGTCGGTCTCGACTTCGCCCGTGCCCTTCGGGCCTTCCTCCGACAAGACCCTGATAAGATCATGGTCGGGGAGATTCGCGATATTGAGACTGCACAGATTGCGGTTCAGGCCTCACTGACCGGTCACGTTGTTCTTAGCACCCTGCACACAAATGATGCTCCTGGTGCGATTACACGCCTTATTGATATGGGGCTTGAGCCTTTCCTGCTCTCTGCATCCCTTGAGGCCATTCTGGCCCAGCGGCTGGTTCGTCGAATCTGCAAGAGTTGCCGCACTGCCTACGAGCCGAGCCAAGAGCTCATTGACATGCTCGACGTTGACCCTCTGGAAATCGCGGACAAAGACTTCTATTACGGTGATGGTTGCGCGGAATGCAGCAATACCGGTTATAGTGGGCGGGTAGGGCTGTTTGAGATGATCATGATGTCTGACGCTATACGAGAACTCATCAATCAACGGGCGCCTACTTTGTCCATTAAGCAAAAAGCACTTGAACAAGGCATGCGAAGCTTGCGTGACGACGGTTTGAGAGCAATATTTGATGGTAATTCTACAATCGAAGAAGTCCTTAAATACACCTAACCAGATAAAAACTATGGCTAAATTTAAATACACGGCAATTGATGCCAATGGTAAGCAAAAGTCGGGCACGGTTGATGCGGAGAGTAGTGAGGAAGCAAATTCCAAGCTCAGCGCCTCTGGCCTGATGCCCACAAAAGTGGTCGCTGCCGGTGGATCCTCCGGAGGATCGACGAAGGCGGGCAACAATGAAAAGAAAAAAGCCAAAGGCTTTGGCCGTATCATTAAACAAGATGATTTGTCGACCTTTACTCGGCAGCTCGCGACGCTCTTGCAAGCAGGCCTGCCCTTGCTGCGCGCACTGGAGGTAATGATTCGCCAAGAGAAGAACCTGCGCTTTAAGGCGGTGCTTGAGCAAATTGCAGATCAGGTTAAGTCCGGTAACTCCTTTTCAGACGGCCTTTCCCAGCATCCTAAGATTTTTGACCGGTTATTCATTAATATGGTGCGTGCAGGTGAAGCGGGTGGTGTGCTCGATGTCGTACTCTCTCGTCTTGCCGGCTTCATGGAAAAAGCTCTGAAGACAAAGAAGAAGGTTAAATCCGCCATGGTCTATCCTGTCGTCGTGGTAGCCGTTGCCGTGGGTATCGTTGCTTTGTTGATGACGGTGGTGGTGCCAAAGTTCGAAACGATCTTCGAAGATATGCTTGAAGGTGCGGCTCTGCCTGTGCCGACGCAAATCGTCATTAATGTTAGTAACTTTATGCAGGATAATATTTTGCTCTCTATCGGCCTCGTGGTCGGCATATTCTTTGCCTCCAAGTTTCTGCTTAAGACGGAGTTCGGGGCGAAGGGGTTCAACTGGTGCTCAATAAACACTCCCAAGGTTGGCGATCTGGTGCGCAAGGTGAATATTGCCCGTATCACACGAACCTTTGGAACACTTCTGTCGAGTGGTGTGCCGATTCTTCAGTCGATTACTATTACGAAGGATATTACCGGCAATGTATTTTACTCGTCTGCTCTTACCCGAATCCACGATGCAGTGCGCGACGGTGAGTCGCTCTCCTCACCCATGGAGCGGGAGACCGTTTTCCCCAATATGGTCACCAGTATGGTGGACGTTGGTGAGGAGACCGGCGAGCTTTCAGAGATGCTAAATCGCATCGCGGATAATTATGATGAGGACGTGGACAACGCTGTTGCCGGGATCACCTCGATCATTGAGCCTATCATGATTGTCTTTCTCGCGGTGGTTGTCGGTTTCATCGTTATTGCGCTCTTCCTCCCTATCGTGGAAATCATCAAGGGACTGACTTAATCGCGCATCCAATTCATTCAAAAGCGCAGCTTCGAAAGAGGCTGCGCTTTTTTGTAAGTGGTATAATATCGCCTTTAGCCGCCGGTTTGTTCGGCAGTCTCTTTTTCGAGGCGCTCGATATACTCAGTTACATTGCAGGTGAGCATGCGGGTGCTGCCGGGTGCGACTTCGAGAACTTTGTTGACCACGCCATCGAGGAATGCCCGGTCGTGGCTGACGAGGATGACGGTGCCCTCGAATGCGTTAATTGCATCCTGCAGGACCTCTTTTGATTTAATGTCGAGGTGATTGGTTGGTTCGTCGAGGATGAGGCAGTTGCCGGGCTTCATCAGCATCTTGGCCAGCGCGACACGGTTCTTTTCCCCGCCGGAGAGGACTTCGTTTTTTTTCAGGGCTTCGTCGCCGGAGAAAAGGAGGGCGCCCA
>Ga0307978_1000549_pt1 | contig 31202 bp, 41 predicted proteins | sample OrgLakmetage1056_FD_203151 | JGI IMG/M metagenome (GOLD analysis project Ga0307978, IMG submission 203151) | Saline water microbial communities from Organic Lake, Antarctica - #1056 | ecosystem: Environmental > Aquatic > Non-marine Saline and Alkaline > Saline | place: Antarctica: Organic Lake...
TCGGGCGCCATTCGAATAGTGGGACTCCGCCTTTGATCAGCGGTTGGCCTTCCTTCTCCGCCATGGCTTCGACTGCAGAGATGACTGCGTTGGTCATGGGAATTTCGGTCCATTGATGCCGGGACAGGCGTTTTCCGGTGACGAGTGACATAAAAAAATAGTCGCCTTGTGCGTTTCCAGTTGGGTTCAGCACAATCGCTCCGGTGTTACGGGAAGTGGTAGTGTTGCTGGGGGTGTTGTCCTCGAAAACATGTACGTACGATCCGAATTCCAACTTCAGGTCATTGAAGTCGGGGTTCGCGCGCCCAGTCATGATGGTGAGAGGGCTGAGAGTGTCGGAAAATGCCGTTCTTCGCCTGGAATTGGTTCAATCCTTTGGCGGCATGGTAAGCAAGTGCTTGAATCATCAGCTTTGGAAGACGTTTGAAAGGTAGACCATGAATGGTGGTGCGCGCACGCTCCTTCATCGTCCAAATGGATCGTTCGACTTCGCCAACGTGGTCGTCGGCAGCGGTAACGTTGAGCCTTGAAGGGAGGACATCGTTTCGGATGCACTCAAATTCCATGTAGGCGTGCAGATCGGAGATGTTGAAACTCCTTGACTTGTTCATTGCCAGAACCGGCTTGATCTCACGGAGAAGGGTTGCTTTGTACCTGTTGAGTACGGGAGCAACGGTGCGGGATTGAACTTTGCGAGAGATAGTATGAAAAAAAGGGTGGCCCTGGACGTAGAAAATGTCCATGCAAAGTGTCACATCACTGTAGTACTGCAAGATAAAACCTGGGACTTGTACCAGGTTGAAAATAGGGACATGTTGGGAGGGGCCTTTTGTTGTTTTTCCTTTGAGGGCGGCTACGTTGGGACCGTAGACGAATAGAGCCCGTTTGGCGTCATCAACGGTAACGGGGCAGTTTCGGATGAGATTCTAGGCGAGAATTTGTTCGAACTGTTGCTGAGAAGGGCGCCCGATCTTTTGTTAAAGTGCTCGAGCCTTGTCCGCTCCTTCAATTTTGCGACGTGGGAACTGTGCCTTGTTGTTAGCTACAGTGGAGACAAAAGAGTAGTCAATAACATTCTCGTTAGAATTAGGCTGGACGGCAGTGGCGGCGTCATGGTAGTAGAGGCCCAAACCGTACTCGATGAACTTCATGATCGAGCCATCAGAACGATGGACGCAGAGGGCAGCTTCAACAGACGTGTCCATCGTGATACGACAGAGCTTGCGAACGGCGGCGAGAGAGAAGATGTTGGCCAAAGAGTCGGGATTGTACCAGACAGTCCCAAAATTCTTGATGTCGCCAACAAGCGACGAAATCTGGTTGCCGCCATTCGTGTGAACCTTCAAATGACTGTTGCTGCGCCGGATGTTAGTGAGGAAATTCGGGTTTTTGAAAACCGAAACAGTCAACTGGCTGTCGAGGAGTACCCAGGACGATGGGATGAGCTCGTGACACGAGGGCAACTGAGTGAAGGTGAAATCCGAAACAGGGTTCGTGTTGTCAGCGGCAACGATGGCCTTGGTGTGAGAGTCTTGGAGAAGCGTCACGGCGGCAGCGGCTTCAGTTTGGAGGAGAGCGGCGTTGGGACCGTCAGGGCACTTGTCGGCGTAATGTCCTTTATGCTCGCAACGGAAACAAGTGACGTGAGTGTGCGTGACGCCGTCAGCGCCTGCAATCACTTTGCCAGCTTGCACAAAACTCATGCCGTCTTCTTGTTCGACTGCAGGCTCCTGTTGCCTCGGGAGAACTGGTTCTCGAGATCGGCCCAAAGGGTGCCTAAACGACGACAGTCGGCACGCTTGAGGAAGGCCAGAGCAAGAGTGCGGTCACGCGCAATCTTGAGGCGCTTCGTCGCATTGTCTGCGTTGGCCGAGACAGCAGCAGTGGCATCGAGTAAGCCTGGGTCTTTGCCAATGGCGCCGCCATAGTGCTCCAGGACCTTGACGAGGGTACGAAAATGCTCGAGGTAGGAGGAAATCGAGTCTTCGGCGCCTTGGGTATAGGCGTAGTAGGTGGTGCGCGCGTCGTCAAGGGAGAGTTAGATGTAGCGCTGACCCTCAAAACGATACGTGATGCCTTTGCTTTCCTTCAGAATCCAAACACAATCACTTTCGTGACTCTTCGTCTCGAAATCATCGAGAGAAGTGAGTTTTGCTTTCATCGCCTCGCTGCACTGGCCCCAAATGACCGCGTAAGCGGTCTTCAAATTACTATCTAGATAGTCAGTGCGCGTGCAATAAGCTGATACCTTCTTCTCCCAGATAGCGATAACAAGTCTGTTTGTTTAAGAAACTTCGAGTTCCGTGGGCTTCGGAGTTTCGGGTCTGACGAAGTCTTTCGTGAGGGAAGCCATGTCTCCCGGGTACTTGAGTATCTTGACAATGTATTCTCCGAGGGCTTCTACAGTCTTCGAGAACTGTTTCTTGTCTTCGCATTTGTTGAAACATTGGAAAACGTGACCGTTCATCTCTTCGGTATTGCCCTTATAAGTAGAGCAAACACGGGGTGTAGTAGTTGCGCGGCTGCCGTGACAGTTTCCGCAACCGCGGCTACCGCTTCGTCCGCGTCCTCGTCCGCCACCACGTCCGCTAGCAGCGCTGCCGCTGGGGACGATCAAAGGAGATGCAACAGTCTCACTCATGGTGGAGTATCTTAGGTTCAGAAAAGGTGGATCAGAAAAGAACGCTGTTTTCGACGAGCGTTGAGAAAACGGAGTAGTTTTCTTTTTGATTAATGTTGATTCTAGGAGAATCTGATCACGCCTATAACCTTCAATTCTCAGCTGTAGTGTATCAGAACTTTCGAAAGTCTGTCTATAAGAAAAGTCAATCAAACAATTCTTACGATGGGATTAATCAAAAAGAATGAACAGTCACTGGTGCCCACTTGAGGCCCTTTTTGAGAATTGACGCATACGTGGGAGCAGATGCGACCTCCATCTGTTTGGATACTTTTTCCTTGGCTGGCAACGCGAACGTCTGTCTGCTAGCTCCAGATTGAACTTTCTCCAATATCGGATTCTCAACACGCTCCTCGGATGGAGGTAGAGGAGATTTTGAGAGCGTATTCACATGACAATGACCGAGAAGAAGGGACCGGAATTTGACTATGTAGTAAGGTGTTTGTGCTTTCTATACAAATTCCATAGCGAAAGTACAACCAATTGCAAATACTGTACTTTAAAGCTAGCAAGAGCATAGAGCATAGACAAGCTAAGATAATGCATTGAATGTTAGGTCCCCTTAATGGACAGTCCACTTCCACTAAACATCTTGTGATCAAGATTTTGGACACTTACTGCCATGTAACTCTGAATCATATGGTTTCTACCGGCCGCTCCAATGCTCATTCCAGACAGCACATTGCTCTCGACTACAACCCTTGTAACGACGTCCCCAGTTAGGCGGAAAAATGTCAGCTTGTAGAAGTCCCTTGATATAGGCTGCTGCAATACAGCACATAAAGATACCGCAATCATTTGAACGCATGCCTTGCTTGGGCATGCTTGCTCGGATCCACTTGCTGCCTAGCTTTACCAGAGGGGTATCGTCGAGAAGAGCCTGTAAATCTGTGAGAGTCGACTCCATGAAATTTGGAAGAGAATCAAAGTAGACAAGGATTCCAAGCAAGTGGAGGGTCCGATCAACCACAAGCAAAGACCAGTGGCCTCCTTCCACGGGTCCACGGAAGATTTGAGCTAGTATCAGACGACCGTTCTCCCAGTCAATTGTGTGCTCCCCTGTATTCCCAGACTGATGAACATCCCTGTAAAGTCTGAATCCTTCTTTGGAACCATTAACTTTCTGACTCTCGTTCAGGGCAACAACAAAGTTATCGCAAGTACGATGGACTCCAAGTAGGTGAGAGTATTCACGTGTCAGCAGGTTCAAGTACGCAGTTGTGCAGACTCCGTTTATCATGCGCCCTTGAATCCGGAGAGCAGCAACATCAGCTGTGCCCAAAGTTAGCCTCCCCATCTCAGGTTGAGCAGGGAGAGGACCTGGGATGCGATACCACTTCTCCTTCTTCGCCACTTTTTTTGTTCTGCTCGCCTCCTCCTCGTCATCATCAAGTAAGCTAATAATGCTATCTTCTTTTGCAACTTTGCCGTTGACCGTTCTTTCAGCAGTGTTATCTTAAAAGAGTCTTCGGTTACTTAGAAACTTGCGCTTGAGTCTACTAGTAGCACCACCAGTAGACAAGGAGGACAGCTTAGACTTAGTACTAGACTTTGCCGAGGAGGTTGTAACTTTTCGTAAAGCTTTTCCGACTGTGTCCCACGCATTCTGTCGCACTCGGGATACTCGGCCTGTCTTAGTTCGCACCGAAGACAGCAAAACTTGAACTGGCTCGGTTGCAAACAGAGCCGCCATATCTTCCAACGCTGGGATTGTTCCAGACTTGCAATCATTGTTCCACGGGTAGCAAATCATAGTGCTAGACACGGCACGGTCAAATATTGTGTGTCGCCGGAAAATAAGAGCGTTGTAAAGCCCACTGTCTTTGTGAAGTCGCTTTCTCATCCATTCACGGTGAAACAGCAAAGATGCTAGTGCAAAGCGACAAAACATCAGCCACAGTGTTGGCACACTGCCAAACGCTGCCGTGATACTCTTGGCGACATCCTCCTCCGTGCACACCAACAAGGTTGCGGCTTCCTCCGTGTCAGATCCTTCCTCGCTCTTGCCCACTATCGGAAAGTGGGGTGGAGAAGCAGCAAAGTGAAACGAGGCAACATCCAGACCCGCCACTGTGCGTCCGCAAACTTGGTCGCCGGCACTCTCATGATGGATGTACCGATCGACAGTCCCACCTATGCTCCATCCAGCACGAACACAAACTGCTGAAAAGCTAACACCTGCAGTTGTCCCATTAGAGCAGTAGGTAGCCGCTCCTTTTCGAATGGAGTGCACTCCAAGATTCTTTGGATCAACACCCATTGCTATGATCTCAATGGAATGCTCCTGAACAACACGTTGCAAAAGCTTACGAAAGCGATCGTACTGCGCTGCTCCCTCAAATAGGTAACCCTCGTTTTTTCCTGAGAATGCCAGACGGAATCGGCCAAAAGCATGTACTGCACAAATCTCGGGCATGGCTGGATTGGCAAAAATATGGCGCTTGAACTTTGCGAGTTTCCCTACTTTATCGGTCTTGGTGTGGGCAAACTGCACCGTCATGGAGTCGTTCTCCCAACCAATATGCTCCAATCGAATGTTAACGGTGTTCCGAGAGCGGCACATTAGATTCCATGTCATGATTAGAAAGCAGTGGGCAAAAATGCAGTCAGTGCCGCCATCCTCCAGCAGCCAAGTGCAAATGGCACGGTAGACCTCGAACGGAAGTGGCTCCTTACCGACACCAAGCTTCGTGCCTTTCGTACCACGAGCTTTGGCCGACGTATTCTTCAGACCTGTCATTACCTGTTTCATCTTCTGCAGAAACGCCTTTGATGGGGCAACTTCGCATTGTGTGAACAATTGTGTCAGCGCCGATCGGAGACCACCATAACTCTTCATGAACTCAGAATTCTTCGAGTCCGTCAAGGATATGAGGTAGCTGAGAAAGGTTTCCGGTGTGAGCTCTTCGAGATCCACAGGGTGATATCCAGGCCCAGCCCGCTTCAGATGTTCCATGATTAGTTCACGAGACCGCAACAAGTAGCCTTTCCCTGGCACTACAGCATTGAGCTCCTCCACCAAACTCTCGTCCAGCAGGTGGTACTGCGAGAAGGTTTTTTGTTCTTCTTACTCTGGTACTTCAAGTAGAGAAACTCGATAAACCGACGCTGGTTATGATGGTATCCACGACGGGTTTCTGTCGTGATGTTGTTGTCAATGATTTCCTGCCTTCGAGCTTCTTCTTCCGCCAGCGCTTCCAATTCATCGTCATCGTCGTCGCCGTCGTCCTCACTGTCCTCGTCTTTTGACTCTTCCTTTCTGGCCGTGGCATCTTCTTCACTCATTGCATGAATAAGATCAGTGGGACTACCAACTTTTCTACCCCTGCCAGCATCTTGCTGTTTCTGTTGGTTTTTGTGGGTCTTCATGGCCAAGTAGTGCGCACAACCAACAGTTCGGCAACGGCGATGCGTCTTGTGTCAACAGTCGACAGTCATAGTCATTAGGTGGGGTCACGAAGGACGGTCACGTGACCCAGTTTTGCCAACTAAAAGGTTGGCAAAATTCCCCAGAAAATTTTACAACCCACAAACACCGCGACGACCAAAATTTTCTTGCCAACGGATTTGTATGGCAAAATGGCCCCCTGGCGCCCAAAAGGTTGGCAAAATTCCAACTGTTCCAATATCGGATTCTCAACATTGTGTACTCATTAGTCGGGGGGAATTTTGCGTTTCACTTTTGCCTTGACGCTCCCCCTTCGACAACTAGGACGACACAAAACACAATAAGATAGCCCATCCATACCAGCGCTGTTATTGTCGTCGACGTCGTCGTAGTCGTCGTAGCCTTGTAACCCTCCTGTCCAGTGAGCCTAAATATCAGTAGATATGGTGGATCATCGTGCCAAGAAGGAAGAATTTCGTGCCGGCGTGAATGCGAGAGATCCGTATGCTCTTGCAAAAGTGCTCAACATTCCAAGAGTCTCTGCCATCCAGGGAAGCGAACCCGCCCCACCCAAGCACCCAGAGACGCTGCAAGAGGGAGGAACCGACTGGAGCAGTGTGTTGAATACTTGGATAGGCGCATGCGAAGCTGCAGAAGCTGTAAGTTCGATCAGATCGGGATATCGTGGCCACTGCATCTTTTCATATCCTATCTTTTCGAACGACAATCCTAACCCCATGCCCTCCTCGTATCGATTATTACAGGGATACGCCGTCAAGTGTTACGAAAGCCAAGCTGCACTGCATGCCGCATTCACTTACGTTTTTGGTTCATCCACTGGAAACAAATTGGTTCCAGCTCTTCATACGGTGTGCAAGAACACTCACAGAATCGCCATTGCCGCCGACCAAGCTTCGGTCAATCCGTCGGATCAGTCCAAACTGGAAAATGCCGTCACTCTCTTGCAAGAGAGCTTTAGTCGTACCTTTAACGATCGCAAAGAGTTGCGACCTCAAGCGCCTTACGACGAAGAAGGATCCAAAAAGGCTGGCGTTCTATTGATTGTCAATGAGCTCTTTTCCATCTACTTTCGACTAAACACTTTGCGTCTGTGCAAGAATTTGTTGCGACCCGTCGAGACACGCAAGTTGCACGAGCAGGGCACCATGGGACAAATGGTAACCTACCGTTATTACACGGGGCGTCTTAACTTGTTTGAAGATCAGTACGCTGACGCCGAAAAGAATCTCGAGTACGCGTTGAAACACTGTAACAAGAATGCGATTCACAACAAAAAGTGCATACTTCGATACCTTGTTCCAGTCAAGCTGTATCGAGGAAGACTTCCAAGCGCCGCATGTAAGTAAATGGTATTGCTCGGTATACTAATCGTTTTATTATCACAAAATGGATGCTCACACCGCCCTTGTCTTCTTTCAGTGCTTGCAAAGTACGAGCTGTACGAGTTTGTGCCTCTGGTGGATGGCATGCGGAAAGGTGACTTGCGAAAATTCAACGATGCTCTGGTCGACTTTCAAGACAGGTTTATTCGGTAAGTAAAGCTGGAATGCGGGAAACGCCGGGCGATGGTTTACAATGTATTGACGCTTCTCACCGCTTTTTGGTTGACTATTGTTCCCCACTCGATAGCCAAGGAACCTACTTGCTGCTTGAAAAGTGCAAGACTGTCTGTTATCGCAATCTCTTCAAGCGTATCCATTACATTCTCGACAAGTACCAGATCTCACTTGCTCATATAGCAAAGACTTTTAAGTGGCTGGGCATGCCGATCGACCTAGACGAAGTGGAGTGCATCCTTGCGAATCTGATCTATCGCGGCTACATTAGAGGCTATTTGAGCCACGCCAAACGGGTTCTTGTCCTTAGCAAGCGAGATCCCTTTCCATTGTCGACCGTGTTGGCAAAGTAGCGAATGAATTCATCATCTGTGCCAGCACCAAGGCAGCTTCTCGCGAGCCGTCTGGTCCTATACTCTACTTCTCTAATAATCCGTTACTTACCGGTATCGGCCTTAGTAGATATGATTATTACAACGCGTCTGTAATAGACATGGATATTTACCGTAGCCGATGTGGATGATAGGTACCGGTATGGTTGCTGATAAAGAAGCGGTCACAATATGCGGAGCGCGCATACGCAACGCGAGGATGGAAGACGATCGGAAAATGAGCAACAAACACAATAATTGCGTTTTGCGTTTTCAATGGAGTGTCTTTTGAAGAATGCCGACTCTGCCTGTAGCACTCTACATTCCCAACCTGCTAGGATATGCCAGAATCGTATCGGCTTTTGTGGGACTACAGTTCGCGCCGTCGCAACCTGTAATTGCCGTCAAAATTTGGATCCTCTCGGCCTTGCTCGATCTCCTTGACGGTCCTACAGCACGGATGCTGAACCAAACGTCGTCCTTTGGTGTAGTATTGGATATCGCTGCCGACAATATTCTTCGGTCTTGCGTTTGGGTTGCCGCTGCCGCGGCTAATCCGTCGTACTTGGCCATATCTTGCTTCGTTCTGTGTCTGGAATGGGTGACATTGGTGGCAACACAAGTGCACGCCTCGTCACAACATAGCCAGCACTGGAAGGAAGCGCGACAAAAAGACCCACGTTTTGTCCAAGCCTTCTTTGCGAACAACTTTCGGAACCCTCTTGGATCTCTGGGCATTTACGGACTGTTTGCGGCCAATATGTTTGCCTATGGATCACAGCATGCTGTACTAGTCGACAGTATTCCACTGTTCGACTTATGGAAGTACGTAGCCTTTGCCGGACGCGGCGTAGCCATGTTTATAGAGTTAAGGTTCTGCAGAAGCTACATATGGCACGTTCTTGAGCAGGACTCTGCAACAAAGAAGGTAGAGTTCAAGACCAAGTAAACTAACGACGACGATGCCAATTTTTGTAACTTGTACAGCGCACCTAATGATACAACGAATTACCATGCATGCGACATTGCTTTTGAGACGAGATGTGCCGACAACACTGACAATTCATCATGCTCTACAGTACCTACAGTACTGTACTGCGTATATTGTCAAAGAACGTCGTTGAACTCCTTTCCCGGGGCCGGAAAGGTCGGTTCCCAGGGCCGGAAACTGGAGAGAGAGCCGAAGGCTACCGGTAAGGAGAAGGATGGGAGGCGGGAATAAGGCGGTCGCCACGCTTCGATCCTAAGCTAATCTTCGCTACCGATTCCCGTAGACTAGTGTCTGTGACTTCTCTGCGCAATATGTAGACTAGACTAGTCTAACGTAGCAGAGTCTAGCAAAAAAAACAAAAAAAAACATTTGGTTTGGGAGCTTCCTGAAACGTCATGCAGAAGGCAGAAGCAGAAAGCTAATTTCCTAGCCTGTGCTTCGGCACGTCTTTGGCAGCGTGGGACCCGTGTACGACGCCCCATTGAAACGATCCTACTCACCGAGCTCTCGGGATCATGATATGCAAGCAGCTGTATGCAAGGGTCTTCAGTTCCCCGTGAAAATTCCTTCGCGGCTCCTTCTCTCAATCAACGACCAGCGTCTCCTCGAAAGTAAGCTTCGGATTGATCCCTCTCCCTCCCTTGACCAAGCAAACAACGCTAACGACTTTGTGGGAGCTACCGATCGCTCGAGCTCAGGAGTGAGTTTGACAAGAACATGGGTGACGACCCAAGATAGGCGTACCGACTAATTCACCAAACACGGGGGTCGTTGGTGAACCTCAATAAGATGTAACGGCTCTAACATTCTGTAGGTCTGCACAATCGATGCCTCTACTAGCTACATAGCTTGCGACTCTCAAAATTACTTGTAGTGTAGAATCAATACCTTCTTAATATAAATAAAATGTGTAACCACACAATCTTAATTGCTTACAAGTATTCACACTTCCAACGCCGATACCAGCATCGGTGCCACCCTTTATTCCAAAACTAACTTGCACCTGGCAACTGCAAACGACGAGGTCGGATTCTTGCCCAAACCGACAAAGTTGTCGCACGCGCCGGCGTTGATGCCCTGAATGGTCTCGGTGATCCAAAAGTCCAAAGCGTCGACGACTCCCTGGACTTGGTCCTCACGGACAGCAGTTGATTTTGCGTCAGGACGAAGCGAGTCTGCGGGAAACGAGTTGCAAATAGAATAGTGGTCAGCGTTTTCAATTGAACCAAACGCAGCGGCGGGCAAAACGCGCTCAAAGCTGCCATCAATGATCAAACCACCCTCGAGTTCAACCGAATTCACAAAATCGCCGGCTCCGTTGACAAAGGCGTAAGGGAAGCCGTAGTTCTTGAGCTCGTCATCGTAGGCCACGATTTGCCCCTGTTGGTCGATAATGGTCAAGGTGTGACCAAAATTGACAACTGCCTTGATGGGCGACGTGTCCGAGGGAAAGAAAACCGGGGCAGAGCCACAGAGTGGCGGAGGGCAGATTCCATTCATAAAGAAGAGAACGGAGGAGCCTCCAAACGAATGGCCTACCAAGACGATGCGTTCCGCGTCAAGGCCCAAGGATTCGGCATTGTCCTGGGCATACGCAACGGCTGACTGAATGTCCACCGGAGTTGCAAAATTGGCTGGGGCTCCTCGAGCGCCAAAGGGAAGGTTGTGCTCCAACACCATAACTGAGTATTCACCATTGTGGGCGATAGTTTCCGCGGTCATACTGTACTCGGTCTTGGGGATGAATGCTCCAGGGGTGATAATGAGTAGTGGGGCATCCTTTGTAGTAGCGCAAGAGTAGAAATCGGCTTGGATCGGGACTTGAAAGGCGGGGTCAAAGGCAATGGACAAGAGTGTTGAGGAGACAGCACAACGGCTGTTCTGCATTTCTCCTTTCCCTCCGGCTCCCGGGTTCTTGGCGCTTCCCCCTTTCCCTCCAGCTTTCGGATTCTTGGCGCCTCCCCCTTTCCCTTTCCCTCCTGCTTTCGGATTCTTCCTTCCGCCTTTTCCTCCAGCTTTCGGGTTCTTCCCACCTCCCTTCGGTCCTGCTTTCGGGTTCTTGGCGTTGCAGTCGACGACCATGGATGCTGTAGCAACAAGAAGAGCGAGCAAAGTAAACCTGTTGCAAGATAAAAACATGTTTGGTGGTGTGGCGGCGGATTGTGTGATTTTTTTTTGTATGCAATGGTTTTTTTGTGTGAGATTGATTTTCTGTTCGTTCAAGTGGCCTTCGAGCAAGCCGGCTACTCCTCACGCAGGCAGGAATACTACAGTACGACGTACAGTAGTTGTTATAGTGTAGGCCATACTGTATAATATGTAGGAACAAGGGTCTTTTTGTTTTTGACTTAATGGGGTGTCAAATAATATTTGCATATTGCTTCCGTTAGGATTTAAGATTTGAGATGGCGGCAATTCGATTGGAGGTTTCCCGCCAATCATACCTTTTTTTACCTGCTTCTTCTACCGTCTCCAGATGACGATTATGCTGATTCCTGTACAACATCTGCTAGATAAGATACAGCAACAACGCAAGCTGCAGCATCTCGTCCTGAAATAATACGATATCTCTATGTATCTACTGTACTATCTGACATTCTCCATAGTCTCTCAATCGACGGCGAATCCTCATCGTCCCAGTCTGTGTAGCCGAGCTGCTCCATCAACTGGTTCATTAAGTCATCCACTGAACACCGGATCACCACGGTTGCATCTTGGTCTTTGGGAGTCTCCTGGAAATTGACAACAACATATTTTGTTGCCAGTGTTGGTAAAGAACCCGCTGGCTCAATCCGCAACGATGTTCCGAGACACAAGGCCAGGTCCGCCTTTTCGCATTCTTCCGTAGCCCTGTCGAAATCGTCCTCGGGAAGAGGGTCTTCCCAATCCAACATGGTGTCGCACAGGTCACCCTGGCAGCTCTCACACTTTCGTCCCGTCTTTTGAAAGCTCATGCCACCAACGTCAAAGTCTCTAAAGTGCTCTGTCCCACAGTTCGAGCACTTTTCCGTAAATACTTCACCGTGTAGGATAGCGTGGTGGTCTCTCGATAAACCCGATCGACGATGAAGACCATCCACGTTTTGAGTAACGCAGAATTTTACAATTCCTAGAGAAGCAAGCTTGGCAATGGCGCGGTGCGTCAGTGTCGGCTTGGCTGCCGAAAAGTCCATCATGACGACTGCATCGCGCTTGCGTTTTCGCACATGCTTGGTTGCCTTCTTTGCCTCTTGTTCCAAAGTCCACACCCCTTTCGGTCCTCGAAAGTCGGGTATACCTGCACTTGTGCTGATACCTGCACCCGTCAAGACGACAAGATGTCGAGACTTGGCGACCAGTGTGACCAGTTTGTCGAGCTTGAGCTTCAAGGACCGCTTTGTTTCTAGTTTTTCCGGCAGCCCGCAAACTCCCTTGTTGGGATAGTCCTTGAGACGAGAGGCGTATCCAGCTGACATACTAATGACGCGTGAGTGAGTGCGTCCAGGTCACTGCTTAGATACACGAGTGCGGATTGTGAATAGGACGTGGAGGGAGAAATGCGACAGCAGCGCACCTCATGAGGAGCGTCGAGGATGAGGAATGAGCGTGATGCGCGAATGGAAGGAAGAGATGGAAAATCGGCGTGGTGTGGGTTTTGGTTTTATCAAAGTCATTCGCGGCCTTTTTCAACGGCTGAAACGGACCAAGACGAACGTCGCCACAGACCACCATTTTTTGAAACGCCAACCTCTTTCCCCCGACAGAATCAAAGCCATTCGCAGGGTTGCAACAAGAGTAGTGTAACAAGTGACCTTCCTCTCTCCAACCTATTCCCCTCCAACATGGTGAAGCACGGCCGAGACAAGAAGCGTCGCGCTGGTAGAACTGGAAGAACAAGGCTCAAGGTACGTAGAGGTTGCTTAGCGGAGACAGCAGGCACCCCCAACAAGCACCACGGTCGTCGCATGCTTTGGTGCTCGATTCTTCACCCTACATTTCTCTTACACCTTTCCATCTCAACCATATAGACTAGGGCCTGGAATCGGTGGGACCCAAAGCCAAAGATTTGTGATCCTGTTGTCAAAGAGCACTGGGATGCGGCAAAATCTGCCACCGCCAATCTGGAAAGCATGGGCCTCTTGGCCAGGCCGAATCAGCTCCCGTCCAACATGCAAAGGCCGGCGGTGGACCTTGAAAAGCAAGCATCTGTGGTAGAATTGTTTGACGTTCCCGACTCGGATGCACCTAGCCGAATTAGCCGCTTCCCCTTGGACAAGGAAGAGGAAACGTTCATTGCGGGCGCAATGGGTAAATATGGTGAGGAGTATATCAAAATGTTTCGCGATCTAAAGGTAAATAAAATGCAGTATACCGAAAATCAGTTGAGAAAGATGGGAGCTCGGTTCTTGTTGCTTGCACCACAGCAACGAAGAGTGGATGTACCTGAAAAGGTCAAGCCGCTGCTGCCAGCAGACTCGGGGGGTGCCGATTGATCATTAGTTTTAGAGAAGTAAAGTTATGAACAAGTAAATTAATCTAGTTGAGAGTCCATACCATATTATAAAGTGCCATGGTAGTCTAATCTGTCATAACGAAATGTTCTCTCATGCCTGTTGTGCTACAATAGCTAGTTATCATCTCGTACATCGGATGTACGTACACCGAAATGAATGAATGAATCGAATATCGAATCATGTTTGCGAGCCCATTACCATTACCAGTAAGTGCTGTGTGATAATACTACGTCGTACATTAGTCGTAGTGGTGATCGCACATATTAAACGGACATCACTTCACGTTCTCAACATATTGACACTGTTTTGTAAAGATGGTTTTCACTTAACAAGTCATGGAGAACCAAACAAATTTCAGCCGGGGTGTTTCCCGCCATCGGAAACCGGAAACGACCTCATCAGTGCTTGGTGGTGGGAGATCGTTGTCGGCGCTGAAAACCCTCGACTTTCTCGACAACCCAGTACTTCGCACGTCTACAGCTTCTATTATCCCGGGAAGGAACTCTTGCTACTGTAGCTAGTGAAAGATGAACGCCGCTATCGCAATGTCCAGAAAGTCCATGGTGTCGAAGGTAAGAACTAACGAGTTTGCCTGGAGCGTATCTTTGTGAAATGGATGGATTTCATGCCGACACGGCACTTCACATTTTCATGTCTGTAGTAATGCCTATCGGTTAAGACAAATACACAGTGCCGCCAATCGTCTCAAACAACTAATAGTAAGATCTTTGTTTCGTCAGATCATGAGCTCTCGTGCCAACTTGACGGCGTCCCGTCTCTTGGCGTCGACCTCCACTATGTACAAGGGCGAGGATCCATCGGGCAGCCGATCGTCTTGGATGGCCGCCGCTGCGGCTGCTGCTAGCATTCTAGGCGGAGCCACAGCTATGACGTTGTGCGAGCAGAAGCAGCAAGACGATCCAGATAAGGAGTTTGTCACCAGTTTGAGCGAGTTGGGAGTCAAAGATCCCATGACTACCTATGCCAAGTACGCCATCCAGCGAGAGCTGGAGCAGAACGTGCGTGCGGCTATCCAGGCCACGAGCGCTATCGCTGATCCTGCTAGCAACACTGCAGCTGAAAAGGCCAAACTTCCCGTCGATCAAGCCACTCCGGTCGAGACGATGACGGATTCCGAGGCTCGGATTGAAGCAGCCACGAGAAGAGCCAAGCAGCACTCTGGTGGGCTCAAGATCTTTAGTGGAAACGGCAACATGTCCCTGGCCCTCGAGATTACTCGTCACTTGGGAGTAAATCTCGGTAAGGCGACCGTTGGTCGCTTCGCGGATGGAGAAGTAAACGTTGTAATCCAGGAAAATGTTCGTGGTAAGGACGTTTACGTTGTCCAGCCTACTGGTCCTCCGGTTAATGACAACATTATGGAGCTCTTGCTCATGGTGTCTACGCTCCGAAGGGCCAGTGCCCGCCGTATTACGGTTGTTATTCCTTACTACGGCTACGCTCGTCAAGACCGAAAGATGCAGGTACGTCGATCGTGTTCCCAGACTGACTTACGGTAGGATGTAAACAAGCTTGGGCTGACACTTTTTGTTTCTTCCACAGGCTCGTGTCCCCATCTCTGCTGCTGATGTCGCGCGGCTCATGGAATCCATGGGAGTCGATCGCGTTATTGCTGTTGATCTCCATTGTGGACAGATTCAGGGTTTCTTTGGACCGCGTGTGCCGGTTGACAATCTTGACGGTGGAATTGTCGGCTTGGACTACTTTGGCTGCAAAGACTTGCACAATCCCGTTGTCGTAAGTCCCGATGCAGGTGGTGTCTACCGTGCCAAAAAGTTCAAGGAAGGCCTGGAACATAAGTACGACATGAAGGATCTTGGTCTGGCCATGATCGTCAAGCAGCGCGCCCGTGCTGGATTGATTGATCAGATGGATCTTGTCGGTGACGTGAAAGACTGTGATTGCATCCTTGTTGACGACATGATCGATACTGCCGGTACTTTGTGCAAGGCTGCCGAGGTTCTCTCTGCTAACGGTGCCCGTCGTGTATTTGCGTTTGCGAGCCACGGTCTTTTGAGTGGTCCGGGAAATGAGCGCATTTCCAACTCTGTCATGGAAGAGGTTGTCATTCTGAATACGATCCCAACTACGCCACAAAGAGAAGCAAATGAAAAGCTCACTGAGCTAAGTGTGGCCCCGTTGTTGGCGCAGGCAATCTTTAACATTCACGCCAAGAAGAGTATCTCGGCGCTCTTCAAGTAAACATGTTTATTGTCGTCTGAGAAACTCGGTCTGGTGTACATACGCAAGGAAAAGTTTAAGTACATCTTAACAAACAATACGAGATCCCTCTCAGTCTATTCCCGGTGCGCAAGGTAGCTAGACTAGCTAAGTGGTACTGGTAGAGACTAAGCAGCGATAAAGCTTGCGTGGTATCTACGGAGGGCGCACGGACGACGACAATAACAGAACCGATTCCAATCCCAAATAAAAGATATGAGTGATCTGAGATCTGAGATCTGACACAACTGCAAAGATCCAACCTTTAGTTGAATAAGGCAGTTGTGCGAGCCACCATGGTGCTTTTCAGTTCACTTATACTTCTTTGGTTTGGTGTACTTGGAATTGATGGTTTCCAGTCGCTGTATCCTCGTGGCTTTGGCACAGATTCGTTTAACAGGCTTTCAGCTTCTGCGGAAGGTAGAAGCCGTCGCGATCTTCTAGTCGAGGCAGGTGGCGTTGCTCTTTCTTCCTTGGTCCTAGGACTACCACTCCCTGCCCTCGCTGAGAGCGGTTCATCTCAGACCATTGTTGTAACAGGAGCTAACTCAGGAATAGGATTCGAGGCGTGTAAGCGATTGGCACAGCAAGGGCACACCTTGGTTTTGGCCTGTCGGACTATTACAAAGTCTCTGGATACCGCTGAGCGTCTCAAAGAATCGGAAGGAAATTTAATTCCCGCAGAGTGTGACTTGGCAAATTTGGCATCAATCAAGGCATTTGCTGAAAAGTTACCAAGCCTCATCGGCAACGCAAAACTTGACAGCCTGTGTCTAAACGCTGGGATGGCTCGCAATACAGGAGCGACGGATGTGGCTAGGACAGCTGACGGCTTTGAACTGACAGGTAAGTCTTGCAATGAAATGAAGAGGACGGTTGTTGCATTCACTCTTTCTCTGACAAGGCTCTCACCCTTAAGGATTGATTCCTGCTTACAGTTGGTACCAACTATTTTGGCCACTTTTACCTGAACTACCTCTTGCTGCCTTCTATCAAGCCGGAAGGAGGCCGCATCATTTTGACAGCGAGCGGCGTACACGATCCTGAGAGTCCCGGTGGTGCACAAGGCGTTCCAGCAGGACTTGGAGATCTTGCAGGACTTGAACAGGACGGAAAGGCATGCGAAATGATTGACGGAAGTGCATTCAATCCCGACAAAGCATATAAAGATAGCAAAGTAAGAAACGTTGGTGGCCATTTTTGTATCGTGTACCATGTGCATCTAACATGCCTTAATTCTTCGTTCAGTTGTGCACCGTCCTCTTTATGCGTGAGCTCCAGCGTCGTTTGGACGCAAAGGATAGTACAAAAGGGATAACAGCAAATTGCTTCAATCCTGGGCTTATTGTCGGCACGGGCTTCTTCCGCGACCAGAACCCCATCTTTACGAAGGTAAGATTATTCATGTGGGAGGATGGTGGAGATGCTGGTCTATATGAACATCGCATAGCTCACTCACCTCAATTGTCTCTTCTAGCTCTTTGACCTGGCGGCTACTGATATCTTTAAAGTTGGTGAGACGCCAACTTTTGGTGGCGGCTGCTTGGCCTACATGAACACTGTTAGCACTAAAGGGGGCTACTACTCCAGTCCGCCTGGGTCGGCTAAGTACGGAGATGCAGCGTACGGCAACCAGTTCTCGCGTGATACGGTTAGCAAGGAAGCACAGGACGGTGTGAAGGCGAAACGATTCTGGGAACTATCAGAAAAGGCCTTGGGGATTGTGGCGTAGGCACCTGCTTCTATTTTAACAATTGCTAGCTAACTATCTTTAATGAAATACTTCAAGAGCTATCCATACCGCTAGCTTAGAGACGGCAGAGAATTGTAGATCGATCGAAGACTACCGAAGGCCGAAGCTGCCAGGCTGAACCGTCCAATGGGACATCGTTGGCGAGGGTATCCTCCAAGCCAGACTAAGTGAGCAGCATGACGCTGCAAATGCTATAATACTACTGCCGTAGTGAGCCTCGGAATAATGTGGACTGTGGATAGTCTACATGCATTGCGTTATAGAAGGTAGGTACTCTAGATGACTAAGGAACTATAAATATGTATCTTCTTCTCTCTGTGTTCCTATCACAGCCACGCCTATCACGCCCTCTGCCAAAACCGCTTCCATCACGTCCTCTACCATCACGTCCTCTACCACTTCTTCCTCAAATCCACCACCACGTCCCCCCCATCTCTTCGTTCAACACCATCGACACGTCCTGGTGGTGTTCTTCTTCCACCAAGTCCCCTGCCTCTTCTCCGTCAACGCGTCCTCCGAAACTACCTCTACCAGCGGCGTTGTCGGAAACAGTACCCGAAGGGACGGTGATGGTTGGACCATCAAGAGGATTAACAGACAAAGGAATCATGTTGCTGCTGTCGAATTAGATCCACTGCTAGTCGTAGTGGTAGTTGTCGCAACGGGCGAGCCATTCAAAGGCGCGATACTCTGCAATAATTCATTTTGGAGGACCGGCAGGGTTGCGATGATTTGCTGTGCGCTTGGAACCTGCGAACTTCCGGTACTACTACTAGTAGGAACTAAAGTTGGATTACTGACCTGGGCAGCAGGTCGTATAGGACTCTGGACTTGTTCAGGTCGTAAGGGAGCAATCTGGGCTTGTTCTCCTCCTCCATCTGCCTGCGGCAGTCTCCTACTATCAGCCCCCCGGAGGCTACCATTAGAACGCTGCCCCTATGTGCGTTGGCGGTGTTAGTACATAACAATCGTGTCAGTACGAGCTCTTCTGGTGCTGGTGGCTGCTTCTTCGCATTGCTTGCGCCGCCTCCTCCTCGCCAATCCTGTATTAGTAACAATTCACTCGGCATTCGCAGCACACAGCTTACTTCATTCGAGTTCATTCCCGTGCATAGAACGGCGGCAGCCACCGAAAGGGCTTTCAAGGCGATTGTACAGTATTTTTTTGGTTGTTGAAACATAAGAATGCTGAACGAATGCATTTGTGCGTTCGCAAATTGAAGCAAGAAAAGAAGAAGGAAGAGCTAGCTAGAGTACGGAATATAGAATTGGGCGTGATGAGAAATAATTGTTTTGGATTGCCCTCGAAGGTTTGTGCGCGGCTTTCGCGCGAATATGGGCTGAAAGAGTGTTTACTTCTTACCGCTTTTCTATTTTTCCCCAGCCGATCCTGCGAGTAACTTTGTACACAGCTCAACTTCTGTTGTTACCGTCTTTCAGGTAAGGTTAACGACCATGGTGAACTTGGAGGACCCTTGTAGCTACGGGTAGTAGATGCATTAGATGTTGTGTGGATGCCGAAGACTGCTGGGAAAAAGCGAGACTTTTCCTACCCTTGGGAATATTGTGGACGTTTCGAATGCGTGAAAACATACTGATGCGTCGCATGTCCCTACAGGTAGTGATTGCCAAGGGATACTCCCTCGATTGCGGATACAGCTAGTGATGCTATTAGATGTGGTGTTTTGCATCGAACCCGGCATATCCAGTCACTCACACCTGTTTCTTCCATTGTCTTGTTTCTCAGTTAGTTTTAGTAAATCATGCCTACCCGCACCCACAAGGCTCGCAAAAAGCGCGGCCAATGTTCTGCCGGTTTCGGTCGTGTCGGAAGACATCGTTGCCACCCCGGTGGTCGCGGTAACGCCGGTGGTCAGCACCACCATCGTATCATGATGGATAAGTTTCACCCTGGTTACTTTGGGAAGATTGGTATGCGTCACTTTCACCTAATGCGCAATCGCACCTTTTCCCCCGTTTGCAATATTGACAAGCTTTTTAACATTGCTGGCGAGGGTGTCTATGAAGCTGCCAAGGAAGGCGGTGGCAAGGCTCCTGTGATTGACTTGGTTTCCAAGGGCTACTTCAAGCTCCTCGGCAATGGACAAATCACTGTTCCAGTGATTGTCAAGGCAAAATACTTTTCCAAGTTGGCAGAGCAGAAGATCAAGGCTGCCGGTGGTGCTTGCTTGCTTATCGCATAAATAGCGATCAAATAACTCTTGATATAATCTATGCTTTCAGTAGGTTAACTAGTTAGTCACAGTGCTGGAGGGGGCCTGTGTAGTATCGGTCGCAAGTTGTTGGACCCGTCTTCTATTAGAAGCATAGTTTTCGTATAAGCTTTTACTGCTTTGTTATCGCAGGATACTAGCTAGTAGATTACGAATACGGTATGTATGCGGAGTAGCTAACAGAGAGAGGCTAAGAGTTCGCCTGTTGGAGTTTGAGACTAACTAACTGGAAATCTGCCGTGTACTACCTCAATACCTCCCTCTGCAGTACCTGGTAGAGACCATCATTACGACGTACCTACCGGTGCGGTACGGTACCATACCAGGTACCATACCAGGTACCATACCAGGTACCATACCAGGTACCATACCAGGTACCATACCGGTACCTTCTCGCTCTTGGCATTCGTCGGACGCCGGTCGGGCACTTTGAGTCGTTTTCGTTTTGGCGGGAGATTTTCCTTGTTCGCCATCGTCGACCAAACGCGACAACGCGAGAAAGCCGGTGGTGCTTTTGTTTCCCACGATATCTATTTCACTCATCGCACAAGCCCTGGGAACGAGCAGTCGAACCCTATACAGTAACGTTGCGCCCGATTGCATCGGACTGTATTTATTATCATGAGTGCACCAGGTAAGTTCAGTTCGGATGAATGAATCGGAGATTTTTCCCTGCTCTGCACTCTGGATCCAAGAAGCCGGTAGTCTACTACTGTAGCATGATTCGAATCCATAGCTACTGTACTCCTCGTGAGTGTGCGCTCACACGGTTGCTTCAATTCCCCCCTTGTCTGTCAGGATCCCCTGCACCTGTGAAACCAACAATGAACATGAACGACTGGCAGTACCAGCTCAAGGCTCAAAAGGACGAGGAGCGTAAAAAGCAGCAGGAAGCCGCCGACATGTTGCGAAACCACCGCGGCGGAGTCAAGGAAGACGACAGCAAGCGGGCTGCACAGCGCGCAGAAGAGCGAAAGAAGCAGCAAGAGGCAGAGCGTATGTTGCATGAATACAGAGGAAAATCTAATGGTGAGACAAAGGCTCGTCCGGTCCGACAAGACCCTGCGCATCCCCCACCCGTCAATACCACCGAAAAGCAAGACGAGCCGCAGATTGCCCCGGGTTCCGTATCGGCTATGGCTGCCAACTTTAAAGGCGCGTACATGGCGGATGTCCAAGTGCCAATGACAGCAAGCGAGAGCCCCAAGTCGTTCACCGATGAGTCTCCTCCTGCGGCACAAGAAGAAACGTTGGAAGAAGAAACGTTGGAAGAAGAAACGACCGGCATGGAACCGGCACCGGAAGAGGTTGTTGTCGTCGTCGACCCCGTGCCAGAGACGGGCGCCTTTATAGAAGCACCTGCAAGCGTAGAGCCCAAAAGCATGGATACTACACCAGTGGAAGTTTTGGAAGAGCCAGTGATTATGCCGACCGAGATCAAGCAAGTTGTCGAGACCCAAGACGCTCCCTTGGTTGGGTATCCAACAGTGGTGCGGCTGGATGTATTGTTTTCCTTTGGACTCGTTACGAAAAAGAAGGCTAAGCCTACCTTTGCTGGCTACCTAGTTGCTACGGAAGACATTGTCAAGGTGACCTTGCAAGCAAACATTGAACTGGCCGAGCATGTTTCTTACGATTCTGCCTACGGACCCTTTGTGAAAGAGTACAAGATGGATGGTAGGTAGCTAATTTGACGCATTTGAGCTCATTATGCCCGGTTTGTTTGCGCGCTCTCTAACTCAATTATCTCTCAATGTCTGTGTCTGTCTCTAATAGGCACCTACCAAGACGCGAATGCGCGCACGGATATCGCACGCTTGCTTGTGACGATTGCGGTGCCGATATTCATGGGGAATGGGATCAGGATTAGTCATGCCCGAGATGGAGTAATTACTGGAATCGAAGGTGCAATCCAAAGTGGACGTTTCTTGACGATTGCGCAGACTGGCAACTTTTACTAAGAGTGAAGGAGGGAAGCGAGCGATCATGATAGATAGAAAGTAGCAGAACGAGCCAATCTGCCTCGACCGGTCTCATGATATTTAGTAGTTAGATCTAGTAGTAGACTGATCTTTGGATCGATGGTATATGTAATACCAGAAACTACCATCTTTCTCCTCCAACTAAACTCTTTTCAGCTCTCTGACTTTAGGCTAGAACTGTACTATCATACGACGTATTTATGAAAATGGCTAGACGATCGTTTCTGATATGAGTTACGAGCCAGCCTTCACATCATTCATAACTTATGTCAATTCACGCATCTATCGCGTCTCTATCGAGTCGCTTCAACGCAAGTTCTTTGGTCGTGTAAGTAGCTACCATGGCTAGTGCTAGTCGGGGGAAGTAGAAAAGCTGCGCTTCCTGAACTAGCAGCACACCAGCCTTGAGAAGATAAAATATGCTTGGCTTGCTTGCTTGCCTTGTTTGCTTATCTCCCTATCTTTCTTTTCTTCACTCCACGTCATCCGTCAGCAGGTCCAAGCACCCGGAAGCTGTAGGATACTCAAGTTGAAGCAAGGTGCTTGAAGCAGCAGGTGCAGAAGAGCCGAAGAACCCGGTCGCGAGGAAAGGCAGTGATCGATCACAGAGACCACAGGATCAATGCAGTGTTACCTTCACGTCGATCCTATCTCGATCAAGTCGATAGTGTCAAGCACGAACAAGAGACAAAATCTCCCAACAGCTTAATAGAAAGGATAGAACGCTTACCTGAACGAATAAAGCGAATAATGAACAGCGACACTATTGAAACCCAATTTGCCGCGGCTCCAAGCTGCTCCACCTGCACGACGAGCGATACGGCACCGAATCCTCGGATCCGGAAAAGGCCAAAGGCGTCCGCAATATCTTCTCAGCGGGTATTGCTTGTAACCGCTGTCGTGAGCGCTATGCTGAGCCAAGTTGTTACAGGATTTGCAGTCTCCACAGAGAGCATCCGCGAGTTAACAATGCTACAAGCTTCTCGACGAGCAACAGCATCCACTAGCGAAGTAGTCATCCTGAAACCTCGCACGGCCATATCCGCCGAAAAGAAGCGAAAAGCTATACAGGCCATGGATCGTAAAAAGGTTGAGGCTGCCATGACGGGTATGGATGCTCAAATGTTGGAAATATTGTCGGATCAGTTTTTGTATCCAGCAGTCAATGGAGCAAAGCTTAAGAAACCCAAGGGACGACCAGACTATGTGCCTGGCGCCATGAACTACGAGACTCTCGTTAGGTTTCGCGAGCGACAAGAATTGCTGGATCGTGCGGTTGACAGCGCTGTGAGTGAGGCCGAAATTGCTGCCATTACTCCGTTTATTGCCAACTCGTTGGACGCGACAAGAAAGAACGGCCGTTCGAACGTTAAGGGGGTGGCTGGAGACGAAAGGTTAGGTGCCTCGCTGCCGACTACTTCTAGTGTGGACGCGGTGAAAAAGAGGCGCAAGCGGCAAGTCAAGAACTTGCCTTCGCCGCGGACTCAGCCGGATGCCAAGGCGACCGCTGCTGCCGCAGCAAAAGACTCCAAGAACGCCAAGAAACTCATCAAGACTTCTCAAAACGCCGAGCTCCATCATTATTACCGAACAGAACTTCTCACTGCCGACGAAGAGTACTCAATTGGAATGAAGATTTCGTTCATGATGAGGTGTGAATTGGTCCACGAAGGAATGGCAGCGCGTCTAATGAGACTGCCCACCATGCCAGAATGGGCCGACGCCTGTGGCTTTACGGACCCCGACCTGGCCTTTGTCGCAGCCGAAGCTGACGAACAGCTTCGTCCAGCTGGAAGTGACTCCATGTTTGACGAAAGAGACCCTAACATTTTTGTCGGAAACGGCCCAGCACACGCTGCCGGTCCTGGAAGAGGTCGAGGCCGCGCCAAGAAGATTCCCCCGCTCAAGCTCAAAGACTTTTATGACGACAGTGAGCAACGGGCTGAGATGCGAGCCAAGAAAATGGAAGAGCTACCGAAACGAAAGGGTGCCAAACCGATCAATCGGGGTACCACGACGGACTTTGTGGAAATGATGATGACGGCACGCGAAGCAAAGCAGCAAATGATCCAGAGCAATATGCGCCTTGTCGTTAGTATTGCACGAAAGTACTCTAATGTTGGGGTCAGTCTGCAAGATCTTGTGCAGGAGGGCAGTCTCGGTCTCTCTCGTGCCGCCGAAAAGTTTGAACCCAAGAAGGGATTTAAGTTTTCGACTTACGCCTCCTGGTGGATCCAACAGGCTGTTTTTCGATCGATTGCGTACCACTCTCGAACGATTCGGTTGCCAGTGCATGTGCATAATCTGTTGAATCGCGTTCGCAAAGTGCGTAACGCCTTGCAGCGAGACTTGGCCAGGGCGCCGACCAACGAAGAAATGGCCGACAAACTTGATATGACGGTTGCAAAGTACAACCAGATGATGCGATTAACACGTAGATCGATATCGCTCGAGATGCCAAAGTATCAAAGCAACCCTAAGGATTTGGGCCACGAGAGTGATGATCTGTTGGGAGATACCATCGCTGCCACCAGCGTCCTTCACGACGAAAGCACGCCAGAAAAACGAGTCGATCGTGGTCTATTTCACGATGACTTGATGAGCATGCTGAAAATCCTGGACGAGGACGAAGAGCGGGTCATTCGTGCTCGATACGGACTCTCGGACGGGCTCACGAGAACGGTGACGGCAGTTGCTTCCCAGTTGAAGCAGTCCAAGGCGTGGGTACGATCGCATGAATGCCGAGCTCTTCGAAAGCTCCGGCGGCCATGGTACGAAAAGAAGTTGAAGGAACACCAGGACGCATTGACGAATTAGAGGGTGGGCCCTGTACCACACACACGCCTTTTTCAATAGAATAACATTTCGCTATATGTAGAGCAGCAATTCATTTTCATGTTGGAGCCTACGGAACCGATTAACCCTTAGCAAAACGTATGTACGTATAGTCGAATGTGGGCAGGATTCTACTTTAGGTCACGCACATCAGTCTTTGTTAAAGTAAACGTCGGTCACTGCGTAGCTGCCCAGCTTGGCTACGTCGTACTTAAACCGAGTAAGCGAGTTTTGGCGCAGCCTCAGAGACTAGGCTACCTGGTATTGGCGGCAGCAGCGCCGGCAGGTGAGTGAAGTTTTGAGCATCCAGCTCTTTCAGAATATTCATGATCTGAGGTATTTTAAGTAAGACATGTGCTATTACTCTTGGTTTTGTAATCGTTGAGCCGTCTACTTCTCTATCGATCTTCGTTGTGCGCGGTGGTATGGCGGCCCCTTTCTTCGCTCTCTACTAGAGTGGCACTCACCACGGGAGTTCTTTGTTTTTCTGTAGTCTACGACTAGTAACACGGTCAGGGGACCAACCATGGTGGTGTTACTGGCCGGCTTCGGCAATACGAAAAGAGGGAGAAAAGAAACAGGAAAGGAAGGAGGAGAGAGGGAGAAAGAAAAGGGAAAAGGAAGAGAATCAATCAGAGGAATTTTCGTAGTCCAGATTCGGCAGGTAAAGTAACTGCTAGCTTTACCGTGAACGTTGAGCGAAACAACGCTCAATAGCTCAATGGTATATTGACATGATGGTATGAGCAGTGAAGTATCGATGTTCAGATTGGACGAAAATCCGGGACCTATTGTAACCGAGATTGAGGAGGCGAGGAAAGATATGTCTGATATTTGTGTTACTGTGACAATGTACTTCATCGAAAAATGTCAGAAGTACTCTATCACGTTGAGTAAGTTGGCTGAATCAGCTACAACAAGCACGAGTAGCAAGGCTATTAAAACTACAGTAGTCTACTAGAGGGTACCAGATAGTAAAACTACAGTAGTCTACTAGAGGGTACCAGATAGTCTAATACTGCTAATATTACTATAGATACTGATTGATCACTCCCTAAAGCATCTTTGGTACACTTCGGAATTGTTACCCCTTGTTACAGCTGGGCCGTCGCCCCCATCAATAGACTCACATAGAAGAATCACCATTGTCGCCACCATCAGCAATGCTTGACATCGTGGTGGACTCCTGCTGCTGTAGTAGCTTGATCCGTCCGGCATTTGGAATCTTGAGAGTGGCAGTCTCCCGATCGGTTGATTGATACTCTCTGCGTAGGTCACGGTTGGCGCCTTGCATATCCAACATAGTGAGGCTCTGATCTGCATCGCGTTTGAAGGTCTTGTAATAATCCTGCAAATGAAAGGCACTATTTAAAGTCATATCAGTTTTTGGGCGCCTGCCGGCCTCCTCCTCGGCTATCATTTCACTGTTCGCTTTTGACATAGCAGAAACGTTGTCTGCCCCTTTCCTCAAAGTAGACAGCCTTCTTCATTTTCTCAGTCACACTTTTCAAATACCTCCAGTTTCCTGGCAACCACTGCAACCGTTTGCTGGGGGGGGGGCCTTCTGCAGTAGCCTCGCCGTCCTCCTCCTCATCGGCCTCCTCTTGCTGCTGTCCGGGACTTGCCTTCTTGCGGTGATATATGTCGTATCTCACAAGTCGAGTTAGACGTTGGATTCTAGAGAGCTAATAATAGTCGCAATATTGATATGTAGGGTAGGGAACGCGAGAAGTGTCGCGGATTTGTCACCCTTGCTTTGGAGCCGAAGTTCCAGCAATTCATGCCGTCCAATGGCATCGAATGTTTGGCAGAGGCTCACAGCATCACCATGCGAGTCATTGCTCTCACTGAGCGATTGACCGGATATGGGTGTCAAGACGTGTTCATTATCCGTACGGATCTGAACACGAATGGCAGCATCATTGGAGACGGACTACCGGTCAACTTACTGTTGGATCCGGACAGTGTGTCGTTGTCCATGATACGCGCGAGTAACCGTTTTTACAGGCGTTTCGGTCGCGATCACACGTCGAGCGAAGATCTCGATTGGTCCGGCACTCTCATCTTTAACTCAAGTGAAACAAGCCTTCGTGATCAAGTTACCGAGCGTTTGACCACATTTCCAGCTGACGAGAGAGGTGGTCCCCTTTTCTTCAAATTGATGATGGGAATCGTCACGTCAACGTCGTCTGAAGCCATTGAAACATTGGTGGATAACTTGCGCAAGCTCACACTGAAGGCCGACGCTTTTCCGGGCAAAGACATTGACGGACTCAACAAGACAATCCGAGGTGGCCACTTGCGTTTGGTTAGCTGCAATTCGGTCCCGAAAGATATGTACGAGCTTATTTGCCGTGCATACCAGATATCGTCTGATGCCGGAGTTCAATAACATGTTTGAATTCTATTTGAACTTGCACAAGCGCCCAGTTTTCAGTCTTGTGCAATTGGCAATTCAACCAGTACTCAAATGAAGAACCTGTGCTTCACTTCTCTCACTCACAATATTTCAAAATTCCAAGTAAAGAAGCGAAAAATTCAATACGGAATAAAGTCAACTAAACAAATAAATCCCAAACTTGGTCAACTCTACTAAGTAACTCACGTCGCTGCTACTCAGCAGCACTATGCTACCGCTACTCAGCGGCCTCATGCTACCGCTATTACTGAACAGCATGGTAGCCAACGTATCCTTCTGGACTTTCCTTCTCCACTGGACTTGCCCTGACACGTACTGCTTCCTTATCCCGTCACTTATCGTACTGATTATCAAGACATGGAAGCGTACCGTATGGACTATCCAAGCCAGCGTACAAATGGTGTATATCTACTATAACATCCTCGGTCGTCTTATTAACAACAAGGCCGACAAGATGATTCTGGGGAGCAGACAACACCAACCGTGGCGATGGGGAGGAATCGGATACCCACACAAGTATATGATATTGTCTTGTGTCATGCTGAGCCATCAGACATGCGCTACTCTTCTACAACAACTCTTTCATTGATGGGACAGCGGACGTATCAACGTCATCCTGCCAATCGAACACGGTATTGTCAAGACAAAAACGCGCATTCGTGAAGCCAAACGACACCAAGTCGAACCCACATCGACTCCAAGACGACCCGACGTCACTACTCTTTCTGCATCCGACTACTACGAGCAGAGTCTTCACAGTATCGTACCCGCTATTCCTACCTACCTAGACCTGGGCTACAATGAAAGTTCCGATTTTGAAGCCGTCATGTCTCACGAGGGAGCGAGAGAAGTTTTGCTATTCGGCACCGACTTCGCGTACTGGGCAGATTTTCCTGATCCCAGCATCCCGTCTAACACTACTACCCCACGTCCTCAAGTGTCCGAATCAGCTTTCGGATACATTGGTGCGTGGAACAACGACAATAAAGACAATGCCACGTTCAATATTCTCATCGACACTGGTGCGTCCGTCAATATTTCGGGACATGCGTCAGATTTTGTTGGCGGATTATCCGGCCTCGTGTCTTTGCAACCAGGATCTACCATCAATGGACTCAGCGGCCCCACTGCCGCAAAAGGCATTGGCGAGCTTCTATGGCAAGTCGTCAACAATGACAGTACCATTTGTTCTCTTCGCAGCACTGGTCATTATGTTCCCGGTGCCACGATGCGACTATTCAGTCCACAAACTCTCTTCCGCCAACACAAAGCCGGCCGACTCACTCTTGACTCCCACGGGTTGATTCTCGAGCTTCCCATTGGCGGAAGCATCACAGTGCACCACTCTTCGTCCAATCTTCCGCTTACGCAAGGAAAGATTATTCTTAAGAGGGAGGATGATGCACGTGGTAATGCTTTTCTTGCCCCGACTGCCCCGACTGACCCTGATCATCAGCATGTTGTCGGTTCAGCCAATCAGAACTTGACTAACCCTCAGAAGGAACTCCTGCGACTCCACTTCCGCAATGGCCATATGGGATTGCAAGCCCTCCAGCAACACATTCGCGACGGTCGGGTAACTTCCAAGCACCCCAAAGTGCCGTCATGTCCGCTTCCAAAATGTGCGTCCTGTATCCTTGCCAAGATGACAACACGGCACGACGGAACTACCCGAAGCCACAAACTCAAGGAGACCGAAGGCGGCCTGAAGAAAGATGATCTCTTTCCAGGGTCTTGTGTCTCTGTCGACCATTATGGGTGTCGCCTCCCTGGACGACTACCTCACACTGCGGGAAAGGAACAACAAAACCAGCGATACAGTGGCGGTGCCATGTTCTGCGATCATTCATCTGGAAAAGTTAGCGTTCGACACCAAGTCATGCTCAATGGGTCCGACACCATTCGGTCCAAGCGATCTTTTGAACGCAAATGCGCACAAGACGGTGTGAACATTGATAGCTACCACTCCGACAACGGCATCTTCAAAGCAAATGACTTTGTTGAGGAGCTCCAAGACAGGAACCCTCAGCGCATCGACTACTCAGGCATCGGCGCACACCACCAAAACAGCGTCGCAGAAGGCGCCATCCACATCATTAGCGACCGCGCTCGGACCTTGATGGTTCCCGCAGCCATCCACTGGCCCGAAGAATTGGATCCTGGATTGTGGCCGTTTGCAATGGACTACTCAGCCCACTTGTATAACAACACGCCGAATCGAACCTCCAAACTGAGTCCGAACGAGCTGTTTGCTCGATGTACTCAACCTGTTTCGACATTGGACCATTCCCGTGTCTGGGGATGCCCAGCGTATGTACTCGACCCCACCGCAAGACGGAAAGAAATTACCGAAGTGGAACCGTCGATCTCGAGCCGGACAATTTCTCGGATTCTCAAAAGATCACGCGTCCACAGTCGCATTAATTCGAAATGTGACGACCGGATATATTTCTCCGCAATTCCATATCCTGTTCGACGAAGAGTTTAACACAGTCACCGCTGACATTATCAATGTGACAGACGCTCTCTGGGAGAGCTTCAATTTTACGTACACGTCGTATCTTCCTGACGATGATGACCCTTTACGCGTTCTACAGCAAGAAACGCTTCCTCCACCCCCGTTCTCTCCACAGGGAGCCAGCCAAGCTCCACAGGGAGCCAGTCAAGCTCCACAGGGAGCCGGTCCCACTCCACAGGGAGCTGGTCCCGCTCCACAGGGAGCCGGTATTCCAGCCATAAAGAAAGAGGAAGTCATTGCGCCTCCACTTCCAGAAGAAGACGAGAACAATGACAGTATCAACGAGAGTGATAGTGATGGCAACGACGATCCTCCGCCGGCTCTCAAAGTCGTAACCGTGGCTTCAATCCGAAGTTCCACGGCGACGAATGGGTCAACGTGGCGATTCACTCAGTTAGAAACGCGATCCGACCCCGACCGATCATGAATTCATCTGATGCGTTCATTGCCTCTCTCAACTTTGCAAGTACGCCAAAGTCGAGCCAAGGAAAAATGTACGCGTACCTCGCCAATCAAGCCACCGATGCTGATACTCGATGGGTTGACGACAACATTCACCCTCTTGCATTCGCAGCAAAACTCAACGATGCTGATACTCCCAACTACCGGGAAGCGATGAAGGGTCCCGATCAAGCAGGATTCCGCCTCGCCATGAAAGACGAATGGGACCAATTGCTCAAGAAAGAAACCTGGGACATCCTTGATCGTCAAGAAGCCCTCGACAAGAACGCGAAAATTATCGGTACAACTTGGGTATATAAACGCAAGCGTTTCCCGGATGGATCAATTCGGAAACTCAAGGCACGCATGTGCGCTCGAGGTGACCAACAAATCGACTATTTTGACACTTATGCCCCTGTTGTGTCGTGGTCAACAGTTCGAACACTTCTCACGATTTCGTGTGTGCTCGGTCTTGAAACAAAGCAAGTCAACTACACCCTCGCATTCTGTCAAGCCAAGCTAGACGACCCTATCTACATTGACTTTCCTCAAGGCTACCAGCAATCAGGGAAGGTCCTACATCTCAAGAAAAGTCTGTATGGTTTGACCGTTGCTGTCAGGTTTCCAAGAGCGTCGGCGCTACTTTGGAGAACACTGGAAGAATGGATTGTGGATCTCTATGTGACACAATACAATCAACGATTAGATGAGTGGATGAACGCGCACACGCAACGATAACAATAACAATGAAAGCGGTTGAGAGAAGAAAAACACAAGATGCTCTTCAATCGATCCAAGCAAACGAATGCTCACGAACACGATGAAGACTATTTGCAAAGTGGATAAATTAAACTGTGAGTGTGGTGCAAACCGAGGTTTGCATCTGACCACATTATTTTACAACTATGCTAATCCCGGACGTTTCTACTGCGGCTACAGAGCGCACGTAGGAATGGACGTTCGCATCCAGGACCTTGCTTTTTATCAAAATGTAAAGAAATACCCCAGTGACTAGGACTATCAAATGTAGACTTGGAGATGCTCTTGGCATCCTCTTGATGTAAAACGGGTAGTAGGTAAGTAGATACCTCAAATAGAAAGATGAAATGAAATGCATAGATCCACTCGTGACAGGGTACGAGCGTGGAACGATTGAGGAACGTTCCGCACGAACGGAGTCGTCGCCACGTCAGAGCAGAAAGAACTCCGAAGATGATTCTCGCGCCAATAATAATATTCGCGAGACACTTGGAATCTTGTCACTCCCCACCATGGCACC
>Ga0307978_1000551_pt1 | contig 31116 bp, 15 predicted proteins | sample OrgLakmetage1056_FD_203151 | JGI IMG/M metagenome (GOLD analysis project Ga0307978, IMG submission 203151) | Saline water microbial communities from Organic Lake, Antarctica - #1056 | ecosystem: Environmental > Aquatic > Non-marine Saline and Alkaline > Saline | place: Antarctica: Organic Lake...
ACGGGTGCACCCACCGACGTTGCTGAAGCGGCAGAAGGTAGATCCGTGGGAGACGTTGAGGAAAGCGCTATTGATTCTACTGATATATGCGATGAAATCGTTTGCGACACGATAAAAGACGAGACCGCAGCTCCAGTTGCAATAGTGGCCTCGGCAGCAGCTCCCGAATCATCGCCTCAGGATTATGAGCAAGATGAAGTAGTTGCGATTGAAGACGTTTCTGCCGTTCCAATGGTGTCGTTAGAGACCAAGTCTTCAACACTATCGCCAGAAGCAACGCAGAAACTGATCGCAGTCAAAAGTCCCACTTCCGAGCCTGGTCAGACTATTAACGATGAGATAAAGGACGAAACTACTGTATCAGTGAAAGATGCTGTCATTAAGGGGGAATCGATCGTCATCGAAGAACCTGCGGTGAGTCTCGAAGACAAGCCGGAAGATACTGCCTCACTACCAGTGGAAGAGGACGCCATAACAGAGAAGACCCGTAATACCGAAGAACCTACGGTTAACGAGATTGTCGAAGATAAGACGGAAGTCTCCACCTCACCACCAATGGCAGAGACCACAGTGACGGAGATCTTTCTTTCTACTGACAAGTCCACTCGTATGTCCGACGAAAGCGTCGAAGCCATAACGGAAGACGCTACTTTGCTGGTAGAAGAGGCCGAGACAGAAGTAAAACAAGAGGATTCGACTGCCAATCAAGTGGAGGAGCCAGTCGCTGTCGAAGGCCCTTCCGTTTCATCCGAAGAGACTTCTAACGGCGAGGTGGCATTGCCCGTGAAAGAGACGACCCCAATTGAGAAGTTCTGTGCGGGTGTCGAGCCAGAACATGTGGAGAAGCCTGATATCAGTGCGGATTCAGCTACTGTGTCAAGCGAGATCGTTAAAGACGTGATGGAAAATGAGACGCCACTCGTGGAAGAGGTGGAGGATAACGGTCTTGCCCTCTCAATTGACTCCGCTCGCGAAGTTGATGATCTCGTAGTCGTTGAAGAGTTGGCCGATACGTCCAAGTCCCCGGCCTTAGCAGAAGCGATCGATGTAATAGAGGACGAGAACGACGCTTCTACTACTGTGGCCGATCCTACTATCAATACCAAGGAAGAGGATGAGACCGCTTCTGCGGTGCATGCCACAAAACTGTCTCCCGAGCTAGACGAGCAAGAACCAGCAACAGTAAACAATGCTTCTGTCATACCATATGAGAGTATTGACGAGATGCAACACGAAGTCGAACCTTATATACCACCAGTGGATAGTATGTCCATTCCACTAAGTGACGAGACCATTCATGAGAAGGATGCGCAGTTGGCGTCCTTGGCAGGCCATATAACGTCATCTCCTGTCAAAGCACAATCGACAGCGGTCGCATCGTTGGATAATGGTTCGGTGTCCTCGCCGGACCAGGGAATATCTCCATCGCTTTCTCCCATTCCCAATCAGAGCTCTACTGTAATAGAGATCGACGAGATGGAGGATATCATTCCGGGCTCAGTGGGCCCAGAGACGACGGAGCACGACGACCACGAGAATATGTCTCTCTTGTCGGAAGCAAGTCAGCATGAAGATGACGGCGAGACTGAGGAGCATAACAGGTCGACAGACAAGACGGCCACAACGGGCTCAGACTACGGTCCAGATTCGTATGGTTCACTCAATCAAGTGACTGTCGCTGGTGGCGGGGCTTGGGCCACTTCCAAGGCGTTGGGTTTGTCAGATGCGCCCCGAGTCTCGTGCATTTCTAGGGGCGGCATCGATTTGGCCAATATCTCTTTCTTCGAAAAAAATAGGAGCAGACACGGCAGTGGCAAGCAAAAGAGTATAAAAACCTTCTTGTTCCTCATGGCCTTTCTCCTTTTGGCTACTGTCATGTGCACGACCTTGGTTATCATGGAACGCGCCGAGACCACAACTAGCAAGGCCATCGAAGAACCCGCCAAACCGAAGGGGGTCCTGAAAGCACTTCAGCACGCCCCTTGGTTTTCCGGTATCGTCAGTGGACGCCACTCACTAGAATGAGTAATGATGTATCGGATACACCTTTGCAACTTTTCACAATATCAACAACAGAACACAATTTTATTTTGTCTGTCGCACGCTGAACAACTTATCTATCTGTCTTTCAGCCTACACGTATTGTGCAGTAGATATTAAACATGATTAAGGACCCTCGGCACCATACAAGGTACCTACCCATCGTACATTATTTATCGTAGTCGTGCTGGCATACAGCTACACAGCAGACCCTACCCTAGCTGTGACTGGAAGGAAGTCTCGCCGTATCCACCAACACACCAAACAATCATGACAGCCATTGTCACAAGAAATTCACTTGTGGCTGCTTCGTTGGACGGCTGTCGTTCTCTTGTATACTATTTCATTTTCTGGATTCTTGGCGCTGTGGAGAATTGTACCCAACAACGAAGAGATGTCACTGGAACAGCAACGCCATCAGTAATCGCGAGCGCCGGAAGTGCTGTACTCGTACGTATACCGGAACCAGCTACTATCATTACGGTGGTAACTTTTATTGGTTAGAATCCTCTTGGCGACACAAAAGCGGAAATATTGGTTGCCGTTTATCAACCGACCAGGCACATCGCTCCGTTCTCCATACGGTACGCTACGTGCCCACGCTTCGAACGTTCCTCGATTGGTAGACGGACGTAGCAAGGCAAGAGATAATATAGCTGGATTATGATTACCACATTTATCGCCGCCCTACATGTATTCATCGCATCTTACTCTTTTGAAGGGGCCCGGTTCATCTGCCAGTCGTATTCAAAGTAGCGCACAACCGGCGATCCCTTGACAATCTTATTTTGATGTTCCGCAACATAGGGCTGCAAGAACTTGCGAATGTCAGCATTAGAAGAACCAAAGTCGGCAGAAAACCACAAGAAAATGCGGGACAATTCAAGACGGTTGCCCGTCACACGCAAACCCTTGGTATCATTCGTCATCCACTGCTTCATTTGGTCTTTCATTTGCTCCGCAACAGTCACACCTTCAAAAGCTTCTGGGCGGAGATTGGGGCAAGAACTGCTCGCGCAAACAATACAAGCGTGCACAGCAGGTTCGGCCCACACACCGCGCAGCTGCTCGTGCTCAATGTGACTGAGCGAAACTGGCTTACCCGTGATAATAGCAGCCGGTTGGTCCCATACCTGGCCCGACGAGTCGGTCAGTTTGTTAATGCTTGTCAGCTTGTCGCCCGACTTCTTTTCATGCTCGACAATCAAGTTAATACAGGCGGCGTTATACGCATTCATCCAAAAGGCCAATTGTTCCGCACCACTCAAACTTGTTGGATCAGCCTTGGCCAGGATGTCCATATAGGCCGCGTAATCGGTATCGTCTTGCAAAGCGGCATAATCAACGGCGTTGACACCAGTTACGACACCAAAGGTACAATCTGGAACCACGTGACGCTTCAACACTGCAGTCCAGAGCGAGTGGTCCAAGGAGGCTCCTTGTTTGGAGCAAGTGTCGAGTGTGATGCGATCAGTCTTGGAGGCTACCTCGGGAATGCCCTTGGAGGCCACCTTTTGCTCTATGCGATAATAGTACGGTTTGAAGAAGTCAAGCACCATGCCGAGATTGTTAAAGGAATAGACTGCGGGTAGCTGAAGAAGGAGCAGGAGGAGGGGAATCCCTGTGAGGATCTGGCGAAAAAGATAAATGGTAGCGGTGTGAATTATGATCAATCGATCGATATAGTCGCCGTAGACTTGGGAAGAATCAGTCAACGTTGCCTACGCAATGTCTTTATCGTGCACAGGCAGTCTTTCGCAAGAGTGACACAATACACGATGCTCGGTGGATCTCATGCATGATGCATCGCGCTGACGACAGCCGCCGCAAAGGAGAATCATCGAGAACGACGTACAGGTACTGTACCAGGTGTACGACGTAGTACTGTAGTACCGGTAAGACAGCGCTCAGGCGATATTATTGAATAAAATCGTAATTCATCATGACTGTTTTCAAGTTCTATGTAAAATCCAAACTTTGCGAAAAGCGAGAACGAACTGCCCCCAACCACCGAAGATAAACGAAAAGACCATGACGAAGCATATTCACCGCCGCGCCCCCGTCCACGACCACTCCTCTTGCGACTGCTGCCATGAGATTCATGAGATCTGTGTTAGTCTTAATTCTAGTGTGGATCGGCAGTGTCGAGTCGTTTCGTAGTAGTGTTTCGCCCGCTCGGCAGACACTGACGACGGCAGCAAAAAGATCTGCGGTCCTAGTGCTCGCGCCCTACCGGCATCGGTATGGACACTCCTCCTCGACTACAACGGGTTATCTGCAAGCAGTCCAAGTATCTCTGCAAGCAGTCCAAGTTTTTGACCGTGTCTTTTCGTCCGAGACATGCAGTGACCTCCACGATCTATCAGTCGATCATGCTGAAAGATGCGATTCCAGTATCTTCAACAGATGCACGGCGCACAAGACACCGCTCGAACACGTCCTGGACAATTTGCTACACCAACTCGGTGATGATTGCAGCATGGTCGAGTATTGGTCCAGGGACGAATACATGAACATTGACGCACATTGTGATATTGACGAACGCGAGTTGGAAAACCAAGGCACGCTTCGATTTCCGGATTTCAGTCATGTACTCTACTTGCAAGTTGCGACACGAGGACCTACGTGTATATTGGCGGATCAAGAGAGTGGCTATAGGAACCAGCCTACCACTGATCTTGTAACTGTTCCTGCCGTGGTTGGGAGATTGTTGAGGTTTACTGGGAATTTGCTGCACGCTGTACCGAAACCAGCACACCGATGGTTGTTGACGGCAGATGAGCAGCAAGCGTTACTGGACGAAGAGCAAGAGGATTTCGAGGTTGACGATGACGGCAGCGACTACGACAACAAAGAAGAGGATGACTGGAACGATGACGACGGCGACAATGACGATTATAGAGTGGAACGATCCGTCCTCTTGTTCAACACGTGGTCCAATGAAGCGCCTCTCGACGTACGTGTAGATACGGCCACGGGCGCTCTTCCAGATGGTATCGAGATTGATGGCGTTGATCTAATGGCATGTCTAAAGCAGGTGCAAGCTACACAAAGCAAAGCATGGGAAGAGGTCTACGGCCTTGAAGCAGAGCAACTGCGATGCAATCCCAAGAAATCCTGGGTCACCCATGAGCTACCTGTAGCAGCAGTAAGCGAAAGTGCTGACTCCATACGCGTGAATCTCATGGGGAAACGAAACCGACGGCTTTATGCGGACAAGCAAGCTTGTCTTACTGGGTCTAGCGAATTCCTTCGTTCCGCATTGGAGCAAGAGACTGCCGTTTCGCAGATTCGTTTGTTGGGCGATTGATATATCAAGGCAGCCCGAAGAAAGAAGGACGCTGTAGCTCATAGAATCTTGGACTACCACTTTTGAAGAATAATGAATACAACTGGCAAGAATTCTTTAAAACCCATGTAAGACTAAATACAAGGGCCTCTTCCCGTGCACAATCATGCGTTGGGGCCTACACAATAGATTCAGAGCTCCAAGCGTGTCGTTATCATCGTTTGGGACCAACATTGCTGAACCTGCCGCGTAACCAGTTCCGGATTACCTTCCGATCCCAACTGCAGACAAGCCGAATTGCCCAGCTCTCATCACAGGCCAATGATATCACACGATTAAGTCCATTCTGCCAACGCATCGCGCAGCATTCAATGGCCTACCACTACTTCCCCATAACTAAGCAGTTCATCTTTAGGATTGACATTGTTTCATCAATAGAACTACTTTAACAAAGCACGCGGTACCGGTATAGACTATACTATACCGTGCGTAACCGGTGCGTACCGCGGTGGTTCAAAAAGAGTACAATCGAAAACCTGCTGTCAACGAACACGAAGAACAAGAACGAATGCGATAAAGCAGTCATTCTGTTTTTTCAATAGTCATTGCTGTCAAAAGACATTACAAATAACTCAATATTTATGCTCCGGATTCGATAAATTCCTAGCCGAACGCTACTTATTTCTGAGTTCATGTTGTCAAGCCACGTATTTTTTCTTTGGCCAATCAGATCGTCTTAAGCCAAGAATAGTCCGTGCGAGATCCAAGGAACCCAGTTAAACCTCGAGTAAAACCCCGGCAAAAGCATGTAAATCCTTTGCCATATTAATTTTCTGCTTTGGGGCCTTCACAGAGCGCTTCCCTTGCCTTGAAGTTGCCAATGAACACCACCCTTGCCGCCACCGTTGTCACCCCCAAGCTCAAACTGACGATTCAGAGGTCTTCCGCCCTCGCTCTCTCTTCCTCTTCCGACTTGAGCGTCTTGACCATCTCGAATAGCAGCTCCAAGGGAAACAAAGGCAAGGACAACGACAAAGTAAGTAACCTGCACTCCAACGCAAGTCAGTTGCTTTTCTGTTGCTGATGGCAGCCTCCAGCGCCTCGCTGAAGCAGCCGCCAACCAAGACACGACGATCAACGCCACGCGCGAGTACAATCCCGAGAGCGCCACTTGTGCCCGCAAGCTCCAAAAACAACGCGTTATAGATCTAGAAGAACGCATTTGTATCGTGAACGAGAAAATTGCCGACGGCCAGCAGCTGAACCGTGTCTTGCTTGGGCAAGTGAAAGCTCTAACAAAACGGAACCTCGCCTTGCTCGGTGTTGGCAAGAAGGGCAACGCTGCTGCTGTGGCGGCCCCATTTGTCCAGCAGCAGCTCCAGCAACCCGACTTGAGCCGCTTGAATGGAACCTCAACATGGCCAACGTATTGCAGATTCTTCAAGCCTTGCAGATGCTGGGATAAGGCGAGCGAAAAATCTGATCTAATCGAGGGATGGATCGATCTAACATGAAGAAAATATACTACCGTACATGTGAATACTAGTAAACAGTTACATACTAGTACTAGCCAATGGCTGTGACAAGAACTAAAACCTCTACTATCGTACGCTCTACAACGGTAGGCACCATGGAGTCATTCGTCCCTGGCGTTTCTCCTCCTTTTAGCTAGGGGGTAGAGTAAAGCTACCGGTAGCAATAGCTAAAGGAGAGAGAGCTAGAGAGCTACTACTAGACTACCGGCGGCAAGGCAAAACGACCAATGGTCACTTACTTTTTTCTGCTGGCGATTACGGATCAAAGATCAAAGGTTACAGTCTTTCGAGTCAGTCGGATCGAGCAATAGCCGGGATTCATCAATTCATTCTTCCCAAATTCCCAACGCTTCCCCCAACGGATCTCCGAGAGTCGAAAGGCGAAACGACGAACTGCGCCAATGCAAGACGGCAAGAAGCGAAGCAACGACGGTATTATGATATACGTACCGTATCCTTTCTGTATGGTACCTGGTAGCCTGCTGTTCTACGTACAATACAGTACATGGAAGGAGATAGACTTCTCTAAAAAAGAGAGAGCACACCAACGACACGATGCGATTATTACTATTGGTAGGAGCGCTCTTGGTCGCACGAGCAGCAGCCGCTCAAGAAGTACAAGACGACGCTTACTGCGATTCGTCCGGTTCCATGACCGACGACGAACTCGACGACTTTATCGACTTGCTCTTTGAAGACGACGACGAAGGAGGAGGAGGAGGTTCCTGTGGCGGCGGCGGCGGCGGCAGTCCTCCTACGAAAGATGCTCCCGAAGCCGTCTTTGGACGACAGTGCGGTCTCTACATGGCGAAATCTTCCATTCCGAATGCAGGTTGGGGCATGTACACTGGCTCTTCGATAAGAGAAGGCGACGCTTTCCACCCCATGGACGTGTCGATTCAAGTGGCCGACTACAACCACCATAACGAACTCGCCGCGCAGCATTCCACCCGTACGACAGCTCCGAGCTGGCTCATGCACGAGTATTACTGGCGCTCGTCCGTCGCGAACGCCATGTTTGATGCCGAGGCGGTCGATAGCATCTTGCCGGGCTTTGGCATGTTGGCCAACAGTCACACCGGTTTGATCAATGCCGCCAATGAAGGTCCCATCATTAGAAAGCCGGGAGCCCGCAACAATCCCACGGCAGGTGCCGCATCGCATTATCAAAATCTAACGTTTACAGCCTTGACGGATTTGCCTGCCGGTCACGAAATATTTGTCGAATACGGTGACGAGTGGTTTGCCGGGCGCACTGCTTCTTTTGGGGACGCTCTACCGCTTTCAACTCATTTTGAGCAGACTGATGCATTGTTGCAACTCTGGGAACACGTCACAGACGGCGAACTCGATTCCGACTTGGCTGTGGGCGTTTGGAAGTTGGCCGAAGATATACTGCAAATGCAGGACGACGACGACGGTAATGTGTCGTGGTCTTGGCAAGTATCGGATATTCGTCGCTTGCACACTGCCTTGCCCGACAATGCGACACATGCGGCTACCATGGTACTCAGTGGTACGACTTCAGCCTACGAAACTGTCCCGGCAGTAATTCGCTCCAAGGAATGGTTGCAAGAGAACGGCTTGTGTCTTGACAATATCCAACCAACAAAGACACCAAATGTCAATGATACAGACTGGAATATCGGGACAGGAGCCAAGGCAACGCGATTTCTGGTCGCTGGCAGTGTCGTGGCTCCAGCGCCTGTGATTCACCTTAGCCGGCAACACATGGGGATTCTCTTGGCCGACTCGGACGATACGGCCGTGCAATGGCGAGGGCACCAGCTGCTATTGAATTACGCTTTTGGACACCCAGCATCCTCGCTCTTATTTTTCCCGTACAGTCCAGCTGTCAATCTTATTAATCACGCTGGACCTGGGCAAAAGCCAAATGTGGCCGTGCGATGGTCCAACCGAACGGCCCACGGCGAAAGCGACGAACCTCATCCGTGGCTGGCATGGACCGTCGACGAGCTCTTGCAGCAAAACAAGAAGGCGGGCCTCTTGATGGAATTCTACGTCTTGACGGACATCAAAGAAGGTGATGCTGTGCTATTGGATTACGGTAACGAGTGGCAGCAAGCCTGGGACGCCCATGTGGCTGGATGGAGACCACCTGTGAATGCCGACACGTATATTACGGCCTGGGACTACGATCACGCCGACACTATTCCTCTCGATAGTGATCCGAATTATCCTCCATCGTGGATTCAAGTGCGGTGCTTTGCTGATAAAGATCTAATGGAATACGAAGACGACACGGAGCATGAGTTTTATGGTTGGTACACGTGGTCGGAGACAGACTCGGATGCCATGGAGGATACGATTCCGTGTCGTATCATTGCTTTTGACATTGACGAAGAAGGTGACAAATTGTATCGTATTGGCTTGGAAGATAAAGATGATGGCGAGATTCGCGTCAGGGACGTACCATGGAGTGGAATTACTTTTGTCGACAAGGATTATACGGGGAATCAGTTCTTGCGATCATCCTTTCGTCACGAGATTGGACTGCCCGATACCATGATACCCAGCAACTGGAGGGACTTGGATGTTCCAGAGACATGTGGTCTCTATATGGCAGAGTCAGCCATTCCCAACGCTGGATTAGGAATGTACACGACCCGGCCATTTGGAACCGGCGAGAAGCTTTTTGAGGGCGATGTCGTGTTACAAGTTGAAGACTTCGAGGTCAATCAAAAGTTGCGCCATTGGTTTGCCGGGGAGGTCGAATACAAAGAAGATCCCGAGTGGTTACCTGCCAACTATTTTTGGAACTCGGTGAACACCATGGGACATTTTGAAGCCTTGGATATTGAATCTATTGTTCCTGGGCTTGGCATGCTGGCGAATTCTCATATGGGTCTCGTGAACGCAATCATGCGACCACCTGAAATGACGGCGGACTTACATCGAGGAAGAGACCCAGGAGCAGGTGGCTCGACCGCATACAACGGCATCCACTTTGTTTCGTCCCAAGAGATTGAATCGGGCGCAGAGATCTTTGTTGCGTACGGTGATAGTTGGTTTCGCGACCGCCTCGATCTTGGAAATATTCCTCTCTCGGATGACTAGTAAGTTTGATGGCGCTGACGTCTGTTGGTCCTTGTTGTGCGAAATCTGTGAAATCTAATGACCACTCTTGCTTTTCTATTAGCTGGAAAGCGGATCGACTTTTGAAAATGTTTCTTCAGCAAGTGCAGAACGAGACAGAAACAGAGCTAGCTCAGGAGCTCTGGGATCTCGTCAAGGTGGCTCTCGACGGAGACAGCCGCACTGGTGCAGCTTTCCCTGATAGTCTCGAAGATGCCAGGAGGGTTTTGGAGATTGGCACGGCTGTGAATTCTGTTCCAAATCGTGTTCGCCCCATCGAATGGCTCGAGGAGAATGGGCGTTGTCTGGACAATATTCGTCCAGGACTGTCCACCATAAAGCAGGCTGGCAGAGGCGCCTTTGCAACGCGCAAGATTCAACAAGGACACGTGATTGCCCCGATGCCGCTAGTTCATGTGCGGAAGCATCACATGGACATCTACGACACTCAAGACTTAGAAGAATACGATGGCTACGTTTGGTGGGATGGCAAACAAATTTTGACAAATTACGCTTTTGGTCATCCTGAGTCGTCCTTGCTGCTCTTTCCGTATTCGCCCGTCGTCAACTACGTCAATCACAATGCAACTAGATGCAACGCCCAACTTCGCTGGTCGACCCTGCCCAACCACAATTCAGATTGGCTGGAACGAAGTCCTGACGACCTTGATTCTGAAGACCACGCTGGTCTGATTATGGAACTTGTCGCGACACGCAAGATCGAACCCGGGGAGGAGGTCTTTTTAGACTACGGCGATGAATGGGAAGAAGCGTGGACCGATTATGTTGAGAACGAATGGGAGCCGGATCCAAAAGAAAAGAACTACGCTTCCGCGGCCGAACTAAACCAGCATTTGGAGTGGTTAGAAAATACCGACGAGTTCCCGAGAGAACGAGATAATGTGATGACCGTTTGCTTCGCTGGCAAGTTCCGAAAGAAGGTCGGTAATACGGACAATGGCCCCATGTACGAATGGGAACATTTCGATGGCATGTACAATGATGCCGACGTTGCCTGGCCTTGCGAAATCATTGAACGAGTAGCAGAAGGTGACTACTACAATGCAATCGATCGAATGGAAAGCATCGACCCGATCCGAACAACGTACACTGCCGTGCTGGACCGAGATGACGACCCCCCTTGCGTCGTCACTGGGATACCACGAAGCGCAATTCGATACTTTGACAAGCAATATTCGTCGGATCTTTGCCTTCGAACAGTCTTTCGTCATGAGCTAGGTCTCCCCGACAGTATGGTACCACCGGCGTGGCGAGACATTGAAGAATAAGTGCTCTTCGTACTGTAGTTCGCTGCTTTTTGTTCACTTTATTCTCTAATAATGATTACATTCTCTTTATAGAAAGTCCTTTTCCTCCAGTGTCTCTCCAAAATAGGCAAACAACTGTTGCAAGGCTGGTTTTTGCAACTGTGTATTGCGCTGCGTTGCATGCATTAGCTTGATGAACTGTTCCGAGTGATACTTGTTGGGTTCCCACTTCCACAGCTGTTGGACAAAGTATACGTAGCGTTTCGCTTCGTAAATCATGTCGCGTGCCAAGCAGAACTCCAAGATCTTGATGTGCGTCGTATACGGCGGCAACACATTGTGTTGATTAAAAAAGTCTTGCACAACCGTCACAGCCGCGGGCAAGTCTCCCAGATTCAACAAACCATCGACGATGGCGCGGACCGTGAACGCATTCGGCTCGAGTCCAGCATTGAGCAGCTTTTTGTAATATTCCTGGGCCGTCACCACGTCCCCCACTCGCGCCAAACCCCCCAAAATATGATTGTACGTGACAATGTTAGGAGTAGTATTGTCGTCTTGCACCATGTCTGTATCCAGCAACTTCAGGGCCCGCCACATGGCACCTCGGTGACAGCACGCCTTTACCAAGGCATTGTAACTACCTCTATTGAGAGTAATACCGTCGTGCCCACACGCGCCATGCTGCAAGGATTCAGTAAAAGCAAACGCTGCCGTCAACGCCAACGACCATTCCGGATCACTCTCGCGTTCCAGTTTGAACTGCCCATTTCGCTTGTCGGTATCCGAAAACAACATTTTACCCTTGACCGTGGCAGGCACCTTGTAAAAGGGCGGTGACGCGGCATTATATTTGAGCCTTACTTTGACGGGCTGGTACTTGTAGTTCTGTAAACCGTCGGCCCACACATGGGGCATACTGTCCGTCACAGCCGGTTGTTCTTCCGTGGGTAGCGTTTCCAACGCGTGTCTCACCACGCGATAGAAGTGGTGCACCGCCTTTCCTGTCTTGCCAGCCGCAAAGGTTTGCAACATGCGATTAGCCAAGTGAACTGTCAGAGGATAGTCACGTTCGTGCATGTTCAACATGATAGCATCGAGCCATCGAATAGGATTGTCGACGGCGGCTTGTTCACGGTCTCCGACAAAAATGTTGCGCTGGCGCCGCGCCGCCCAATTGGCGGCTTGCAACGAAGTCACCGCATAGACAAACTCACGTCGGACCGCCGGATACTGACGGGCTTTGCGCAAATGCAATAGTGACAGGACACGTCCGACATTACCGGCCTTGCCATTAGCTTCCAATAATCGCAGGGAAAGTGGATCCGTCAAGGGCGTACTCTTCAAGAGACCAATACACCGTTCCCAATCACGGACGCGAGCACCGAGCTCATCCGGATCATAACGACACTTTAATAAAGCCTTGAAGGCTTGAATGACAGTCTCAGCCGACAAGAGCAACTGCTTGTCTACCGGTAACATGTTGGCAATGTTTTCATGCCGCGACATTTGAGAGAGCAAAAGGTCATAGCGATCGGTTACTCGGCGACAAAAGTCGGGGTTCCAGAGCGTTTCGTCATACGACTTTCCTACTTGTCCGTGATTCCAAGCCGACGCCTTGCTGAGATCTCCCACGAGTTGCTGGACATCCACTTGCGATATATGTGGCGCGGCTTCTCCTGCGAGAGCAGAAGGATCTGTAGAAGCAGCTGGGGCCGCACAAGGCGTTTGCGAAGGAAATTCGACCGTAGTAGCACTGGAGAAGGAACGCGCTGACGAGCATACGATCCCTCCAAGACTTGGAACTTCTAGTGACGCTACCGCGCGTCGTACTGGCCGCGGAGGAAGGCCTTTAGGTGTCGGTAGTCGCGAATGCCGAGAAAGACGCGCCGCTGCTGCTGCTGCTCGGGAGAGATTTTTGCATTGCGGAATCATTCGTTTCTTTCCTTTCTTCCGTCTTGACTGTCTTTAGAAAGGTAAGCAAGGCTGGTGAAGAGAGGATCTCACTGAAGGGACCTTGGAGTAGAATAGGACTGACAGCAGCGATGACAGCGAAGCTTCCAAGTGTATACCGTACAGGAATGCAAGCTGCAGCGGCAAGCGGCAAGGTTGTGGTAACGGTACGTCCAGCTGGCTACATACGTCGTCGCTTCCGCATTTTACGACGGACGCCTTGCAGACATCATTATCTATCTCATCATAACGAGCTTCACCTGGTACTAACTTTTAGCCATTGTCGCTAGTTTTTCGTCTCTTGCTCGTAGGCTGGACGTCATTTCAAGTTAAGCATCTAGATAGATCGTTAAGCCCACTTTGTGTTTTGACAAGAATGGATGAGATCCTGATGGATCGCAACTGCCTTTCCAAAGTCCCAGCTCCGAACAGCATACGACGGTTCTTGCTGTCGGTCGAGCAGAAACACGATATCCGTAGCCGCCGGGACTCGTCTGAATTCTGTTTTGTCGAATGAAACCAGCTTGTCCATACCCTGGCTTTGTAAGGAAAGAACGCAAAGTCTTAGAGAAAACGATCAGCCGAAGGCTTCTGCCATTGCTAGTTTATTCCAGCGCTGAAGGCAATTATGTACCGGACGACACATCATAAAGTGCACCTTCATAATGTGCACCTTTATGTACTAAAATACATGCATACATGACGCGCGCCACGCGGTGGAGATGAATAATGTGCACCTTTCGGAGATGAATATGTAATTTGTGCACCTTTCGCCAGTCCAGACAGAGGCGATCTCATTGTTTCAACACCTCAATGGAGTAAGGGTAGTCTACTGTAGTACCATAAAATGACTGCCTTTCATGGTTTTGATTATTTCAAGTACAGCTCTAGCTAGTCTTGCGCATGTTAGATATTTCACTCAGGATCTGTCCTACGAAAGCGACACCTGTATAACATTGATAAATATGTTGAGGATACCGAGTACGAACTTAAATCTTGGACAACGTTGAGGATTGTCTCTGTTACATGCACGGCTACGTGGCAGACGAAAATAGCTGGTCTCACTTACCATGATCTTTCAATGCTTTGAACACAAATCTACAACCCATCGAGTAATTCATAATTCATAGCGTATGAATGAAACAGAAACTATACGTGTATGCGTGGAAATTGTCATGAGACTACTCATAACCCTTACATTGTCGGTCCCGCGGCGTCTCCACCATTTTGCAGCTTCTTGGCACGGATGTTTTCCATGCGAATTCGGTGCCGCTCTAAGGCCATTTCGTTGCGCTTTTGCACCGAATCCGATAGTGTTGACTGGGCGTCGGCTTCGTACCGCTGCGTCATTTTATCTAACAGCAATGCTTCCTTGCCCTTGAACTTGTCCATGATAATGTCGATACGATTCACCTTGCCCTCGTCGTGCTTTTCCAAGAGTTCCAACACTTGGGATCGAATCTTGACCACCTCGTCAGAAGGTGCTGCTGCTGCCGCTACAGGGGTGTCAAAACCGTTTGTGTCCGTAGCTGCAGTTGCGGCCATGGGAGTGACAGGAATGACCGCAGCCTTACCTGCTGCTGCTCCGGTAGGCTCTGGCTTGCTGCTTCTGGCACCCAAAACTTGATCTCGTCGAGCGCGATGCGTGGCAGCCGACGAGTTGGCACGCTGATCCCGTAACTCTTTACTGGCAAGCGTTAGGTCTCGATCGTTGTCTTCTAGCCTTTGCTCCACCGTCTTCAACTTGCTATTAGCTTTGCCCAACTGCTGCTTAACGGTACGAAGCTCCTTCGAAGCCTTTTCCAGTTCCTCGGCAGACTCTTCCCTCGCCGTCTTTTCCTTCTTCCAACGAGCTGCCATATCGTCATTGTTCTTTCGCAACATGTCGAGCGTCTTGTTATCTGTTCGACCTTGGGTCTTGGATTTTGACATGTTTTGAAGCTTATCTTGAACTCGTGCATTGTCACGCTTGAGCGAGTGTAAATGGCCTTCAGTTCGCTCCTTGGCGCGAGTAAGTGATCGCATTTCATTCGTTAGGGCCTTGACTGTCTCTTCCAAGTTCTTGGACGTAACGTTGCGCTGAGCAGATCCGATCTGAATACGACGAACACGCGTGGCAAACGCCAGGGCGTGCACAGACTCATCAAAGGAGTTCTCAATGGGATTGATAGTAACGACCATCATCGTTCGCGAGTTACCACCAAGGGAGTCCTGCAGCATGTAGGTAAGCTTGCTGTCGCGGAAAGGCACGTGCGATGCCTTGCGGTCCAGGGCTTCCATGACGTTACCGAGTGCCGACAAACTCTTGTTGATAAATCCAGCTTCCTTAAGCTGGTCGCCTTGTACGTTACTCTTACGTACACGTTCGGAACCGGCAAGATCAACTAGGTACAATGTTCCTTTGTTTGTTTGCGCGTCATCGAGACCCGAAATAACGTCGACCATGAGCACCATGTGAGACCGGCTACTGTGCTCGTTCATGTCTGTGGTGGCTGTCGCTCGATGAGAGTTGCCGCGCTTGAGCAAAGCCATCACTTCTTGAATACTGTGCACCGTCTCTTTGGTCAAGTCCGGTACTTCGATACGACCTTCCTTGCTTTGGCGGATATCCAACGATGTCTTTCCGCCAGCATTCATGGCACCCTGCTTCTTCTCTGCCATGGAAGAGCCTGCCGTGTTGAGAAGGTCGTAGATCTCGTCGTTGTAAATCTCGAGCATACCCAGTTTCAGCGTAAAGTTAAAGGCGACTTCCTTCGCGGGGTCATCTTCGTTTTCATTTCCGACAAACATCTCCGCCGCTCTCTGCTGTTGCGAACGAAGACTGAGGAGATGGAAGATTTTTTGGATAGTGCGATAACTGATACCGTACTGGTTGTTCTCCTCGGTACCCTCCATGGTGAAGGTCTTTCCACTTCCCGTTTGACCATACGCAAAGATACAAGCGTTAAAACCATCGACGACACTCAATGCCAGAGGCTCAACATCCTGAAAGACGCTCTGCTGCGATTGATCGGGTCCCCAGACACGGTCAAAGGAAAAGCTCTTCCACTTGTTGGTACGATTGTCATAGCAACCGACTTCCGTCTCGCTCAAAGACTCGCAAACACTCTTGTATCCATTCTGTACCTCGGTGATAGTCATAGGTCGCAAGCGGCAGTAAACTTGAATGTTGCCCTGCAAGTGAAGCATCTTGCTGAGCAACTGTGCGTTATACTCGCGGTGTCCATTGCATTTCTTCTCCAACGATTTGAGTTCTTCCGAAATGAGCTTGACATCCCTTGACTCGATAATATCATTGACTCTCTTTCCTTGGACTTCCTCATCGGTGATATTATCCACTGCCCCAGTGTCCTTGCTCGCAAGTGAGCTCAGACGCGTCATTTGCGTTACAACAGCAGTATCGGCGCCACCCGAGAAGAGTTCCTTCTGAAGAATTCGTAGATCAACTTCTAGTCGCTTGATTCGGACTTCCCCCATGCGCTTTTGGTCCTGCAAGACATTGTAATCCTTCTGCAAATCGTCATACTTTTTGGATTCCTCTGCAAGACGGTACTCCCACTTCATCACCGACGCAGGCGATGTGGAACGAGAACGATTGCGAGCCGGAGTACTCAATTTGCGAGACGAAGGGCTGGCTTCCATACCCGACAATTCTTCACGATCAGTGGAAACACTTCGGGAGACGGAGGACGGAGAGGTGACGCTGTCGTCGTTTGACGTCTTTTTCGAAGGAGACACAACAAGCGTGTTGCTGCTGCGTTCCTTTTCACGTCGCAAGACAATCAGGTGGGCCTCTGACTCGGCAAGCTGCCCCTTGGTGGTATGTAGTTCGCCTTCGAGGTGCGTCACATTCTCCTCCGCCTTGGCCAAACGATCTTCCAAACGTTGGAGAAAGACCGACATTTCCTTTTCCTTCTTGGCCAAATCTTCCTTGGCACGAGCCAGTTGAGCCTGAAGCTGCCTGGCCACTTCGCTTTGCACCTCGGCACCCTCAATGTGGCGCTCTTGGTTGTCCTTGACGGCTGCTAGCGCTATTTCAGCGTCGTCTACCTTTTGTTGCAAGTCCGTATTCTCTTCCGACAGCTTGTTGAGCTGTTCCTTCATTTCCTTGACTTCGTGCGCCACATCCGACTTCATGGCCACGCGCATCTCTTCAGCCGCAGCCTCGCGTCCCGCTTGTTCCGCTTCTTCCCGAGCTTCATCGAATCGCCCATTTACATCATCCAGCTCTTCCAATACACCCTGGTAATCGGTCTTGGCGAGTTCCAACGCAGCTTCCAGCGCTTGGATTTCTTCCTCCATTTGAAGGTTGGCTTTTCCCGCCTGTGTGACGGTCGACGCTACCAAAGCTGCTTCTCCCAAAGTATTGCGACTCGCCATTTCTGCCTCCTTGATCTGAATATGCAGCTCATTGGTTTCATTTCTGCGCATAGTCCTTTGTTCTTCCACGGCCGCTTGCGCAGTCCTGGCGTCCGCCTCCAAGGCTTGCAACTCTTCCTGCTGCAGAGTGACTTCTTCCTTTGTAAGGGTTAACTCTTCCTTAACAATTTCCAATTCATCTCGCAAACGCTGTTCGACATCCATATGATCAGCCACTTCAGATTGCATCTGTCGAATCAAGTCGTCATCTTGTTCCGATCGACCCTGCTCTTGGAGAGCCACATTGTCGGTCTGCAACGATTCCAATTGCAATTCCGTTTCTGACAGACGCTTTTCCGTTTCAATCAATTGCTCCGTCACGAGTTCCAATTCTTCTTCCAGCTTCTTCACGTAACCATCGTCGACCGAAGGAACGGAATCCGCAGTCGCCTGACTGCCCGTGGCTTGTTCGGTAACTTCGTCGGCCAAGGCGGCCGTGTTGCGACTTTCCGCCAAATCAGTTGATTTCACGGCAACTGAAGCAGCCTTCTCAGCCGCAGCCAAGGAGAGGCGAACAGCTGCTAGTTCATTTTCCAGCTGCTGCTTCTCCACCTCGAGTTCCCAGCGTGTTTCTTCCAACTCATTTTCTTTGAAAGCCAACTCTTCGTGAACCACATCACACTCTTCTCGAACTTGGGCGACACTCTGTTCCATTTCGCGGAGACGAACTTCTGCCTCATCCTGAGCCTGTTCAGCGGTACGACGCACTTGCTGCTCCTTTTTGAGTTTATGTCTACTTTCCGTGAGGGCCGTTTCGAGCTGGGTGAGCTGTGGGGAAATATTTTCGAGTTGCGACGAGAGTGCCGCGTTGGCAGCTGTCGATTCTGCCAGCTTTTCCTCTGTAAAGTAATGAAAGGTGAGACATGCGTGCGAGTGAGTAAGAGATGTGTGCAATGCGAAAGTAGAAGAGAACGTTGATGATGGTTCCAACATCCAACACACACACACGCCATGCACAATTTCAAAATGTGAAATTTGGTCGTCGGTTTTTCCAAGAATACGAAAATGGAAGTACCCAAAATAGCTTCGAATACGAAAATTCAAGTCACGCTGGGCCTTCCTCTCAACGGATCGAAAATAACACGAGACACCATGGTACACGGCAGTCGAGTAGTAATGTTCTACTTACGCATCTTGGCTAGTTCGGCATCCAGCTCTTCCTCCAACTCGCGACTACTCGCAATGTATTCATCAAAGGCGCCCTGCAGCGCAAGCAGCTCGGCCTCACGCTCGGCGACCGTCGCAGGGAAGGCGTCGGGCATTTCCACGTTGAACGGAAGCGTCTTGACTTTTTGAAGGGGCGTGTTCTTCTACACGCGTTATTTTCTTTCTTCTTGAACTGCAAACAGTAGTCTACTTCTAGTAGATATCTCTACTATCCGAGGATACAGGGAACCAGCAACAACACGACGGTGTCTTGAAGGCGTTTCCAATGGTCGGCTGATCTTCTTACTTCTGACTGTGGGGAGAGATCCTGATCGAACCGAGATGACCTGCGTGTCTTTCGCGGCCTTTTTGGTGTTGGAGAGGAATCGGCGAACCAATCCGGCCTAAGTAGATGCTCATCTACTTAGACGCCGCGCGCTAAATATGTCGCGGGCTGGACATGAAGAAGGACAGTCGCCATCTGAGTTAGAAATAGAAATAAATGCCGGTACGACTAACTGTTAGATGGAAAGCACGATTAGACAAGCAAGGTCTGATACAATAAGCTACAACTGCTGGCAGTTGTAGTCGCGGCCCTGTACGTGTACGAGTATTAGATCGTACTCTATGTTTATCATATAAAATAGGCAAGGTCTGCTTCTCTCAAAACTACTCGAACGAAGCTGGCAGTTGTAGTTTTAAATTGTACTTTATGTACCGGCATGTTCTCTAATATGATACAATCAATGCTTTCATGCCTCGACTCCATAGAGTCCGCACTCTGACTTAATCTTTACACTCGAGTACTTCCTTGTGTCCTCCAAATTCGGGATTCCCAATTTCATCCGCCGCGGATCGAACGTTGCACTGGGCCGACTTTTGCAAGCTCACAATGTAATGAAACCAATAACACGGCAAATACAAGACTTCTCCCGCCTTTAGCACAGTCTCGACCGCTTGACTGGGCCCAGCCTTCTTCAACCAATCACTTTCTTTTTCGGACATGCCAGGTTCGTCTAGATACGCAAAATGGTCATAATTCAGCAGAGAGTGCCGGTACATGGGCGACGTATGTGTCCGTACCAAGCCCAGTTTGGAACATTCCCGCGGCGGTGCCAGTATATAACGCTTGGCGCCCGTCACCATTGCCACAAAGTTGCGCGTCCCATCATAATGCGAAGCAGTCAAGACACCACGCTCCCCAAATCGACACTGCAATCCTTGTTGTTGGTCGGGATGAAAGACAAAAAACGTTTCTTTAAAGACGTCTGGTTGCGCGTAGCTAAAGGAGGGCAAGTCTCGAGCCAAGAATTCCCACTTGGTGCGTCCTTTATAAAGCGAGCCCAAGAAATGGGCCGCTTGAAAGTAAAAGTGCGGTTGATCTGCTGACAACTGGGCCGCATCCGCGTACCGCGCGTGTTGACTCCACGTGTGAAAGTTCCAATCATTATATCGCACGGGTGGTAGTCCCAAGGTGAACATGTCCCAGACGGTATAAAAGAGATTGTAGTTCGACTTTGCTTCTTGGACCGATCCGGGCAAGTAGTGCCCAGATTCATCAAATTGTTTGGTTAGATACTCGTCTGTCCACTGGAGAGTGGCGGCCGTCACCTCGGGAACGTCAGTGAGCTTGAAAGGCAACTCAGCGTCGCGAAACCTTCGGGCGGCTGCCAGTTCAACAGGATCCGAGTAATTGAAATGAATCAGTGTTTCAGTAATCAGCCTGTTGTCTGAAACATCAGTTTCTTGTGGCCAATCCTGCAGTATTTGTTGGAGGGGTCGAAACTCGGGATACGTGCCTGCTTCTGGCAAGCCAAGTAGTGTTTCGGGATACTGGTACTTTGTTGGGTCAGTATAGTCTACCAGCGGTTGTCCTGCTTGTTTGTCTCCTGCTTGTTTGTCTTTGCTTTGAATGAGCTCCCAGTCAGTCTTCCAGGCCATCATGTCTGTTTCATTCATTCTAAAAACGTGGTAGTGCTCCCATTCACTTAATGAGCTGGCTTGGTTGGCAGTGGTGAGGGTTTCTACTTCGCCCGTTGTAAGAGATGGCAATAGGTAGGAAGGAATCCACTGTCGGCCTGAGTGCAGATTTTGGCTGACTTGTGCATTGGCGTATTCTAGCCAAACGTCCAAGAGTGCCTTTAAGTGACTCTCAGAGTACTTGAGGCGCTGCTTGGCAAACAACTGGGCCATCATGTTGGTCTTATCGGTCGCGGAACCTCCAACGCGTTGGGCCACTTGGCGAAAGGTGGTAACGGCAGCTGGACCCGAATGATCTTCCCAAACCTCGGCAGCCAGCGCTTGCACATATGTGTCAGTGCCTGCAGAAGACAGAGGTGATTCGCCACTACTAGTGCCACTACCACTGGTATCGGTCTGAATGGAAGCCGTCCAGAGCCAGTGCCATCCTGCCAGTATGCCGCAAACGCAGCCAAAGACAATCAACGAAACTGCCACAGCTTGCTGCTGCCACGCGAGCATCAACCTCGTGCGACACCGACGCCTTTTGTTGTACTTTTTGGTCGAGGAACAACCCTTGCTGGAGCGTGAACGTCTCGCGGTCGCTCCATTGCCTTCATGCATGGGAAGATCTGCCTCTGCGACAGTCAATGGTAGCTTGTTGCTGGAAGCAGCTCCACCAAACAAGAGGCGTCGAGCACCGCGAGGGCTCTTGCCGTTGCCGTTATTGCTACCGGTACTGCTATTGTGGACTCGACTCGTCATGATGAGGAAGAGTGTATGTGGAGGCGTTTGCTGGAAAGAGATTCGCTTCGTCAACCTACTAGACTACTAGTCTACCGCTAGCTTTTGCTTCGCTTTTGACGAACACGCCGCCATTGTGAAAGCGATTCATTGGGAAACGTCTTCGTGTCGCTCTCGCGTCTTACCATAGTTTTCGTTGATGTATCGTATGTGTAAGCTTTGAAACTACATACATATGACTACGCAGATAGTTAGACTACGTACGCTATAAACAATATCCGGGATCCGGGATCCTGTTCGGGATCGTCGAATGAATGAATCGGAGTTCGGGGCATAGATGTAAACCGGGCGCCAGGCGGTCCGTGATTCCAACCTAAGCCTTTGACAGCAATAATGATCAGAGAGACGAAGCAAGCATGAGGCATGAGGCAAAGCACATCGCCAACAGAGACCAGTGGTGCGATCGTGTCAAAGGCCTTGTCCTGTGCATTTATTCGTGCTTCGGTTGGTTATTGTCTCGTCCAGTAACCACTATTGCAGCATGAAAGTCATTACTCTTGCCGCAATTTATGCCCTCGTTAGCTCCTCCGCATACTTGATCACCCAAGCCATGGGGTTTCAAGTACTTATGGTTGGCAACAGTTACGCGCGCCGGAACGGAGGTTATGGCAGCATGCTAGAAGCCATGCTCAAAGAGAGCGGCGAATCACGCGTAGATGTAACTACCGTTGCATCTGACGGTTATTCTTTCAAAGACCATGTCAACCGGGGGACAGTGAGAAATCTCCTGAAAGATGGGAGCAAATCATGGGACTGGGTGGTGCTGCAAGACCAGAGCCAGATTCCCGGTTTTGGTCCAGGTAACGGCGAATTCGACGAGAGTCTCTCCGCTGCGCTTGATCTGAACGAGCGAGCTGCCAACGCTGGCGCCAAGACTGTATTCCTCATGACCTGGGGCCGACGCAATGGCGATAGCCGCAATCCTGATCTATACCCAAACTTCATAGCCATGCAACGGCGCTTAAGAGATGGGTATGTTAGATATGTCCAGAATACCAGTACCGCCAATCGACCTACCACAGTGGCGCCTGTAGGGAATGCCTATGAAGCTCTTTTTATACGCAGTTCAAATCCATTGGGCTCAGCGAGTGACTTTTACAAATTGTACGAGGACGATGGCAGCCACCCAAGCCCGTGGGGTAGCTATCTTACGGCCTGTGTGGTGTATGCGACAATCACTGGGCGCGACCCTCGCGATCTCACGTATCGGGCAAACGGCGTGGATTCAGCAGCGGCAGGTAGGCTTCGAGCTGTGGCTGCTGAGGTGTCTCTATCAAATCTTCCATTGGACAAGCCGACGAGTGCTCCGGCCATTCTTCCATCAAAGGAGAGAAGCGCTGCTCCGTCTACTTTCCCATCAAACGTGCCGAGCACTAATCTGCCCGGTCTTCGATCAATGGTGCCGACAAGTGCTCCGTCCAGTCTTCCATCGATCATGCCGACAAGGGCACCATCAAACGTGCCGACAGGTGCTCCGTCAGGTCTTCCATCAAACGCGCCGAGTACGTCTCCGTCAAGCTTTCCATCAAGCGCACCGAGTAGTGAGCCCTCAAGTTCTCCATCGATCGTGCCGAGCACGACTCCGCCCAGGCTTCGATCGATCGTACCGACAATGGCTTCATCCAGCCTTCCATCAAACGTGCCGACAGATGCTCCGTCCAGCCTTCCTTCATACGCGCCGAGCACGACTCCGTCAAGTCTTCCATCAAACGCGCCGAGCACGACTCCGTCAAGTTTTCCATCAAATGCGCCGAGCACGACTCCATCGAGCCTTCCGACAACCGCGTCGAGCACGACTCCGTCAAGTCTTCCATCAAACGCGCCGAGCACGACTCCGTCAAGTTTTCCATCAAATGCGCCGAGCACGACTCCATGGAGCCTTCCAACAACCGCGTCGAGCACGACTCCATCAAGTGTTCCATCGACCGCGCCGAGCACGACTCCGTCAAGTCTTCCATCAAACAGCGCAGAACTGGATGAGCCAGACTGTGAGACTACTCTAGTGAGTGACCCTGTCACATGGACTAAGAGACAGAAGATCATCAATCCATGTGGTGACAAAGTTGTCCGCCAGAGCAAATTTTGGGACATTTTTACGGGACGTCGTAAACGATCAGGCCAACGAGCGTTAAATGCTGCTAGCAGTTACGAACGCGACGAAGCTATCTAGATACAGTCTGACTCTACTACAGTGCGGTACACAATGCCGCACATCTAGACTAAGCAACTCACGGCGTGCAATGAAGGTGTGTAATAGCCTAGCTTATCATTAGCTTGAAGATGATTCTTCTGCAGCGGCGATCACTACAGTACACTAAACTGCCTTGCCGTACGAATCGACAATGGCTTGCAAGGTGGGCTGCATGCCAGCATAGCGTTCTTCCGGAGTTTGTGCCGTGACAGTCACCAAGACTGCTCCGGCTCCACCCGTAGCACCTTGCTGCAGACTAAAGATGCTTCTATAGTGTGTGGCAGGCTGAACGCCGGGTATGCACTGCTTGTAATCAAACTGGTAGGCTTGACCCTTAGAGACAGCAGACAACATTTCTGCTTGCACTTTAGTGGCGCCCATCATTTCTCCTTTTGGGAGGATTGTCTGAGCAGCAACTTGATCGACAGTTCCAAAGCTCGCCAAACTGGTATAATCGTCTCTGACCGCCGTGTACGCGATAAAAACAAGGGTCGAACTATCCGTTGGATCCGTCCAAAGCAAAATCTTGCGACGATCTGGCAGCGTTTGTTCACTCTTGGTCCAGTCAGCTGGAACTTGCATGGAGAATCCGTGAGTAGGATCATTGTAGGTGTCAAATTTGGCGGATGCTGGTGCAGCAGCAGCCGCTGAAGACGAGAAAAAGGCCACGGCAGGGACGGCAACGAGCGACTTGGCGAGCCACTGGCGTCGCGTGCTCATCGAACTCAAAGACGACGACGGCGGCGACGAAAGCGCATCTTTCTTTGCTACTGGGGGAGAGAGTGGCGTAAACGCCGCCGTTGATTGCAACAGGGAAGCACCAATGGCGGCTACTAGAAGGGCATAGAATCTCATGGTGATCGCTGGAGTTTGTTAGGATTATGCTGTGTTAGATAAAAGGCGTTGGTCGTCGGTCGAAATCGAAAAAGATCGTAACATGGAAAGATACTGCTGATGACGTGGCACAAAATAGCTATGATAGCATCCATGCGGAGTCATCCGCGCAGGAGTGCCTAGCTACTATGTAGCCTAGCATTCCATAGCCTGGTATTATAAGGATTGAGATGACTCTGATTCTTCCGTTGTAGTCTAAGTATTCCATAATCTATCTAACTACGTAGTAGCAACACATAATCTAAAAATCATTGAACGATATGATATTGTACCACAGTCTAGTAGCAGACCATAGCTCCACGACCAAGAAGGCAGCGTTTTACCCTTACACATGGCCACACAGAAGAGTCACGCCTATCAGATAGGCTGCTGGAGCATGTGAACTATATCCTTCGCACTTGGTCGTTGCAAAGGATCGAAGGTATAGCAGGCTTGTGTGGCGTCCAAGAGTCGTTGAATGGCGGGATGCGTTGTCCGCGTATCATTTGGCAGGGGTGGATAGGCATTTGGAATACGCTTGAGTTGCGTCATTTCGTCGCGAAACTTGTAATTGATTCTCCAAGGTTCGCGGCCGGTTGCGAGGAGATACAGAATGTTTCCCAGCGCATACAGGTCAGCCTTGTCTTTCCAAACGCGTACTGGACTTGCCGCTAAATTCTTGTCGTCTAGAAATTCTTCCGGAGAACGCCAAGCAATCTTGACTGGACAGGGTCTGGTAGAAGAGCACGATTCACCGGTGCGTCCATGCCTTTTGAGCAGGACAGCCAGATTGAAATCGTTCAGCATGGGACGCTGATTAGAGTCCAAGACGATATTGCCGGCTTTCAAGTCATTGTGGTTCAGAGCAGGCAAAATCTCGAGGGATTCCATGTCCGCCAGTCCTTGGGCAACGGAAACCCCCCAAATTTGCAGTTTCTCTGGAGCAGGGTTGCTCTTGACTGCTTTCGGGAGTTCTGTAGCGGCAAATTCCGCCACGATGCTAGTTCCACACGAGCCGTAGGCAGTAATGATAGACGCAGACGATGTTAGTCGCTCCATGGCCAAAGCATCAACTCGATTTTGCTCCGAAAGTTCTGCCAATGGTGTTGCTTGGTTGACATCAAAGTATTTGAGCTTGAGAAATTTCCATGCCGTCTTGGTACGGACGGCTGCATCTTGGATTTCCCAAGCTCGTCGCCAAGTGCCCTTACCAGCCAACAAACTGCCCGTTTGCGCTACCATGTTATCGACAAAGCTAACGGCGTGTAGTTTATTGCAGACGGGGTGCTGTTCTGACTGCCACGCAGCCGCGGATTTGCAATCGTCGTCAAACTCATCAGTGGGAACAAACCGGTTGGGCACCAACGACTTTGTTGTTTGACTAGCCTTGTCTAACAGTGCCGTTGTGGACAATGAGGCATTGTGGGCAGGCAGTTCCATTATGGGCGGATAAAACTGCCGTACTACAGCCGCATTACCACTGGTAGTAATAAAAAACGAAGGAACATCGAGATGAACGATTCTGGTAGGAGTCCTCTGGGTGTGCTTGTGCTTGGCTCTCAACGAAACAGCCATACTTGTGAACCGTCCGCGAATGTCCAAGTAGCCCGTTCCGAGGACGACTATAGCCGCCCGCCACACTCACCAAGAGTAAGCTGGCAACTCGTCTCCGCAAGAAACGGCGACTATGTATCAGTACCGGTACTATGCATCAGTCCACGGCAAGCATCTGTTGGTCTTCTTAGAGTTCGCGTTACTAAAAATAATGACGTCAGCGTACCGACCTCTCATTTCTCAGAACTGACGAGCGACGAGCCGACGAGCATGAAAAGAGACAATGGGGATTCGAACGCAACGGGAGGGCCAGAAAGATCGCACGTCCAAACCTGGTCAAACGCCAAACGAATCGACCCAACCATACTACAGTACAACAGTAGCTAGAAGGAAATAGCAGTGCGATCATGTGGACATACGAAAATCAACAGCTGTCGGCCGTCTGCGACCGCCTAAAGGTGAACGATCCTTCAGAGACCCACCTCGACTTGTCGGCATATCAGGCTTTGGAATGGACGGAGTGCGAGCAGATCCAAGCTGCTTTGCAAAGAAATCGCGTCTTGCAAGAGCTATCAGTGTATACCAACAGAATACCTGCCGATGGAGCCTTGTGTTGGACGCACTTTGTTCGAACCAGTCTAAGCTTGACTGCTGTGGCCATTGTCGAAGAAGAAGAAGATGAAGGAGGTACCACCACGGCGTCTTCCGGTAGCATGAGCGGAACGACTGCGGTTACTACCAACAATCCTTCGAATAGGTCGAGCAAACAAATTACTATGGAAGCAACGACCGCCGTTGCAACCAACAACACTGCTTCTGCTGCTAGCAAAACGAAAACGGCTGCCGTCATATTGCGCAACACGAACTGTGTCGATCCTTGTCGCGGCTTGAACACAAGTCTCTTGCTGGAATCCATCTTTCATCGTCACTCGTTGCAGAAAATAACGCTCCACGAAGTCTCCTTTAGCAGGCCCGCACTCTTGGAGCGTGTCTTGACCACCACACAAACCTTGAACGAATTGAGTCTCGTATACGAAACCAAAGAATTTACACTTGCAACAGCCTCGGCTTTGCGACGTGGACTGTCGCAAAACAAGACACTTTATCGATTTCAACTCGTTCAGGTACATCCAGCCTGTATCGAAGAAGTCATCGTGGGACTGACCGAGCACAAGTCTCTCAAAGTTCTCAACCTGTCCTTGACCGTGACAGTCACGGCCGCCCAAGTGCTCCGATGCCTCCTGCAAAGCAACCGTGTCATTCAAGACTTGGATTTGACCATTCGTGGTGAGCCCCAATCGAAAGAGTCCGTGGTACGACCTATCTTGGAAGGTTTGGCCTATTCGCAGTCACTCCAGTCCGTCCGTTTGAACGTTTTGGATTTGGCACCACACGAAACGACCGGGGCGTGGACGGAATGTTTGTCGCGGAGCAAGTCGATGCGCGTACTAGAACTCTACGCCACAACAAGAGAAAGGTGCAGTGGCGCCAAACTTGGGATTGTCACGGCCACAGCCATTGCAACGGGTTTAATGAGCAATACAGTCTTGGAGAAACTCGTTTTTAATGGCAACCTGGCAAAGGGCGCTTTTCACGGACCCACGTGGCAAGATGCACTGGCAAAGAATCGTTCACTGCGGTATCTTGGCCTACCTGCCTGTCGAATGGGTACTGCTGGTGCCTTGTTTCTAGCCCGTGGTATGCAAGTCAATCGCGGTATTCAAACTCTAGACTTGCAAGACAATGATATTGAAACGGCGGGAATGGTCGCGCTGGCACAAGCCCTTACCAAGAACCGCGTCTTGAAAGCCCTCAATCTCGCTTGTAACAACATTGCGGGACCAGACGGAGGGACAGCTGTGAACGAACTGCTGGTCCACAATCGTGTCTTGAAGCAACTCGATCTGCGGAACAACCAGATTGGACAAGGCCGTGGTGCGGGAAGGCTTACCGAAGGCTTGTCCAAAAACAAGACGCTGGAAAGGTTGGACTTGGAAAACAACACGGTTGATTCGGCGAGTTTTCTTGCCATTTGTGATAGTTTGCACAGCGGCAACAAAAGGTTGCGCGTGTTGATCGCGGAAAAGAACGCCCTCTTTGCCGATGATGGCAATAAGGCACTCGATACAATTGGGAACAATTCATCGCTCAAGGTCCAGCATGCTTACCATGGAGACAACCAGACCGTTGCTACCATGACGACCGAACACGAAAAAACTTTAATTGTGATTTTATGGAAAGCTCTCCTTGTGGCGATCGTGGCACTTGGTACCTTTTCAGCTTTCTTCATGCGCAGAAGTCAACCGAGATGGCAAGAGCCAGACTTTATCTCGGACGAAGCTAGCTAGGTCGTAGATATAAGCTAGTTTTACAAACAGAATTGAATGACGGCGTAGTCTAATCCTATCGCCATGGTTGCCATTACCGGTGACGCAGAAATGGTTGACTTTTACAGCTGTCTTCAGCCACCGACGGCGAAGTGGACGGTAAAGTTGACTTGTTAGTCCTTTCTGCACCTTTTCGGCAACTGAAACGACAGGAAATCTTTCGAAGGACTTGATGAAGGATGAACGAGGAAATCAGACCAGCGAGTGTCACCAACGAAGAAAATCCCACCACCAGACTAAATGGTGCGAATATGGAGAGCACCGGGGGCAACGAGCCTATCATTGGTTCCGTCGGCTGAGGAATATCTCGCCAGCTAGGTGGAACCAAGTGATCTGGAATGCCAATTTCGTAGCGGAATCCCCGACGGAAAAGATCCGAAGTGTATGGCTTGTCCGCAAACCGAATCGCGTCCCGGGGAACTCCCCGCACCAAAATGTGCACGTCGTCCGACCGTTTCAGGACGACTGTATAGGCCCCGTCGTCCATTCGCTCTACCACATCACACCTGTAAGCGTTGTCTGCATCTTCTAGCAGAGTCGGGTAGTACTTCCAGTCAAACTGAGACGCTGCATCCGTGGCGTTCCCTTTGAGTTTGTCAAATAGTTTCATGAAACAGGCAGTATAAACATTGGAAAGCTCTTTCGAAATCGCCTGGTCGCTCTCAATCTCAGTCCTTGTATTCAAGATGGGAATATCTTGGTTCAACTGAGTCGCCGAAACGTATCGTTTGTCTTCTGGCGTCGTTGTCCATTGACTCTCATACTTCTTCCATGCCGAATCCCAGCCCGATCCGTAATCAATACATACTTCTTCATTCTCCCCGATTTCTCGCGTTGCAACAAGCTCCATCATCAAAAATAGGCATGTCTCTCCGATTCGAGCTCATCGGGAGTCCGTTCCAGCCAGTCTCCCCGGTGACTGGAGAGAGTGGACCAACGCAGCTTAGCGTTAAAGCCACTTGCATTGTGATTGATGTAATTTATTACGGGTGAGTAAGGAAAGAGCAGCAAGGATAACTCAGGATGACCATAAGCGTAGTTCAGCACCATCTTGGAGCCATCTCGCCAGACGTTACCGTCAAACTGCGTAATACTGGGCGTGTCGTATGTTTTGGTTTGATGTTGGCGAAAGTGGACCATGGGCATAGGGGCGATTACTTGTCCTATCTGCAACGCACGTGTCGCAAAGGCGCCACCACCGGCCTGTTTGACGGTTGAAGGGCCTGGCCGAATATTGCCCAGGCACTGCCCGTTCTGTTCGAGCCATTCGAGCTAACAAACACGATTGGGATACGACCTTAGCGCGGTACCAGTTTCGAGAGCACATGGTACATCCGCCATATTGTGTGGCATGGCGGCAGAAACTCTCAAATCATCCTCCAATAAGAGCCAAAGAAGCTCCCAAGCTTCCTTGGCCACTGGTGTATCTGTCGAAATCCTCTAGCTGTGGAGCTCTGAGAATCGGGCTTTGCGACAACTAAACAAAGCTTTTGCGTAATTGTGAGCTTAAAATATTAGTCTGCAACTAAGAGCAAAAGCTGCTCATGAACTATGAATCCGATCGTGATTGTGCCATTTTGATCGTGCCGCCGAGAAAGACTCTTGGATGTGTCTCTTGTATCTTGATGGATCCTTGACTTGATCGTGGAGGCTTTTGAAGGCTTATAAAAATGTAGTTGCATTTCCGGATGCCGCGGGATAGGTCTGCCAAATGTCCCAAATGCACTCGATGAGACATTAGTACGAACATGTAGCGCGTTGTGTGATGGTGGTTGGGAAATGACTCCGTCATGGTTGTGATTTCATTCCACGATGGGCCCCTGTGCTGGTAGCGTCTGTACGGTGCCATTATTGTGACACTCCTTCCCTCAATCTCTGTTTACCATCCCATCATTGCAAGCCTGTGGCAAACAAACAATGCTAGCTCCAATGGCTTGGTCAAGATATTGCTGACTTGCATTGTCGTATCGATGGGGAGTATCTCAATCTCTCCCCTCTCTTGATATTGCCGAAAATGGTGAAATCATGTATTGAGGTGCTTAGTACGTGGTCGAAGCTTGAACACGGTTGCGATCTCCAATGCGCCGCTGTTGTCCTCGTAGACCTTGCAAAATATCTTCGGAATCGACTCTGTGATTGGGAATCCTTGCCCCTTGAGCTCCTTCATTAGATCCATGAGAGGGATCACCGACCTGAGTGCCTCCAACAGACCAATGGCCTCCGATTTGGTGCTGGACAGTGCTATCTCCGTCTGCATCTTTGACTTCCACATGAGTGGGCAGCCTGCGTAGGAGATCATGAATCCGTGCCTCGATCTTGCCGTGTTGGCATCTTCCGCGGCTTCGGATCGGTCCCATTTGCCGCAGAAATCGGCGTCCACCAACACCTCGAACGATTCGCTGTCATTGGGAGTCATGATGATTCCCTTGTCTCTGGTTGCGAGTAAGTACTTGCCAATCCACACGATGGCTTTCCCGTGCTCTACCTTTGGGTCCGATGAAAACCTGGCGCACTGGTGCACCGAATAAGCAAGCTCTCGCCTTGAACAAGCCAATAAGTACTCCAATCGGCCAATCACACTCCAGTAATGGAAGTGCCCGTC
>Ga0307978_1000555_pt1 | contig 31073 bp, 27 predicted proteins | sample OrgLakmetage1056_FD_203151 | JGI IMG/M metagenome (GOLD analysis project Ga0307978, IMG submission 203151) | Saline water microbial communities from Organic Lake, Antarctica - #1056 | ecosystem: Environmental > Aquatic > Non-marine Saline and Alkaline > Saline | place: Antarctica: Organic Lake...
ATGGACCCTTGCTTCCCGCTACTGCAGCAGCGGGAGTGCCGCCCGTGGTGGCCTTTCACGAGCCTCACGCTGATCCACCTGTACCAGAAAAAGAAGGTCCTATGGATCAAGATCATGACAGCGACCAAGAAGACCACAATGACGAAGACGATGCGTCGGCCGTCAATGAACAAGTGGAAGCAATCTTGAAAAATCTCAAAGTCTACTGTCGTTCCAAGAAACAAAGCGACCAACAGATCAAAAGGTGCGTGCAAGCCCGCAAGAGCACGAAGAACCGTAAATTGCACATTGACACTATACTGGAAAAAGACGCTGCCGACTGGACCCAAGAAGAGAAAAGAGACGTTGACAGGTCGGAGCAGCAGCGTTACGAAAAGAATCTGCAGAGTCGCAAACGTAGTGCAGTACTGAAACAACGCGTTGCCGCCATTCAAGCCAAACAGCAGAAATGCACCACCATTGAGATGGAGTACTTGGAGCAGCAAATATCACGCAAGAAACGCAAGATTGAAGGGGATCGTTTGCGTCGTTCGCGTTTAAAGAAATTGGGCTTGACGCGGCCCACACCCAAGCCGAGAGTATCGGCCCGTGGGCCCTTGCCAGATCACATGGAGCAGCCGAGCTTGCAGACGGCTTTGGTGGAAAAGTAAAGAGACGACTACAGAAGGCAGAACAGTTGTGTGTGTGAGTGCTGGGTTGGGTTGGAATCCTGTGCTGGGGGTAGGAGAAACAACAACACCGTGGCGTGGAGCGAAGGGTGTGTATTACGCTTGTTGACGAGAGGGACGGCGAGAGTCGTTTTGGTGTTGGGGTCTGACACAATGGCGTATCATACAGAGGGAAATACCGTGCAGGTACACCACTGCCGGTGGTGTGTTAAAGAGTAAATAGGGGATTACGCAAACAAATCAAAATCCTAGACAAGTCATCCGTAATTAAGCTTCCTAGCGTCTCCGCGTGACTCAGATCCAGAAATGGCTGTCGCGTTTAGCGTTCTTGGTCTTTCGGCGACCACCACCGTGAACCATGATGACCTCGCATCCAATCCTTTTCGCGTGTTCCTTCATTCGCCACCATGAGCCCCCAAGAATATCCCACACCGTCTACTATAGCAGCAGCCAAGAAGCAGCAGCAGCAACCGCAACAACAAGCCGATACGGCTTCTTCAAAAAAGGATGGAGCACGAGATGCTCTCCAATTACTTTCTTGGACCGATTTTGTCAATCCTCACCGACCATGGGTCCTTGTCGACAACGGCAGTCTCGGAGGCTTCTTTGACTATGTTCCAGTAAGCTTTCGAATAGGACCTTGGTCTGCGACTGCCCTATGCTACTTGACGGCCCTCTACTACCTGACAGCGCTGGCAGGAGCCTACTTTTGGAGCGACGTTTCTCGTCCAATCTATTCCACCGACTTTACACGAATGCAATATCCAGCCATCTTTTCTCCGCAATGGTGTTATCAAGTGACGGCTGCACTGTGGATGGTGTACGTCATGTATCTAATTGTTACGGGCCCCGCTGGTTTTGCGGCGTGGGGCACGTACACCGTCCAGAGTTGGACCCTGCTTTGGCTCCGCCACGTCTTGTGCGCCGCAGCGCCCGTGTCATCGGCAGCTGCAGTGCTGGCCGAGTGGCTGCGGTTCCCGACAGCGTGCTCGGTTACTGTCACGTTTGTCGTTTGGAACTTTTTGATTGCACCCTTTGTGTATGCGGTGGGCATGGACACGCCCGAGAAGAAGCGAGGCTTTGTCAAGTTTTGCACCAGCTTTCGCTTGACGCAAATACACGTCTTTAACGTGGTCTTTTTGTGGGCCAATGTCTATTGGGCCAGTCCTGCAAGATTACTAGAGGGAGTGGACTTTTATTTGGCTGTTATATCAGTCATGGTGTACATGACATTTTATCTGGCAGTGCTGGACCGCATTGGTGTCCATCTATATCCTGTTTTTTCGCCGCGGACTGGAGTAGTGGTGGTTGTGACATGGACCCTTGCTTTGTGTGCCTATCTGGCTAGTTTTGTGGGTTGGCGACATTATATGCGACCCGTGCACGTGTAGATGGAGAGAGAGAATGAACGGACAGGAACGGACGAATCAGTCGATACGTAGTTGTACCATTGGTTTCATGTTTAGAAAAATAGTTGTACGTGTCCACTGTAAAAGCACGAGAGCTTGAAAGCTCTCTATCATCTATGCGTGTTGTCGCGATTCATCATTCAGTACTGTATCCCTGCGACTTGTTGGCGGTGTGGCCGTTCGCTTGTTCCCATCGATCGAATTCGGGGCAGCTCATCCCCAAGCCAACACCCCCTTCGTGAGGACCGTAGAGTACCTTCTTAATGTCTGAGCTGGTATCCACGGGTGATACCACGCGACAGTCTGGACAAAGTATGTAGGAAGCCTGCGGGACACACATGATTGTTTGCGCGCAAACAAGACATGTGCATCGCTGCAGCTGCCCTTGTTGCATGGAGATTAGAGTCTCACTCCTGCCATGGACCGGAAGAAAGACCCCAGGAAATACTTCGACTGTATCTCGTTGAGCCGGGGGTTTACCGACAAGGGGCGTGTATGCCGGTCCAGGAACACTCACAAATTCTAGTTTGAAATCTACCGAGTCTGTCTTGGTGTCTCGGTGGATGGACTTCGGTTTGGACAGTAAGGAGCTGTCGGAATGAGAAGAGTGACAACCGGACATGTAAACTGTCTCCATGCAAGCATCTGGCGAGATTAGCCGACAGGAAGACCCGTCGGACAGTTGATCTTGTCCTTTTCGTGGTCCGATCGAGGGCGGAGAAATTTGGCCAAACACTTCCTGGCTATCGGGAATTAAGACAGCTTCAATCTCGTATCGTGTCGGATACAGAACTAGTTGGATAATCTCCTGTTGAGGGGTGCGAATGGGCTGCGAGTTGGGCGAGTATTGCATGGTGCACGGGGAGAGGTCGCTAATGAAAGGGTTGTTCGATAATATTATGAGCAAAAGTGCATGTTGCAGTTTCACAATCCCGAGTGGCATTCAGCGGAAGCTTCCGGATCCCACGACAGAAACTTTAATGAGAAAGCGATTTAATTATGCTGACCGGCCAATTTTGTTTTAGATCAGACGCAACACCACGTGGATAATTAATAAAGTTTGTTCTTGCTGTGATCCGAATTTCCTAGATAGAAATCATATCCTAGAGTGATGCAAGATTCACCAAGATCTGATTGTTCTAGCCAATCAGCATGCCCAGATTTTAGTTCGGCCTTCTTGTCTAAAAGCTCGAATGCGTGGATTTCACTCTTGGCAAGACCTTCAGACAAACACAGACTGTTCCTCTGCAGACACCACGTAAGTAACTACTTGTAATGATGTCAAGAATCCAGTACATTACAGTAGTACAGTAAGGAAGCTATTTGGTTCTTGATACAGAGCAAAACCACGTACGACGTAGGCTAATAATATTGGTTGTTGATATTATTATTATTATTATTATACAGTATTATGACGAACAACACTATTATTTATCAATCCCAAGATTAGATCCACCAGCAAGATCGTTGGATGTCGGACGGACGAGACACGAGACTCCTATTCTTGCTTGGACATTGCCGATCCAAGAACCCAAGACTACGTACCGCTACCGGTACTGTAACTGAAACCTGATGACACTACCCGACGGCCAGTACAATCCTGCATACCGTACTGTATAAGCGAAAGACACCTGCCGCCACCACGACGCTGCGTCTAGCAGCGTGACTCTGCTTGAGCCTCTTACGGTACCTACCGTACAGTTGAGTGTAACGGCAATGCAGTCCAACACAGAAAAAGAACGACTCTGCGTTCTCGTCACGGCGCACCCCGACGATGAATCCCTCTTCTTTCTGCCGACGCTCACAGCCTTGCGGTCGACTGGTGCAACGATTTGGGTCCTCTGCTTGACAACTGGAGATTACGATGGTTTGGGAGCTTGCAGATCTCGAGAGTTGCATCATGCGTGTCTCTCTATCTTGGGGTTGAGCAAGGTCATTCTGCTCGACGAGCCAACCTTATTTCCGGATCACTCGAGCAAGGCCTGGCCTATTGAAGCAACGGCAAAGCGTATTCAGGCGGCTTTGGAACAAGAATTTCAAAAAGAGAAGGGCAGTAAACAGTGGAAAGCAGTCGATCTGATAACCTTTGATCAAGGTGGCGTTTCGAACCATGTCAACCATCGTGATACGTTCTTTGCCGTGCGTTACTTGTTTCAGCAACAACAGGAAAGTCTTTTGCCACCAATAGGGGACGTCTGGACATTGGAAACTATCAACAATCCACTTTGCAAGTACATTCCTGTTTACGAATGGACTTTGCTCTTGCTCTACTGGCTGGGACTGCCTGCGACTGCAGTAGCACATTCCGCAGCAACCGATCGCGAAGATACCGTTCGAGTTTACCGAATGCACCAACCCGTTCTCAACTGGAAGGCCATGGCAGCGCATCAAAGTCAGTTTGTTTGGTATCGAAGGCTGTTTGTCGTCTTTAGCTGCTATACCTATCACAATCGCTTGCGTAAAATACCAACGATGAAAAGCGAATGACTGCTGAGAAAACAAACGTTTTGATGGCAGTTCGACTTTGCCTTTATTGCTTGCACACTACGCCGAGCTTATGTGATTTATTCATTAGGCGGAAATCTCGTAGTTCTTGCACCTAAGCTGTATGGTTGTAGTCCTGCTGGTACCAAGGGATATCACTGAGGTCATGGACAGCAAGTTCACCTGTGGGAGGAGCGAACTCGTGCCATTCCTTAAACGTATTGGCGTGGCGGTACTCCCATTCAAAGTTCGTCGGGCGACCCGACTCTCTCTCATCAGGATTGCGCCCCTTGTAGAAACTACTAAGCAGCGAAACAAAGCCACAAACAGCCGGTGGGAGCTGCTTCATAAGGTATGTGCTGCTGGGATAAACGCTGCCATCCTGAAACGACTCGATGCGATGGGCGCAAAGCTTGATGCAGTCCAAGGCACAGAGGAGATTCAAAAGCCCCGGTCGCCGCAAGGGGGTGGTCTCATCCTCGCTATCCTCGTAGCCCCATTCATTGCACTGCTGAAACTCCCACTGATAAAAGATGAATCCAAAGCAGCTTTGGCATTCTCCTGTTCACACCCGCATTGACCTCTTGGGCTCCAAGCCGAGTTGCTCTCTAAAAGCCTCAAACTTCCTCCGTCCTGTAGAATCGTCACATTGAGCCTTGTGTTTTCAGGAGAATCCATGTGCGGCATATCAACACCCTCAACCAGCATCTCTAGGCAGTTGAAAAGATCCATATGGACTTGCACCGTCCCGTGCGCTCCGGTACGCACTCGAAACTTGAAGGGCTTGACTTGGAATACGGCCACCAATATGGAGCGTATCATGGCAATCTTGGTTTCTCCGCGCTCTTCGTGAAGAATGCGAGTGCTAGGTGAGCGGCAGTAACCCCCGGGGTGCTGCGATGAGGCGAGTTGCTCGACTTTCTCGCGCAGGTCGCGGCGCGTCGTGAAGAGACTGGCAAGATCGTTGATCGATAGCAACGGAAGGATATGATTCTCCATGATCCCAACAGGCAAGCGCGCAAAGACATTTTGGTTGTCCGTGATAGCAAGCTGCTGTGAAGCAACTCGGTGGGAACGACGAGGTTTCTTCGCAGTGTTCTTCTTCTCACGCGCGTCGTTGGCGGCGGGCTCTCGGTCGCCGTTCATGTTGTAAAGCCTACTTGGTGGCTTTGTGTCGCTGCGTGTTGCTTCGTGTCGCTGTCTCTTGCTGTCTCTTTGCGGCTTGAACCTTTGCACCTTGTGATGACCGCCTCAGCAGCGTCTCCCGGAGGGGGGCTTTAGCGTCTCCGGGAACTGGTCGGCGCTCGCGCGCTTTTTCTTCGCTTCTTCACTTTCTCGTCACGACGACCATAAATAATAGACTAGCGATAAAACGACCAAAAGTAATCATCAAAGATCCGAGATGATTCGATTCGAGACAACGCAATGGTCAAGTTGAAGACATTTTCCTCGCGTCTCAGAGCCTCCTGACGCTAGAAGTATAAGCCTCCATAGGAAGCTATGGAGAGTTTTCACATTACTACTGGCCTAGCTAGTCAGTCCCCCTCGCATACCAGCTCCCGCTCATTTAGTCACTTTGTTAAGCAGTCAAAGAAATGAAATGCCTAAGGATGGCTCTGGCATCCTCGGCGGGGAAACGTAGCGTGGTGCTCCGACAAAACCAGCAACACAGCACGCTATTAATAACGAGCAATGTTAAGACAGTAGGCCCTGGTTCTAAGGATGCTTTCGCTGGTGCAGCAGATACGGTACGAGTTCTCGAACACCACGGGATCCTCCGGCTCGCAGCTCACAGCTCACAGCTCACTAGCTACAGTATGCAGTATGCAGTATACGTCTCGCGGTCGCCAAAATCAGATCCAACAGTCCAACAGCTATGTACTCGGCACGGGTCTGGTCTGCTTATTCGCATGTGTAGCTCAAAACTACGTAACGATGTAAGTCCGGGTTCCTCGAAAACGCTTTCCACCAATTTGCGTATCAAATTCAAAGAACCATCAACCATGCATCAACAAACAACAAACTCGTGCCACGTGCCGATTGCCGCCGATACCCTAATACACCATGGCAACCCATCGACTACACAGCCGCTCAAGGCTCGCGTTGAGTCTTACGTTGCTACTCATCTGTATAAAAGCAACGGTTGGCTTTGGAATACCAAAGGGACGAGACAAAAGCGTCTGCTATCGATCAAGAACGAGCCATCAACGGCGGATCCTTCCTCGTGTCAACAGCAAGATTGAACCGAATGGGCTCGCTAGATACTTCCGACAGGAACAGCAACGCTCTCTATTAGCGCTTCGAAGTAGAAGTCAAGAGGATGTAGATGCTACCGCTTCTCCTAATGGTAGTCGATCCTTGGTAACGACAGTCGCACTGACAGCTCTCACGGTGACTGCTTCAGCCGCAAAGTTGGGTATCTTACCCGGCCCTATACAGCCGGATGGCTCCTTCGGACCCTATACGGATGCACTCATTGCACGCGATGTTGGAGCTACACTACTTACTGCCGTTTTGGGCTATGGCTATGTCAAAATCATCACGACTGCTGCTGCCAGAGGCTATTTGGAGTCCAGAGACAGTCGAAAGCTCATTCACACCTTTTCGGCGCCCCTCTTTATACTCTTTTGGCCGCTGTATTCACAAGCTGCGGCTGCCCGTCTCTTTTGCTTCATTGTACCTTTTACGAATGGTATCAGACTCTATACGGCGGCGCAAGGGAGTTCGGAGGAGGCTTCCTTGGCGGCTGCCGTGAGTCGGACGGGCGACTCTCGAGAAGCGGTCGGTGGTCCTTTCATCTACGTGTGCATCATGGCGGCTTGTATCCTATTGCAATGGAGAGATCCAGTCACCGTTGTAGCTCTCTCAAATTTGGCGGCAGGTGACGGGCTTGCCGACTTGGTGGGACGACGGTGGGGGGGGACGAGCAAATGGCCTGGTCTCGACAAGAGTGTGGCGGGGACGGCAGCATTTTGGTTGGGTGCGACTATCTGTTCGATTGGATTATTATTGTGGCTACAATTTACGAACTGTCTAGTGTTGCCGATTGCGGGGCAGGAGCTGATATTCACTATCGCTGGTATTAGTCTAGTGGCCGCTCTTTTTGAGTTGTTGCCGTGGGCCGATGACAATTACACTGTTCCACTGTCAGCTGCAGTCTTGACCATGCTTTTATTGCGCTAACTTAGTTTATAAACAAACAGGCTACCATTGCTAAACGAAATACATTGTTGTAAATGAAACATTATTCTTCTAATGCTGCTCCGTCGGGGATCAAGATTGTTCGTGCCGCTTCCATTTTTCCCCTGCGCCTTCCCCGTTTTGAGGGCGTGTCAGCCTCGTTCGAGGCGGCGTCGTCGTGTACAGTAGTTGCCTCGTTGGAAGGATTCTTTACTGGGAGGGTATCGCCTCCTGCTTGGGTCTCTTTCTCGCTACCGGGGGTTGCGGCGCTTATCTTGGTGTCGGTGCTGTTGGATGTCGTCACGAATTCACTGGCAGTAGCTCTCGTCTCTGAAGGTTCAGCTACTTCACTCTTGCCACTCTCGTCGACTGCAGGCGTGCCATCATTAGCCACCACGTTCATGTCGGTAGACACGGGTTGTGCGGCTGCCCATTCGCTAGTACGTTCACCTGCTGCAACTAGTGTGCTCGCTTCGGAGCTCTTGACAGCAATATCGTCGAGCAAAGTCTCATTCTTCACGGGTGCGTCTATATCGTCTTCTGTTACTCCCGCATTGGCCTTGGGCCCACTGTCCATTGACGCTTTTCGAGCGGGCATCTTATCCAGATGAACACCCATGCTGTGTGCGCTCCTCTTCCTATCCAACGAGTCGGCAACGGTCAGGTAATCTTCTGACTGTCTGACCTTTCCACCCCATTTGGTATGCGCCGGAGAGGGTCTAGCACTTTCGGAGGTGCCCTCTTCTTGTTCCAAGACAAGATTTTGCTGCATCTTGTGTCGGCGATGCTTGACAAGGTCAGACTTGCTACCGCTGAGACGTAGTTCGGCTGGGGTCGCTTCCTCTGTATGGCGTTTACGCCCCCGCACTCGCTGTGGAGTACCCAGAATGGCTGTGGGCATGGCCTTCTCAGCGTCGACAACATTCGAATAATCGCTGATCGTCGCTTCGTTAGTACTAGCAGAGCTTGTTGGTGTAGAGCGTGCAGTATCTTGATCATGGTAGTCTTCATCCCTGAACCTTTTGGGGGGTCGGCCTCTCCGTTTCTTTACAGGGCGAGGCTCGGGTAGAGTGTCGCTGTTCTCTTGCTGCATGGAAACTGCAGCGGGTGCAGCAGAAGCTTCGACAGAACGACAACTTCCCTGTCCCCAACCGCTTCGGTCTTCTGCGCTTGGCGCACTCCCAACAGCTTGTTGCTCGATAGAATCGGCTGGCGGGAGGCGAACTTTCGGTTGTCCACCGCGTCGCTTCTTAGGTGGTGGCGGTTCCATTTCAAAGGATGAATCGAGGTCGTCATCCTCCATGACTGGCAAGGACATAGACGGCTCAGTGACTTTCTGCGGACTTGATCGGCGTCCCCGGCGTGTCACGGTAGCTTCGGGTTCAGCCGTGAAGGGTGAGGTTGGCTCAAGCGGCGGTTCGGCCGGTCGTTTCTTGGGCGGCCGACCGATTCGTTTTTTGGGAGGCCGGCCAACTCGCTTCTTGGGTGGTGGCATCGCTTCCTCGGCTGATTCGATATTGTGTTTCTTATTCACTATGGGTTCATCTTCCTGGGTAGATTCTATAGTGCGTTTTTGGAAAGGACGATCGAGCTTTTTCTTGACGACTGGTTCCTCTTCCTGGGCAGATTCGATAGTGCGTTTTCGGAAAGGACGACCGAGTTTTTTCTTGACAACTGGGTCCTCTTCCTGGGCAGATTCGATAGTGCGTTTTCGGAAAGGACGACCGAGTTTTTTCTTGACAACTGGTTCCTCTTCCGGGGCAGATTCGATAGCGCGTTTTTGGAAAGGACGACCAAGTTTTTTCTTGACAACTGGTTCCTCTTCCTGGGCAGATTCGATAGCGCGTTTTTGGAAAGGACGACCGAGTTTTTTCTTGACAACTGGTTCCTCTTCTTCGGTATCAGACGGATTGACACTGTCTCGATACTTGGGAAGGCGGCTAGGTCTTCTCGGCGGGCTTGTGCCATCTGAGTTCCCCCCTTGCCGTCGCGGGGAGACACGGACTTCGTCCTTAAGAATCTCAGTTTGTAAGAAGTCGTCAACGTCGGCGGGAGCCTCCACAAGTTGTCCTCCAGCTTCCACAACCTGCTGTATACCAGGCACCGAACGAGATCCAAGCTCGTACTTCGGTGTCTGGTCCTTGAGATGAAGGCAAAAGTCCTGCTTACTGACAACAATCTTGTCTTCGTCGAATCCAAGAAGGCGAGATTTCGACCGGTACGCCCGTCCAAGCCAGTCAGCAAAGAAGTCAATCTCGCGATCAACAAGTGGGCCGACAAGACTCTTGGTTTGGAGAACTGCGCGTAAAGCACTGTCAAGTGCTTTCCGATCGAACCCTTTTTCGGTGTCATATTTTCGACACCGCAACGCAGCTCCAAGTTGAGCCAGCCGACATTTCCTGGCGTCTTCACATCGACTCTCTCTAGTACATTTGACGATTCTCAACTGCTCGGGCGTCATGTCTTCCTCTCGTTCGCCAGCTTCTAAAAGAGGTTCCCAAGTCGAATTGTAGTCAACCCACCATTCTGCCCATCGCCATGCCCAGCCAAGAATTCGTGTGACAAGCAGTGCAGCGTTCAGTAGCCTTGAGGCATCACTGAACTTCATTGGTTGGTCAGCTTTAGCGAGGGTTTTCCCAGAGCGCTTCTTCTCAATCTCCAATAAATCTTCAAGTCGAGCACGCAGATTGAACTCGTTACCTGCATGCCTGTAGCATTTCACTATAGGGTAGGTGGAAGAGAAGAGGAGAGAAGGGTGAGCGAACGAGAGAGAGAGCGGAAGACAAACATTTGCAATCCCCGCCCAGCCGACTTACCAGAGTGGAGTGTTTTTCGTCCAACTTGCTCCGACTGGACCTCGAGACCGGCTTGGCGAGCACAAGTCACATGAAAAGACACCGGAACTTGCTTATCCCCGTCCTTCACTTTACAGCCTTCGTGGTCACATCTGTTCTTGAGTCCACCTGCATTCCCACACAAAAAGCATTTGATGGTTGGATGAACGAAGGCTTTTCCATTGGATAGAACAACCATTGAAAGGTCTACTTCACCTGTTTCAAAGGAAATGGACACACCAGGATTCCAACTACCGTAAAAGAACAAATGAAAGCAAAGTGAGAATCGCGTTCTTTGAAGTATAAGTCTTCCTCGCCAAAAGACTTACAATGAGCAGAGCGAGTGCGTAAAGATATCACGCCCAAATAATGATCGCTTGTATTCGTTTGGATTCTTTGTCCAATGAGTCTTTTTCATCGGCTTAGCCGAGGCTCGACGGAGCAAGCCTCCTTTCTGGAAGCATCCAACACAGTTTGGCGCCTCTACTTTTTCATCTTGCTTCTTTTTTGCGTTCATGTAAGAGCAAGATGCGCATTTAAAGCCAGATCCCTCTGCAATGTCAGTATCATACGTGCACCCATAGCAAACGACAGCATAGCACACAGTACAGCGATTCAAGTTTTTCCCATTTTCTTCACATTCGTCGCAGACTTCGCAGCGGATACCAAACATCTTCTTATTCAGAAGTTCCTGAAAAAGTTCCTGTTCGTATTCATCGTCCGCGAGCAACAACTTCCGCTCTTTTCCTGTAGCCTGGTTAAATGGCATCCGTACCAAAGGCAGAGCGGGAGGCATGGGTTCGGGAGGAAACTCCTTAGCGGCAGTAACCAGCCGATCAATATTGATGGCATCTATTGGGACTTCGGTTGAGTCGATGTTCGAATGCTCTGGGCACATGAGAGTCCAGGCATTCTTGGCGACTGGTCCACGCGTGTTCTCTCCGTGAACAACATCACAAGTTCCCGTTGCTCGCGCACAAGTGACATGAATCCACTTGTTACAACCTTCGAACCGACACAAATTCATGGCGCCCCGGTCGCCAAGGCAGAGCTGGCACTTGACGTCAAAACGACGAAAGGTCACCTTGAGATCGGCCACATCTTCAACAAGATCGGGCTTGCGATCGTCAACAAAGTGCAGGCCCTGCCATTTGGCGCAGACCACATGCACCCACTTGCCAAACGCGCCCGTTTCTCCTTGTTTTGGCTTCATATTTGTTTGAATGAAGGCCCCTTGCTTCAAAGGACAAAGCTCACAACATATTGTCAGCGGAGTAGCGGACTGCTTGGGTGCGTCGTCGCGAATGACAGCGCCCGTACGGTTCCGTCCAAGATGCGTGCAAGCAAGGCAGTAGTAGTCTCCTTCCGGGACGCGTTCGACGCCGTAGCAGAACTGATGGACAGCGACATTACAGGACTCGCAAAATAGAATTTGGTTGTCAGGAGTCACCTCACCGTCGTTACAAATATCGCAAACAGCGTCCATATCTTGTTCCAGCTGCTTCTGCCAGGCCGTATCCATTTCCTCGCGTCGCTCCAACATTTTTTTGTTTTCCAGTAGGATCCTCTTTTCTTCTTCTCGCTTGCCAACCGCCTCTGCACTCTCGTACTGCATTCGTTCGTCCACCACTTTCCCCAGTAGGAAACGGAGACTAGGCTCGAGTCCCTTCTCAAGTTGTTCCAACTCTTGCTGCCTGGCAGCCAACTCGCAAACGATTTCGTCTTTTTCCTCTTTGCCTTCCCTTTCCGCGTCAATAGCTGGTGCCTTGGGAGCAAGCGCAAACTCTCGCATAATGTCCAACGACGTTTCCGTATAAAAGGTTGGAGCTTCCACAGCTGCACCTTCCCGTCCCTGTGCGTCCAGTCGCACCACTTGAAGAGACTCGTCGGGTTGCAACTTGGCCCGTAGAGAAACTGTCGCTTGTCGAGCTTGGCCCGTCGCGCCAGAAAGAAACGCACCCACTTTGCGCGGAATGCCGCGAATGGGACGGGTCGTGGCTGGAACTGCTGCAGGTGGCGCCAAGGCGGCCTTGACATCCTCCGCGTTGGGCAAACGAACTAGATAACGATGAGGCAGTAGCAATTGTACAGGCGGAGACGCAGTGGGCAGTGCGACCGGAACGCTCGTTCCAGAGGTCTTGTCTTGCCGATAGAGTAAAAAGGCGTATCGATAGCTGCATTTGTGCAAGTCACAGACCATGTCCACAAAGTCGTCCTTGGCGGCAGCAGCAGTGTGACTACTGGTATTGGCACCGAGCACGACCGACATGCGAAAGTATCGTTGCATAAAGGCGGCAAGTTTGGGAGGCACTTGCAGCACCGCGTACCAAACGTTGCACACTCTAGCGTGCTCCAAACACAGGGCCGTGAGCAACAACAAGATGCACTCTTCTGGCACGGTCCACTGCTGCTGCTTCCGAAAGAAGGATCCGTCGGGCTGAATCAACTCATGCAAGCGCATAATCAATTCCGACGTGGCAGTCGCTGTGGAGGAGGCGGCTGGTTCGAGCGGGGCTGTCGTCTCGACCGACTGTTGTTGAGGTGCAGTAGTAGTAGTAGTAGTAGCAGAAGTGGTAGTAATAGTGGACGGTTCCAAGGGCACCCACTGAAATTTGTACGTGACGAGACCGACCGGTATATTATCGCGCAATACAAACAGGCCCGCGGCCGCCTGCGATTGGGCCGGCCACGGCAGAGATTGCGTTCCGGCCGCGTGTCGTCCCTGAAATTCGTGCAGGGATTGCCAAGACCAGTCGTTGGATGCTGCCGCCGACAAGTATTGACGAGCTGCCGCCATGACTGGTTCCATGGTGACTGCACCCTTGGGACCGTCAGCGGTTTGCAACAATCGACTCTGTTGAGGAGCAGTGACAGGTGCGGTGCAAGCAGGTGGTGCTTGCAACAAACTGGTGTAAAACGGATCCATTCGTCCACTCCTGTGCAGCATGGAATCGCCGTTCTTACTCGTAGTGGCAGTAGCAGCAGCATCACGGTCGCTGTGATTGTCGGCACTCGCCGTACTTTCTCGTAACCACACTGTTTGGGCAAACGTTCCCTTGCCTGGAACAGCTTTGTAAGACTCCACGTCGTCTTGTTGCAGAATGGGATGGTCCGATACGTTGATACTACTACCACTACTAAACGGTGGCTGCCCACAAGTATATTGGGAAGTAGCTGTAGCGGTGGGAGCTACGTCAAAGCCCAACAAGCGGGCAGCGTAGGCAATCGAGTAGGTATCCTGTACCGAGGGATATTGCAAATCCAGCAGTGGCAACCATTCCCCCGCGGTCCGGGCCGTGGCGGGAATTTCCGTCAGCGGATTGACGGTACGGTCGGGGCAGTCGTCGGCGACTTTGATGCGCTGCCGTTTCTTGGAGGCACTAGTAGTGCCTGCTGCTGCCGCCGCCGCTGCTGCACTTTTACTACCAAAGGCCAACCCCAGCGGCGCCGAACCCCGTCGCTTGCGTCGTTTGCCGTGCTTGAACAAGGCGGCCTTTTTGGGGACCGTTTTCGGCCCGACTTTCCGTTTCTGGCCCGCCCGTGACTGCTGCTGTTGTTGTTCGTGGAATCCTCCCGGAGCCAGGTCCAACGTGGCGAGTTGCGCGGCCGTCGCGGCAAACGTGGCTGGAGAAAGTCCCGTTACTGCGGCTGTGACTGCCGTGGATGGCACGAGCGCGTGCGGTGACGTCAAGGCGGTGGTGACTGCTAAGTTTGGCAAGGACAATGCGACAGCGCCTACTGATAATGATGCTACTTCAGCTGTAGTTTCAGCAGCGTTCGCCAGGGGAAGAGGATGCACCGGTGGGGTCGCTGGACGCACCGTGGTCGACACCAAGGCTGATACGGCGCCGGACGGTTCATAATTGATATTGGTGTTGGAGACAGCACCCTCTTGCGTCGCGTTGCTATCGGTGGTAGAGCCCATTCTTCAAGCACTTGAAAGGAAAGTACAAAGAGAGACCTATCGTACGGTACCGTATGGTAGACTGTGTCCAAGAGGAGGAATGAGGAAGCAGCGAGCAGCGTCAAGCGTCAAGTCAATGAGCCGCGACCCGCAGACGCGAACCAACAGATCTGGCGGTTTATTTCGTGGTTCTGGAAACGGGAGGGAGTGAGTCTCGCGCCAACATGTACTGCGAAGAAAGTAGTACTATTTTACGTACGAATATTTTGATTTCGACGTGGCACCAGCAAATCCGAAAACCGAACGACAAAGAAAGATTCACATTCCATTATTCACCATCATCATCCAGTACCGCTAGAACGGTAGAGCTCCCCTTTGTCGAGCTTTCTTCGCGAGTAGTCCGTTGTCCGTTGGCGATATGAGATTCACCAATGTTGGAGGGTGGGACCTTCCAGTTCATCGTTGCTGTTATTGTCGTCGTAGATACCTCTGCTCTCCATACCAGCAGATAGAGCCATACTTCCTCTCTCTCTCTTTGACGGATAAGCTTCTTGCTTTTCACGCTCGCAGCCGTTACAAGTTCAGTTCCATCCAATTCCTCTGGGAAAGATGCATCATGTGTCACGTGTCACAGCAGTCGCTGCTGGTACAGGTATTGCCGTTCGGTGCCTTCGTCAGCCTTCGATCCGATGTGATGGGACATGCTGATGGGACTTTTGATTGCTTGGGCGACCTTTGTGCTTAGAGTGCTGGCTGGTTGGTTCGAATACTGAGTACGTGCGTGCATTTGCGCTGCGATACTGCATCCAGTGTCTGTATCACATTCTCCGCAGCCGCGTTTTGTCTTTTGGATTTGCAGAAGGAGTTGACGCTACGACCACGGCCCCGGCCTCTCAACAGGCGAAGGATTCAATGCAGATTCGTTGTTGAAATTGGTGGAAAGTCTTGGAGCTAGTGTCAGAGTCTCGACTTGATTCTTAGTTTATCCGGTAATTATTGTCGTCTCGTCGTGCTCTTGTTCGCGTCCCTACCCACCTTGACTGTTTGCTGATCGTACACTCGGGTTAGTTCGAATACTGAGTACGTGTGTGCTTTTGTCATTGTGCTGCGATACTCTATATTGGTAACATATCGGCTTCTGTTGGTTTCATAGAGGCAGTTGCCACAATCGGCGGACCGTGGCTGCCGGTACATATCTGACAGGCGAATCATGGTGTCCTTGTTGGCATGTCTACTACCGTCTTGGGCTTGCCAACTGGCCACTCAGGAGGGGCGTGCTATCAATCTATCGGATATGCTGTTGATGAGCGTCGAGAAGGTTTCCCATTCCTACCCTCTACGGTAACTTTATAGCCATCAACAATGATGAATAGTCTAACAATTGTAGTATTAGCTGTTATTGAATAAATCTAGGGCTTGAACAACTCCACCACATGAGAATAGTTCTCCAGCAGGAGCTCTATAGGTTGACTCTGGACAGCACCCAATAGATCAATGCCGCGAAAAAAGACGGACCGGCTGCCAGTTCCACAATTTTGTAATGATCCAGCAAAAACTTGCTCGGAGACGCTCAAACATTGCATGTTTAGCCCCATCCCAAGCTTGGAACGGTGGGAATTGACACTAAACTCGTGGAGAACGGTCCAGCCAGACCCGTGGTGGCCGCGCACTAGTAGTAACCGGAGTTGTCAAGAACCAGTAACTGTCGTTGAACTGCCAGTCACCGGAACTTCTGGACTGGTAGCTACCGGAAGCGTTGACACGGTGGTGGTCACCATGGGGGGGGGGGGGGGTCGTAAGTTAGTGCCGGTAGCATTATTTGTCGGAACTAGCGAGCGCCGTCAAAGGATTTCTTGTAGGTTCGTTGGTGGAGGATTTCTTGTAGGTTCGTTGGTGGAGGATTTCTTGGAGGTTCGTTGGTGGGTGCGTCTCGGTATTTTCATCTGAATTACTTTCCGGTTCCCCGACGTCCGGTTCCCCGACGTCCATTATTCTACTTCCGTACGTAGTATACCCGATCAGCTTATTTGCGTGTGTGCATGAAGCAAGAAGTTCCAAGAAGCTTTACCGAAACCATCCCACCGAAATCATCTACGAAATCATCTCCGAATCCATCCCAAGTTTGTCGTGCTGAAATGAGCGGCCACATAATGGTCTTCTTTCTTTCGTCAAAAATAGGCACTAGAACTGATCAACAAAATGTTCTTTCATTATTTCTGAATAGGTCATCAGTATTGTTTGGCGGATGAGATCCTATTTTTCTATCTTGCATCATGTTATCTGTAAATTCGTTACAATTACTTTTTCTAACAAAAAACTTCCGCAGTTTTCAAAACTCATTCGAACAGATGAATCATCTATTTATAGAACGGCTTAAAACAAAATAATTGAAACACAAATTTGGTTATTTCGATATCGAAGGCTCCGCTAGAAGAAACTGAATATAACGATGCAAATATATTAGAATAATTGCAAATGACATAACAGACATCAGAATGAAGCAGCGAAAAATATCACAGGGATAAAAATATTATTTACATTGGCTGAGATCAAAGAGTAAGTTAGTCCGAGGACAAACAATTAGCAACAGGGCAATCGTATTCGATCACCTTTTGAGCGATGCTTTCCCTCCGATAGTCTTTAATTTTCAGTCATCATTTGTATTCAGTAAAATTGAAGGTATAAATCCAATCTCTATACTGCAGAGTGACAAGTGCAACCCTTTCACACTTGGATGCTCACACAGCGATTTTTTGTTAGTGTTAGCTCTGATAACTGGCCGCAAGATCATTCGGGAAATATTCTTGCCTCGTTTGTAACAGCATTTGTTGATAGCATCCGATAAAGATGCATTCGAACTTATCGTAGCTCTTTTATCACTGTCACACGAAATATCACTATTATAACAGGAAAACACATGTTGCCGATGTTTGTTTAAGAGGAAAATATATCTCTTGTCGTAGGCAGCCTTCCGCGCGATCATGAGTGAAATATTTAGTTTGCATTCTAACTCTTTCTTTTTATGTCACAGGGAATAAACAACGCAATTGTAGGGCACCAAAATATCTCGTTTATATAGGAAAGAAGACTATGCGTTAAGGTATGAATTTTATCTAGTCAACACTGGGCATCTCATACAAGTATGATTATAATACAAGTTTGAGTTTACTTCACGCTAAAAGCATTTCAGCGACCATTATCCTTTGTGATTTTATTACTTATCTTTCGTTGAGTAAATAATTTAATGGCTCAAGAGATATATTGCGGGAGAAATAAATTCTTAAATTTCGGCATTCTCATGAGTATCAACCTTTGCGTAATAACACATGTCTTCCCTAGCTCTAAGACTAGACATACACACCAACACTAGTTGCATGGGAACGATCGGTGAACGAACAATTCCAAAAAAAGTCCTCTTTATCACCCATGCTCTCATTCAATGCACGAGTGCTTGCAGCTTGCAGAACACTCCAAATAGCTCGAGACAGATCGCCAACTGCAAGCGAGACAGCGGGATCACGATCACCGATCACGAATAAAGACTAGACTTTCCCAACAATCATTTACAAGGGATGGTGTGGGAGCAGTGGAATCAATCAGCGTCTACAAAAAAGGTACCGACTTTTCATGATGTTCAAAAGTCGCAATAGTAATCAGCGTCTACAAAAAGAAGGTACCGACTTTTTATAATGTTTATAAGTTGCAATAATAACACAGAGGAGGAGAGATGGTAGTTGCTATGCACCCGTCCATCACTTGAATTTTACGAAAATGTCATTTCGTTCTCATGAGGTACAACGAGGAGTAGTTAGAGCTATGGAAATGTTGGTGCGTAGCGAGTAGGCTTCCTTTGATCTGGCCTAGGGAAAGCTTATAAGGCCAAAGCCAAATACGTCAGTACCAGTAGGAATCACTTTCTCACCCTCGTCTACTTTGATTTCTTTTCCCGAAAAAAGCGAAAAGGAAAAGGGCGAACTGATCGTGTTGACAACTGCATCTGTGCAGATGATTCACTGGCCAAGAACAAAGAAAGTGAAAAGGGCTTCGGTACTGCTGGGGAGCTTACTGAGGTGTCAGACGATCCTCCTGTCAACAAGCTCTTGGTTGTAAGCGAAGAGGTAGAGAATGGAAAGCTATCAAGTGGAGAATTCCTGGTCGTTGTTTGGAACGAACTCGACAAAAAAAGTTACCCGACGTCGGGATGTGGATGGCGAGATTACTGTTGGATAAAATATACATCCCGAACCTTATCGGCGAGCTGTGAACCACGAATACGAAACGGAGAGAAAGTGTAGTACGATCGATTACGAGCGAAGTGGACGATGCTCATAATCTTTATAAAATCTAGTTTACAACGTGATAAAACTACGCAAGGTAACTGTTCCACCATCGCTGTTGTCTCATAGACACGGTCGGTTGTGCACGGAGATTGTCGTTACAACATTTTATAAAGATTACTTGGTATTGATTGAACATCATGTCAAGTAACGAAGAAACAACGGGTGGCGGTGAGCCAGGAGTAACTCACACCACGGAAAAGAAGAAGGAGTATAAAGGACGTCGTGCTTTTAACAGGCCGACAACGACAACGATCAAGACATTACCCAAGCCCAAGTTTGAGGGCAGAGTTAACGACCTTGACGGTCATATCTACGACTGCTCGAACTTTCAACAGGCGGACACGTATACGAGAACCACGAAGGTAATTGCTGAATATGTTAACATACAAGTTCGGGAGCGACATTCGGTTGGCCATTGAAGGCTTAAGTCAGCCCACATGGACAGAACCGGCAGACCCACTTGAGGGTGCCACGCGCACACAGGTTCGGATCTGGGAGAAAGATGTCGACGAGTTCGTCAAGAGAAAGAACTACTTCAACGAGAACGCAAAGACTGCATACTCTTTGGTATGGGGGCAGTGCACCGATGCCATGAGGGCAAAGTTGGAAGCCCGCAACGACCATGTAACCGTTGCGGCAAACGGAGACGTACTTGGATTGTTACAGAACATCAAGGACGCAACATTCAACTTTCAGAATCAGAAATACAAGCCACATGCGCTTCACGAAGCTAAACGTCGTTTCTACTTGTCGACACAAGACAAAAATGCAACATGTCAGGCATATTTGGAACGTTTCAAGAATCACATTGAAGTGATTGAACATTGTGGCGGGACAGTCGATGAGAAGGTTCTCATTGACGACGAACTTATTCTCAACGGCGTTACGAGAAACAGTGCCAGCAGTGACAAACTGTCTAAAGCAACAACCACGGCCAGGGAACAATACATGGCGTGCGCATTCCTTGTCGGATCTGACCGCGATAGGTACGGAAAGCTTGTTGAGGACCTGGAAAATGACCACATCCAAGGCTCGGATAAGTATCCGCCACTCACCGACGCGTACAGCCTACTTGTGCATTGGAAACAAAATCCGAAGAACCTTATGAGAGCTCTAGGTGGCAACAACGATGGGTTGGCATTTACGAACGCACATGAGTCCGAAGCCGGCGAGAAAGGAAACAAGGTGTTTCCAGACATCAAATGTTACAATTGTAACAAAATGGGACACTACGCGGGCGATTGTCGAGAAGAAAAGAAGAAAGAAAAAACGAAGAACGCGGAAGCGAGCGGCACAACGCTGCTGCTGAACGCCTATGACTTTGACGACGGACCCAGTGCCTTCTCGTTCCATCAAGAGAGCGAACTCATGGGTGACTGCTACTCACAGTCACGAAAACTACCGCGCAGTTGGATCCTGCTGGACAACCAGTCCACGGTAGATGTCTTCATGAACAAAGACTTGCTAGACAACATCCGAACGGTAGCCACGACGATGAACATTCGGTGCAACGCGGGCAATAGTCGAACAAATCTCCAAGGCGATCTCCGAGGATACGGTACAGTCTGGTACAACCCGGAAGGTATCGCCAACATTCTGTCTCTCTCCAACGTGAAGAAGAAGAACCGTGTGACATACGCTAGTGAAACCAACGGGAAGTTCATCGTGATCAAGCCAGACGGGAGTTGCCGAGAGTTCAAACCTTCGGGTTCCGGACTCTTCTACCTTGATACGAACGAAAGAGATGGTACAGGCACTATGCTTATCAACACGGTGGAAGATAACAAGTCTAAATACACGAATCGCGACTACTCAAACGCTTTACTCGCACGAAAGATACAGAACATGATTGGCCGACCATCAACTCGCAAGTTCATCCACATCGTGAATCACAACTTGCTACAGAACTGTCCGATTACAGAGTCGGATATAAAGAACGCGGAAGACATCCTCGGTCCCAACCTTGGATCGCTAAAAGGAAAAACCGTACGAAAGAAGGGCGAACACGTGTCCAAGGAACACACCACCGTACCCAGGAGTATCCTGGAAATACATCGCGATGTTACGCTGTGTGTTGACCTAATGTTTGTCAACACTGTTCCGTTCCTGGTAACAATCTCTAGGAACCTCAAGTTCGGGACAATCGAGGTGCTGCCCAACAGAAAGATCACGTCCATCCTAAAAGGGATTAAAAAAGTGAAAGACATATACGCGAAGCGCGGATTCCGCGTGACGTTGGGCATGATGGACAACGAATTCGAACACCTGCGTGCCGATTTTGTCAACCTCGGACTCGAACTCAATGTTGTCGCGAACGACGAACATGTCCCTGAAGTAGAGAGGTACATTCGTACCATCAAAGAACGCACTCGTAGCGTGTACAACATGCTCCCGTAGAAACGTATGCCAGCTCGCATGCTGGTGGAAATGGTACAAGCAAGTGTTTTCTGGTTAAACACTTTCCCACCCTCCGATGGAGTCTCGGACACCATGAGCCCCAGACTTCTTATAGTCGGGTTCAATGTGGACTACGCAAAACACTGCAAGTTAGACTTTGGTACTTACGCACAGGTACATGAAGACCACGATAACTCTATGGCAACCCGGACGACCGGGGCCATCGCTCTACGCCCAACTGGAAATACGCAAGGAGGAGGCTATTATTTCATGAGCCTCACGACTGGTCGCAGACTCAACCGCAACCATTGGACGGAGCTACCAATGCCTCAAGACGTCATCAATCGCGTTCACACGCTAGCCAGGCGCAGCAACGCCAACAAGAGTCTCCTCTTCACCGACCGCCATGGCGGTCCGATCAACAATTCCGGTGATGACGAGGATGACAACAAACATTACACCGAAGACAACAATGATGATGACGACGACGACGATTTCGTCCCTGGTGTAGACCAAGACGACGACAACGATGACCGTGATCCCGACAACGATGCTCTCAATGGCCTCGATGGGGATGATGACGACAACCTCGATAACAATGACAACGACAACAATGTCAACAACGATGACATTCCGCTCGCAGGAGTGGATGATGGTGATGATCCCGACATTGCAGGAGTGACTGACGATGCTGACACACCAGCCAACAACGAAGATACAAAATGAAAACGACAACAATGACGATGAGAACGACGCCGAGCGCGCAGGAGTGCGCTTCGCCACAACAACAACAGATGAGGAAGGCAACGAAGAAGATATTGAAGATGAGGAAGGCAACGAGGAAGATATCGAAGATATCGAACAGAAATATGGAAAGCGCACAACGGCCCACAACTTGCGCCCGAGAAACCCCGAGACTACGGACACATGCACACCACCTTGGAACACACGTGTATGACACAACACTCCGTCAAAAAAGGACTGAAGGAATTCGGAAAAGCCGGATCAGACGCTGTGATCGCTGAGATGCAACAGCTGCATGACCGTGATGTGATCGAGCCAAAGAAAGCCAACCTATTGACGCAAGGAGAGAAAAACAAGGCTCTACACTACCTCATGTTCCTGAAGAAAAAGAGATGTGGACGTATCAAAGGGATGCCCTGATGGAAGGAAACAGCGTATCTACAAGACAAAAGAAGAAACTAGTGCACCCACTGTGGCAATTGAGTCACTGATGCTGTCGTGCACCATAGACGCTAAGGAACGGCGCTTGGTGATAACTGCGGACATCCCAGGAGCCTTCATGCAGGCTGACATGGATGAAGTTCTGTACATGAAACTGGAAGGTCCGTTGGCGAAGCTACTGACAAAAGTAGACCCAAAAAAATACGAGAAGTTCGTAGAATACGAAAAAGGCAAACCCGTGATGTACGTGCGATTGAAAAAGGTCCCTTCAAGCATCATTATTATTCTGGCAAGATCTGAGCGGACACCTCACGAAATGGGGATTCACTGTCAACCCATACGACGAATGCGTGATGAACAAGATGATCGAAGGAAAACAGTGTACTATATTATGGCATGTTGACGACATCAAACTGTCTCACGTCGAACGCAGAGATCATCGAAAAGCTCAACGGTGTATACGTAAAAGAAGCACCGTTGGTTGTAACGAGGGGAAAGGTTCACGACTACCTTAGCATGACTTTGGACTACAGCGTTGACGGCCAGTGCAAAGTTATAATGAAAGACTACGTTGAAGCAACGTTGGAGGCATTGCCAAACGATATGGACGGGGAGGCCGCGACGCCAGCGGCTCACCACCTCTTCGAAGTGAACGAAGACTGCGACAAGTTAGACGAACAGACATCGGAATTATTTCACGACAACACGGCAAAACTGTTGTTCCTGTCCAAAAGGGCGCGACCAGACATACAGACAGCGGTGGCTTTCTCAACCACACGAGTGAAATCGCCGGACCGGGACGATTGCAAGAAGCTGGCACGAGTCATGAAGTACTTGCGAGCAACCGTCAACTTATCACTCATCCTTGAAGAGGATGATCTGAACGTCGTGAAGTGGTGGGTCGATGGATCTTTTGCTGTCCATCCAGACATGAAGAGTCACACTGGCGCAACAATGTCGCTGGGAAAAGGGTCCCTCTATTCAGCCTCGACACGACAGAAACTCAACACGAAAAGTTCTACAGAGGCGGAACTAGTTGCAGTCAACGACGCGATGCCACAGGTTCTTTGGACACGGTATTTCTTGGAAGCACAGGGATACGATGTCAAAGGGTCGACGATCTAACAAGATAACCAGAGTGCAATACTCTTGGAGAAGAACGGGAAACGCTCAAGCGGTAAACGCACACGACACCTGAACATCCGGTATTTCTTTGTCGCGGATCGTGTAAGGTAGCCTTTTCCGTAGATTTCGAAATGAAGTCCTGAACATGGGCGTCTGATGATTCATTACAATGACAATGTATGAATCACAGGAGTGTGTTGGATAAAATATACATCCCGAACCTTATCGGTGAGCTGTGAACCACGAATACGAAACGGAGAGAAAGTGAAGTACGATCGATTACGAGCGAAGTGGACGATGCTCATAATCTTTATAAAATCTAGTTTACAACGTGATAAAACTACGCAAGGTAACTGTTCCACCATCGCTGTTGTCTCATAGACACGGTCGGTTGTGCACGGAGATTGTCGTTACAACAATTACTCCTCCACCTGCAATATTTGGACCGAAAATAGCGGTGGCCAGAGTAGAGCTAGCAGCGCCAGTCGGAAGGGATATTGGTGGCTTGGTCGGAGCAGGTGATGGTGGCTTGGTCGGAGCAGGTGATGGTGGCTTGGTCGAAGCAGGTGCTGAGGGTTTATCCGCTAATTGAGCTGCTTGACCGACGACCGCTTGTCCTCCGCAACCGCAGTCCTCAAACAGGTAGTTTTGGAGGGGGCTACACAAGCGGTCTAAAATGAGCCCTTTCAAGCCCATTTCATAGAGTCGTTCGCAAGTATTTACACCTGGAATGTAAAGGACAGCGGTGACTGTCTTGGGCAGGCCGGGATATCTTCCATCGGGGCAAACATTGCAGACAGGCTCATTGCCTTGTGGCAAATTGATAAATGGAGCAGGAGTCGGAGCTTGCGCCACCTCAGGAGGATCGTAGTCGGCATCGCAACATGTGCGACGGTGCTTTGTCTGGAGATATTGACATGCGCCAGTTCCTGGTGTCGACTCGTTGGTATCGTCTGCAATGTCCAGCAGCAAATCATAGCACGTGGTTCCATTGTCGTCAATGAACAAGTCAGCACGCCCGCCCGCAACAAAGTCGCATCCCCCACAAAGACAGCAGAGACCGAGTTCCTCGTCGGTCGGTTGGGCTGCCCAGTTTACACTAATGAAGAACGTGAGTAGCAAGACGCGGAGTTGCATAGGTCCCATCGAGAGTTCGACGAATGTTTTGCGCTGCTTGGATCAGTAAGACGAATGCGTTGCCGATGGATCGATGGAAGAATGGACCCAAAGACGAAAATATTCCATTCTATTCAGAGCAATTTTGTGCATTCCGGGATTTGCGGCCAAAGTTGGCGGTAATTCTGGATAAAGTCTCGGGCCCTGAACAATCTCGACGATGGGACAAGGATGCTCTTGTGTCCAACGGAGACAAAAAACTGGCGGAAACACTCCGCGTATTCGGATCTTTTCAGTTATTATTGGGGAGCCTTACTGTATGGGTGTGATTGTGATGTGTGATGCATGATTATAGGGCACCTGTACGTAGACCTAGTGTACATATGACTGCTTGTCGATATAATATTAGAATAGACTATTTGGACAATGATGGGCTCACATCGATAGCTCACGTATAAAAATAAGTTAGCATATTTCAATAGCAGACAGTATAAAACCGTTACACTCTCGGGCTCGGTTCACATCGATTGTCTAGACCTCGCCCTCAAGTAACTTGCCCTTTGCCATGGCGGCCCTCCTGGTCGCGTTTCTTGTGAAGGAATCGTCCTTCGTCGTAGATATCATACCAGTTTTAGCAAGCTTGCTCTTTCCTCTGTTGCCACTTTCGAGATCTGTCTGTCGTGCGTCGAGGGGTGCAAGGAGCTACGACAATGATTGAAGCAATCTAGATATGTGATGACGGAGCTGGTGTCATGTATTTGGTGTTCCATACGAGGGCAGCAACTCAGTAGGACCCTTTTATGGCATACCAGTTGCGTCGCCCACTGCTAAAACTCCTCCTGTCAGTGAGACTTCAGTTGGTGGAGAAAAAATGTCGAACTGCGGAACTCCCAAACTTTGACTCGGTCCCATATTCGAACTTAACGAGGCTGCATCGACACCGCCAACATAAAATGTATATTCGCTCTGACGTGGAGAGTCGGCCGAACTCGTTCCGAAATTACCCAAGGAAGTAGTACCGCCAGCGCTAGACGGAAAACTGTAGTAGGCGATTCCATTATTCTGCTGAGCTGCCGGTGTTGCAACCATGAAATTGGATACAGGATCTGTTTGTTTCCCAGAGAAGAAAACCCACTTATCCCACCAACTGAAAAATTCATCCCTGGTGAATCTCTTGCAACAATAACCAATGAAGGATTGGGTGCTTTTGTTGGTGCTCTTGTTGTTGAAATATCTATCGTCTCGCGTGGTTTACCATCAACTTGAATCTCAACTGGGCCTTGGACGACTGGTCCATCCAAATTGCAACCGCAGTCTAGATAACGGTACTTCTGGATCGGCTGGCAGAGGCGGTCTAAAATGAGCCCTTTCAAGCCCATTTCGTAGAGTGATCCGCAGGTAGGGTTTCCAGGTACGTCTAAGATCGCCAATACTGTCGAAGGTATGCCTGGATATCTACCATCTTTACAGACATTGCAGACAGGCTCACTGCCTTGGGGCAACTTGATAAAAGGAGCAGGAGTCGGAGCTTGCGCCACTTCCGGGGGGAAGTAGTCGTTGTCGCAGCAAGCTGTACGGTATTGAGTCTTGAGTGATTGACAGGCGCCGTTGCCAGGCTTGGACTCGGTAGTATCGTCCGCCATTTCCAACAAGATGTCATACTAGCAAGTCGTTCCGAACTCGTCAACCAAATAATCATCACGGCCATTGGCCACAAAATCGCAGCCTTCACAGAGGCAGCAAACACCAAGCTCCTCGTCCGTTGGCTGGGCCGCCAACAGGGTGGCCGCGAGGAGGAAGGTAAGAAGGACAAGGGGCTGTTGGAACCGCATGGTGTGTTGGCATGCACATCACAGAATGGGCTTTTTTCCTACCTTTTCAACGGTTGTCGTACGTGCACCCTCGCCAAAATTAGGTATACGGATTGAATGGGCTTCCGTTTTCGCGTTGTTTTGTACACTTTAAGTGAGAGAAGTTAATATACTTAGCATTGTATTCCGAGGTGTTCGTGGCTCACCATAATCTTGGCGAGGGTGCGTGGTGCGTTGGTTTTCGGTGCATGTTTACAGTAGGTACCAAATTTGTGGATGAATAATCTCGCAAGACTTGTGCTCCCCGGCGCTTCGGGTCAGGAAGACCAAACAAAAAATAGTCAAGTTTAGTCTACCCGTGGCGTTCATTCATGAGGGGCAGGGAGGTTGGCAGGGTACCTGGGCATGTGCACGAGTGTGCCTTATTGTACCCAAAAGGTAGGGTATTTTGTACTGTAGCTTCAAAGCAATGAATAGACATACAGTACTGATCGAATTCTCATGCAGTGGATAATCTACTTACGAGTTCACCACCTAATCGAATCTCGAAATCTAGTCTCTCTTATAATTAGACGATTTAGGAATCTAATGGAGGAGAAGTAGGATTTGGAGCAGAGTTCAGTCATTTGCAAACATGGATCTGGCATGCTTGGTCTTCACAGAGGAAGCGATAGAAGACTGAGAAAGTCGCTACGCCATCGCTATAAGAATGTCGCAGGGAAACTTCCGCCGTAATCCAATATTAGGGGCGTTCTTCTTTTTCTTTGCTTGTGTTGTTCCCCTCAAATCGTTATCCTCACCGAACAGGATCCATTGCAGGTGGGACATATTCAGAATTGGCCACTTGCTGTGCTGCCTTTTTGCGTTGTCTCCTCCGCGCCATGAGTGGCAAAAAGGGTTTGACGGCAAGACGAAAGAGTCTGCTTTCCCCTTTCTTACTTGGTTGCTGCGGCGCGTATGAAGAAGCACTCTTTCCAGAAGATCCTTCAAGGTCATCAGCTACATCCTGGTTTGTCAGCATCAATACTTCTTGTCTCCAGTCGTCGTAAAAGGCGTGATACTCGCTCATGACGGCCGCACCAAATTTGTGGACGTACGGGTGAAAGACAGATGTTCGATTCTGCAACACGGCCGTCTGCACAAACCACACCAGGCCAGCAAACAGAGAAATGAGGAGCATCCAGAATAGACTTAGTAATAAAGCGTACTGCGGAACCATTAGAAAGGTACAGAGAACACCAGTCACGAGAAGTCCCAACAAGAGCGTCATGGCCATGCGAACGGCGTGTGCTTGATTTTGCGGGAGAAACGATAGAACTGTGGTTTTACCAGATGATGCTGATTGTACTGACTCCTCTTGCTCAACTTGCAGAGATGACGGAGCGCGAGTTGGTACTGGTAAAACTACTGTTGCTGCAGTTGGCGGTCTGTTCGTGAAAGCCGGTGGTGTTTCCACGGTTTCTAGAGTCGTCTCGCCTCTCCCTACTTCTACAATAGCATCCTTCTGTTCTTTTTCTAGCAACGACATGTCGACAAAGTCGCTGCTGCTACTAGTAGTGCTGCCGCTCTCTATCTCGAGTGTCGCCATCGTGGACGTCTTCTGGTTTCTGTTCTGTCCTGTCTAACGGTATTGTCTGTCCTCGATAATTTCCACGAGCTTTTGCGAGTTCAAAAATCGAAGCGCTCTGTGAGGCGACCGATATTTTTGGCTCACGCATCACGCGAGACCTAGTCTTGCCTGCACTGCAGGGCAATACCGGTACCTGTATAACCTACGATAGAGAGATGACTAAAACTAACCCAGTTTCGTCGCAAGGCGTGATCTTACGACTACCTCATGAAGATCCTCACCAAGCGTGGTTACTCCCTCACCACCACGACCGAGCGTGAAATTGTGCGCGACATTAAGGAGTCCTTGTGATTTGTCGCTGTCAACTTTGAAGAAGAGATGAAGAAGGCCGCCTGTTGACTTCCCCTGAAGCAATCAGTGAGAGCATGTCCAAGGAGACCACAGCTCTTGCCCCGGCTTCCATCAAGGTCAAGATTGTGGCTCCCCGGAACGCAAGTCCTCTGTCTGGATTGGTGGATCCATTCTTGCTTCCCTTTCTGTTTTCCAGAGCGTGTGGATCTCCAATGAGGAGTCCGACGAGTCCGGACCTTCAACTGTTGTCCAACCGGATAGTCTTGCTGCGCGGGGTCTATGGATGTAAAGAGACTATTTACCACTTGCTTTACTGTCGTTTGTTCACATCATGCGGTGTCCACCTTTCGTCTTCGATGTCCCTCGCCACAACAAGTCGTCTTTATTTTACAGCGACCATTATTGCCTTCGTCATGATCCTGCATACCAGTGTGTAGCGGGACGTTGCCGACAACTTGCTATGGCCTTAGCCTATCTAAGGCCGATTGCTCGAGGCTCTACCGCATCACGCGCCAGGCCTATTGGGGGAATAGACGCACACATATTATGGTATACAATAAACTAACAGGCGAAATGAAGGCCTCTGGCCTTAACACCTTAATGGCCTGCTTCTTACTTGAGGCCGCTCGTCGCTCGTGTGCAGGACCGGGTGACCAATCACACAAGAAGAGCCTCGCGAAAGCAAGGCAATATTTACCGGTTAACACGATGCCAAATAGGCCCATCATTAGGCCTACAATCAAACAAGAGCCACACAAGGAAAACGCAAAGAGGCCAACTTCTCTCATAATCTCTCGTTAGCCTTGTTAGGTTTCACCCCCCTCCTTCACGTTACCAGTACCAAGACCTCTTCGCATACAATGTCCATGGACATTTTATTTCTCGAAACGGAAGAACACGACCATAACCACAAGCCGTGGGGCCAAGCGATCTATGAGGAAAATACACACAAATACAACAACAGGAAGATCCCTATATACCTCTAGCTAGAGGGTATACACCCTCTAGAAGAGAGTAGTAGTGACAGAAATGCATTTTGTCAATTCAAATGTTATGATGGCTTATTCACAGTAAGGACACCTCATGGGTTCATGGTCGATTTAGTTGAAGAGAGTGTTCAAGTCCTTGATCAAGGCAGCCTTGTTTGACATAACCTTGAAGTCGAGCGGCAAAAAGTAGTCCGACTCTCCTTCGACAGTGTTAATCTGGATACCACCGAGGAGGGCAATCTTGCCGTCTCCACCAACTTCCTGGCAGCCCTTGGCAACAATCTCCTCCATCATTTCCTTTTGGGCATCGTACAAGGCCAATGGGAGTTCCACATTGGGCTCAGGGGACTTTGCCAGACGCGCAGCGTGGGGGAGAAGGAGGGAGCCAACATAGGCCTGCTGGGCATCAACGGCAGCCGGGGCAAGATCACTTGGGGGAGGAGACTCGCCACTGTGGACAGAGGCAACGTATCCAGCAGCAGCGGCGGCACTTCCACAGCAAATGCAGCTCTTGCCGTGGATTCCACGACGCTCGACGAGACCAACGTTTCCGTCCTTGTCGATACCAGCGTGGGGGCCGTAGACAATCAAGCAGCTTCCATCGGTAGGGATGTGGTGAGCCATGGCTCCAAAGGAGACGACTCCACCAAAGGGGAATCCAGCAAGGCCACCCATGGAAAAGTTGTCACCGTAGGCGGCGGAAAAATCCTTCTCCAAAACACGGTTCACCTCGTCGCAGCAAAGGGAAGTGGCAAGGAGGGAGCTGTCGCCATATCCGTAGCTGGAGAGAGCACCGGTAACCTTAGAGACGAGTTCGGCGTTGGTGATGGCACGGGGGAATGCCTTGGTGACATTCTGCGCAATCTGTTGGATGTGTCGAAAGGGTATTGTGTGGACGTTTGTGAGAAATGTGTGCTTGAACTCATTGAATACGACCAACGGTTTCAACTAAAGACAAGAGTATCCGAAGAAAGGAAGCAATCTGCGCGTGTTGTTGATGAACTGAGCTTACAGTCGAGGGTGGTACTTTCAACAACCTGTGCAGTATTGCCGACCAAGGCGTGACAATTGACCGACGACGACGAATCCTCCGACAACAACGGTTTCAAGCAAGAGGAAAGGATCAATTCAAACACTTTTGGATATACTTACAGTGGCGAATCCACGCTTGTTGAGGGCGGTACGCAAGGCCTGGTTCTTGACACGGAGCATAAGCATCTTGGGGTAGATTGAGGGATAGGTATGGAGGTAGAAGATGACGGGGTGCTTTGTGCTTCCTTCAAGTGGACAAGAGGAAAAGAGTGAGGATGGTTTAGTGCAGATCTTTTTTGAGGAAAAGCGCATACGTCACACAAGCATCAAAGCATCATAGTGACGTCAGCGTGAAAGATTGTCTGACTGGGTATATAATTCTCTTTTCATTAGCTAAATATGGCCAATCCGCGTTTAATGAAGACAAGCTTACTTACAAAATGGATCCCGCATCGCCTAGTTGAAGCTGGGCTGACGGCTGACATCTTCCTCCTATTCTTTTGTCATCAGGGAAGCAATTCCATGACGTCATTAGTGAAGGACGTCAGCCGTTCGCATTGGTCAATTCGATGACGTATCCGATATTTCTGTCAAGGATATTGTGGGTCGTGTCTGTGTCAAGGCCGGATACCACGGTTTTGACGACCACTACTTCATGGCCGACAAGGCTGCCAATGC
>Ga0307978_1000561_pt1 | contig 30847 bp, 26 predicted proteins | sample OrgLakmetage1056_FD_203151 | JGI IMG/M metagenome (GOLD analysis project Ga0307978, IMG submission 203151) | Saline water microbial communities from Organic Lake, Antarctica - #1056 | ecosystem: Environmental > Aquatic > Non-marine Saline and Alkaline > Saline | place: Antarctica: Organic Lake...
ATAAGCAACGCGTTATAGGTAAAGAATTTCATATTCAAAATGTTAATGCCTATATATCAAGACTCAAGACCTGGATATCACGATTTCATGGCGTCGGGACGGAATATTTGGCTAACTATTTGGGATGAATGAGATTATTTGAAACCTCAGAAGTATCAACCGCCAACTGGCTGACATTAGCTTTAGGTCGTTAACAACGCGCAACGCGAACATAGCCATATAAGTACAGTATAAAACAATAGTTGGTATTTACCAATAAATCATCGACCTGTTTGATGTCACCATTGACATCATTAGGCAAATTATAGTTGGTCATAGATTGTGGGGATAAACTCGAAAATCAGAGCTATTAATTTTTAGATGTGACTAACATTAAGATTGCGAAGAGATAAAAATAGCTTCATCGTAAAGCCCTCGTTGAGGTATTTAAAAACCGGCATAACAACGTAGCTCTCCAATATCACTGTAGGTAAGTAAAATAGAGGACCGCTCAGTAATCAAAGAATTTGATTATCTTGCCATTCTTTTATTTTTATCAGTCTTTTTTCTTCTCTTTCCATTCTGGCTTTTTTTCTATCACAAGGTTCTGGGCAGTCACAAGCTTTAGATATACCCAGAGCCCCTAAACCTCCGCAACTTCCGGCTATTGTTTTTCTTTGTAAGATATAACCAATAGCCATGGCTGGTACCATCAATAAGAAAAGTGCAAATGCTAATATAAATGTACTCACGTTAACCTCTTAAAATTTCAATTTATTACAATATGAACCGACAAAACGATTGCATGCTCAGCATATGCATAACTAATTTTGTTGTATATCCCTGATGAACACAGGTGAGGCATATTCAATAAAATCTTCACCTTGTTTAATGATCATAAAAACAGCTAAGTCATTTTTTTGTGCAAGCTCTTTGGCTTTTTCTGCACCCATTACATTTAACGCTGTGGATAAGCCGTCGGCAGTCATCGACGATGCATGTACGACAGTTACTGATACTAAATTATGAGTAATCGGATATCCGGTTGTTGGTTCAATCAAATGCGAATAACGGATCCCATCTTGTTCAAAATAATTGCGGTAATTACCTGAGGTCGCCACCGCATTATTACCAATACTTATAATCTTTTGTATCGCCCGCTCATTACTTATCGGCTTTTCAATGGCAATACGCCAGTCACTTGCATTTGCTTTTTTGCCAGCGACTCTCATTTCACCACCAATTTCGACAAGATAATCGTTTATTTGCCCTTGCTCAATGATATCAGCTACAACGTCAACACCATACCCTTTTGCTATCGTCGATAAGTCGATATATAGCTTAGAGTGTAATTTCGTTACAACGCCTGAGTTCAATTCAAACTTATCAATACCAACAAAGTCTTCGATTTCTAGTAATTGTGATTTAGTCGGAATAACTTCGGCTCGTTTATCTGGCCCAAAGCCCCACAAGTTGACTAAAGGACCTACGGTCACATCTAAACTACCACCACTTAGATTATGCAGTCTGATGGCTTCTGTTAGCACATATTCGGTTTGTTCGGAAATCGCAAAAGGCTGTCCGGCTTCAGCTTCATTTAGCTTTGATAATTCTGAATCTGGGTCGTATGTCGACATCAACTGGTTGACCTGCATTAGCGCGTCATCTATTTCGCCTTGAAGCGCTTTTACGTCTATGGGTGTTTCGGGTCGTTTAACAACCTTTATCGAGTATGTGGTGCCCATGGTTTGCCCTGAAATAATAATTTCAGTGGGTTTGCTTGGCGCACAAGAAACGATGAATAATAATAAAAAGGGGAGTAAGAATTTCAATGCTATCCTCGCGATTTACAAATTGATAAGCACATAATATGAACTAAATTCTTATTATGTGCTAGGCGACTTAACGTTGCAGTAGATTATACATTAAGTTGTGCTGATATAAAAAGATGGCTAAAATATAAGGACAAAGCATCCACAAGCACAAAGAAAAAGAAAAGGTACCCTTCTTCGCCTTTGATAAACCTCTACTAGATAAGAATCGCTTGTGCGAGCTGCACCTCGAACATCCTTTTTGAAAGACAAAAAGGCGCCCTTAAGGCGCCTAATCTAATGTTCTACTTGGTTGTTACAAATTAACCACCGAAATCATCTAGCATGATGTTTTCATCTTCTACACCGAGCTCTTTGAGCATGTTGATTACTGCAGCGTTCATCATAGGTGGACCACACATATAGAACTCACAGTCTTCAGGTGCTGGGTGGGTTTTCAAATAATTTTCCAACAATACATTATGTATAAACCCCGTATCACCAGTCCAGTTATCCTCTGGTTGTGGGTCCGACAATGCAACGTGCCACTCAAAGTTGTCATTTTCTTTTGCCAACATATCGAAATCCTCTACATAGAACATTTCACGTGACGATCGCGCACCGTACCAGAAGGTTATCTTACGGGGCGTTTTAAGTCGACGGAGTTGGTCGAATATGTGTGAACGCATTGGCGCCATACCAGCACCACCTCCAACGAACACCATCTCTAAATCTGTTTCTTTAGCATAGAATTCGCCGAAAGGACCAGAAATGGTGACTTTGTCACCTGCATTCAAAGACCATATGAATGAAGACATTTTACCGGCAGGCAAACTTAGATTGTTAGGTGGCGGCGTAGCAATACGCACGTTCAACAAAATAATACCTTCTTCTTCTGGGTAATTTGCCATTGAGTAAGCGCGAATAGTTTCTTCGTCACATTTTGACTCAACATCAAAGAAACCAAAACGTTCCCAGTCTTTACGATATTCAGCAGGCACATCAAAGTCTTTATATTTTACGTGATGAGGTGGCGCCTCAATTTGAATATACCCACCCGCTTTGAACGGTACGCTTTCGCCATCAGGAATACCTAACTTAAGCTCTTTGATGAAAGTTGCTTCGTTACTGTTCGAAACAACGTCGCATTCCCATTTCTTGATACCAAACACGTCTTCAGGTAACTGAATATCCATGTCTTGCTTGATAGACACTTGGCAAGACAAACGACAGCCTTGCTTGGCCTCTCGCTTTGAAATGTGGTCAAGCTCAGTGGGTAATATCTCACCGCCACCTGATTTAATATCAACAGTACACTGACCGCAAGAACCACCGCCACCGCAAGCTGAAGATACAAAAATACCCGAGTCAGCTAACGCGCCGAGTAGTTTGCCACCTGGTGAGGTTGTAATTGTTTTTGTTGGATCGCCATTGATGGTAATTGAAACATCACCTTCAGGCACTAATTTCGATTTCGCAAACATGATAATGAACACTAACGCTAATACGATAGCGATAAACATGCCTACACCGAGATAGATTTCAGTTGGATTCATTTTATCTATTCTCCTATTCGCTTTACAGCGAAATACCTGTGAATGATTGGAAGCCTAATGCCATTAAACCAGCGATCATAAACACGGAACCTAATCCGCGAATACCATCAGGCATATCGGCATACTTTAATTTTTCACGTATCGCAGCAAGCAAGATAATGGCCATCGCCCAACCTGCTCCACTGCCAACGCCGTATAAGATACTTTCGGTAAAGTTGTATTCACGTTGAATCGCAAACGCAACACCACCGAATATGGCACAGTTTACGGTGATAAGCGGCAAGAAGATCCCTAACGCGTTATATAAAGCTGGGAAAAACTTGTCAAGTGTCATTTCCAGTATCTGAACCAAAGCAGCAATTACGCCGATAAAGGTTAAGAAACTCAAGAAACTAAGGTCGGCATCTGGGAAGCCAGCCCAACCCAAAGCACCAGGTGCAAGAATATTTACAAATATAACTTGGTTAACAGGTACTGAAATACCCAATACCACGATAACTGCAACGCCCAAACCCATTGATGTTTTTACTTTCTTTGATACGGCTAGAAAAGTACACATACCTAAGAACAATGACAATGCCATGTTCTCTACAAATACCGCTCTAATAAATAATGCTGCATAATGTTCCATGATTATTCCTTAGGCTCCACTTGTTCTGGGCGAATAGTACGAATAAACCAAATCATACCACCAATCAGGAAGAATGAACTAAATGGGAGTATCAATAGACCATTACCTTGATACCAACCACCATTAGTAACCAGTGGTAAAATTTCAAAACCAAGGATAGTACCAAAACCGGCCAATTCTTTGATTGTACCAATAACAATCAGGATAAATGAATACCCGAGACCGTTACCAATGCCGTCTAAGAAGCTCATAAGAGGAGGCGACTTCATCGCGTAAGCTTCGGCGCGCCCCATTACGATACAGTTTGTAATGATCAAACCAACAAATACCGAAAGTTGCTTCGAAATTTCGTAAGAGTAAGCCTTCAATACTTGGTCAACAACGATTACCAATGACGCGATGATTGTCATCTGAATAATGATGCGCACACTTGACGGTATTTGATTTCGTATAAGTGATATAAACAAGCTAGAAAACGCGGTTACTGCGGTTAACGCCAACGACATTACCAGTGCAGTTTCTAATTTTGTTGTAATTGCTAATGCAGAACAAATACCAAGTACATGCAAAGCAATCGGGTTACTGTCTAATATCGGCCCAAACAGGGCTTTTTTCATTTCTTTAGTGTCAGCCATTGTGGTCCCTTATGATTTCCAAGATTGCTTTTTAAGATAATTGCCGTAGCCATTGTCACTAGCCCAATACTCCAATGTGTTTTCTACCCCATTACTGGTTAGTGTTGCACCTGATAGTGCATCAACCGCATACTGGTCATCTCTGTTATCGCCTTTGTTAACTTCAATAGCAACGTTACCGTTTTTGAAAAGCTGTTTACCATTCCACTTAGCCTGCCATTCTGGGTTTTGAATCTCTCCACCCAATCCCGGCGTTTCTTTGTGCTGATAAAAAATCAATTCGCGAATAGTACGACCGTCACTGTCAAGCGCTAGGAAACCGAACATTAAGTCCCATAGCCCACTGCCATGAACTGGCAGAACGATACGTGACACAGCACCGTCTTCATCTTTAATTAAGAACACGCTTGCAACGTTAGCACGCCTAGAAAATCCAGCAGGACTGCCTTCTGCCTTCGTACTCGTATCTGAAGCTTTAGACACTCTTCCATACATATCATAAGGCTTTGCCTCATCTTCAGCAGGGTTAGTGACATATTCGCCTGTTGCTAGATTAACAAAACGCTCTACGACTCTTGCATCATAAACAATGCCAATTTCTTTTTTTGTTTTAGCTTCACCAAGTAAGCCTGCCGCAGTTAAAATATTCGATTGCCTATCGAGTGCTGCGTTAGCTTGCTGCAATTCACGCAGGCCAACGGCGGCTCCTGATACAATAATTGAACAAACTAAACAAACAGCGACAACCACAACAACTGTTTTACCTAAGGTTTCTTTTTTAGCCGACACGTGCAACCCTCCGTTTAATATTGCTTTGCGCTACAAAGTAATCGAATAATGGCGCCCATAAGTTAGCAAATAATATCGCTAGCATGATGCCCTCGGGGAATGCCGGATTAATAACACGGACCAGCACTGTCATCAAACCGATGAAAAAGCCGTAAAACCACTTACCTTGGTTGGTAAATGAGGCCGAAACTGGGTCAGTCGCCATGAAGAACATACCAAACGCCAAACCGCCTATTACAAAGTGCCAGTAGAAAGGCATGGCATAAATTGACGTTGGGTCGCTGGCAAAAAAGTTAAGCAATGTGCTGAAGAATATGACACCGAGACCTACGCCTGAAACAATACGCCAGCTCGCAATACCCAAATAAATAATGAAAAGTCCGCCTACCATAATCAGTAAACTAGAGACCTCACCTACAGAGCCTGGAATATTGCCTATGAATGAATTCATCCACAAATCTGCTTCGCTTATGGTTTGGCTAACCAAGTTACCTGATGCATCTAACACTTGCCTAGAGGCAAAATTAACCGAATCACCGAAGTTCATGGTTTGATTCGCCGCATTGCTGAGCCAAGTCGCACCGGAATATCCATCCGCTAATTGAGCCGCTATCCAAGGTTTATCACCTGAAATTTGAGCTGGATAGGCGAAGTACAAGAAAGAACGACCAGATAACGCTGGATTTAGGAAGTTACGACCTGTTCCACCAAAAATTTCTTTAGCGATAACAATACCGAAGGTAATACCCAAGGCAACTTGCCATAACGGAATAGTCGATGGCAATGTCAATGCAAATAACACTGAGGTTACAAAGAAACCCTCATTAATTTCATGCTTTCTAACTGATGCAAATAGTACTTCCCAAAACCCGCCAACGATAAATGTTGTTGCATAAATAGGAACAAAAAAACACGCACCGTAAAGTAACATCGAGAATATGCCAGAATCACCGGTTAGCGTTCCACCTAATGCCGAAAACAAACCAGCCTGCCAACCATCGTACAACGCACCACCAGCTTCGACAGCATAAGATGCTTGCACACCGACATTGTACATACCATAAAACATGGCTGGGAATGTTGCCATCCAAACCATAATCATGATGCGTTTTAAATCGATGCTGTCTTTAACGTGCGTATTCGCCACGTTTACTTTACCCGGTGTATAGAAGATAGTTGCAGCAGCTTCGTAAAGTGCATAAAACTTGTCATACTTACCGCCTGGTTCGAAATCAGGTTCGATTTTCTCTAAATAAGTTTTTAATCCCATAACCTAACCCTCTTCTTCAATCTTGGTCAAACATTCACGTAACACTGGGCCATAATTATATTTACCAGGACACACATAGGTACATAACGACAAATCTTCTTCATCTAATTCCAGAGCACCTAAGCTGCTTGCACCGTCACTATCGCCCGACAACAGGTCACGCAACAGCAATGTAGGAATGATATCTAACGGCATGATACGTTCATAGTTACCGATTGGCACCATAGAACGATCAGAACCATTCGTGGTCGTTGTCATATTAAAAAGTCTTTTCGGTGACAAATGGCCTAAGTAAGCCCGCGTCACAGAGTGTTGATTTGAGCCTGGCTTGGCCCAGCCAAATAACTTCTTTTCTTTATCTTCAACCAAAAGCGATACTTGGTTGTGATAACGACCAACATAGGCTTGAGGGCCTTGTGCGGTAGTTCCATTTAAGATGGAGCCTGAAATGACTCTAACAGGACCATCAATTTTCTGATCAGCAACAAGTTCATCGATGCTTGCACCTAACATAGTGCTCACTAATTTAGGCGATTTTGCTGCAGGACCGGCAATTGATAGCACTTTAGTAGTGTCTAACTTACCTGTTTTAACCAACGATCCGATAGCAATAACGTCTTGATAACCCACATGCCAAACGAACTTTTTCATACCAACAGGATCAAGATGATGAATGTGAGTACCCACAAGACCTGCAGGATGTGGCCCTGCAAACTCGTTGACATCAACAATAGCATCGCCAGTGTGAATGTCTGCACCAGGCGCTTTACTTACAAACACTTTACCGTCTGTTAGTTTAGCTAGTACTTTCAAACCAAAAGCAAAATCTTCTTTACGTTCAGCAATGATAATTTTCGGGTCCCCAGCCAAGGGATTAGTGTCCATTGCAGAAACAAAAATTGAAGAAGGTGTTGAGCCTACTGCAGGGTTTTTGCTATATGGGCGAGTTCTAATAGCTGTCCAAGACCCTGATTCAACTAGAAGTTCGCTTATCGCAGAACGTTCAGCCGTTGCAAGTGATGCATCATCAAATGTCGCAAAGGTAACTTCATCAACACCCTTAAGCTTAATAACCACTGACTGCAAAACACGTTTTGTACCCCGATTTATCTCGATAACTTCGCCCGCAGCAGGTGCCGTAAATTTGACACCGGGATTTTTTTTATCTTCAAAAAGCAACTGTCCTTTTTTGACAGCATCACCAACTTGAACATGCATAGTAGGACGCATGCCGTTATATTCTTCTCCAAGGATGGCGACTTTGGTTACAGTTGGCCCCGGATGGACCTCCTGCTCCGGCGCGCCTTCAATAGGAAGATCTAAGCCTTTCTTGATTTTTATCATACGTAATTGACTACTCTAATTTAAAATACTAATTTTAATCAGCTTGTCTGCCTGAAAGCCGATTAAAATTTGTATCTCGTTTATATTATTGACCGAGTTATTGCTGCGATACTACCACTAAATCATTTAACTCAATCACTTACTGCTGCGTAAAATCTAAAGTGCTGCACCCTCTCCGATAAAGCTTTCACATAACAAAGTGAGTAGTGCCTGTAAGAAGGTCTACGCTCATCCGTGGTTTATAATTATTATGTGTAAACTCAGAATCACTGAGATAGTATTAGTAAAGAAAACAAATTTCTGTTTTTGCAGCTAGAAGTACAGCGTGGAGATTTTAGCATCAATGAGTGTGAAAAGGCTATGTTATTAATACCAAAAATTGCAATTTAATTGCAATTTAATTGCTCTATTGTGAACAAAATTTTCCACCTTGCAATCGAATGAAGCTACCATTTACTCGTGTAGAGTCTATGGTAGCTTAAAATCTGACACTTTTAATACTCGCTTTCAATACTCGCTAAGTAAAGGCTATACCAGACATCGCTACTTGGACGACAATTAAGACCAATTTACTACATGATTAATATCGGCTTCGTAATCAACGCCTTGAATGTCAAACCCAAATAGAGTTAAGAATTCGTGGTGGTAACCTGCATAATCACTTAAATCATGGAAATTCTCTTGAGTGACCTCATCCCACAATGCCTTTATTTTAGCCTGAGTTGCATCATTGGTCTCTTTGTCTTCCATGTGATAGCGATGCATATTATCCATTGCAGGATTGGATGCATAAAGGCAACGAGTGTAAAGACTCGCTATTTGCTCAATGCAACCTTCGTGCGTGCCTTCTTCTTTCATTACTTTGTAAATCAGAGATATGTATAAAGGCATGACCGGAATAGCAGAACTTGCCTGCGTAACTAAGGCCTTCAAAGAAGATACGTTTGCACTCACGTTATTACCTTTTAATGTCGTGATAATAGACGACGCAGCGCGATCTAAATCTTCTTTCGCCAAACCGATGGTTGCCTGTCCGTAAATAGGCCAAGTAAGTTCTTTACCAATATACGTATAGGCTGTTGTTTTCGCGTTTTCTGATACCACACCAGCGTCATTCAACATCAATAACCAACGCTCCCAGTCTTCCCCACCCATGACTTTTACAGTCTGCTCGATTTCGTCCTGATTAGCGGGTTCAAGCGTTATTTCATGAACTTTATCTTTGTCAGTATCGTAAGTTTTGGTGGTGTAACCTTGGCCCACAGGCTTTAACGTAGATTTATAAACTTCGCCAGTATCTGGATCGGTTCTTCTTGGAGACGCTAAACTATAGATAATCAGATCAACTGAACCTAAGTCTTTTTTTATTTTATCAATAACGGCTATTTTCATATTATCGGAGAACGCATCACCATTCATCGTTTTAGCATACAAGCCGGTCGCTTTTGCTTGGTCATGAAAAGCCGCCGTATTATACCAACCGGCCGTGCCCGTTTTGCGATCTGTAGGCTCTTTTTCAAAACAAATACCAAGGGTTTTTGCACCATAGCCAAATGCAGAAGTAATTCGAGAAGCTAATCCATACCCAGTAGAACATCCAATAACCAGCACACTTTTAGGACCAGCAAGTTCAGACTTGCCCTTTACGTCTTGCGACTTTACATAGTTGATTTGGTTTTCAACACTCTTTGCACAACCCGCAGGGTGGGCATTGGTACAGATAAAACCTCTAATTTTTGGCTTAATTACCATAATAACTTCCTTCTTTATCACGCATAAAAAACGCGCGATTGATTAATTGGCTAATTTAGTAGTGCTTGTAGCCCAGCATTCTACTCAAAATTAACGGTTATATCTAACAAACGCGCGCATTCTATTGCCATTCGACCAATAAACAAATCAGATCAGATAGAAAATCTATTCTCTGTTTTCATAATACTCTTGCTCTGACACTTTATGATAGGCTTTTACTTCTTGGAAAAAAACATCGTACGACGCGTAAATTCGATCAAAATCTGCATCGTTTGCGCGCTCTTGCTTAATTACTTTTGCTGTTGCCACTTTTAATGCTTCAAGGACATCTTTGGGCAGTGTGCGCAATTCGGTACCATATTCCACCAGCTGTTTTAGTGCATTCGGGTTTCTGGCTGTGTATTCATCTAACATGTCTTGATTCGCCGCTCGTGTGGCTACTTCGACTATTTTTTGTAAGTCTGTTGGTAAGCCATCAAATGCCGCTTTATTGACAATAAATTCAAGCAATGTTCCAGGCTCATGCCAACCGCTGTGATAATAATACCTTGCCGCTTTGTGCAGGCCAAAAGCCAAGTCGTTGTATGGACCGACCCACTCAGTTGCGTCTATCACGCCGGTTTGCAAAGCCGTAAACAACTCACCGCCAGTGAGCGTTATAGGTAAACCACCGACTTCTTTAAACACGTCGCCACCCAAGCCAGGAATACGCATTTTTAAGCCTTGGAAATCTTCTAAACTATTAATTTCTTTTTTAAACCAACCTGCCATCTGAGTACCTGTGCTGCCGCCGGCGAATGGAATAACGCCATAAGGTGCATATAGCTCACGCCATAATTCCATGCCACCGCCGTAATGCAGCCAAGCATTCATTTCGGTCGCATTCATGCCAAATGGAATAGCACTAAAAATTGGTGCAGCTGGCATTTTACCTTTCCAGTAATATGCGCCTGCGTGACCCATTTCTGCACTACCACCAGACACGGCATCAAATACTTCGAACCCCGGAACTAGCTCACCAGCACCATAAACTCTAACTTCCAAGCGACCACCAGACATCTGCTTCACATATTCTGCGAAGGTCTCTGGTCCTTTACCTAAGCCTGGAAAATTTTTCGGCCATGAGGTCACAAGCTTCCACTTTATGGTTTCAGCCGGCGCTTTAACAGCAGCGGTTAAGGCATTTTCTTCATTTTTACCAGTACAAGAAGCAATGGCAAACATAGCCACAGCAGCAAATAATAAACGAACCGACTTTTTCATTTTTTCTCTCCTTTCAGATAAGATTAGTGGGCGCCATAAAGGACTGAAGGCAACCATGTAATAATGCTTGGCCAAATTGCCATTAAAACTAACAAACAAAGTTGAATGATAATAAATGGGATCACGCCTCTATAAATTTGTTCAGTTTTGACCGTATCGGATGTGACACCTCGAAGATAAAACAATGCAAAGCCAAAAGGCGGTGTTAAAAAACTGGTCTGCAGGTTGACCGCAATCATAATGCCTAGCCAGATAGGATCGAGTCCCATCATAAGTAAAATAGGAGCAATGATTGGGACCACTACAAAGGTAATCTCAATAAAATCGAGAATAAAGCCAAGTAGAAAAATAACCACCATTACTAACAACACAGCGGTAAATACGCCGCCAGGTAAATCGGCAAAGAATGCTTGTAAAAGCTCTTCACCGCCAAAACCACGAAAGACCAGGGAAAATATTGATGCACCAATTAGGATTAAGAAAACCATGGATGTGATTTTTGTGGTTTCGCGCACCACATATTTGGTATTCTCACCATTGATTTTCTTTTTTAATAACGCCAGGAAAACTGAACCCATAGCGCCAACACCAGCTGCTTCTGTGGGGGTTGCTTTGCCCGTTAATATCGCCCCTAATACAGCAATAATTAGCAATAGCGGAGGCAGTAACGCAAGAAGAAGTGATTTTAAGTTGGCGTGCTCACTTTCTTGGCCATGCGCTGGCACCTGCGACGGACTAAACTTACTGACACCCCATAAATAAAGTAAGTAAAAAATAACCAGAATGGAGCCTGGAACAATAGCACCGACAAATAAGTCACCAACAGAAACACTGTCAGGCGAAAATATACCCATATCTAGCTGTGCTTTTTGATACGCACTGGATAACACATCACCCAATAGAACAAGTGCAATAGAAGGCGGAATAATTTGCCCTAACGTACCCGTTGCACAAATAGTTCCGGTAGCTAGAGACGGCGAATAACCTCGTTTCAGCATAGTGGGCAATGAAAGTAGGCCCATTGTTACTACTGTCGCACCAACAATCCCGGTACTGGCTGCTAGTAACATACCGACTAATACTACCGATACACCCAAGCCTGTTTTAAAGCGACCCAATAAACCTGACATTGCCACTAACAAGTCTTCGGCAATTTTGGAGCGCTCTAGCACAACGCCCATAAAAACAAATAGCGGAACCGCTATAAGGGTCTGATTGTTTACAATACCGAATAAACGACTCGGTGTTGCTAGCAAATAACTACCGTCAAACACACCAAAGAAAATACCAATGCTAGCGAAAACCAGCGATGTGCCAGCAAGAGTTAATGCGACAGGGTAGCCAATCAATAAAAACAGACAAACCACGAGAAACAGGACCAGAGAGAGTATTTCCATTATTTGGGCACTCCAGCCAATATTAAACTTTGCTTAATCGCCTCTGATATACCCTGCAAAAACATGGTAAATGAAAATAATAGAATGAACGACTTCAACACATACAAAAAAGGAAGACCGCCAGACTCCATAGAGCCTTCGAGCGTTTGCCATGATTCAAATACGTAATGCCAACTAACAACAGTAATAAAAATCATCACAGGCAATAGCAAAAACAGTGTGCCGATTAGATTAACCAGCGCTTTTCGCTTATGACTAAAACCTCGATAAAATACATCAACACGGACATGACCGTCATGTTGCAAGGTGTAAGCACTACCAAGCAAAAAAACCGCGGCATGCAGATAAACAACTGACTCTTGCATGGCTATCCAGCCAAGATTAAAGCCATAGCGTAAAACCACCACGGCGAATGTAACGCCAGCCATTAAGAAAGTAAAATAACTGACACATTCGCCTATTCTTGTATTAACGACATCAATTGTTGCTGATACGGATGAAACTGCGACGACTAACGACATGGCATACCCTCGCCTATTGGTCATTCTTTAATGAAATGTTAATTCGGGTATTCTGGCACATATAAACGCCTGACGTTAAGTATTTTTGAATAGATTGAGTGATTTACAAGCCTACTCTACAAGCCCATTCGAAGATAATATGAGTACTTATTTCAAATCAATGACGGCTTGGTTCAGAAGCACGAGCGTATAATAAAAATTACTCCCTCTGAAGAGGGACTTATACTATTCCAATATCCTTAAAAAGCTAATAAGCGTTTTTATCAACAAATCCTTTAAATATAGTCGCGGTAATAATTTTTATATCCAACCAAACTGACCAGCGATGAATGTACTCCAAATCATATTCGACTCGTTTAACCATTTTATTAACGGTTTCTGTCTCTCCTCTGAAACCGTTAATTTGCGCCCAACCGGTAATGCCTGGTTTGACTTTATGTCGCAGCATGTATCCTTCGATCAACTTGCGATACTCCTCGTTATGGGCGACGGCATGCGGACGAGGACCAACGATGGACATTCTGCCCTGCAACACATTAAAAAATTGAGGAAGTTCGTCTAAGGACCGGCGACGCAGAAACACACCAAACGGAGTAACTCGTGTGTCATTCACTGTTACTTGTTCTACTTTTTTCCCATTATCTTGAGTGAGCATCGATCTAAACTTATAAATTTTTATTTGACGACCATCTAAGCCATAACGATTTTGTTTGAAAATTACAGGACCGGCAGAGGTTACTTTTATGCCGATGGCGATGAATAACATTGGTATTGCTATTAACACCAAAATGCAAACACTAAGAATAAGATCTTCAGCTCGTTTTAATACATTATTAGCGCCTTGAAAAGGAGTATCAAATACACTGAGAGTCTGCACGGAACCTACGGTTTGCCATCTTGCATTTAACAGATTATAAATAAAGAAATTGGGAATAATATAAACGCTACAGGTGGTGTCACTGCAGCGATTTAGTATATCCATGATTCTATTTTCAGCGCTCATGGGCATTGCGATATAAATGAAATCAATTTCACCTCTATTAGCAGCCATTAGTACATCTTCAATATTGCCGACCACTTGGCTTGGCAATTCATCGGGTAATCGAGTGGCTTCTCTATCGTCAAAAATACCTTTGAAACGGATACCCAGATGCTCATTCTCAATAATTTGTTGGGATAAATTATAACCCGACGGGGTTGCCCCAATGATCGCAGCATAACGAGAATTACGACCTTTTTTACGCAAAACAAACAGGAACTCACGAAACACGATACGCCAAGCAGACAAGGCCGGATAAGTAGCAATTAGCCACATTAATATTGTTATTTCACCGTAAGCAGCTGAGGTGGGGAAGAAATACGCAAACGCAATAATAGCAATGCTGGTTATTGTCCAAGCAGTGGCTGTGCATTTAATCAGCAGGGTGGTTGACTGTGTTCGCCAAGACCGATATAGATCGAGCCCTTCTGCCGTGACGTTAAAACCGATGATGCCAACAAATAGTAAAATCATACTTGAGGGTTCAATATCAACTCGGCGAAAAATCAGGATTAAAAAGTAGAGCAGCGCAATAGTAACAAGATCGACAAGTCGATACAGAGTAGAAAAACTACTCTTGTTCGATTGAATAATTCCAGCACCTCTGTATCTACCTATTTTTGTTGATTTTTTCATTCTAACCCTTGCACAATGATTGATAATTCCATATTGAGCCTATCTATTTTCTTTAATATAAGGTGTTCTTTTCTAGTTTAGCGATGTGCTTTTTTACTGTCGCAATTTTGCACCAAACAGCTAAACTCAGATTTATTACTTAATATACCATGGTCACCTTGAATAAAGGTTAACCGCATACTAGCAGCAGACACATTGCGAATATTTTCAGGTGGTTAGTATTTGTTCATTTTTTTAGACATTGTGGATAGGATACAATACTATTTAGTTAGTTGTCTTTACCCGCAAGCATCTGTATTAAATATAACAATCGATGACCCGCAAACTTTTGATAATAAACGATAGAAGGGGTCTTGCTGAATACAGGTAAGAACTTAAAAACAAGATAAACACAGAGTTGATTTTTATTTATTTGGATTGTATAAATAACCAAGGGTTACACCAAAAAGGACAAATGAATGAAAGTATCAAAAGTTACCTCCTTAATTATGTTGGTAATTAGTAGCGTAAACGTCAGTGCACAACAGTTTCAAAATCCGGCAAGTGTGGAGTTCGGTAGTTTCGACGTCACTCCAACTGTCGATTTTGGCTTGCGTTATGACGATAATCTCATTCGCTCAAACGTGAATAAAATAAGCAGTTGGTCGCAAATAATTTCGCCACAAGTGGTTATTTTAGACAGCTTTGGAGAAAGCCAAGTTCGGGTTGGTTACCGTTTGCGTAACGAGCGCTTTTTTAGTAGTTCAGAAGACAACTACACTGATCACTTTTTCAATGCAGGCGTTGATTTTGAGCTTAATTCACGTAATCGGTTGGATGTAGGTATCGACTTCACCGATGGTCACGAGGACCGAGGTACTGGCTTTTCAATTGGTAACGCTGAACCTTTGACTAGCCCCGATAGATTTACGCAAAGCCAATTTGATATGCTGTATTCGCATGGGGCTTTTAATGCCGACGGTCGTTTGGATATTAATTTCAATGTTACTAATCGCTATTACGATATAGATACACCTGAGTATCGCGCACGTGATAGATCATTCACCAATGTAGGTGGTACATTCTTTTATCGTATTGGCGCGGTTACTGACGCTACTTTTGATATTATTTATAGAGATGTTAGTTACAAATTCGATTTAAATGCATTGTCGCCATTAGACAGTAAGCAAGTTTCTTATCTGGTTGGTCTAGATTGGGAGGCAACTGCTCGAACCTCTGGTTTTGCTAAAATTGGTTATCAAGAAAAGAACTTTGACTCGCCTTTGCGCGACGGTTTTAAAGGCATAGATTGGGCAGCTGGTATTTTGTGGGAACCGGTTATGTATTCAACTGTCAATTTCACCACAAGCAACGATACGGATGAAACAAATGGTGAGGGCAACTTTATTCGAGGCCGTGATTACGCAGTAGAGTGGCGCCATGATTGGATAACAGAAAAATTGAGGAGCTCAACTTCCTATACTTGGGGTACTGACCGTTATGAAGGTCAAATAAGTGACATTGGTATTCGTGAAGATGATTTAGTCAGATTTAGAGCCTCTTTGTACTATCAGTTTCGTCGTTATATGAACATCGAAGTAGGTTATATTTACGACGAACGTAAAAGTAACCGAACTGTCATTGAATACGATCGAAATCAGTTCATAATCAGCGTATTATTCACGCTATAGTGGTTAAAAAATGAGGCATTTATGACGTTAAAGTTACCGTCACTAGTAAGGTATTTAACGCTGCTTGTTGTTTATATCTTTGCGGTCTGTGCGACTGCCCAGGCTCAAAGCAACGCGGACCTGAGCCAATACAAATTGGGTTCGGGCGACGTAGTAAAAATAACGGTATTTGGTCAAGAGGACTTGTCTGTACAAACTCGATTATCAAATATCGGGGCTATTAACTATCCTTTCCTCGGTGACATTAATTTAGTTGGACTTACGGTCAACCAAGTTGAAAGTAAAATTGACACCGGACTGCGTGGCGACTACTTAGTGAACCCGTCAGTATCGGTCACTGTGCTTGAATATAGGCCGTTCTTTATTGATGGCGCTGTAAATCGCCCTGGTGGCTACCCATATCAACCTGGTTTATCAGTCAATAAAGCAGCTGCATTGGCCGGCGGTTTTACTGAACGTGCGTCACGAGAAAAAATTATCATCGTTAGAAAAATTATAGGCGTTGAAACTACCATTGAAGCTGCTGCCTCAGACGTTATATTGCCCGGCGATATCGTGACTGTGCAAGAACGCTTTTTCTAAATATAGAGACCTATATGACCTCGCGCGCAAACGAACAAATCGAAGCAAAACTAAATGATACGGATATCATCGACGTTGGCCATTATTGGGGCATGGTTAAGAGCTACCTCTGGCGGATTGTCGGCTTGGCTCTTCTATTAACCACATTAGCTTCGCTTATCGTGTTATCTATGACACCACGGTATATTGCAACAGCGTCACTTCTGATTGAGGCCGAGCAGGCTAATGTGCTCTCTATTGAAGAAGTTTATGGGCTGGATTCAAGTAGAAAAGAATACTTCGAAACACAATACGAAATATTACGCTCTCGTCATATAGCGGGAAAAGTAGTTGATGAACTGAGTTTGTACGATAATGATCTCTATAACCTGGACATTATTAAAGCAAACAAAAGCGGTTTCGTTACGTACATCGATAAGGTACTGAATTTTTTTAAAAATTCATTACCTTTTCTACCGCAGCGACTAGAAGAAGTAAAAACTGAACAAGAGCAACTTTTAGCAAGACGCTCTTATGCCGTATCCCAAGTAATGGAATTTTCAAGTATTGCTCCGTTAAGAAACACACAGGTGGTCAATATCTCTTTTGAAAGTCCTGACCGCAAGCTCGCTTCAGTCGTCGCAAATACCTTATCTGACGTGTATATAGAAAACTACTTGGAAAGTAAGTTAGAAATGACTGCAAAGGCAACAACTTGGTTAAACGAAAGTTTACAAGGCTTACGCACAAAGCTAGATAGCGCTGAAAAAAGCTTAGCTGAATTTTATGAGCGTGAGCAACTCGTTGATATTGACGGTGTAGTAGGTTTGGCTTCCGAGCAACTTCAACAGCTCAGTGACCAACTTATTGATGCACAAGTAGTGTTGCAAAGAAACGGCACCATTTACGGGCAAGTCAATCAGTCAGGAGCTGATTTTTCCTTACTCTCTAGCTTGCCAGAAGTGCTAAACCACCCTTCAATTCAAAATATCAAACGAGAAGAAGTGATCGCCGAAAGTAAAGTATCTGAACTTAAAGAAGTGTACGGCCCGAAACACCCAATATTGATTGCAGCTAATGCCGAACTTAATTCAATTAAAAATAGTGCTCGCAACCAAATTACGATTTTAATATCAGGGATCACCACCGAATTTCGCACGGCTGAAAATAAAGTTGCTGCGCTTAAGAAAGACGTTGAAGCTGCAAAGAGTGAATTTCGTAAATTATCTAGCTTAGAAAATCAACGTAAAACACTACAGCGTGATGTTGATACCAACCAGCAATTATATAATTCGTTCTTTACACGTTTAAAAGAGACCGACCAACTAGGTGGTTTTGAATCGGCAAATGCGCGAGTGCTCGATGCAGCTACGTTTCCTGAGAATCCTGCAAAACCTAAAAAAGGCTTAATTATTACTGCAGCTTTTGTGATGAGTTTAGCTTTAGGTGTGTTCTTAGCACTGACGCTGGAGGCCCTAAATAGTGGTATTCGGTCAGTTGATGATGTTGAGCGAAAGCTAGGTCAGCGCATGCTGGGTATCATCCCATGGCAGAAGCATAAGAGAAAACAAAGCTTGCCATTACGTCATTTCTTCGACAACAATCATCATATGTTCAGCGAGTCAGTAAGAACCTTAAGAACAAGCTTACAGTTGTTGAATTTAGACAAGCCCTCGCAAACAGTCTTGGTCACTTCTAGCGTGCCTCGTGAGGGTAAGAGTACCGTTTCAATTAACTTAGCATTTGCCATGGGCCAACTTAGCAAAGTATTGCTTCTTGATACCGACTTACGCCGCCCTGCTCTGGCTAAACAATTCGACTTACCCGGTTTCCAACCCGGGCTTTCAAATTTAATTGCAGGTACTCATACGCTTGAAGAATGTATTGTGAGCGATCAAAAATCAGGCATTGATTTAATTTGTGCAGGAAGTTTGCCGCCTAATCCACAAGAACTACTTGCCTCTGAACAATTCAAGATATTGATGGTAACGCTCAAAGCTAAATACGAGCATATTATTATTGATAGTGCGCCAACCCAAGCAGTAAGTGACGCTGTTATTGTCTCCAAGGTTTGTGACTCTGTGGTTTACGTAGTGCGAAGCGACAGTACTAACTATAAGATAATCAACAACGGTTTATCTCGCTTTATGCAGATTGGACATAGAGTTGATGGTGTCGTGTTAAACCAAGTTGACTTGAAAAAAGCCAAAAAGACTGGTGAATATTCTGGCTTTTACGACCAATACGGATACCAGAGTTATCCAACGGAATCACAAAAATCATGATTGACCTGCACAGCCATATATTGCCAGGGATTGATGATGGCGCTAAAACGCTTGAAGATGCTGTCGCTATGGCCAGGCATTCCGTTGAATTTGGCGTAACACACATGGTATGCACTCCACATATCCATCAAGGCGTATTTGACAACAACCTAGCTACCATCACACCGGCTTATGAGCAACTAGTGTCAGCACTTAAAGAACAGAAAGTGCCGCTAAAATTGGCGTTTAGTTGCGAGGTCAGAGTCACTCCAGACATACTACAATGGATAGATGCAGAGGCTTTGCCTTTTATAGGTGAATGGCAAGGTAAAAAAGCGCTTTTATTAGAATTACCTCATAGCCACATTCCCCCTGGCGTAGAAAATTTAGTGCGCTGGTTATTTAAGAACAACATTCAGACGATCATTCCGCATCCCGAACGTAATCGAGATATTATTGCCGACTACAATAAAATACATCTGCTGAAGCGCATTGGCTGTTTATTTCAAGTCACTGCTGGCGCTTTTATAGGGCGCTTTAATGAAAAAGTGCAGCTGGTAGCGGAGCGCTTGCTTGCCGACGACCTCATTACCTATGTTGCCTCCGACATGCATAACTTGCATCGTCGGCCCAATGATATGTTGGCCTGCAAACAAGCGATTATGCAAATAGCCGACAGCGACACCTCAAACGCGCTGGTTTATGATGTACCGTTAACGATTTCTAGAAACTTAAATTGGCAGTAAATCTTTTGATGAAAAGAGCAAAACAAACATAGTGCGAACAAATATAGTGCGAACAAATATAGTGCAAACAAAACTAATTAAACAGATTAAATATGCCCTCCTTATGTGTCGTAAGTATCGTTTTGTGTGTGCATTTGGTTTTATCGCACTGCTCGGTTTATACAATGCAACTAACTACGGCTTGGCTAGTTTGCATTTTTACTCTGCACAAAATACCGTTTCAGCATGGCACGCAGGTAACCATTTACAGAATGAAGCAAGCTACAACATCGCTGCACAGTCTGCTTATAAAGCTAGGAATCACCACCCCGCACATCCATTGTATACTGACCTTTCAGCACAAATATATGAATGGGGTGTTATTGGTGGTTATGAAGATGCGTCCGTCGGACTTGCAAGCTCAAAAGACTTGTATATAAAAGCAGCTAAAATGCGACCGACTTGGCCCGTAACTTATGCCTCTCTAGCGATGAATAAGTGGCGTTCAAATGAATTTGATGCTGAATTGGTTAATTATTTAACGTTAGCCAATAAATACGGTCCAAAAAAAGCAGAAGTAAATATATTATTTGTAGAAATGGGCTTGGCTTTATATCAGAGTAATAATCCATTTTATATTGAACTCAGGCCATACATAAAACAACGCATATCACAGGGTATTCGTAATTCACAAAGCCAGACCAGAGTGTTAGCTGCTATTGAGCATTATGCAGCCAAAAGAACAGTATGCCGATGGATGAGAGAGTCGGACACAATGGTAAGCAACAGCATCTTAAAGTGCGCGAAAAGTTAATTCAGCGACTACCACGAACTCTCCGACGCCGTCGCAGTTGTAAACTATTTATAATCATACTCAAACTGATGAATATGACAAAATAACTCGCATTTGCAAACGCTTGTAACGGAAAATCTACCATCATGTGCAACAACATCCCTATTATTACTATACAGCAGGCAAATGAGGTACCTTTGAAAATTGAATTGCGCCTGTGTCGCATCGCTCTTGCTGACTTGTAGAATGCAAAACTGACTAAAAAAGCCAGAATACTGACACTTAGAACGCCATACTCTATGGTCATTTGTAAAAAATCGTTATGAGCTTGGTCATAAAAAGCATGAACGTCCGTTGTTTTATAAGCTGGGAAGGTACTGTAAAAACTTCCGGCTCCGGTGCCTGTAATCGGAAAGTCAAGCACCATGGGCAGAGCATCATTTATCACCTCATCCCTACTTTCTTGTTGTAGTGACGTTTCGGCCAAACGTTGCTGTACTTTTTCTAATCCAAACCAAGTACTTACAATGAGAAGATCAATAACAAACATACTTATTATTAAGATTGTTAGGCCTTTGCTTCGTTGTTTCACTAAAAACAGTGCCATTAAGCCCACTATGCTCATAGCAACGAAAAACGCCGTATTACCCATTCTTGAACGAGACATAACTAAGGCGATAACCATGATGGCCAAACTAATACGAATAAGCGCTTTACTGCTTAACATTGCAGTGGCGATTGAGCGCATCCAATCTTTGGGAGAATTCATCTGGTCTTTTTGTAAGCTGGCGACCATCAATCCAATACCAGCCGCTAAACACATCATTAAGAAATTAGCGTAATGATTTTTATAAACAAAGCTTCCCGTTGCTGACTCGTTAACATCCAAGCCAAACACCAAGCTCTGCTGTGTGCCTAACAGTATTTCCAGCGCACCATAAATAGCTTGGATAGTGCCGGCTGCAACCATGGTAGTTAGCAGAAGCTTAATGCGTTTTTCGCCATCGATAAGCAGCAACGTACAGATAAATAAACAAAAATAGGCAAGGAGCTTAAAGAAACTGACGCCTGTTTGCCCTGGGTCAAGCGAAAAATAGAAAGTAGACACACCCGCCACTATTTGAATTTCGTGCGCTTTAGGGGAAATTAAGGCAACCAAAAATTCAGGCATTGGAATGATTTGTAAACCAGCAAGAATGATAAACGCACCCCATACATATACTATTTTTAGGTGTTTTCCCAAACCTAAGTGTCTATACCCTCTAAAATGCACGGCACATCCGATTGAAAGACCGAATATAAGTATTTGGAAGAAGCTCCAAGCCCAAGGTCTATTCGCTCCCAGCGGAATAGGTAGCAAAAAAACGATAGCCAATAGGACATAAAATAAAGTGTTAAATGTTTTGTTGCGCACAGTTTTTATTATTCTTTTATTACATTAACAAAATACAAAAAAGCCCCTAAACTATGGGGCTTTTGAAAAGTTATTCACTTTAAAATTAGTTACCAGTAAAAACTAGTTTGTTGACGCTGTTGTATCACCACCACCAGTGCCACCCGAACCGATTCCTACACCAACAGGCTCTATAGGTTGAGGTGCAGGGCCCCTAGCAGAAGACAAAGATATGCTGGATGGGTCCGCGCCGGCTTGCAATGCGGCAATAAACGCATCCTCTGGATTAATGGAGCCAGTTAAAGTAGCACCATCTAATACTTCTTGTGCGAAATCAGGATATAACACAATACCCAAAGTCATTACTTCGATAACGCTGTCTGGATTTTCTTCGATAAGCGTTTTAGTCACTTCAATTAGACTGTTCACGACTACCATTTCACGATAAAACGCATTCGAAAGACTAAGGTTAAATGCAATTGCTGACTTTGCTTCAGGGAGAAGCATTGTATCTTCTTCCGTGATTGAACTATCAATTGCAATAGAGATAGCTAACGGAACCGTACTTCCCTTGTCCATTAATTGAACGACAACATTATGCAAACGGTTACCCGGCTGCACTTCATCTCCGAACAAATTGACAGTGTTAAGCGGCTTTGCAAAGGCAGAAAAAGTACTCAAAGAAAGAAGCATTGCACATATGATAAAACGACGCATTTTAGAGTTCCTTAATTTTTTTAGGCACATCTTACCTACATACAACTTTAAATAGCATTGGCCATTAAAGCAACACAATAATCATTAGTATAACCAATCAACTGCTAGATCCATGCTATTTAATATTAGTGCTAGTCATTATTCGCCTTTGGTGCGCCAATAAAATAGCCTTGCTGATAGTCTATTCCTGCATTTTTCAGCCAATCAGACTCTTCGATACTCTCTACCATTTCTGCAATAATTTTAATGTTCAAACCGTGCGCAATAGAAACTAATGATTGCACAAACAATTGGTTATCGGGCTCGTTTTGAATGTTTCGAATAAAGCGCCCATCGAGTTTTAAGTAGTCGGGCCGAATGTCTCGTAAATGAGTTATACCAGCGAGTTGAGCACCAAAGCGTTCAACCGTGATTTTTACCCCCAGTTGCTTTAGCTTTTTCACGAAAGCTGATAATTGATTGACATCATTAACCAATGCTCTTTCTGGAACTTCAAGCACCAATTTAGAGCAAATTTGGCTGTTTTGTGGCAGTTTCCACAATAGCCATGCTTGAAATTTAGCATTCAACATCGAAATTCGAGATATATTAATACCTACGGCACCTGCCGCTGATGGAATTTTTAATAACGCTGCAGTTAAAATCATTTGATCTAGCTTGTCAGCATAGTCGAGTCTTACTGATGCTGGCACCAATTGAGCCATCGGCAACAATTCACTGGATGAACTATTCGGCAAGCGCGCGAACCATTCTTCATACACCACTTCGCCAGCTTGTGAAACGATGGGTTGCTGCGCAAAATCAGCAGTGCCTATTTCAATTAACTTTTGAATTTTTTCACGCCATTCTTCATTCCCTTGAACTACATGCAGATTCGACGCCAAGCGCCAGCGGCTTGAAGCGGTGCTAGCAATAGCCAGTGCACTGTCTACTTTTTCCATTGTTGCTTTTAACTCGTTACCACAAACAAATTCAGTCGCGCCAATGTGCGCCGTTCCCTGCTCGTACTCGGTTTTTTCTAAGCTTAAAAAGAGGGTCGCTAATGCCTCCAACAGCTCGCTGCACTGATTTTTAGAGCAGCCTTCGACTACCAACGAAAAGTCAGCACCGTTTATACGATATAAATTAAATTGCGCAAACGATTGTGAGGTAACTTCCTTGATAGCGTCACAAACACTCACTAAGTAGCGGTCACCCACTTCACCGCCATAAGCATTGTTAACCTGAGCCAAACTACTGCAACGAATAATTAATAAAAAGCCTTGAGAATGCTGTTCCGAGTCCGTTAACATTTGCCTTAATGACAGTTCAAAAGCGCGTCTATTACCTACTTTAGTTAGTGAATCTGAATACGCGAACTCACGATATTTCTCTGATTGCTCACTTAACTGTGTGAACATTTTGGATAACTTCTCAGACATAAGGTTGACTGCATTTACAAAAATACTTAGCTCAGGAGTACTTGGTACGTTCTTAACCATTCCAAAATTTTTGTTACTTATCGCCTCCACCTGCGTCACCACATCTATTAGAGGACGGGTAATTAGTCGAACCATAGCCCACACAAACATCAATGCTAATATAAAAATCGCAACAATAACCCAGAAGGTGTCAACTGCATTACGCCATAATTGTTCATATCCAAAGCCGGGGTTACTGGTTACTTGCAGCGTTCCAGCAATTTGCCAGCCTGTATTCAAGTTGGTAACCGCAACGGGCGCCGTTATTACAAACATATCAATAAACCACTCAGGCACTGACTGCACTGCTTTAGGATTCTTTTTGTCTAATATAATTACACCGTCTGGTTCGGTCAATTGAATAGATTGATAGTAGCCTCTATCAAAAATAGCATTTGTCATGGTTTCGATAATAGGGATATTAGCTTCATCACCAACATATGGCGTAATCGATAACCCTAAAGAAGTAGCTGTGTCTTGGGCATGCGAAGCCAATTGTTGCTGAATAAAGTCACGCGTATTATTAACGTTAACCCAAAGAGTGCCTATGAACACTAGAAATAGTACAACAAAAAAACCAATTCCGAATTGTTTCGCTAACGACATGCGTTACTTCCTTCCTTAAAAAACTGTACGCCGTGGGAGATGCACAACTTTTTTAAAATTATAATGATAATGATAATGATAAACAAGGCGACTAATACCCCTGCTTCATTCGTTCAGTTAAGTCTTGCCACAAGCTATTGTTGTTTTTAGCTTGTAACTGTCTGCCCTGGCCTTTTGACTTTGCACGCCATAAGCCGTCTCCATTAAAGCTGTATATGGGAATTAAATCACGTCTTTGCGTTGCAGGTAATATACGTTTATTTATATTATCTAAAACCAATGGCACGGACTTTGGTGTTTCATAGTATGCCAGTACCATATGTGCTTGGCGAGGTCTTGTGGCGGTAACATACATAAGACGTAGTTTTTCACTTGCCACACCCAGTTCAATTAAGCTGAAGTATTTTGCAATAGTGAAGTCTTCGCAATCCCCTCCGTTGGTGGCGAGAAACTCAATAGGCGTTGCCCAATAGTCATTCTTACTCCAATGCTGCTTGTCATCTACAAAATCTATTTTATTAAAAAAACTGTTGATTTCATACAATTGGTTATCTACAGACTGGTTTTTTTGCTGCTCGAGGATAAGTTGCCAAGCGCGCACTCTTGCCACGGCGTCTTGGTTATAGCGAGTTTTGACGAGGTTAAAGAGCTTTTCGGTGAAGGTTATTTCGGATACAGCAAAGCTGCCCGACAGAAACAGTAGGATAATGAGACACAAAAAGTGCAAACTATATTTTTTAGTTGTCACAAATGTCCTTCATAATTATGGCGTGCTCTGGCGACAAATATAACGACTTCAATATATAGCAATCTAAATCACTCAGGGTTATGTTTATCTTTATTGAATATTTAACTCAGTTGATTATTAAACCCTAATTATCCAATCAACGATATTCTGTTATTCTATACATGCGAATATAAAAGCACTATCTCGCATCTAAACCAAAATATGCGAAGTAGTGAACTCGTTGTGATATTTGCTCTGCACTGCGAAAATATAGAGGAAGTGATATCAAATTTTTAGGGTGTGCCGGAAAAAATGGAATTAATAAAAAATCAACATATTGCTTTCGTTATCAATTCACTCGAAGGTGGCGGTGCCGAAAAGGTGATATGCGATTGGTTAACTGAAATGCAGCCGATTTTTACACAAAGCCGCTCAAAAGTGACATTGCTATTGCTTGACGACCTTCCTGAGGCCAACATTGTCCCAAACTACGTTAATAAGCAGACCTTAGACTCTAAAGGTGGACTATTCTCAAGCTATACCTGCCTAAAAAACGCCTTTATGACAAATAAGCCAAACATCATATTTAGTTTTTTAAACAGAAGTAACGTGCTTTGCACCTTGATTGGTAGACAGCTAAATATACCTGCAATTATCAGCGAGAGATCTAACACATCACAACACTTCGGCAATGCTTTAAAAGGTAAGTTTAGTAAACTAATTGTTCGCATGGTTTATCCTAAAGCGGACAGAGTAATAGCAGTGTCTGAGGGCGTTCGTCTTGATCTTGTCGCTAATTTTTGTATTCAGAGCGAGCGCTGTATTACACTGCAGAATGCATACAATACGGATAAATTAATTGAAAAATCAAATCTAGAGATCAAAGAAGAAATACCAGAAAACGGCTTTATCATTGCAATTGGAAGGTTACATTTAATTAAAAACTTTGAGTTATTAATTAACGCTTATGCCCAGAGCAATATCAACATTCCTTTATTGATATTGGGCGAAGGTCCATTACGACAAAAACTTCAAAAGCAAATAGATTCATTGGATTGTAGCCATAAAATTTTTCTAAAAGGCTATCAAGTAAATCCTTATCCTTATATTAAAAAGGCAGCCTATATGGTTTCTACCTCAAATGCAGAAGGGTTTCCGAACGCTATTGCAGAAGCGCTTTGCTTGGGCACGCCCATCGTAGCGACTAATTGCGAGTCAGGCCCTGCCGAAATATTAGCCGACGATGTTTACTTTACAACAATAGACGCCCAAATTGTTAAATATGGAGTACTGTGCAAGCCTAAGTCGGTAGATGCGGTAAAAAGTGGTTTACTTTTAATGTCAAAAATTGACAAGACTCAAGCTTATCGGCAAAAGTTGCAGGCTCGGGCCCAGCAATATTCGTTTGATAACGTCAGAGCCACCTTAATAACTGAGATCAATCGCTTGGTAAAATCTAAATGATATTCGAATTTACAAAAATATTACTCACTATTATTTCGTTTTTTATTTTAGTGAAAGGTATAAAAAATTCGCCTAACAAGTATGTTCAATTCTTACTGATTGCATTTTGGGTAAGGTTCACTCTAGGTGCATTTCATCAATTTACATACGTATCAATAATCGGGCCATTCTCACTCACCGCGTTCTTTTCAATTTTCGTCGCTGCAATGGGATTTTTTTTGATCCCTAAACGAACACTACTTCTGAAACAGCTGATGCTACTTTATTTATTTTTCGCGACGATTTTTCTGAGCACCCTATACAACGGTCTCTGGGCAGGCTTTATTATCGTATTAATCAAATGGATTTATTTTTTAGTGATCACCTGTTGTCTCTATCTTGCGATAAATAAACACGGAATAACAGCAACATTTAAACCACTATTAATCGCCTTTTTCTTGCCCATTTCATTGCAAATTGCATCAGTATTGCTAGCAGCGAGAAAAGTAACTGATAATGAAGGCCTTGCGTTTAGTTATATTGGAGGCTATTTTCATGAATCCGCTTTTTCTATGATCCTAGTCACATTTTTAGTCGTTTTAAGCGTGTTAAAAAAACAGGATGTTAGGTTCCAGACGCTATTATTCCTGATTGGCACTATCGGTATATTTTTAACCAATTACAGAACCGCTATCATCGCGGCATTACCGGTTTTACTTATTTTCTTTTTTAGCAAAGTAGAATCGAAAATAGAACAAAAATATCGTTCATTTTTTATTTTTGTATTTGGTTTTGCTTCATTAGCGTTACTTTTTTTATTCTTTAGCTTTAATCAGGAAAGATTTGCCGATATCGGATCTGTTTTAGGCAGTATTGAGAATTTGATCAAAGCGCCATTTTATTATACTGAAATAGAAAAAGACTTATTTTCTGCACGGATTTATATCTGGTCTCAATATCTGTACGCATTTTTCGAAGCAGACACGTGGACACATATTTTTGGATTTGGTCCAGAGTCTTACAGAGACATATTTGAAAAATATGCCCACAACACATTTGTTTCGTTTCTGTATGAATATGGCTATCTCGGATTCAGTGTTTTTGTACTCTTTAATATTCTCTTACTCAAAAATGCGTTTTTATTAAGAAATAAAGAAATTTCCTCCAGAATATTTTATTCTCTTATAGGTTTCTTAATTTTAAATTTAGCGACTATGCCTTTGTGGGCGTTAGAGGGAATGATTATCTATGCAATGTTAATTAGCGTCATTTTTTCGAAAAAAGTTGTCGAACGTGTCTAACTTATTCATAAACCATTATTATATTCACGGTCGCTATTGCCTTAGTTGCCGTTTCAGTCGCACAGTGTCAAGATTTAAATAAGTAGTGTTTTCTAATGCGAGGGGAATAGATTGAGAGTGTGTGCTGCAGGACTCAGAGGGATCCCCGAAATAATGGGGGGAATAGAAGCTCATTGCGAACAGCTATATACAGAACTATCTAACGAAGTAGAGGATATCGTGATATTAGCGAGGTCGCCCTACGTTAAGAAACCGTTTAAATTTAAAAAGAACGTGAGTGTTATTCCGGTTTTTACTATCAGAAATAAAATACTAGAAACGTTTCTACATACTCTTATTTGTATTTTTTATGCCCGATTAATTATCAAACCAGATGTACTGCATATTCATGGAATTGGTCCCGCTTTGTTTACTCCATTTGCCAAGCTACTTGGGCTAAAAGTCTTAGTCACTCATCATGGGGCCGACTATAATCGAAAGAAATGGAACTGGTTTGCAAAAAGAACGCTTCTGCTTGGTGAATATTTAGCCATTCGATATGCCGATGTAATAATCGTTGTGGGAGCAACGCTAACTGATGAATTAAAGCCACAGTATCCATATCAAGCACATAAAATAAAGTTCATTCCCAATGGCTGCCCTCTTTTATTTTTAGATTGCGATATAGGCAATATCAGTATTCCCTCAGATATTAACGTTGAAACGGGGAAATATATTCTTTTTGTGGGTCGACTTGTGCAAGAGAAAGGCGTTCACGATTTAATAAACGCATTTTCTATCGCTGCTCTAGATGACATAAAATTGCTTATTGTAGGTGGAACAGATTTCGACGATAAATATTCAAAAGAACTACTAAATTTGGCTACCGAAACGATTATTTTTGCGGGCACAAGGAGCGGAAAGGATTTACTCGCCATTTATCGTTCAGCGAAATTATTTGTTCTACCATCCTATCATGAGGGCCTACCAATAGTTGCCTTGGAAGCATTGAGCCTAAGCGTGCCTCTTTTGCTTAGTAATATTTCACCGCATCTTGATATCGATTTACATCCTGACAATTATTTTGAAATTGGAAATATATGTGAACTAGTGAAAGGGCTAAAGTCACCAGTACCCGCAACAATAGATAAAAACCTTATTGAGAGAAAGTATAATTGGTCAAACATTGCAAGAAATACAACATTCTTATTAGAGAAGTGCAATGAATAGTAAATTAACGGCTTATTTTTACCCATTCGAGCACGATAATCAATTTATTGAGAAAAACCAAAATGCGCTTCGAAATTTAGGCTTTCGCATTTGCAGAGTAACAACGTTAATGTCACTCCATGCTCTGTTGAATCGACGTAATAATATCACTGTGCTCAACTGGGTTGAGGACCAAAAATATGGACGTTCTTATTCATTCTTAAAGGCATATACGGTTTTCTTTGGATTTTTGGGATTGATTCTTATGTCGAAAATTGTGTCAAAAAAGGTGGTTTGGATAAAACATAATCTAAAGCCCCACAATGCTTCTGGTTACGCTATTTGTCATCGATTAACTTGTGCCTGGTTTCAGGTATTAAATATCAAGCCGATTGGATTAGAGGAATACTACGGTGCAAGTACCTTAAAACATCCTTTATACTTTGAAGACGCCGATATAATTCAACATATCACGCCATCAGCAGGATTTAATAAAGTGCCTATAGTGCTTTTTTTCGGAGCCATCAAGCCTTACAAAAAGCTTCATATTGCATTAGCATATTGGCCAATTAGTCTGCCTTTAAGGATCAGAGGTAAAGCACAATCAGCATCTTATGAACAGAAGTTAAGACATATAATTGAAAGTAGAAGGCTCAAGGTCGATTGGAAAAATGAGTTTATTAGTGATGAGGCACTTAATACTAACTTAAAAAACAGTGACTTTATCCTTTTGCCTCATTCGGATAACGCTATGATTAGCTCAGGGTCCTACTACCACGGACTGAGTCTGGGTTGCAACATCATTTGCTTCAACAGCGTGTTCGCTAAACACAAAGCGGAGCAATTTCCATTCACTCATATATTTGACCCTCAAACATTCAGTATTGAGTGGTTAAATAGCAGGAAAATACCCAGAGAAGAAGTACTAAGAATTGGACTCAAACATTATGGAGAACGACAATTAGTTGATAGTTGGAAAACCATTTTATCGATTAATTAATTATCCCTTAAAGATTGATATTTTTAGCAGGGATACCCACTAAAATCGAGCTATTAGGAAAGTCCTTATTAACCACTGCGTTTGCACCTACCTTCGACCCATCACCGATAGTTATTTTCCCAAATATTTTTGCTCCTGGTCCAATATAAACGTTCTTACCTATTTTAGGCACTGCCAGCTTTGAGTCAGGATGCCTGCCAATAACCACATCGACGTTAACGATAGAACCATCACCAATCCAAGCCCTAGAATTAACTAACCTGAGATCTGCTTAAGCAGTAACCATAGCGTTGAGCTCTACGTCAGTCAAATTAAGGCTTGGCTTGTTTTCCTTTAAGCAATAAGCCACCAATCCAGCGAGTAGATTGAGCATAAA
>Ga0307978_1000562_pt1 | contig 30764 bp, 26 predicted proteins | sample OrgLakmetage1056_FD_203151 | JGI IMG/M metagenome (GOLD analysis project Ga0307978, IMG submission 203151) | Saline water microbial communities from Organic Lake, Antarctica - #1056 | ecosystem: Environmental > Aquatic > Non-marine Saline and Alkaline > Saline | place: Antarctica: Organic Lake...
CTCGTGAGTGAGGTCAGGCAGCGTGCGTCAGTGCTCGTCACAGCCTGAAGCATAGCAACAACTGCTCCAGACCAACACACAACACCAGCAACAATCCACCACACGTGCAAGCATCCCGCTTACACCATTACAATGGTGCGGCCCCAAAAACCGACGGAGAGCCGCCTGGCTACCTCTGACAAGATCATGCTTGCTATAGCCATTATGTTATTCTTATTGGTGACAAGTCTCGAGCTCTTTCGCTACTACAGTAGCGAAAGCAAGTACGTTCTTCTCGATTACCCTGCTGCCATGCCTTCCACAGGCGAAACCACCCAACAGGCTTCCAGAATTAGAGCGGCAAGCTTATCCCAGGGAAGTAGTTTACCAAGAGAGCAACAGCGAGGTGCTTGGATAGGAAACGTCTGGATACCTCCGCATCCCTGGAGATATTACTCTCCGAACGAAATACGAAAGCTCTATCATACTCGTTCCGTCCTGTGGATAGGCGACAAGACGGCGATAAGAGCCGCCAATACAATGTTCGGAATCTTAAATAGTAAGCATACATCCGTCACTGTAGAAGAAATGGATGCTAAAGAAGCCATTGGTATTGACGACACACCGAAACCTTGCAACAAATGGTCTACATTTTGCCGAACCATGCCCTCTGGTCATCTTTTCGTCTATATCTACAAGCCCTGTATGAAGATGCTCAACAAGTTCCTTCTCAACGAGCTCAGTGGTGAGTCAGACAGAATCAAGGATATTGATGTAGTTGTCGTTTCCATCAGTGAGCCAGTGTGTTCCAAGCCAAATCGGAGACATTCTACAAGGAATGACACGAGAGACGTGGGGGCGCTTTCTTCCGGCAAACTCCATCAGCTCGCGGAAGGCGTCTCGCTTCAAAATGAAAGCCTTGGATTACTCGGGGAGCTTCAGTCTCGCAGTAGGGCCGTGATATGGCGAACGAGTGGGTTTAACAGCGATGGGAGTAGACAAGAATTTGTACAAGCCATGAACGACCATGCAATGGACAGGATAGACGAGCTCGCGGGCGCGACATGGAAAGAGGCCGTGGCATGGAAAGAGGACCATCGCGTCAGTAATTTGAACTATGTAGATTGGGGTGGGGTAGTCCTTGAACGCAGCTTTGGAAAACAGCGAATCACAGGGGACACGGATGCGCACTATGGCCTAGAGCCCCGACTCGCACTGATACAAATGATTACCAACCAAATAATATCGCGGGAAGAGACTCTCGTGGAGTAGTATCTCATTTTTGGCATTGAATAGAAAGAAAAGTAATGCGTAAAACAACAATAGCTTGTAGTTCTAACACTGTGATGGGATCAAAATGCACTTAAAAGAGGATACTTTCTGTTATGCTACTGCCTTCCATGCTTGAAGAGAACCTTCAAGATTCCGTACTCTTGGACAGGTCTCCAGTTCTCTTGAGTTTAATCTTTTTTAGCAACTTTCTGTCTCTCTCATGCAGCCATGTCTTCTTGATACCTGCTTCATAATCGGGGTCAAGTCCACAATCTCGTAACAGGCGACTGGCTTCGTCTTCACCAAAACTCAGGAAAAACCCAGCGATCCACGGGCGAATGTCGTCACCAGACGTGCCGCCCATTTTTATGGATTCCTTTTCCCACTGGTCTCGATTCCTCCTGGCCCCCGCCCGTTCATCGTTTTGTCGGAAGGAATAGTACTCCCAGTTCCCAACGTAATGATTCAGCCTGAAAAAGGCATCGGGGTTGAAATATATGCTGGGACAGATGGAAAGCAACTTATGTGAGCGGTAGAAGGAATCCTCGCTGGCGAGCATCTTCATGTCTACCCTGCTGACATCTAGAAGTACTTTGCCGTCTTGTGGATGCTTGTGTGGCAAGTGCTGCCTCCATCGCAGCGTCTCGAATCGACGAGGGTCTATTATAGACGGCACGTCCTTGCTGATTTCTGCTTGGGTACTGTCGACAGCCCCGTAGAGCGTCCGGTAGGTAGAAACGCACGGACCGAGGTAATTCGTTGTCAAAGTATCGATGTAGGTGTTTTCCTTCAAAGCATCCATCGTGCTGGTGATTTGGTTCAAAAGCTTGATACCGCCTCCTTGTTCTCGCATGCGTTCGGCGGCGCCGTCCACTAGGTCGCTGCTAACGACGTAGTATTCGTCGACATCATGAAAGCCAACCCATTTTCTTTTGTTTATCTTCATATGAATAGCACACTGACGCAAAAAAAGATCTTGTCGGTCATCATGAAAAGTCTGGGCGAGTTCCTCGCTGGGCGACTTTCTCTTGCGAAAGGCGACCGAGTCTTGGTACTGCTCTTCGTTCATGCAGTCTTCGTCTGTCCAGATCACAATCTTCATGTACTTGCGCCAACGATCCAATATGGGATTTGGTGAGAAACGACTCTTGGGGTCGGGTAAGATGACCAGGTATCTCAGATTCATGACGAAATAGTGATAGGCAAGCCACTCAACCAGTCGATGATTATCGTCCATGACCATCAAGCAGGATGAGAAAGATTCCGGATCATTTGGTGCTTCGGAAAAATGGGGTGGGCCAATGCCAAGGGAGCTCAAGTCGAGTGATGAACTCAGGCTAAAGCCAGCGAGGAACGAAGACTGATGTGCATGAGCGACGAAATAGTAGCTCGAGCAGGCGCAATATGAAAGCAAAGCTGCAAACGCGGAAACAACAAGTTTCCGGTGCGTGCTAACTGGCCCAGAAGAGGGCATCCTGTTTCCCTTTTGAGCGAAGGAGCACCCCATGGAAGAAGTAGACGGAAACGAGTGGATGATGCTGCGTTCGTTCTTTCCTTTTGTCATCGTCCAGGTGCAAGATTGCAGGGACATTTGGGCCGCAATCAAGATTGTGTTTCTTTTTCATTTTGTTGTCTGTGTCTGGGTTATCTTTTAGCCTTTTCGTATGCCACTCGGGGCTAAAAATATTTATTTAAAAGAATATGGATACCGGACCAGTCACACTATTGTCGAACATTATTAAGAACCCAACATACTGTAACATTTTTTAGATCGATGCTCGTGACTCCCGCTGTACTCTACGTCGTGCAGTACAATACACTACAGCCCCATCCAGACGAAACGATCTTGACCATGCCGCATGCATGAGCGGGTTAGTGATAGAGTACGGTACATCCTAATCGTTCCAAGGGATGGATCAAAGAGGTTCGACCATGCGACTGACTCTTTGATGAAAGGCCCTCCCAGTAGCATTTACACCACGCGAAGGAGGACGAAGAAAAGTTGAATCGGACTACTGTACTTCGAGGAGAAAGAGGCGCATTGTACTCTACACACATTATAGCTGTACCGGATAACTAAGTCATCTTGATTACTTTTCGCCACCGCCTTGTTGAAGACCTGCGATCGCCTTCTTGATCTCCTTGTATCGTCGATACTGGCTTGCCACCGGTTTTATGTCGGTAAAGCTGGAAACCTGGCGCTTGTGCTCCTTGTAAAAGTCCTTCTCATACGATCGAAGCATCTGATGAAGCTGGCCCTTTTCGATCTTGAGCACCGATAGATCCTGAGAAGGCGCTCCCGATGCAATATAGGTTGTCGCCGAAGCAGTTGTTGAAGCGATAGGTGGCGACGACAGTGCTACTTTCGGAAGCTTTCGTTTGCTGCGAGCTGGCAACGGGCTGGCCCTTGCAGGCGAGTCCTCACTAAGGCTGTCGGACGGGGATACCGTTCGCTGGGATGGGGACACGGTTCGCTGCGGGAGTGGACTGCTGGCTGGTGACTGCACAGGAGAGTGAAGCACCCGTCCTTCCTGCTCAGACGAAGTGATCTGACCCTTTAAGGCGTTGTAGCTTTCGTACAAATGCCGGATCGGTTCCTTCTCCGCTTTGACAGGCATTCGCCCGTGCCTCCGAGCAAAATGCATGTCGTACTGCTTGAGCTGCTGCTTCAAATCCCTCTTGTGAGCCATAAGCTCTGGCAGTGTCATAACAACAAGGTCGGATGGACTTGCCGCCTGGGCCACTGGGAGAGCCGTCACGGTCGGGGATGGCTTTGGCGCAGGCGAGGCCGAGAAACCATCACTCGATGCGCGGTCGCCACTATTCGAACGCCGACGTACAACCTTGCTTGCCCATTGTGGCGCCAGCGATTGACTCCCGCTGGTGAAGGTCTCTGTCCCACCGGGCGGGGCAATTGCCAGGGAAGGCCCTCGCTCTTGGTCCACATTCCCAATCTCGACAGGAATACTCAGTTGGTTGATCACGCTTTCCTGTCGAGGTGATCGCCGAATCTGACCGTCTTCGACATAGCCCGAACGACCGGCACGTGCCATAACAACATGAGTAGTTCGGGGGTCATTCTGCCTTAACAGCATCCAGCGAGTCCTGGCACCACGAAACAAAGCCTCAATACGGCATGCAGCATCGGCACGGATCGCTCGCTTCCATTCTCGATACTGCGCATACGTCGTCGCAAGAGGTGCTCGTTCGGCGGCACCTTTCGGTGGCCGACCATGCAGCTGTTCAAAAGCATCTTCGAAACGAGAAATCTGAGCACGAAGTGCACGACATGCAGCAACTGTTCGCTTTCTCTCAGCGGCCGTCGAAGTTAGACTACGGTATTGAGCGGTGTGCCCCGGAGCCGAAGAGGCCGACATCGATGTCACAGAAGCTGGTCTGTAAGAGACGATCTCACCACCAGATGTACTGGTTCCGACGGAGGATGGAGAAAGTGGAGTTGAGGGCTGACTCGGTACCGGCTGAGCAGACGGGGTGACGGAGCCATCTTTGGAATTCACTGTTGTTAATCCGAACGATCCAGTTTCTGTAGACTTGAATGCATCCCTTGATGGTGAAAGCGGCGACTTTGGAGGTGCCGACAGCGAGTAAGGGTGAGGTGGAGAGTGTTCCGCAAGCTGGTCCGATTGCAGTCTCGAATCGTGTTCTTTTGTTGTCTTGCGATGGCGACCAGGTGGGGAAGGGAGAACTCCCGCATTAGGAGGACTTGAGGCTCGCTCTTGTAGCGAATGCGAAGCAAATGACGGACCAAAAACGCTTTCTGTAGTGTCAGCAACACCGGCAAAGCTGCTAGCGGGCAGCATGTGCGGTGGTGAAGCTGGTGTTTTCGACGCGATCATCGCTCTTGCAGGACTTCTGGGAGACGATGATGCAATAGATTTCGGACTCATTTCCCCACTAGTAGCCTGCGGAAGCCCAGCTGGGCGCTTTGCTCCAGCAGGATTCCGACGATGATACGACGGCCTTGGTATATCTGATTGAATGGACGTGCGCGACCAATCCGTCGACATCACAGTCGATATCGAGACACGAATCTGGCGGTCGACAGCAATAACTTCCCATTCGGCCAGATCCTCACTTGATGAACCCGACACGTCAAACTTCTTCTTCGCTGAAGCCATGAGACGTCGTCGGTTCCCGTGCGTACCAGCAAGGCCGAGTGCAAAACCATCCGACGGTTCCGAACTAAGATTTCGGAGCTGCATCGCAGCTGTGTTGAGTGTCTCGGCCCGCTTGGAATCCGCCAGCATGAGCTGACCTCTTTCACACCATCCCTTGCCAAATATGTCAAAAGCCGAATCGAAAATAAGCTCGGCAGCGGCAAGTATTGATTCCATATCATTCTGGTGGCGAAGGCACCACATTGCACCTCGTGGTGGACGAATTAGACAAGGAGCCACTCGCTGTACAAATCTTCTTTGGTAGCGCGCTGTTCCACAACTTCGGCGTAGTTTAGCCAGCATCAGAACAGCTTCGCCCGATGCTTGCTCGAGTGATGTAATAAGAACTGGCGCAAGCGCAGCCATGATATCGGAACGACTAGGCCTGCTCTTGCCTTCTTCGTCGGGAGAAGTCGGGTCAATCGCCTGTGCGTCTAGCAGTGCCTCCCCGGCGGCCACAATTCCGTCATAGCACTTCGACATTCCTTCCAGACTTTCTAGCGGATTTGTCTTGAGGCTTTCAATCAGTAATGCTGCACCCAGAGCAGGAGTCATTGGAGACTCGAATGGTGATACTCCATCCAGCAAGGCTTTTTCCTCGGGCTTTTCTTCCTCTTCGCTCAGATTATCTACATAATCTCCTTTTTCCAGATGCTTTCGACGTCTTGCGTCACGCTGCAAACGCTTTAGATCTCTAGTCAAAAGTAATCCACTTCGTTTCCTTGAGCGAATTGACTCCTTTTTCAAGTAAGATCGTGCAACGGTACTCTCTGCCGCGGTGACAGCATCAAAATATCGCAGTTTCCGGCGATTGAACGGCAACCTTCCTGAAGAGTTAGCTCCCATGGATATCATGGGTGCACCATTCGGATTCGAAAGTGCGGACTCGCCTCCAATGGGTGTAAAAAGGGGTTCTCGAAGATTCAAGTATTGCTCGTCTTCGTCGTGCCGCCGTTCTTCCGAAAAAAGCTCGTCCATATCCCGAAGTTCATCCTCGTCACCACTGCTGGCTTCTTCGTCGCTCTCCACGTCAAAAGTATTGGTAGTAATTAGAAAATCTTCTTCTTGAGCATCGTAGCTTTCCAACACCTCTGGCCCCAGCATTTTGTCCAGAGAGAAATAGGAACTGTTTTCTGAATTCGTCAGCAACCTTCTGCTCGAAGTGTTCTGCAAGGCTGGTGATCGTTGCCGCAACGCTGCTTGTAACTCTCGCCGCGATCTACCGGGTGGGCACAGTGGTAGCTGCGTCCTTGCTCCCATTCGAATAGCATTTTGACAACACAACAAAGCGAGATGCGCCGAGTGGCATGGTTTTGTAGGCCCGGAAGTTTGATCAGCGGCATGTTGTGGTTGACTGGTTCCACCTCCAGATGCGGAAGCGTGCCCTTGTGACCCAGAAAGGCTCTCGGGAAGATCGCTATTGAGAGGTTCCGTCGCCACGCTAGCATCACTTGCTTTACCTGAAGCAAATCCAGCAATGGTTCCTTTGGATCTCCTCCGTCGCAGGGCACCTTTCTGCATCGCTGTTCTACCGGATGTCTCTCCTATTTGACCGGGATGCAACACCATCATTCTCCAATGGGTCCCTTTCCCTGGTCTCACGGAGCGTGCCAACTCGAAGGCTGGAAAAGGCGAACAAACAAAAAGGGACGCCGGCAATGGTGAGACTTTATCCAAGATCAACAGACACAAAGGAAACGATATATCGAGCGTCTACAACGGACAATAGTTTTCGACAATTCCGATACAAATAGCCAGAGTCCAGGAGAACCAAATTTTCAAGGCGAAACAGCGCGCTAAATAAATCGAAACACCATAGCAGAAAACAACTTCGCGCCGAGCCCTGGAGAAAGAAGGACCGTGACAATAAGGCAGAATTGACCATGAAAGTCGACAATTCATTAAAGCAAACTCACCCTAAAGTTGACAGATGTATCCACCGATGTAGCGTTGATGGTTCCACAGAGAAATATTCCAAATTAGCGTCGTCCTGGTCCTGTAAACTCCAGAGAGAACTCCTTTTCGCTGCGCCGTGTGTCGAATGTCCGTTCCTCTCGTTTGGCTATTCAGGCATCAAAATAATTAACTCGGTCTCCTCTCCTGTGCCAAAGTACGTAGCCGCAGTTCCTCTCTCTCTTATACTCTGTTAGCAACGACAATCAACGAGAGATCAAACTACAGGCGTCCGCACATCAACGATTCGGAAGAAAGAGGTGATAGAAAGAATCCCCGCCGGACCCCGGAGCAGCGCGGTTGACCGTGTTGACAACCAATTGCAAGTGCAAAACAGCTTTGGCATGTCCGAGTTGCGAGTTATTTTATTTGGTTTGGTGTGCGTTCGGTGGACTAATTTAGTTTCTTGTCTCTTTACCGGCTTACTAAAATTACCGAGCCGCCCCCGTCACCCAGGAACCACAGCCCAACCCAGCTGCATCCAACTCGACCCTCCTTGTCACCATCATCCGGTCACGTTGCTACCTAGACGAAAGTTGAAGATGACTGCTGCCGCTGTAAGTCCTTCCTTGGTGTAAATTGTTGATGCTGAACCTTCTGATCTAGTAGAGATATAGAGCGTGTCGAGAGACGGTTGCAGCTTTAGAAACAAATCCTCGTATCTGGTATCGTATCGACAACGTTTCCAGACCACCACTCACACGCTATATCTCCCTTGTCATTACAGAAGAACCCCCGATACTACCCGGCCGAGGACGTAAAGCCTGAAAAGGCTGTGCACAAGGTGCGGCAAAACGCCCCTCGTGTCCGAAGATCCATCACACCAGGAACCATCCTGATCATTCTCGCTGGCCGATTCCGTGGAAAGCGTGTGGTGTGCTTGAAGCCTCTTGAATCGGGCCTCATGCTCGTCTCGGGACCTTACAAAATCAATGGAGTTCCGCTCCGTCGCGTCAACCAGGCTTATGTTATTGCTACCAGCACAAAGATTGATGTCTCCAAGGTGGACGTGTCTTCCATTACGGACGACTATTTTTCTAGGGCAAAGGATGAAGCCAAGGAGGGCGAGGATGAATTTTTCGAAGGCGATGCCCCCAAGCCGGCAGTAGTCAGTGACCAGCGCAAGGCCGACCAGAAGAAGGTCGATACCGATCTCTTGAAGATTGTCGCCGGTGTGCCCATGCTGGAAGGATACCTTGCTGCTCACTTCTCATTGACGTCCAGCGACAAGCCACACAAGATGCAGTTCTAAAGAGCTACTACAGTTGCTCCATTAAACTTGATTACGTCCAAATTGTTGTCACTAAGGTGGTTATTAGTTTATATAGACTGAATGAATGGCGATGATTTGGAGTACATTCGGGTGATTGAGTAGGCACGATAGATACTCTAGCCAGAACGAGGTAGCTCTAGGCAAAGATGATTGTTTCGTAGGATCCACCCAGTCGGCTGCGGCAGAAGTAGTGCTCCATAAACTCCACCATCAATATTGCTGAGAGTATGAGTAACAGGGCAACTGCTGCCCAACCGTAGGCCCATCCACCACCGTCAGCGTTGCCGTGCGAAACGGCACTTCCCACAATCCTCCAAACTAAGGACGCGAGTCCATAGGCAACGCCGTCGGTATAGGCAGAGTACATACCCTTATCAGTGCCGAATGTCGCACCGACCAAACTAGGAATGTGATAGAACTGGACAGCAATGCCAAACCCAGCCGTACAAGCGGCCATGACTTGAAAGGTTGTCACCAGCGACGGTGCATTAAGGAACTTACGAAACGAAGGAATAGCAAGCAATGCTAAAAGGTAGCATGCGCAAATAGTCACCATATAGAGTCTTGACACCAGCCACTTTCGTTGACGTTCTTGTTTACTAGCAAAGAGGTTGCCAGCCACAACGAGACCCAGGACTGTTCCCAGAGAAAGAAAGACGGCCAACCCTGCAGCTCGGTTTTCCGACAGAGTCCCCAAACTCGTATCAGAAAGGTAACTGGAGAGAATCCGTTCCGAGGTGCGAACCATGGAAGACCCCGTGTGCGCCAGTGCAACAATCCAAAAGGTTCCACTTTTCAAGACGTGTCGCAACGACGGAACCAGGTTGGTCCGAAAGACAAAGTAGACAATACCCCACATGCTGCGAAGTGATACTGGACGGGACGACCGTTGTTGCTGCTGGAAGGATTCTGGAAACCATTTCTTGAGTTGCACTGGATCGATTGGATTCTGTGGGTCGTCGGTCATTTCTACCGAGTCGCTAACAAAGAGATAAGTTACGGACGATGCCACCAAGGATACCCAAGCCCCCAGGACGGCGACGAACCGCCAGTGCGTTTGCCGCAGGAGCAAGCTGCACAAGGGGATCCCCAAAAGGGACCCCAAGCGGGCCGCCAAGGAAGTAACATAGATGCCACCTTCGTACATACCAGAACTACTTCCTCGATAGTGCGTAGCAAGTGTCACGATGCAGCAAGGCCATTGGACACTGTAGCAAAACTCGACTGCCCAGCATGCCCACGACGCCTGCGTGACAGTTCGACAAAGTGCAAGGCCAACGAGCGCTACTGCCAGGAGTACGTTGTACAGAACTGACGTTCGTCGTGCGCCATAAATATCACCAACGGGGCCATTGATAAATTTTCCGACCGAGGTGCCAAGGACGGCCGCGGCGGCAGCCCGTGGTGCAAACGCGATATACGGTCCTCCATCTTGTTGGACGCTATCCAGCAAGTCGTTACTCATGGCTGCCACTAAAGTAACGGGCACAGCTGTCGCTGCTGTAGACAGGACAAGCGATAGAAATAAAGCCGCATTCAGAGGATTCCAAATGTGTGTGGAATTTTGGACCGTGGAACGATATAATATATCGTCGGGCTCCTCCAAATCTTCTTCGTAGAGAAAGCCAAAGATGTATCCATAAAGACCGGTTGGAGGTGAACTAACATGCGTTTCATCGTCTTGATTATCCTCATCTACCGGATGGTAGTTACGGCGGGCGTTGAGAGTCGATTCTCCAAACAGAATGGACGTCGATGGGAAGGGCATGACCGTGAATCTCTACATCATTGTTGATCGTCGATTGTCGATTGTCGTCTGTCGTCGAGCTCTTTTTCGTTTTCAGTTTCTCCACGTTTTTAAATGAAATGGCGCGAAGGAATCTAACCAAAGATGCATCTGGAATGACGAATTAGATAGTTAGACTAGTTGGGGATACAAAAATCCACAAGTCGTCCCCATGACGTCGACGCGACCCTCGCTTCCTCCAATGCCTTCTTCGCTTTTTACCTAAATACCCATATTTCGGCGATATCTCATATATACATTCATGTTGACTGGGCCACTTCCAACGGAAAGGATGGGCTATCGCCGACCTCACAATTTCCTCGTTTTCCCCCCTTTCGTGTTTTTCGTTCCACACACATCTCCCACGCCATCCCAAAGTTGTCAGTCCTGTACAACCACCACGATGATGAAGTTTACCCTCCTTGCTCTTGCCGCTCTCTTCACGGTCGCTTCGGCTATGCCTGAAATCTCTGCCGACTCTGTCCTCGGCAAGAACCTCTTGACGCAGGCTCGTCGTGTCGAAGAGAACGACAACGGCGAGTTCGACGCCTCGTGGGTCGCTGGTTACGCTGTCAAGTTCCAGGGATGCCACCACATCAAGCAGTGGAACGACAATGCCGAGGAGGGAGAAGATGTCAAGATCGCCACCACCCGTCTTATCCGTTTCCGTCTCTGCCCCGAGGATACCTGCTCTTCCACCAAGGCTGCCGGTTGCACCAAGGGATACGGCGACTACATTGTCGATATGGACACCTTTATGGAGTCTTACTTTGAGTCCAAGAGTCAGCAGATCGAATACGAGTGCGAGTACCAGATGAACAACGTCTGTGACTGTGGCGATGATGACCAGAAGGGTGATGACTTCAACGCAGAGTACTGCGAGTACGACTGCTATGTCAATGCTGGCATGGAAGAATGCGTTGACAACAACCCTTATACCGATGACGAAGAGGGAGGCGAACAATTCGATATTGAGGACTACATGGGCTGCGCCCAGCTCGATTTCCAAGACGATAACGAGCGCCGCCGTCGCCTCGATGAAGGCGAAGAGGAAGAAGCTCAGTACTATGTAGGACCGTACTGCGCCAAGCAGGGAGGATCTGTCTACATGGGTCTCTTTGCTGATGACACCTGTACGGAATTCGCCGAAGTTACCTTCAAGAGTCTTGCTGGCTTTGATCTCCCGTACGAGGGCAAGTCCATCATTGCTGAAACCTGCATGTCTTGTCTCGAAAAGAACAACGACAACGATAATCAGAACGACCAGCAAGATGCCGATCAGGTCAGCGAGAGCTGCGAACAGATGTACACGGGATCCGGAAAGTGCGAAGCCAAGCTCCCCAGTGGCATGGTCTACGACCCCAACAACAATGCCTGCGCTTACATGGAAGGAATCCGCGTCGTCCGTCAAGACGGTATCATCGACACTGGCTCCACCCGCTCCAGTGCCGTTGCTACTTCGTTCATTGTAGTCTTTGCCATGGCGTTCGCCGCAATGGCCTTTTACGTTTGGTACCTTCGCACCCGCCTTGGTGTCAAACAAAACACTCTCCTGTAAACAAAACGTCGATTGCTTAGTTTGCCCCACCAAAGTCGGTTGTAGACGTTGGAATGGTGCGTGCTTGTTCGTATAGGATATTAACTACCCCTCCCTACTACTCAGGAGGTAATTACTAATCTGCTGTTTAGTTTACTCTCCTTAGCTGTGTCGTGTAGATCGCTCTAGTGTCGTGTGGTAGCTAGAATAGAATTGTACTGTCCTGGCTGTACTCTACTGTATTATATGTTGGAATGGTGCGTGCTTGTTCGTATAGGATATTAACTACCCCTCCCTACTACTCAGGAGGTAATTACTAATCTGCTGTTTAGTTTACTCTCCTTAGCTGTGTCGTGTAGATCGCTCTAGTGTCGTGTGGTAGCTAGAATAGAATTGTACTGTCCTGGCTGTACTCTACTGTATTATATGTCATTTATGGCGGCGGGAGTGAGTTGGTTCCTGTCGACGAAAATGCCGGAGCGCTTTGTGCTCGTGCGTGTCTAAAAATAAAATGACGAGGAATGTGGGTCGGCTGGTGTGCCCCCCATCGAAGAAACTCTCAGACGAGATACTAGCATGGATGGCGAACAAGTAGACTCACTCGCGCAATCGGATGAGAGACTAGTAGCCAGCAGCCCGGCTGGAGTAAAACTGAGTACGTTAGAAATCAATGCATAGCTGCTAGAAACACTACTACGACTGGTCGCCGCCTCTGCGACGTGGGTGAACCGGACGCGCATCACCCCCGATTGCAGCAGCACGGCACTAGCCGCTAAATCCATTCCGTTTTGAGACAAGTGAGGAATGAATGAATCGGCAGGTATAATTATGTGTCGAGATGCTTTCAGTTGAGACAACCGCTGTCATACCACTCACTTCTTTATCTTGGCAGCTTGACTTTCGTGTAAAATCTTCCACTGAGCCATTTTCTCTTATTTGAAATCGATGAAGCAGTACTGGTTTAGGGCGTTGATTTGAAAAGTGTGGAGATTGTGTTCGTTCACCATAGCAACAGCTCAAGCGCGTCGCCACGAGGGCAAGCATGTCAATGTACTAGGGTCTGTTTCAGCCAGAACCGACACTAGCGTTCCCGCTACCGTTGTTCAGTTCGGCCTAATCCGTTTTCTTTTTCGCGTTCGCAATGGCATCATTATTTCTCGGGATTGCGAGTTTGGAAGACCTCACTCAAGTCCTTGCATAAATCCCGTGTGCGAGTGGCCGCAGTCTTTTCCAGCTGCATAGGCAGCGAACACAGCAGCTTGGATTATATCCTCGGCAATAGACTGCTTCATTTATACAACGCTCGATAAGAAATCGGATAGCGTTGTCCTTCAAAGGCAAGCATTCCGAGCAACTTCCCCCCATCTTTTGTGTTATTAGACAAGCCGTCTGGCGGGAACAAGAAGGTTGCGAGCTCTTTGTCGTTTGCCTTTCGCAAACGATAATCACACTATTTCAGGCCGTGCTGAGAGCCTCCTGTAAAGCGCTCTGATTCTCAGAGATCGCAAATTGCAGAAAGGTCTTCAACTGCAAGTCCGACTTTTAAGGTTTTTTTTCGCTGTGCACGACGTTGCTGCAGGCCACTTCCGAGGACAAGCAAATTTGAACAGGCAAACGAGGAAAGGGCATGAAAGTAGTATAGCTTCAAAGGGTACGGCCACTTCATTATACTTTTAGCTTTGCTTTGGTGTGGTTGCGGTATCTGCGTTGCTGCTGCTTTGGTGAATGTCCGGGATTAGGATTCGCTAGCTAGTGCGCGCGCGAGGAAGGAATTTGGCGGGCGAACCGGATCGATGTCGTATTTGGTCACCTGATAACCCGATACTTAGAAGATCTGAAAAGAGTGACGTTGTGGTGTTCAAAATGACGGAAGGCCATCGAAGATCACGAAACGCCGCGGTCCAATCGACCACGCCACCCCGCCAACGCGGTGCGAATGTGCGAATCCCGATGATGTGTTTGTTCGTTTGTCTCTCACGGCAGATTATTACTCACATCATCTGCAATCGGCAACTTACTTAATCAGAACTTGACGAGAACAATGGCTATCAAAACCCAAAGATCCCGCTTCACCAGCATGACCCTTCTGCTAGCTCTCCTCGTAGCAGCGTCCACCCTCCTCTCGAGCGTCGATGCCTTTGCTATCTCGCCAAGGACTTTGCGCACCTCAACCACGGCAGTTTACCAAAGCTCCGTCCCGCAAGACAAAAGTCCTCGAGGCAGACTTCCCTCGTGGGTTGATCTTCCGAATCGTGCTTCAGATAACCTCAAGAGCAACCTTTATCAGACCGAGCTTTCAGTCGGCCGCGTCGCCATGGTGAGCGCTATTGGACTTTTAATCAAGGAAGTTGTAACGGGAGAAAGCATCCTCGAGCAGGTCTCGGATGTTATCGCAAGTTTCACTGTTTGAAAGACTCGACAGTCTTCTTTCCTTTGACACGATAGTTCCATTGTTTAATTGACGGTAAAAGGACTCATCTCACTTTTTGTACATTCTGCGTCCATTAAAATAACAAGGCCCACTTTTTTTCTAAACATACCGTATACATATCACACTTGTACCTCCTTTGTCCTGTCGTATTTGACGGTGGCTTCGCACCAACACGATCGGCATTGTAAGCGCTATCTCTGATTTTCAATCATTTAGATGCAAGTGCGGTGGCTGGTTGTTCCTTCCCGTACAAACGAACGAACCTTTATGACGAAAGTCCACCTGAAAAAAATTGTCTCCGGGATCGTGTTTGGTGTTTGTACGACAGAGAGCTTTGTGTTCTCTCGTACTGTAGCAGTGGGCTACTGTTACATTCGTGAAACTCAATTCAATATAGTGGTATAAATTAGGTTAGTATAGTAGCAACTCATTGCTTATCGTCGCCGGGCCAAGACCACGGCGACAACGCCAACAACCACGGCTCCAATCAGCGCCTGCTGAAGTGTCTTGTTGAGCTTGGGCTTTTTTTGAAAGACACAATCTTCAACAAACTTTTGAATAACCGCCAAGTCGTTGGGAACTTCGGAGCGGCGAGTGGGAAGTGTCTCCAAGATTGCCAACTGGGGAGGTGGGGTCGGCAAAGGGCTAATGGCCTGACTGACGGCGGCTGGGAATTTGCCGTCGTGGGCTGTCGCCAAGCAGACGGTCGTTTCGCTTACCAAGGAGAGCTGATGGATAGCACTCACACCAATGGCCGAATGAGGGCACAATACATAACCATACTTTTCGTTGTACTCCTTGATGGTTTTCAGCGTCATTTCCGTATCTGCGCGGGCAGAGTCGAAGTCCGACTGCGCCTTGCGCAGGAGTTCACCAGTCAAAGTCAAGGTCTTGGTGGATTCGAAATCGTCCATCCAGCCCTTGAGCTTGCTTGGATCATTTCCAGACAAATGGAACAAGTATCGTTCAAAGTTACTGCTCACGCAAATGTCCATACTGGGCGAAATAGTCTTGGCAATGTCCTCTCGGTGGTATTCGCCCTTCGTAAAGAAGCGGTGCAGGATATCATTCTCGTTCGTGGCAACAATCAGCTTTCCCACTGGCAGTCCCATCTGCTTGGAGTAGTAGCCAGCCAAGACGTCGCCAAAGTTTCCCGTCGGCACAGAATAGTGCACCTCCTTGGCATCCTTGTTTTGATCCGTAATGCGCAAGTAACTCCAAAAGTAGTACGTAGTCTGGGCCAACACGCGGCACCAGTTGATGGAATTGACTGCTCCCAAATGAACCTTATCGCGAAAAGCGGGTGTATTGAAACTCGCCTTGACCAATTCCTGGCAATCGTCAAAGGTTCCGTCAACAGCCACACAGTGAATGTTTGCGTCGGGGACCGTGGTCATTTGGCGTTCCTGAATGGCCGAGACGCGGCCGTCGGGAAAGAGAATGATGCAATCGATACCTTTCTTTCCTCGTAAACCACTAATGGCCGCTGAACCAGTATCACCCGAAGTTGCGCCCAAGACGGCGAGACGACCCTCGTTGCTGCCCGTCTCCAAAAAGTACTCGAAAAAGTTACCGAGCATCTGCAAGGCAACATCCTTAAAGGCGAACGTGGGGCCGTGGAAGAGTTCCTATGAAATATGAGTGTGCAAGAGAAGGGCGATATTTGATAGTAAGAGGTGAAAGTAAGGTCAAGATCGTGATATTTGAGGCTCGAGTAGATTCAACAAGGTGAATCTCTCGCAACGTAACGTACCAGCACGGCGTGTCCTCCAACTTGAATGACAGGAGTCACCTCTTCGGACCGAAAGGCCGCACAGGATCGCTTGACGATATCTTCCAACTTGACCAAAGGAACTTGGTCTTCTCCTAAAAATTTTGAAAGGACTTTGACAGCCAAGTCCGCATAAGAGAGACTCCTCCAGGCCTCCAACTCTTGCGTCGACACGGACGGTATAGAATCAGGGACAAAGAGGCCCCGATCGTGCGCTAGACCTTGCATGACGACTGTGCGAAAGTCCAGGTTCTTCTGGCCTCCGCGAGTGCTGCTGTAAGTGACAGACGACATGGTAACGTTGCAAATACTGTGACGGCGGATTTGAAAGGGCGTGTCTTGGACCACGAGGTCAACAAAGAATGATCCTTGGTTTTCGGTATCAGCAATCAGCAATCGATACAGTAATCAGCAACGTAATTTCGTGGCCAGACGTACAATGAGACGTGGTCTCCGTAATTCTATCAAAAACGTCACCCGTAACGTGACTAACTCATCCAGTCACGGACATACACTTACCGGTTACTAAAACTCAAAACTCGCTGTTTGCGAGGCGCTGGCACGTGGGTGAGATCAACACAACCACCCTTTTTCTTGCTTTTAACAGCAACGATACTACTTTCACCATGGTAAGAGATCCCCTGTGATCCGCCTACCCGGCCACTTGCTGCTTAGCAGCAAGGCGGCACGGGGGCCTGGACTTTTTGCACAACTTGAAAGGGATAGATTCCTGACATTTTTCCTTTCTATTCTCTATTACCACACACCAACAGGTCAAGGCTAAGAAGAGCATCGTCAAGTTTGTCATTGACTGCACCCAACCCGTAGACGATAAAGTCTTGGACGTTGCACAGTTCGAAAAGTACTTGCAAGATCGTATCAAGATTGATGGCAAGACTGGACAGCTCGGAAGCAGCAATGTTGTCATTAGCAGAGACCGCACCAAGTTGACGGTTGCCAGTCCGGCGGAATTGGCCTTTAGCAAGCGTCAGCTAAAGTACCTTTCCAAGCGTTACTTGAAGAAGCAGCAATTGAAGAACTACTTGCGAGTGGTCGCTGCTTCCAAAAACTCGTACGAAATGCGTTATTACAGCATCTCGGCCGGTGATGATGCCGAAGATGAAGAGTAAATTCTTTGTTGTAGACTTTCAGTTTGCTATATCACTTTGCGTCTCTATCTATGTATTGTTCTAGTGGCATTTCTTAGCGTTTTTTTAGGCGAGCGCAAAGATGTGTTCTAATTTGACCTGGGAAGTGTGTTTTGTGAGAAAAGCTGAAATCGATGGACCGTTCACTGGTCCGTCGTCCAGGAATTCGGCATGGGTTGATCACCCTACTGCGCATGCGGACTCCAGCAATAGCTGACAAACCATCGGCATTGGTATTGCGGAGGGGCGGCGGAGTAATAGCACCACGTTGCACACTCTGCTTTGCGCTGCCGATTTCGTAGCCAAGTAGTCTAGCTGCCCATCCTAGATATTGATTTCCAACGAGGAAGAGGATTGGGCAATAAAACCACCATGGTTGGGGTAATGCATTCGATAGACTTTGCAAGCTGTCAGGTAAAGACCTTGTATCAGAGGCACGATACTCACTAAAATAATACCCGACACCAAAATGGCTCCGTACGAATCAGCGTCGATTGGCGAGAGGAACGAAGGAAACAGAGAAGCAAAGCCAGCCGCTATCAAAACAGCCACGCTCCTGAGAGTATCGGCAGCAATGTGCTGAAAAAGGGGGATAAAAGTGGGGCAAGTCAGCAAAGAGATACAAACAAGGAAAGGCTCTACCTAGTTCTACCTCAAGAGCAGGTAGACAGAGTAGGCACGTACAGTAAACGCCGAGCACATGTTGAGGTTGATTCCTCCAGGGATTTCCGAGTCCTGCGAGTCATCTTCGTCATTTTTGTTGCTGACGCTGGAACCCATAGCCTCCTCAATGAGTGGCGTCATTTCGGTCACGACCGTGGAGAGAGAGAGACTTCGACGGTGTTCACCAATCAATGCAGTGGCTTGGTCGACACGTGCAAAGCATCCAACGTTGAAAATGTCCAGCAGCAGGTTGAGCGCACTAAAGGCCAACATGATTTTCAAGTCTGGCGGCGTACGTTTGCTTTCTTTGTCAGTCAAAGAGAGGGTAGCAAAAGCTAGACGGAGCGCCATGGCAGTGACGACGAGTAGCGTAATGACACTGAGGGAGGGTGGAAACAGTTCCAGATACAGACGGCGGAGGCGGAGATCCCGTGCAGATATAGTGCTATCGTGATGGATTTTGAGACGCTCGGCCATAAAGTTGAAAAGATACGTTACCACGTCCACATACATGGCAGCACAATCGGCCATCATGGACTCGGATCTGGCAATGACAGCAAAGAAGAGTTGTAAAGTGGTAAACAGCAAGAAGGAGAGAAAGGCTACATTCTAAGGGCGAATGCAGTGAGCGGAAAGTGTCAGACAGATGATGAGAAATAATGTGGGTGCAGAGGAAGAGACTGGAATAATCGTACCAACACATATTCGTTCGTAGGTCGCCCCGAGGTCCCTTCGTCGAGGGCAACGGCCGATGAAGGAACTGGAGGATGATTCGTCTCGGTCGTCAGATCAGTCTTTTCTTCTGAAGAGGCGCCCATGGTCACTCGTTTGACTGTCGTCAACTTGTGTTAGACTAGCTGAATAGTGTCCGTTTACCAGTAGCTGTCTAGAGAAGGCACAATGGTCCAATGATGGTAGCGCGGCAAATTGACAACTGACATGGTCGATCGGCGAACGTCGAAGACGTACGAAGGGCCTTTTTGGTTTGTGTTGTCTTTTCTTCCACGTGGATTCTTCTCAAACACGGTGATTTCAATCCCGTGTGACTCTGAGTTTTAGTCGTTTCCGCGCCGAATTACATAGAATATATTGTATTCAGAAGCGTAGAGGTTATATTACGTGCAAGACTCCCCCCTCCCCATTTTCGTTAGCATTTCGTTATCGACAATGATAAACTGGCCAAAAGTTGCATTCAACCGACAAATTGAAGCTAGCACACGCTGAAGCAGTAGTAGAGACAGCATCCGTTGCTCAAGGTTCTGTATCATAGGCAGTCGCTCTCTCTTCAAGTCCGAAGCACGAATCAATCTTCAAAATCTACTTCCACCATGCCTTCGCCTTCTGTAGTAGATCCAATTGCCACCACGGCCCACAGCGACTACACACCGCTCGTTCTAGTTACGCCAAAAGCATCCAGTAGAACCATGCACGACGGAAAATCACAATTATCTCCTCGGGAGAGTGCCTTGATGCGAGAGCTGGCGCACGAACGTCAGCAGCGAGCTCGCTCTGAATCTGCGCTTGGACTTTTGTGCGAAGGCGTTCACCTGCTCACTCTTGAGCTAAAGGAAGCCGACTTGCACAGCAACGACAACGACGACGACATTATTGTTAGATGTCTTCGCGGTTGCGATTGTAGATGTCTTCGCGATTGCGATGACGATCACACGGTCCAGACCTTGACCGAGACAATCGCGTCGGAAGGAGACGACTCTTCTTTTCTGTCGACTACCCGTAGTCGCACTTGGAGCAATCATTCGGCTGCTTCGGAAGAGGTGCGCTTGGCAGAGCTCACGGGACAGCTTGCTTCTCAAGTCCGCGGCGACCTGATGGCACTACAGAATGCTGCACACATGGTTTTGGATCACGCTCAGCTGGCCTCGCAAGAAGCGTCGGTTGTAGTGGAGGACACGCAGTTGGCGCAGTCGCAGGCGGTGGAATACAAGGGGCGTGCGCTAGTTGCCGAGAAAGATAACAGCCAGCTGGGAGAAGAAAAGAAGGGGCTGCATGCGCAGGTAGAAAAATTGACTGCGGAACGACGATTACTTGTAAAAGAAGTCCGATCTCTCCGTAAGGAATTGGCTTCAACCAAGGAAAAGGGGATGATGGAACAGCTAGAGCGGTACATCGTTGGCGCACTATCCATGCATGAGCAACTTTTGAAAGTTAAAGCCAACGGAGCAAAGGCCGGTCGAGTTGCGGCGGATGACGTACTAGAGTCAGTGGCGGTGGAGCAGCAACCCACAACTACGATTGAACCGAAATCGCAGCCAAAGTTTAGTTCCTTTGGCGGCAATGTGGCCCTCGGTTTTGGTTCCTTAGGCTCTACCATTGGCAAGAAAATGGCCAAGCCGCGTCTGGCTGCGCAACCAATCGAAGGCTCTGCCAAGGAAGAGCTCAACGAAATGATTACTCCGTACGAGCCCCTCAAGTTTGATCTCTGCGCCGGAATTTCATCGAAAGCGAGTTTTGAATCGACCGAAATTCGGTCGAAGCGAAAGCACTTCTTTTCTTTGCAAACTCCAGCCGGTCGAGGATCTCCGCTCCTAGATCTCGGTGAGAAAACCCAGTTGAGTACGCCGACGACGCTGAACATCAACCACTTTGAATCATGTGAAATTGAGCCCAAAGTGCCATCAATAATGCCCCGTAGTGTCTCATTTGACGATGGAGAAGACTCTGTCAAATCAGAGCTTCCATCGCCGCTTGTAACACCTTTCCGGGACTCAAAGCCCCAGATACAGTTGTCTGATGGCCCTCATATTCTCAGATCGTTGGCCATGCCTCTAGTAGATGACAGCCATCGTTAAGGTTATCTCACGCTGGCAGCACACTGCTGGCTGCCGTTCCGAGGTCTGCCTCGTGTCATACGTACCCTTTCCGATGCGAATCTGTTGCAACGGGTTCAACCACCAAATAATTACACTAGGGTCTCCTCCTGCATTCGAATGAACAGAGCTAGGCTTTGACGGCAAAAGACTGTACCTATTTCGTTCGAAGAGCCGTTTGTCTGTGCGCGTATTTCTTTGAATGAATGATAACGTAATAGGCACTTGCAACATCCTCTAGCTTAGCATCTACGTACTCTCGCTCTCAACCTTTCCTTGAATACCAGCCGCGATAACATACAATCCAGGGGAAACCGAACAGCGCTTGGCTGCTTCTATTGGTATGGTATTGTTGACGCCATCTCATCTCTGGTGAGTAGGTAACCATGTAATAGGCGGCAGCAAGCTGATGCGCCGTTCTACGAATCATCCATTCCCTCGATAGGCAGTCTTGAAGTATTGATGCCGTAGCAAGTTTTTCGGCCCAATCGAGCGCGGTTTTGCTCTCGCGTTCCTGGGTTTCTCCCACACTCTCACCGTCGTCGCTATCTAGTTCGATAGCAGCATCATCAACATCTATGCTCTCGTCGTCATCCGTACCGGTATCTGTATCACGACCTTCGCGATGAAGTGATGCACCAGCTTCTGAAACCGCCATGGCGTCGATCATACCGGTATTAGTAACAAGATCTACGTTCGCTGTGGCGTTGCTATGATTGTCAATAGATGAGTCCACCGCCCTAAGCACTTCTCGGAAGAAATTACCCCGGTACCCTTTTCGGAGCTCGCGACACATTCGACGCACCACCTCGGAGAATTCGTGTTGCCTCTTCTTGTTGTACTTGTGATATTTGCGTATGCGTCTAGTGAAAACTCAACTGCGCTGTAGATTTTATATCGGTTCATTAGTGCAATAACCTCCTGGTCAAACATGTAGCGTTGATCAATGGCAAAAATATGAAGCGCCTCGTCGTAAAGAACAAACCAAGTTGATTTGGAATATAAGGATCGTATATCCTCTCTAGGGACCCCCCAAGCCAATGGTACTCTGTTGTGCTGAGAAGTTGCCCATATTCATTCTTTCTCCATCCACCTAGTGTCTTATCAGCTTTCTTCGCGAGATCCGTGTCGATGCGGCCGATGGCTTCGTCATAGAGTCTCCCAATAACTTTCTTGCAATGGTAATGAGGGATTCCTTTTTTCTCTCACCAATGAGCTCGAGGCTGGTCTCGTGGGATACATAGTAGTTTCGGTAGCGTGGCGGGGACCCCGTCTTGGGAAAGTCCACTGCAGTCGAATGCAGCCCAGCAAGCTCCTGACATTCGTCACAAGCTGCGCCATTGGCCGCGGCATAGTCTTGCCAGAGCATTGAGATAAAGCCCAGGATATCGGATAGAGCATGATTGAAGAAATGGTCAATAAGAGCCTGAGTGCGCTCGTTGTCTTCGGAGGGGGGGACCACAAAAGGTGTATTTTTCAAAGCTTGATCGTCAAAGCCAAACGCCTCATGGTTTGGTGTCTTCAAAAACAGTCGAGGGTCCCATGTGACCGCGAATTCATCCCCGTCAAGATCGCTACCGGCCATCTTATCTGCTTCGGGTCTCGACCCCTGCTTGCTAAATAGAATAACATTGCGACGGTCATGAAGTTGGGGAACGTCGACAGCGCGGAGCATTCGTACATCTCCAGGGTGCATGATGGGGTGTTTCGTCACCATAACATCGCCCACAATAGGCTTCTAGGTCGGTTTCGAGAGAAGAGACTCCTTCTCCTGTACCGCGCGGGCTTGTAAGAAGACGCAGCCTTCCGGCACAAGCCCAGTTTCATCAATTCCACCCATGAGAACTGCACCGTCCTCAACAAAAATCCCGGCCTTCTTTCGAAGACCGAGGACATGATGGGATCGAATTGCGTGCAAGCATGAATACAGAAAGGGGTCCTCTGCAGGAGAGATTCAGGATAGCATCATATTCAAAAGCAGAGCTGTCTGGGTACTTTCGGGTCCACCAAGTTGTGGAGCATCTTAAGTGCCATTTCACGATTTACAAGCAACTCATCCAAGTCATCCCGTATCGCCCTCTGCATTCCAATGAATGTCTCATTTTGGACCCCATGGTAACCAAGAAGCAAGATTACATTGCGATTAAGATAGTATGGGACGTGGGCTCCGATGCAACAAATCTCAAGGTACTTGTACGAGTCCTCAAATTTTACCATACTCGGCCGTAAGCAGATGTCCAATCCTTCAAGGTCTGCAGAATACCGGCTGCCTTGGGGCTCGCCCAAGTCCCATGCTGTCAAAGTTCCCTTCGCCCCTCCGAATCGAATCTGGATTATCGAAACGTCTTCAGGTCGAATCGGACCGAACGGAAGTCGCTTTACCACTTTGTCCAAGAGCTCTCTTCTGATTAAACCATTGCCGTCGGAATGGCATACTTGTTTGCCTTTATGTATAGCAAGGACATCAAGTACTTTACCGACGCGAAGTTTTCTATCGGTTGTTCTCAACTGACTTACTGAGCCTTCATTTAGCCCCTGGACTGTGGTAGAAAAGCACTGTCCAATTCGGGCTGCGTATTTCGAAGGCGTTTTGCATGATGTGAAATCACCAAGCGAGTCTCTCATTTGCTCGTCACTCCAGTTGCCTTCCGGGCAAACCATCTAAAGCGAAGTTTCCTTCAACTGACTCGACGAGTACGCAAGAAAAACGTATCGCCGTCCATTCAGGATAACTCCAGACAGAATGGTACATTTCAGTTTGGTAACTACCGCGTCCGAAAGATCGCTGTGGAACATCTTCCTCCCGTCTTCGTCACAGACCTGCAGACGAAGGAAGGATTCGCGACAGATTTGCTCTTCTTGAACAAAGCGCCGAATGACTCGATTGCTCACCGAGACCTCGAAACCAACAAGCAACTGCCTCAGTGGAGTAAGATGGAGCCGAGGAACACTGAAACAGTATTCAGGTATTTGACGCTCTGGAGGAAGACCCGACTTGAACGACGAAAGTCTCCGAAAGAGAAGACAGGGATGTTTTGTCTTGCCGTGCATCTCCACCATCCTGCTAATTGTCTTTGCAAGCGAAAACGCAATATGTGAGGTTCTTTCATGTTGACGGTACAAGCCAGAGTCGACTCATCCGAGTTTGTCTAGATCATACCTGAGCGACGACATCTGGCGAGCAATCGCTAATTAGGTCGAGAAGGTTCCTCCTCTTATCACCCTCGGTACCAATCGTATCACGGAGGGCGTGAAACCAACAGAATTTTCCGTGGCTGAGAGCCGAATGGAACATAAGACCTGGTTAGTAGGAAGGGAAGATTGAGTGAGCGGTAGTCTGGCTGATCGATCACAAGATGCATCCAGAAAACTTACCGACTTTCTGGCTTTGAAATCCTTGCAATAGCTTAGTATTCATTTTTGGATTCGCATCCCGGAGTTTTCCGATGCATCGGGAAGCAAAGGAGGTTGCGTGTCGAGCCGAATGGATACCTCTCTGAAAGACGCCGAAAGATTGAAGCTTTTCCAATCCACTCTGGTTCAGGAATATGAGGTCCAGCGCGGCGTTTGAGACGGAGAGCTTGAACGAAAGACATTCACCAAAAGCGTATCCAAGAACTTCACACTTCGCTCACGGATGGTTCCTGTGTCGGAAACCTTCTGGGACTCCAGCTTCGGGGGGTGTTTCAACGAAAACAGCAGAGAGTATTCATCAGAATTTCTTGAATCGACGCCAATGTCGATAGTGTTGACCAACTCTTTGAATCGGAAAGTGACGTAGTATCTTTTGGCCGCTGTTCCTTTACACCCAGGCTGACTCAAAGCTCCGAGCTCCACCACTCTCTTGGAAAGGTCAATTGTAACTGTACATGAAGCTTCTGTCTTTACCTCTTCCAGCCACTCGGCTAGATCTTCTCGTTCCGTCTTGATCTCCAACCTGGTACAGATGTCTTGCCCAGCAGGAAACCAGTGCCCTAGCGTAATGTTTGTGGCAGTAAGCTTGATCACCGAGCCTTCTAGTGCATCTTTTGCCATCCCGTCGTCGGGACGACATGGTTTCAGGCGAATCATTCCGCTACGATAACCAACTGGACAGGGCACCTCGACAAAGTTTGAAATCGTGAACAGATCACGACCGAAAAACTTCTCTGCATCCGCCTTGCACTCAAAGCGGACCCGAGCTCCTGGAAAGGTAAGCCTCTTCTTGCCTTCACTGAAGCTTATGCATTGCTCGACTCGTCCGTAGTTTCTTTCCAAGAAAGATCGCAATTTTTGTAGATTGGCATCTCTCCCCAAGTCGAGTACGTGAAAGAAAAACACAGTGTGACTGAGTATATCTTTCTCAATCTCAGCAATCCTTTTTAGGTATTCAAACTGTGCCTTCTTGTTTTTCTGGTACTCCAGCCCATCATTCCAGTAGGCCTCACGAGAACGCTGTGCAAACTCGTTGGCAGAACGAGCAGCACGCTGCCTCTGCTTGCGACGACGCCTTTGGTTCACCATGAAGCAGACTGCCTTAATACCTTTCTTTGCCACTGAAAATACGATTACGCATCCACTGGTGTGGAACGGCCGAAACAGTTTCCGGTTTTCAAGTAAAGAGGGTCGCCATCTTTGTCTCCGTTTCAACGCACGAGTCACGTCTTGGTATCATAGCATGTGTGTCCGTCGCCGCCAATCATCTCTGGTTGCGCATCTCTTACGGCTTGAACGAATGGGGTTCCACATACATAGTCATTCCTTCTCCAAACAGGGCAGTTGTAGTCTCTTTCTCTCTCTGATCACCATGGTGGATCTTTCGCCAGCAAATTAATAATGCGCATTTTAGCCGTACTCAAATCGACTCACTCCTCACGAAAGCATGCGACGTCACAATTTTTTTCGTCAATTCGTTTTACACTTCCTTATTAATAGAGTGGTCGAGCGTCGAGCAGCACAAAACCGTTGTGACCATGAGGAGCATGATCTGATTGGAACGCACTGTTCCGTCCGCCTGCTCCTGTCCACGGGTTTACGGGCCGGGTTATTCTAGCACTAGGCCGAATAACAACGTTGGTATAGACTCCCAGTCTGTATCTTGGCTCAGACGGAAGTACTGTAACCCTTTCTCCTCGTTTATCGGTGATATGGCCTCTTCTCTCATGGGCAAAACTGTGTCCTCTCTGCCTCAGGTATACAAGAGTATGTCGAATATAGATGCGCACTCTTGCGAAGGCATTCATTCTCAGTAAAAGTCCCTGCAGACCGACGAGGAGCGATCCTTTCGACAGAACATTGAGAATGGCTACGGTATCGGTTCGCCCATGCACAGGATTCGGTTTTACGACAAGACCAACGCAGAAAATCGAGTTACGTTCTACAGAGACTCAGCAAGTTGGTGTCCCTGCTGTCAGAATGGATGGATGATTCTGGCAGAGAAGCGTATTCCGTACCGGTATCGGGTTGTCAATTGTCAAGGTCAACAGGTTTTTGCTCTACTTTAAAGAGTTCCAGATTCGAGTCTACGAAGGAGCCCCTACAGACTTTCCAGCCGTGAATAGATGGTTTGATGAAATGCCATGAAAGCTCTTCCTTCTTATCGACTAACAAATTCTGACTATTAAATCCACGCTCATGATCTCCCATCACAACTGGGCGGCTGCACATATGCGCTAGCAAGTGCACCCTACGTGAGAGCCATTAATGGGGAGCGCACGATCGATGGGTAACAAGGAAGTTGGGAACTTTCTCTCCAACCACACAACGACGGTGCTGAGTCCGACTGGAAATGGGTTGGCAATGAAGAGGTGGCGCGTTGCGAAGCTGTCCAATGCTTGTCCGCCAATCATGGAGCGATTGTGAAATTTGCATCTCGGGGTTCCCTGCCGAAAGGGTATTCCACCTGTTTCGGCTCCATTGGCCGACCCGAATGCAGTCTCAAACGATGCTGTCGGAGGTGCGACAAGTTTGGTGCTACAAATCGTTTGCTTCACCCTTCTCGAAGGTGCAAAAACCCTGCAATGCTGAATGGGATGGGAGGAAAGGAATACGCATCTGGTGTGATTTCAAGCCTAGCCTATCTTCGTGACCGGGGTGGCGTAGAAGAGACGCGACCCTACAGGCCGCCAAGGAGCTCCGCTTGGGCTATTGGGAAGATCCTGGATACACAAGATAGCTAAGTATGGTATACTGTACTTAACGCTGCAGCAGTCTATTTATCACCCCAGATACAAAGAAGGGGGCGCCCATCAGAGTCCGCATAGGAGCTAGCCATAGTACATGCGTCCTAGCGCTTATTTATGCGCTGTATGCGTATGTAACTTGATTCTGGCTAGTATCTGTTGGGCTGCCAGAGCAGCTAAGCCATCGGTATTAGAGCTAGAAGTCCAACGAATCAGAGACACGAGGCTGCCAAGATACGTGGAAGAGATACCTGATCAATCTCGTTCCTACATGACACTTCTGAATCATTCTCTGCACAATCCAGACAAGAGATAGACCAAAGCAGGTCAGTGAGTCTTTTGATCCAGCAAATTCACTCATGCAACGCTATGAGAAAATCGAAACTCACCAACAATATTGATCATATCCAGGCGCTAGTCAAGACGTCGGCATTCTCTTGGAATAGAGAAAAAAATAATAGTGCTCCCCAACGTGGCCTTTTCGCCCGGACAAGGCAGAGTGGCAATCTTCCGTCTCCGTACTTCCTAGTGGTAAGAGATCAAGAGAGTTGATCATGAGACTTGTAAAGCCGGCTATTGCGTAATTGGGATCTAGAAGCGTGACAGAACCCTCAACTCCCATAAAATAGTCGACAATGGAACCTCCTAGTGAGCTCAGCTTGATGACACTCACGGGAAGTGCCGGAAGTAATTGGGCTGTTACGGGAGGATCAATCGACGCAGTACTAGCTTGGAGGGCCACGACGAGAAAAGCTAGCAAAGTCAGAATTCCAACAAAGGGGCCAACAGAAGCGAAATCGAACAGAGAAGCTAAGTCTTTGGGAGATTCTTTGATCGGTGCCTGGTCACCCAGACCAATTTGCCGGCAACTGAGAATCCAAGCTTGTTATCAGCTCAAGTACTAGAAAAGCTTCATCACTTATCTGGCCGCCCGCCGCCCGGAGAAATCATAGCATTTTCAAAAATAGAAGGGATCGCTGCAAGTTGCTAATTTTAGCAGACCGCCTAAATATCAGCCAAGGAGCAGAGAAATGAAAGTATCCCAGAGCAGTATCTTTGCTTTGACCGTGCAAGTCGCAAGAGCGTTATGGCAAAGGGACTTGAACAAGGATAAGCAGAATGAACCACGATTTAACCGGTTGGTAAGGGAAAACCGATGGGTACCGGTAGAACATTCATCCGAGAACAAAGTTCATTATTCTGATTCTGTACTCAGCCTTCCGCGAGGTGAAGGGAGAAGTGGAGCTAGAGCCCAGGTGGATGGTTCGACGGAAGACAAAATTCTGCTCGTTGTGACGACTTGTTCTTTCTTGATTCATACGCTTGCGCGCTAATAAAATAAACGCTTCGGCACGTTCTATCTAAATAGCAAACAGGCATGAATGTTTAATAGGTCTTCACGCTCTCACAGTTGTGGTTGTTTGAACTTTAAGAGGGCGTCGTTCTTATTCCTCCTTTAGGTTTCCATTATCTTGAAAGTCGAATGTCTTCTGATGGGTCTTATTTGTCTATGGTTGTTTGAACTTTAAGAGGGCGTCGTTCTTATTCCTCCTTTAGGTTTCCATTATCTTGAAAGTCGAATGTCTTCTGATGGGTCTGATTTGTTTATGATCTTTTCGTTTTCGGATCATAGACAACGTAACATACAAAAAGCAATATATATATATTAGGTCGTTGGGCATAGCCAACTCTTCACCGACGAAAAAAATACACGTTAACAGAGAATTTTAAGTATGGAAAAGTGAGCTATAATAGATGATTGACATTGATTGATAGAACAAACACGGAAATAACAACACATTGCCACATCTAATATTCTACTGTAGAAGTGAATTTACCAATCTGAGAGAAAGATAGAAAATGACCAGTTTCTCCTCTTAAATAAAAGTAAATCAAATACAGGATCTTCAAGAAGGAATCAAACATTTTGCATGTACTTGATTATCCAATAGTAATAATAACACTAATCTGCAAGAAATATTTGCTATTCCAGTAAAGATACTATTATTGCGAGACCAAAAATTCAGGAAAGCAAGTCCCTGAGATTAAATAAAAAATATTCAAATGATAAACTAAAGTACTTATAGAAAGCTTAGACTAGTAGTAATCATAGAGACTATGGATTTTATTAAAACATTTAAAAAACCTTGCCACTTGTCAAATAGAAAAGAAAACCCTGAACATTTCTAGGAAAGGTACAGACTGGTAGATTACGTGGTATAGTGAACAACGTACAATCACTACACCCCCTTGTAACAATTAGACAGGAATTAGATTCTTGGATAAAACTATCACACTTAACGATGGTGACAGGCATTTACTTGGATTTTTTGGCTATTGTGAGCATAGATTTGTTGTCTTTTTCTAGAAACAGAAAATAATATTTCAATGACGAATATCAGCCAGGTGTCGTGCATCGGAAGCACGGAAGTGCAATTCGAGACCAACCTCATTCGACCCGAACTTGGGGTTATGTATCAAGACGAGGTCACACTCACCATAGCAGTGCAGAGTCCAATTCAAGTCCGTCTAACAAGGCAGGTCATAGAAGGTGTGAGGTATCGTAGGGTGATGTACAGAAAAAATATTCCAGTGACGAATATCAAAATTAAAGTCAGGTAACAATTAAAAGGATAAGGTTAAAAATTTATACTTTTGCAATTCTAAGAGAGTCAGTCTTTCTTTCTTTCATTCTGGTGATGTATTGGCGGACGATCGAAACCGAATACGTTTCGTGTATTCTTATATTATTTGTTAGCGAATAGTTGCTTTTCATTAAAATAGTATTTTATTTATTGGTCATTTTCCAAATACGGGACTTAAAAAATAAAGGATCAGCTAGGATAAAAGATTATTCGATCAGCTAGGAAAAATGCTGCACTATTTATTAACAATAGGATTCGAAGGCTGCTTTGCCTTCTCCAGTGAGCGCAGCCGGCTTCCTCTTCCTGTTCTTCCACTTCGATGATGCTATACCTACATAGGCAACTTCCTACGGTGACCAAGTCAAATTGTTTACGCCCTTTCACTCCTAGCCGAACTCGTTGGGACTCGAGAGCTACGAAAGTCTCACCATCGCGGCCCAGTATCAACCATGCTTGTTCGCGGCCTTGCTGTAAAAGACATACATGTGAATCTTGTGAATTTCTATATTTTCTTCATTGCTCACGCAAGTATGGAGGAACTTCTTGCATTCTTTCTTCTGCCCGGCTATGAATGAAAGTGAGCAATTGCCTTTTCCACCAATTAAAAGGGCAATTGCTGGTTGCCAAATTTTAAGGCAGCCTATCTGATGATGACCAGTTCTCGGTACCCTACCCTCCCCTAGGCTTTGACTTACTACCGCGATGTTACCAAATCGCCGCTTGCCACGATGCTCCAAGAGGCCGGTCACGCTGCTGTTGATCCAAGCTTCGTCTGGTTTTGCGATTCATCATTCAGCGATTGTGATGATTCCCGTTTGACTGGTTGCCGTGTTGGTCTCCTTCAAGGTGGATAGATCAACTTCTCCTCCGTTGTTTTCAATCCTATTGCCGCTTCCTCGTGTGAATCCGAAACAAACACGATGACAGTTGCGGTCATGGCGAGTTGACAGTCAGTCATGATTTATTGCAACCTCTTCTACGGCAACCAAGAGCGCCCTTTTACTGTCCCCATTTGCGAGGTGCGTCGACATTGTAGCAACTTCATACAAAATGTCAACACGACCCAACTCAACTGCCCAACGCAAAACGCCAACAAGCTCCTGATAATACTGAACTCCTTCAGCCTTGAGCTCTGCCGT
>Ga0307978_1000569_pt1 | contig 30648 bp, 23 predicted proteins | sample OrgLakmetage1056_FD_203151 | JGI IMG/M metagenome (GOLD analysis project Ga0307978, IMG submission 203151) | Saline water microbial communities from Organic Lake, Antarctica - #1056 | ecosystem: Environmental > Aquatic > Non-marine Saline and Alkaline > Saline | place: Antarctica: Organic Lake...
GGACGAATTTACGCGCGCAGCAATCGCGCAGAACCTTCGAAATCTTGCAAAACTAAGACCCGAGACTGGCGAAACAAGGATCGCAATATCATCTGAACCGGCAATACGACAGACCAACAAGCCACCCAGTAAAACAGGCGGAACGATAAGCCCGCGCCCAACGCCGAGACGCCCCCACCCCCGAAATTACAGCGCCTTTTTCAACAAAATCAGCTCATATTGAACGATACTGCGTGGTACAAGAATGACCGCATTTGGCTTTCCTGTGTTGCATAGGCGAAGACTGAACTATTTTTGGCGCGCGCTAATTTTGTGTCGTACCTTGCCGTGGCCCGACCAAACAAGCATCGCCCGATCCATCTGATCCTGCACAAACTGCGCTAAAGCCAACGATCATTCAGATTGAAATCAATGGGCTGAATGAACCCGACGTGCGTCCTTCGCGTATGGCCTGTAGCGCTCCCGACCCAAGTGAGATTTCACATGGAAACATGCAGGGTTATTCTACCCGCAATCCGTAAAAGTCCCCGAATTTGAAGAAACGAGGGTGCGGAGATTGCAGTTCACCGAGGCCGCATTGCCGCCTCTGGCCAGCATCCAACGAAAAGCCTCTCAGTTGGAATGGACCACGGACCTAGATCATTTCATCTCTTCCAATCCGTGCGACATGACAGGTGTTGCCGAGATAACCCCTAGTTGGATGTTAACGGACGATACTTTCTGGTGTTGGACGACTGCAAAAAACTGATATTGAAGAAAACCTGACGAAAGACTGATTGGCCCGCCCTTTGTGAGTGCAGGCGCAGTACAAACAACGGCAATACAGAGGCCATATTGCGCAATATGGACCCATACCCTGACCGGGAACAAAAACTGATATGCTGTATCTGATTAGGTAGTTCCAGTATCATGAGTACATCGCGAACATTGACGGTCGTGACTTCACGATACCGTAGCTTCAATACTTCTTACTGCATAACGGGTTGATGCCGCTTGTTCTACAAACGCATTTTGACAGTCCTATCCGTTTTCACCACCGACCTGCGTGCGGATTGTGTTTGCGCCTTAGCGTCGTGTTCAGCGCAGAGGCCAAATACGCACTTCTTCCATAACCGGTATCAATGAGTAATGCCGCTATCATCCCTGCGTCATAGAAGGCACTGTAATTGTCGGTCAAGCCACGACACCGATATGGAACCGTCAGAGAGGATTATCTTCTTTCGCCTCGATCTACGCGAAGCGCAGTCTCGGTTTGCCACTTCGGATTTACAATACACTCGTTTCAGCCGAAATTTTCCATCGCGTATGTACGCGCCATTCATATTACCCACTACCGAAAGAATATTAGTTCGGCTGCCACTTTAAGATGTCGTCGACAGCTTGTCGCAAGAACGCCTCGTCTTCGGAATGCTGTACTGGATTGCCTGCGCGGTGCCCCCAGATCGACGGCATCACACGCAGTTCCGCGTTGGGCATCATCGCGGTCTCAATCCGGCTATCCTCTGGCGTGAAGTAGAGATCAGTTTGTGACGGTATTACGATTGACCTCGCCGTGATCGCCTCCAGCGCGACCTTCAGATCGCCGTTAAAAACATCGTTGTCAGAAATATCAGAGGCACGCCACGTCGCAAGGCTCGCCAGTAGATCATGCGCATCGCGACGCAGAAAATTTGCTTCCCATGAACGAACAATAAAATCTTCAAGCGAGCCGTAGCCGATTGTTTCATACAACCGTTCGCGGTAAAATGACTGGCTCATCGCCCAGCCGGCATAGATGCGGCCCATGGCCCGCAGTCCGCGCGTGGGCGGGGCGGTGAAATGAGTGCCGGTCCAATACGGATCTCCGGTAAGCGTAGCATGGACCCCTTGGAGGAACACATCATTATGAACCGAGGTGCGAGCGGAGCCGCAGACCGCGACAATCCGTTCCACAGCCTGAGGAAAAAGCGCACCCCAATGCAGCGCCTGTTGCGCACCCATCGACCACCCATAGATCAGCGCAAGCCTCTTAATGCCGAATACATCGGCGAGCATCTTGCGCTGTGCGTGCACGTTGTCCCAATGGGTAACCAACGGAAACCGCTCCGGCCCGAAAGGATCAGCGATATTGGAGGGCGAGGTCGACAGCCCGTTTCCGAACATATTGGGGATCACGATGAACCAGTGATCGGGGTCAAGCACCCGTCCGGGTCCGATCAGCCATTCGGTGTCGGCGTGCTGCGCTCCGTAGGACGTGGGGTAGAGCACAGCGTTGGATTTATCCGCGTTCAGCGTGCCATACGTCTGATACGTCAGCTGCGCATCGGGCAGAGTGACCCCGCATTGCAGGCGGAAGTCGCGCAAATCAAACCTGTGATGCCCGCTCACGACAGCCGCATCAGCAAGCCCGCCATCAGGCGCGCCCGTTCCGTGAGGCTGTCCACCTGAATATGCTCGTTGAGTGTGTGCAAATCAGCACCCCTTACACCCAGACTGTCGAGCGTGGGGATGCCCATGGCACCGGTAAAGTTTCCGTCCGATCCGCCGCCCTGACTTCTCCCTTTCATCTCGAAACCAAGCTCCTTCGCGATGTCCTTGGCCACCTCGAAAATTTTGGCCGTGCCGGGCGTATCAGGGGTCCAGACCGGGCGAGTCACACCGCGCTCTACCACGAACTCCACCCCGTTTTTCGTACCTTGCAGGGCCAGCATGCGCTGCACGCCATCATCAAGGTCCTCCTGCTTCTTCGCCATGCTCAACGCTTCCGCCGCACAGGAGGAGGACACGCAATTGACCCATTGGCCCGCGTGGATGACACCCACCGAAAAGGTGCAATCATCGCCGGTCATATCCTCGATCTCGATGATGCGCCGGGCCATTGCTGCGATGGCGCTCTTACCGTCCTTGAGACGAGCGCCGGCGTGGCTGGGGGCGCCTTTGGTCGCCAGATTGAACCGCGCAATTGCGTAGCGTCCGATGGTTACACCACCGTCGTCATGGCCCGGCTCGGGCACCAACACGTAGGCACTGCGCGCAGCCTCCGCCTCGATCAGATCGCGGGTCGACGGCGTGCCGACCTCTTCGTCAGGGGTGAACAATACCGTTACCGGCAGCGGTGTTTGCAGTCCTGCGCGGATAAGCTGGCGGATCGCTTCCAGCGAAATATAATTTCCGCCCTTCATGTCCATCAGGCCAGGGCCATAACAGATGTCACCGTCGCGTTTGAACGGCAGCACGTCGAGCGTGCCGACAGGATGCACCGTATCCATATGGCCGGCGATGAGGATGCCGGGTACCTTGCCCTGATCGGGGTGGGGCATGCGCGCGCGCACTGATCCGCCAAAGCCCATGCGCCCGGGGATCCGCTCGACGCTCGCCCCCATCGCGGCCATGTCATAGGCGGCAATATCCATCATTCGATTGACTGCACCCGCGTCCCATGTGGGGCTTTCGCATTCGATCCAAGGGCGCAGACCCGCAATCATCTCGTCTGTGTCAAACGGGAGCTTCAACGGGTTCATGCAGACAACCTCCGCTCGACGATACGCGCCATGACGGAGGCGCCCACCGGCAGCACCTCGGGGTCGAGGAAAAAGCTGGGGTTGTGCAGACCAGTAGTGCCTGAATGGCCGACCCGGCAATAGGCGCCCGGCACGACCTTGAGCATGTCGGCGAAATCTTCCGACCCCGTCGCAGGCTCGTCGGTGCCGGAGATGTTCTCCTTGCCCACGATATCCTCCGCCGCTTCCAGATAGGCCTCCGACAGGGCGGCATCGTTCATCAACACGTCGAAAATGTTGCGATGGTCCACGCTGATCTCCACGCCGTAAGCGGTGGCGAAACCCGCGCACAGCTCGCGCATGCGTTGCTCGGCCAAATCACAGACCTCCTGCTTGAAATAGCGGATCGTGCCGGCAAGCGTTGCGGTGTCCGGCACCACATTGTAGGCCGAGCCGGAATGAATCTGCGTCACCGACAGCACGCAAGTGTCCAAGGGTGCAACGTTACGCGACAGGATCGTCTGAATACTGCCCACAAGGTCGGAGGCGATGACCAGCGGATCGCGTGATTGGTGCGGCATGGCGGCGTGGCTGCCCTTACCCTGTACCGTAATGTCAAAGAACGACGCCCCCGCCATTGCGGGGCCCTTGCAGATACCCACGGTCCCCGGCTCCCCGCTGGGAGAATTATGCATGCCGTAGATTTCGTCGCAGGGGAAGCGCTCGAACAGACCGTCCTTGAGCATGCCCCGCGCGCCGCCCAGTCCTTCCTCGGCGGGCTGGAAGATCAGCACGGCGGTGCCCGCAAAATCCCGCGTTTGCGCCAGATGCTTGGCCGCGCCCAGCAGCATGGTTGTGTGGCTGTCATGGCCGCAGGCATGCATCACACCAGGAGTTTTGGAGGCATAGTCAAGGTTCGTCAGCTCGTCGATGGGCAGCGCGTCCATATCCGCGCGCAGCCCGATGCGGCGCGGCCCGTCGCGCCCTTTGATAATGCCGACCACCCCAGTACCTGCGATGCCGGTATGCACTTCATCGACGCCGTATTCCTTAAGCTTGTCGGCCACCACACCCGCCGTGCGATGCTCGGTAAAACCAAGCTCGGGGTGTTGGTGCAGATCTTTGAAAATGGCGGTCAGCTCGTCCTTGGCCGCGTCTATGATGGGCAGAATGGTCATGTCGTTCTCCTTGGTCTTATTCGGCCGCCTCGGCAAAGGGACGGAAGTTCGCAAAATCCCAATGCCGTCCGGGGGCGGCGGCGATCAACGCCTTGGTATAATCCTGCTGTGGCGCGCCAAGCACCTGCCCCGCGGGCCCGTACTCGACCACGCGCCCGTTCTGCATCACCAGCACATCGTCACAGATCTGTGCCGCCACACCCAGATCGTGGGTGATGAACAGGATCCCGAGACCCAGCCGCTCTTGCAGCTCCGCCAGCAAATCGAGCACCTGCGCCTGCACGGACACATCGAGGGCCGAGACGGCCTCGTCAGCGACCAGCACGTCTGGGTCCATCGCCAGCGCGCGGGCAATCGCGATACGCTGCCGCTGCCCGCCCGAAAACTGGTGCGGGAAGCGGTCGACGGCACTTGCTGGCAGGCCAACCAGTTCCAGCAATTCGCGCGCACGCTCCATCGCCTTGTCGCGCGGGGTGCCGAAGTTGAGCGGCCCTTCGATGATCGACTGGCCCACCTCGATGCGCGGGTTCAGCGACCGCATGGGGTCCTGAAACACGATCTGGATATTCTTGCGGTGCGGTTTCAGCTCCTTCTGGCTGAGCGTAGCGATATCGGTGCCACCCACCTTGATCGCGCCCGATGTCGGATCGATCAGACGCATGATGCACCGCGCCACTGTCGTCTTGCCGCTGCCGCTCTCGCCGACGATGCCCAGCGTGCGGCCCTTGGTCAGTGAAATGCTCACATCCTGTGCCGCCTTCACCTCTCGGCCACGCGTGAACAGACCGCCGCCACCGTAGGTCTTGCACAGATCGTCGGTCGCCAGCACGATGTTATCGGACGTCAAAGCCCGCTCCATCCGCGGTACCTGACTCGGCACGGAGCGCAGCAGCGCACGGGTATAATCCGTCTGTGGATGCCGCAGGAGGGTCCCCACGGGCTGCGTCTCCATCACCTCACCGAGTTTCAGCACGGTCACGTCTTCGGCGATCTCGCTCACCACGCCCATATCGTGGGTAATGAACAGCACGGCAGTGCCCTGCTCTTCGCGCAACTCCTGAATAAGCTTGAGGATCTGCGCCTGCGTCGTCACGTCGAGCGCCGTCGTCGGCTCATCCGCGATCAGCAGCTGCGGCTTCATCACCAGCGCCATGGCAATCATGATGCGTTGGCGCTGCCCACCCGACAGCTGGTGCGGAAAGCTGCGGTACATCTTGTCAACATCGGGCAGATGCACCGCCTCCATCATCTCGCGCGCGCGTTTGGCGCGGTCGGCTTTGGACATATCCGTGTGAAACTCCAGCACCTCCTCGATCTGCTGGCCCACGCGGGCGACCGGATTGAGCGCGGTCATCGGCTCCTGGAAAATCATCGACATCGACGTGCCGCGCAGATCGCGCAGGCGCGCCTGCTTGGCGCCCAACAGCTCCTCCCCTTTGAGTTTGATCGACCCTGAGATGGTGCGCAGTACCGGCGGCAAGAGCCCCATCGTGGCAAGTGCGGTAAGTGATTTGCCCGAACCGCTCTCGCCCACCAGACACATGGTCTGGCCCGCTTCGATCGTCAGGTTCAGGCCCTTGACGACCTGACTGTCCTCATCGCCGTTCAGCGCAATGCGCAAGTCGCGGATGTCCAGAACGCTCATCGGTCGATCCCCCGTTTCGCCATGCGCGGATCAAGCGCGTCGCGCACCGCATCCCCCAAAAGGTTGATCGACAGGATCGCCACAGATACGATTAACCCAGGCCACAGTACGATACCGGGGTTGATCTGGAAATAGATGCGCCCCTCGGCCATGATATTGCCCCAGCTTGGGGTTTCGGGATTGATGCCCGCACCGAGAAACGACAGGATCGCTTCGGTCAGGATGGCGCTAGCACAGATATACGTCCCCTGAATGATCAACGGCGCCAGCGTGTTGGGCACCAGATGTCGGCGCATGATCAGCCACGTGGGCGTGCCCGCTGCGATGGCCGCCTCAACATAGGGTTCCTCCCGCGCGGAGAGTACCAGAGAGCGGACGAGGCGCACGACACGCGGGATCTCGGGGATCGTGATCGCGATCAACACCGTCCAGATGCTCGCCCCCCAGAGCGAGACGATCGCGATGGCCAGCAGGATCGACGGGATCGCCATGAGCCCGTCCACCGCGCGCATCAGTACCGCGTCGATCCAGCGGATATAGCCCGCCAGCAGGCCGAACAACAGCCCCGCTGCGACCGCCGCAATGGCCGCCGCCACACCCACCACCAGTGAGATACGCCCGCCGTAGATAATCCGGCTGAACAGGTCACGCCCGAACGCATCGGTGCCCAGCCAGAATTCATCACTCGGCGGTTTAAGCCGCACCGAGGGTGACAGGCGCACCGGATCATGCGGCACGACCCACGGCGCAAAAATCGCCGACAGCACGATGAACACGAGAATGGCGGTGGCCAGCATCACGAGCGGGCTGGAGAACACGATTTCACGGGCGCGCCCCATGGGCGTGACCCGAACGGGGACGAGGGCGGCGGCGGATGTTTGATCGGTCATGCGTAACGGATCCTTGGATCAAGGAGAACATAGGCGATGTCGATCAAGAGATTGATCACGACATAGATAAGCGAGGCGAGCAGGATCACGGCCTGAATGACCGGATAGTCGCGGCTCAGCACAGCATCGACTGTGAGGCGTCCGAGGCCGGGCAGGTTGAACACGCTTTCCGTCACCACGACGCCCGAGATGATGAGCGCGAAGCCGATCCCGATGACCGTGATGATCGGCACCGAGCAATTGCGCAGAGCGTGGCGCATGAGCACTTTGTGCTCTGGTAACCCCTTGGCCCGCGCAGTGCGTACATAATCGTCGCCGAGGATTTCCAACATCGAGGTGCGTGTTATCCGCGCAATCAGCGCGATGTATAGCAGTGTGAGCGTGAAGGTCGGGAGTGCGATGCGGTGGAAGAAGTCACCCACACCCTCGCCGATGGGCCTAAATCCCTGAACCGGGAACCAGTTGAGTTGCATTGAGAAAAGCGAGATCATCAAATAGCCGATCACAAACACCGGCACAGAAAACCCAAGCACCGAGAGCAGCATTACAAAGCGGTCGATGATCGTGCCCTGCTTCCATGCGGCAATCACCCCGAGTGGTACTGCGATGATGACCGAAAGAATGATCGTGGTCAGGGCAAGGCTGATCGTTGGCTCCATCCGGTCGGCAATCAACTCGATCACCGGCTTGCCCGAGAGGATCGAGGTGCCGAAATCACCGCGCAGCAGCTGTCCGATCCAGTTGAAAAATTGCACCACCAGAGGATCATTCAGGCCCAGTGAGGTGCGGATTGCCTCAAGCTGTTCCGGCGTGGCCGTATCCCCCGCAATAATTGCCGCTGGATCCCCCGGCGTCAGACGCAGCAGCAGAAAAACGAACAATGCAACGAATCCCATAACAGGGATCGCGGCTAAGATACGCTTTATAATATAGACGTGCATGAGGTTGGCCTTCCGGAGGGGGACATCGTGAGTGGGAGTGGCCCCGCACGCAAGCGCGCGAGGTCACGGTTCTCATCAGTTCTTGGAGATGCTCCAGAACAGCGGTGCAGGCGCGTCAAGTACGCCTTCGAGGCTGTTAGACCATGCGGAGGGCACAAAATACTGACCGATCGGCGCATAGACACCTTCTTCATAGGCGATCTCTTGGATTTCAGCCGCCAGCGCCTTTTGCTCGTCGAGCGACTGCGAGGTCGCATAGGCGGTGCGCAGCTCTTCGAGCTTTGGCACATCGGGCCAGCCGAACCAACCGCCATCTGCTCCCTTGCCGTTCACCATGTTGTTGACCAGCGGGTTGAACACATCCGCGCCAACCCAGTTGGTCATGAACATGTGCCAGCCGCCATCGGCAATGGCAGCTTGACTGGCGCGTTTACCCACCAGAGTCTGCCAGTCCATCGCTTGCAGATCGACGACAAACCCCGCATCACGCATGGCCTGAGCCACGACAACCGGCTGTGTGCGCAGGGTGCCCACATCGGTTGGATGCATAATCACGATGGGCGTGCCGTCATATCCAGCCTCGGCCAGCAGGGATTTTGCCATGTCCATGCCATTTCCTGTGGTCAGCGTCTCGGAGCCGACCTCGGTGGCCAGCGGTGTGCCGCAGACAAACATCGCACCACAAAGCGCGTAAAGCTCGGAGTTGCCGACCAGCGCATCGAGCACGTCCTTCTGGTTCACCGAGGCGATCGCTGCCTTACGGATCAGCGCATTATCCATCGGCGCGTTGAGCGTGTTGGGGCGCATGATCGTCTGGAAGCCCAAGGCGTTCAGGTTTTTGACCGTGATGTCGGGGCTGGCATCAAGGATCGGCAACAGATCGGACGGCGGCTGCTCCCAAAAGTCGATCTCGCCAGCTTGCAGCGCATTGAAGGCGGTCTGGTCATCGGGCATCACAACCCATTCGACACGGTCCACATTGACAACCTTGCCGCCCGCAGCCCAGCTCGACGGCTCGTCGCGCGACACATAGGCTTCATTTTTGGCATATACCGCGCGAACACCGGGCTGATACTCGTCCGCGACCCATGTGAACGGACCGGATCCGATCTGCTCGGGGATGGCTTCGGTCGAGGGAGTGTCAGCCAGACGCTTTGGCATGATGAACGGCACGTTCGAGGAAGGTTTGGCCAGACTGTCGATCACGAGGCCATAAGGCTCAGTGAGATTGATCACGAATTCATTTGCCGTGGCCCCCTGCGACATGCTGTCGACAAACGACATGAGGACCTGACCCATGCCGTCCCGCTCACCCCAGCGCGCGATGGAGGCGGCCACGTCTTCGCCGGTGACTGGCGCACCATCATGAAAGGCAAGACCGTCGCGCAGTGTAAAGGTATGCACCAGACCGTCGTCGGAAACGCTGTGCGTATCCACCATCTGCGGCTGCGGCACCAGATCAGCGTCGAGTGCATAGAGCGTGTCAAAGATCATATAGCCGTGGTTGCGGCTCATGTAGGCGGTGGTCAGGATCGGATCCAGAACACGCAGGTCCGAGTGTTTGACCGCACGCAACGTTTGCGCATCGGCCATGCCCGCGATCAGCGCGGTGGCCGCTACGGTTGCTGCGAACATCGTGCCGCGCAGCAGGCCTGTCAGGCCCTTGGGCTTCATTTTAAGTGTCATTGGAATAGTCATCGGGTACTCCCCTGAGTGTTGGAAATTTATGCGCCGGGCGTGATCCACCCTTTTTTTCGCGCTATTGGTGGGCAATGTGTGGTCTCGGCTCTCCTTTTGCTGTGTTTCCTGAAGGGTTTGCCCATCGGCTCCATCCGGATACCGGGCGCAAGATTTGTCCATGGCAGGCTCGCGGGACTGATCGGCATCGGTCCGGGCGCGGTACACGTCAGGATAACCTGCGCGATCTCGTCAAAATCTGCCCGAAAATGCACCGAGCTTTTTACGACCAGAATTGCCTGATCTTCCGGCACGACGCCCGCGTTGCGGAACATCTCGCGGTCAGCCATTTGCGCTTTGTTGGTGGTCACGACCACGCGCACGTCATCAGTCCTAAGGCACGCGGACGGGCCCATATCCAGTGGCGCGCCGCCATAGAACGGACCGGGGGCCACGAATTTTCCATCCGTCAGCGTCTCGACGGTAAAGCGCGCCTGGAACGGCGCGTCGCCGACGGTACCCGATTGCCCGCCAAGGGCGATCTCTATCACCGCGCCCTGCCCTGCGTCATGCGCCGCACGCGCCGCCGCTGGATCGACCATATTGCCGATAGCGCCCGACGCGCGCTGCGCCACCATCGCACGCAGCATGCCGGTGGTATTACTGTCGCCCCCTGCGCCCGGATTGTCCTGCGTATCCGCGATGACGACCGGCTTGGTGGCCCCTTGCGCAATTCGCATTGCCTCGGCGACGCCCGCGTCAGGGGTAAAACTCTCTCCAGCCAGCGCGGCTTCCGCCTCCAGAACCGTCCGCTCAATGATGGTGGCAGCACGGTCGGCAGCTTGCTGGTTTGAACCATAGCACACGACGGTCGGTCCACAGCCCGGAAAATCCGCCGCAGGAAAGCCAAAGAAGAACGACGCGCTGGCCACAGCGCCGGTCTCCTGCGCGGCCGTCACCTCGTAAATCGCGCGGCCCGGCTCGCTGCGCGTGCTTTGCCACGCGATTGGGACGAGAAACGGAAGACGGCGAAAGGCCTTTGCAAACGGCGCGCCGCGCACCATCAGTGCGTCCAACTGTACTGCCGCGCGATACCCTGTCTCGGCCATGTCCACATGAGGATAGGTGCGGAACCCCACCATAACATCCGCCGCTTCGACCATTTCGGCCGTGATGTTGCCGTGTAAATCAAGCGCCACAGCGATGGGCACGTCCGGCCCCACAGTGTCGCGCACCCGCGCCAGAAATGCGCCCTCACCATCGTCTAGGTGTTCGGCGACCATCGCGCCGTGCAGGTCCAAAAATACTCCGTCTAGCGGCCCCGCAGCACGAATGCCCGAAATTACATCGTCCGTGATGCTTTCATAGGCAGTTTTACAGACATGCGCCGACGGTATCGCACCCGCCCACAAGATCGGCACCATATCCCAGCCCGCCGATTCGCCGAACTGAACGGCACCGCCGATGCCAAGATTGATGTCACGCCCCTGGGACAGGACCGCATCACCGCGCGCCAGAGGCATGTAACCGCCCCCCAGAACAAAGTCGGCCATCCGCGCTTTGCTTGGCGCAAAGGTGTTTGTTTCATGCAGAAAACCGGCCAGCGCCACGCGCTTTGACATTTCATTCTCTCCTGCTTTTGCGCATGCGGGGATCGGTTGTCTCTCCCACCCGTACCGCATCAAAGTATTGCAAGGTGATACGTTCGCATCGTATAGAGATCGTAGAGCCGCTGCTCACCCTAAGTCAACTAAGACCTATCGGAGGGCCGCGATGCCCCGCAACAGCACCCGCGCAGAGCCGGGAAAACGCGCACTGACCGACGCCGACCGTGCCGGATCGCTTTTTGTGCAATCAGTGGAAAAGGCGATGGGCGTGTTGGCGGCCTTTCACCACGCCGATGGTCCACTGACCCTATCGGACATCGCCTTGCGTGCGGGAGTGGATCGCAGTTCTGCCCAGCGGATGGTGCACACGTTGCGTGCGACAGGCTATATCGAGCGTGACGCGGATGGGCACGGGTTTGTTCCCGGCATGCGCATTCTCGATCACACGCTCGACTATCTGCGCATCAACCCGCTGGTCCGGCAAGCCACGCCAGTGCTGCAAGAACTGCGCAGCTCGGTGCGCGAGCGCATAGACCTGTCACTGTTCGACGACCTGCGGCTGGTGTATGCGATACGGCTCCAGACCAAGCGTCAGACGTTCAATGCCTCCCTCGTCGGTCACAGCGTGCCGACATTCTGTACCTCGGGTGGTTGGGCGGTTCTCGCTCGCATCCCGCAGGACCGCGCGCGCGACCTGATCGAGCGTTCGGACCGCCGCCCGTTTACGCCGCACACGATCACGGATGTCGATGCGCTGATGGAGCAAATAGAGCTGACCCGCGCGCGCGGCTATTCGCTGGCCATCGACCAGATCCTTTTGGGCGAGATCGCTATGGGCTTTGCCATTCTCGATAGCAAAGGCGAACCGCGCGCCGCCATCCACATTGCAGGCTCCACCGCCGAATGGATGCCGGAAGACTTCGCCGCGCGTGTCACCCCCCTTGGCCAGCATGCCGCCCGCGCACTAAGCAGGTATTGATCCATTTCCAACAGGAGCCTTTAAAATGAGCACTCTCACAATTCCCGGTCTCAATGCCCCGGCCAGCATCTCGGTCGATCGGTGGGGCATGGCCCATATCCGCGCCGAGAGTAATCACGATGCCTTTTTCGTTCAGGGCTTGAATGCCGCGCGCGACCGTCTGTGGCAGATTGATCTGTGGCGCAAGAGGGGGTTGGGCCTGCTGGCCGCAGATTTCGGGCCTGGCTATCTGATGCAGGACCGTGCGGCGCGGCTGTTCTTGTACCGGGGCGACATGATGCCGGAGTGGGCTGCTTACGGCGAGGATGCCCAAGATATCTGCACTGCCTTCTCTAACGGGATCAACGCAGGCATTGATCTGGTGATGGCGGGCGTATGGTCTTTGCCCCCCGAATTTGCGAATTTAGGAACGTCCCCTGCCCATTGGTCCCCCGAAGACGTCGTGCGCATCCGCACCCATTGCCTGTCGCGCAATGCACCATCTGAGTTGGCACGCCTCCAAGTCCATAGGCTGGCAGATGCGGTAACGGACCTGATGCGGGTACCGCTGTCGCCGCCTGTGACGGATGAGGAATGGACAACAGCCAGCCCACGGCCCTTGCCGCCCGATGCCCTTGCGGTCTACGAACTCGCGACCGCGCCCGTCACGTTCCAACATGAGCGCTTGGCCGCAACGCTGGCAGAAGCGGGCCGGTGGTCCACCACAGATGCACGCAAGACCGTCCAGCCTAAAGCACCGCCGATGGAGGGATCCAACAATTGGGCCATCGCGCCTGCCCTAACGGCAACGGGCCGCGCTATTATGGCCAGCGATCCGCACCGGCTGCACGCAGCGCCCTCGCTGCGCTATATGGTGCATCTGGATGCACCGGGAATGAACCTGATCGGCGCGGGCGAACCATCTTCCCCGGGCATCATGGCAGGTCACAACGGCACTGCTGCATTCAGCTTGACGATCTTTTGTGCCGATCAGGAAGATGTCATGGTCTATGAGACTGCCCAGAACGGCACGGCCTACCGCTACGGCGACACGACAGAAGTGATCAAACGAATCGAGGAACGCTTTGCCGTCAAAGGCCACCCCGATCAGAACCTGACGCTCGACTTCACGCGCCACGGACCAGTGGTTTTTAACGAGGGCGGCACAGCTGCCGCAATTCGCACCGTCTTTACCGATCCGGGAACGGCGCCTTACATGGCATGCCTCAAGGCGATGCGGACCACCACGGCACCCGATTTCCGCGCGGCGCTGCACACTTGGGGAGCGCCCGCAGTCAACATGGTCTATGCCGATACAGCGGGTGACATCTGCTGGCAGGCCGCGGCATACGTGCCGAAGCGCACGGGCTGGCGGGGGCTGATGCCCGTAGCGGGTGATGGGCAATATGAATGGACCGGGTATATGACCGCCGCCGATCTGCCATGCGTCGTGAACCCGGGTCATGGATACGTGCATTCCGCCAACGAGATGAACCTGCCCGACGATTGGGACCACGACGCGCATCCCGTAGGCTATGAATGGTTCGAGGACGGACGCGCGGACCGGATTGCACAGGTCATCGCGCAAGGCGGCGCGCGGGATGTTGCGGCGAACTGCGCGCTGCAAACCGATACATATTCGCAGTGTTCCCGCGATCTGGTAGCGCTTCTGCCTGACGGCTCGGAAGCGGCGGTGCTGCTGCGTGACTGGGACGGATATGCCCGCACCGATTCTGCAGCGGCGCTGCTGTTCGAGGTCTGGCTGTCGCTGCACCTGCGCCCTGCCCTGCTGGCACAGATTGCGCCCGATGCGAGCCTGCGCGCCTATCTGGCGCCGGGCAATATCCCCAGCGTGGTACGCGTTCTGCGCGGCGATATTCCGCGCCTCAAGCCCGACAACTGCGGTTCACTACTGACCGACACACTGGCAGCCGCATGGGAAGACGTGCGCAGCCGCTTCGGCGAGACTTCTGACAGCTGGCGATGGGGCGACTTGCACAAAGGGTATTTTGACCACGCCCTCACGCCGCTTGGCGAGACGTTTGATGTAGGCCCCGTCGCCACCGGCGGTAGCAGCACAACAGTGATGATGGGGCACTACGAGGCCAGCGATTTTCACGTCCGCAACGGGGCCTCAGTGCGCATGGTCGTAGATGTGGGCGCTTGGGACAACAGCGTTTGGATCAACGCACCGGGCCAGTCCGGCCTGCCGGACGCGGCCCACTACGACGACCTGACCGCGATCTGGGCAGCGGGCAAATACCTCCCCATGCTCTATTCCACGCAGGCAGTCGAGGAGGCGACCCACACGCGCATCGACCTAGTCCCGCAAGGGGACTAGACCGCACCAGCTCGCAACGAAAAGCGCCAGCACTTTCGTCAGATCACGCACCGACGCCAACTCGACCCGCTCATCGAAGCCGTGGATGTTCTGGGCTCTGGGCCCGATGCAGAACGCCGGAATGTCGTAATAAAGCCCATAAAAGCGTGTATCCGTCAGCGCGGTCATTTTGCTTTCTTCCAGCACCACGCCGTCGAACACGGTGCCGTAGGCTTCCTGCATAACGGCCAGTGCGGGGTCCGCATCCTCGCCCAGCACATAGCCTTCTGCCTGAAACCCGTTCCACACCACTTCTGGCGGGCTGTTGGACAAAAACGGATGATCCCGAGCGGCAGCTGCCACGCAGTCCTCGATCTCGCGTTTTGCCTGCGCCAGATCCTGCCCCGGCAACACCCCCATACGGCAATCGATATCGCACCACGCGGGCACGCTCGATGCCCAATCACCACCCTTGATCTTCCCTGCGTTGAAGTTCAGCGGATGCGGCACGTCGGCATAGACCGGATCGGCAGCTGCGCGCGCGTTCCAGACCTCCTCCAGCCCCTGCAAAGCGCGGATCATGTCATACCCCGCCATGATTGCATTTGACCCGTCGCCCGCAACGGACACGTGAACCGGCTTGCCGCGCACGCGCAGACGGAACCACAGCGCGCCGATCTGTGCACGGTTGATGGTAAAATCCGTAGGCTCGGGCAGTACGGCTGCATCCGCGCGGTAGCCACGTTGCAACACCGACAGCGCACCCAGGCCGGTGCTCTCCTCCTCGATCACCGACTGGAAATGCACCGTTGCGGCGGGCGCATACCCAGCCGCCCGGAGCGCATCTAGTGCAAACAGCGCCGCTACCGTACCCGCTTTCATATCGCCTGCACCACGCCCGTACATCCATCCATCGGCGATGACCGGATCATAGGGCGGATGTGCCCACATTTCCGCCGGTCCGGGGGGCACCACATCCAGATGCCCTTGCAAAATCAGAGACCGGCCTTTCACCAAGGCAGGCCGGTGGCTGCCCACCACACTGCGCGCGCGGCTAAAATCTCCAATGATCGGACCAAAGCCGGGTAGCGGTTCCAGATCCTTGAGGTCGATCGTCCAATCGTCGACGGCGTAGCCCCGCACACGCAAAGCAGCGGCCATGAAGTCCTGCGCCGCTGCCTCCTGGAACCGCTCGCTCGGTATCGCGACAAAGCGGGCGAGGAAATCGGTCTGCTCGGCAAAGCCCTCGTCCACCGCGCGGGTGATCGCCGCGGTGGTCTCGGGGCTAAGGGGATCGGGTAACGGCATATCTGACGGCATGAGGCGCTCCATTCGCTGTTCTGACGTCACCATCCGTACTGGCGCCGCCCGCGTCAATCGCCGCGCCATTGAAAGCGGCGCAAAGTCAGGAATTTATTGAGCAGTCCAATCTGCGCAATCAGCCTCAACAATCCCGAACCAAAAGGACCTGCTTGAGGCACTCGACATAGCGACCACTAGACGATCCTGCAGGGTGACCGATCCCATCGCCCCCGCAGGTGCCGCGTTTTGATTTTGTAGAGGGGGGGCAACATCGCCCGGATCTTGCATGGCACAGCTGTCGCCACCAACTCCATGCTGACGCGCGATCTGCCTTGCCGCGCGTTGATCGCCTGCGAGGGGCTCGAAAGCATGATTGAGATCGCCCGCCATGGGCGTCGCGATATATATGCGTCGCGAGGAACCGACCCAAGCCGCGGACCTTACTTCACCATCGCTTTGGCGCGCGGGCCGCATCCGCGGTCTCGTCGCCATCACCGTTGCGACAGGCACCCGCGCCCGGATTGACACTCGTTGCATAGCACACCCGTTCTCCGGGCGGTCAATCTGGTGCGGTAGCGCGCACCGGATATACGTCCCTCACCTACTTCAGATCCCGATGTATGCGACGCGCAAAAGCGGTTTTTCTGTTGGAAGTCAACAAGGCCCATTTTGTCCACACTATGGGCTTTGAATACACCGCAGCAAAGGTCGATTCTCCGGCCTCGGTAAGTAGTGGGTCAAATCATACGACGCAGACTAGGTGTTTGATCCCAAAGTTTGATGGTGCGACCCTGTCTCAGGAATGGAAGGAAGCATTATGGGACAAGTTCGTCACGGGAGCAGCGCGAAAGCGTGATAGGTGCGGTGTTATCTCCACGTAAATAAAGGGCTCAAAGTGGCGGACTTTTACCCCGCTTAACCCTCAACTTGCAGCCGTTTGTTTGGTCCAATAGCGTTCCGGGTTTTTCTACCCAATGGCACGGCATCAAACTACAATGCCAAGTGTCTTGGAGAGTTGGCTACAAGCTAAAATGCGAAGCGAATTGTTATCAATGCGTTAAAGACTTGGAAGCCACAAAGCCAATTGTGGAAACAGGATCAACAACGCAACAAGCAGCATGGAACAGCCAATATAGGGGAACGCAGCGCTGTATATTTCGCGCATGTTTGTATCCTTGGGCGCGACCCCCTTCATTACAAACAGCAACAAGCCAAAGGGCGGTGTTGTAAAGCTGATCTCAAGCGCAAGAAGGAAAATCAGTGCGAACCAGATCGGATCAAAGCCCAGCGTCACTGCAAGCGGGAAGAAGATTGGCACAGTCAGCAGCATCATGGAAATTTGTTCCATAAACATGCCAAGCAGCAAAAGCACACCAAACATCACCAACAGCATCGCGATGGGCGCAAGGTCAAAAGATGTCGCCCAGCGGATCAACCCCGAACTTGCACCCGAAAATGCCAGAAGCTGGCTGAACGTCGCAGAGCCGAAAACGATGAGGTAAGCCATCAAGGTCACCCGCAGCGCCCCGATGATTGAACGTTTCATGGCCGCCCAGGTGAGACAGCGGAACAAGAGCGCCAGCAGAACGACCCCCAATGCACCAAACGCCGCAGCCTCGGACGGTGTGATCAGGCCACCGACCATGCCGAGCACAATCAGAACCATGACCGACAACATCGGCAGGATATCTTTGAACAACAGCGCCAGCTTCTGACCGAAACTGAAGGTTTCCACGTCGTAGGCAGGTGCCGCTTCGGGATCAATCCTGGTCTGGATAAAGATCGTAGCGATGTAGAATATCGCCAGAATGAGGCCGGGAACAATTCCCGCGATCAACAGCGCACCCACATCAACACGGGCCAGTGTTGCAAGCAGCACCGCCAGCGCAGAAGGCGGAATGATTATTGCCAGGCCACCCGTGCCAAGAATGGGACCAATCGACATCTTCTTTTTGTATCCGCGCTTTGTCATCTCCGGCACCATCAGCGATCCAAGCAGCGCAGTGGACCCCATCGATGACCCTGACAGCGTGGCAAACGCCGTACCGCCCAGCACCGTGACATAGCTCAAACGCCCCGACAGACGCCCCAGCAGTTTGTCGATGGCATTGAACATCCGTGCCCCAAGGCCGGTGTGAAAGAAAATCTCGCCCATCAGAAGAAACAGCGGGATCGGCACGAGCGCAAAATTTGTAAGGCTGCCAAAACCGTTGTTGAGCATCAGCGTCACGCCGCGCTCCCCGCCCATAAACAGCCACGCACCGATGATATTGGCAGCCAGAAAGGCCAGTGCCACCGGCATGCCAATGGCCATCAACACCAGAATTGAGCCGATCAGCAGACCAAGCGCTTCAAACCACTCCATTATTCGTGAATTCCCGCTTCGCCCGAGTGCATGAGATCAGAGCCCAGAACAAACCGACTGAATTCAACCGTCATCAACCCAAAGCTGATCGGAAAAGTCGCCGTAAGGATCCATTTGGGAAAATAATACGCACGCACGTCCAAATCGTTTTGTGTGATATTGGTCAACATCAACTCCGCCCCCTTCCACGCCAGCAAGGCACAGACGGCGACACAGGCGGCTGCAACACCACGGCTTACGATGCGGCGCGCGGGCGCGGGCAAAGCTGCGGTGACCAATTCGATGTGCACATGCCCCTTTTCACGCACCAACCACGGCGCGCCAAGCATCGTCATATAAAGGATCGCATATTCAGACGAGGTGAATAGCCACGCAAACGGCTGAAGTCCCAGATTGCGCATGACAACCGACGTCACGACCGAGATCATCAGCCAGATCAGCATCGCCCCCGCAATACCCGCCATCGAGTATAGCACCCACAGATAGAGTCGGCTGATCATGGTCATTGCGTCCCCCTGACGTAGGTTGCGCGCCGGAGATCCCCTCCGGCGCGCGTTGTTTTCAGTTCTCGTAGAAAAGCTCGATCAGCTTGTCGTAATTGCCCGCACCCTGTGGGCTTTCTTCCATCAGTGTCTTCATGCGGCCCCAGGTGCTTGTTACAGCCGCCTCGAGATATGCATCCGCTGCGGCCCCTTCGAGGGTGACCACCTCCATACCTGCCGCCTCAAGTGCTGCGAAATCTTCATCGCGCAAGGCGCCCAGTTTCGAAGCTGATTCCGCCTCATGTGCGATTGCGACATCTTGCACGATGGTGCGCGCTTCCTCTGACAGGCTGTTCCACTTTTCAAGGTTCACGATGGTACCAAGGTCGGTGGAGAAAAAGCATGGCTCGATGCGGTAGTTCAGGAACTCGTTCCACTTGAGATCGATCAGACCGATCTGAGTCCAGCCAGTTGCATCTACGACGCCGCGTTCCAGCGCAGAATAGACTTCCGTCGTCGGCAAATCTATGACCTGCGCGCCCAGATATTCAGAGAAGAAGGCATTGTAGACCGCGTTACCGCGCAGCTTGAGGCCAGAGACATCCAGATTGCCGTCAGCGTCCAGCGTCGGTGCATCGCGGGTCCACAGGTTGTAGCAAACGCCGGAGTCGAACCAGCCAAGATATTTCACACCCATCTTTTCCTGGTGGATCTGGTCGATCAATTCGATGCCGCCATTCGCGCGCGCTTCGGAAGCAACCTTGTTCGACGTCACAAGCGCGTCTTTTTCCGGCAAGGCGCCAGCATAAAAGCTGCCCGGCGTATAGACCATATCCACCACTCCGGAGCGTACGGCGTCAGGCTGTTGGAACATACCGATGGCCTCCGGCCCGCCGCGCACCTCAATTTGGACCACCCCCTCGCCAGCCGCGTTCACCTTATCGACAAACTCGAGAAAGGATTGGGTGTAGATGAGGGATTCAGGAAACGCATGAACAGCCGTAATCGTCTCTTGTGCATATGCAGTGCTGGCCAATGCGGTTGCGGCAAAGATGCCGCCGAAAAGTGTATGTTTCATCTGGTCTTTCTCCCTGTTGAGCGGCGCATGTGGCGCCTTTGGTGGTTGTTTATGTCGTAGGCATGGCCCATGGATGCGTGGCGAGCCGTGCCCCGCGAAAGGTTCTGATCTGGTCGGCATACTGAGCGGTCAGGTCGATATCATCCCACCCATTTATCAATTTCTGCCGGCGGACAGGGTCAAGATCAAAGCCGATGTCGTGCCCCGAAATCGTCGCGCGGCCAATTGCAAGATCGACCCGTGCGTCAGTCTCCGCGTCTGCCATTTTGGCAAACAAGAGCGCGGCAACGTCATCGTCAATCTGTGCTGTCAGCAAACCGTTGTTGACCGCGTTACCCGCGAAGATGTCGCCAAAGCTTGGGGCGAAGACGGCTCTGATGCCGTAATCCACCAGTGCGTAAACCGCCGCTTCACGGCTGCTGCCACTGCCAAAGTTTCGTCCCGCCACCAGAACCTTGGGTGCGTACCGGTCCAGAGAGTGTTGCGCTTGCGCCTTGCGCACATCATGGAGCAGGAAGTCGCCGTAGCCCGCACTGCGCGGCTGTGACATGAAACGTGCAGGAATAAGCTGGTCAGTGTCGATGTTGGCCTCGGGCATTGCAATCGCGCTACCGGTGAGTGTCTCCCAGCCGCTCATATCCGCCCCTGCAACAGGGGGCGCACATCGGTCAAATGCCCTTTGACTGCCGCCGCGGCGACCATGGCGGGGCTCATCAAATGGGTGCGCGCTCCGCGTCCCTGCCGCCCTTTGAAATTGCGGTTCGTTGACGAGGCACAGCGTTTACCCGGCTCGACCAGATCCCCGTTCATGCCGACACACATCGAACAGCCCGCACCCGCCCACTCCAGACCGGCCTGCACAAATATCTGCGCAAGACCTTCGTCTTCTGCCTGCTTCTTCACCATCGCGGAACCTGGCGACACAAGGCCCGGCACGACTGCCCGCCTGCCTTTGAGCACTTTGGCCGCCATGCGCAAATCCTCGATGCGCCCGTTTGTGCACGAGCCGATAAAGACCTGATCAATCGCAATGCTATCAAGCGCAGTCCCGGCAACGAGCCCCATGTAGTCAAGCGTCGCGCGGATGTCTTTTGACTCGTCACCGTGCGGCACATGGCCTGAAATCGGCAAAGCATTTTCCGGTGACGTGCCCCACGTCACAGTGGGGGCGATGGTCGACGCATCCAGGATCACTCTACGGTCAAATGCGGCATCAACATCCGAGTGGAACTGACGCCAGATCGCGACCGCCCCCTCCCATGCCGCACCTGACGGGGCGAAAGGGCGGCCATTCAAATACGCGAATGTCACATCATCAGGTGCGATCATACCCATCCGTGCACCGCCCTCGATGCTCAGATTGCACAGGGTCATGCGCCCTTCCATACTCAGCGCACGGACCGCTTGGCCCGCGTATTCGACCGCATACCCCTGCGCACCACCCGCACCCAGCGCTGAGATCCAATGCAGCGCCATATCCTTGGCAGTAACGCCCGCGCCCAGCGCGCCGTCAAAGGTAATTTGCATCGTCTTTGGCCGCTTTTGCCAGACCGTCTGGGTCGCGAGGATGTGGGCCACTTCCGTTGCCCCCACGCCAAAGGCCAGCGCCCCGAACGCGCCATGGGTCGAAGTGTGGCTGTCGCCGCAATTTATCAGCAACCCCGGCAATGTCAGCCCTTGTTCCGGTCCGATCACATGGACGATGCCTTGCTCGGGATCATGCAAATCAAACAGTCTAATACCCGCATCGCGCGCATTATCACCCAGAGTCTTGATCATCCGGCGAATATCAGGTGCCACATCACCCTCGCGGGTTGGGGCATAGTGATCCACAACCCCAAAGGTCAATTCAGGCGCAGCCAGGGTCATGTTGCGCCCCTTGATCTTGGCGAAGGCATGGTGCGATCCTTCGTGCACCAGATGCCGGTCTACCCAAAGCAAAGACGTGCCGTCAGCGCGGCACAGCACTTCGTGCGCGTCCCATAACTTGTCCATCAAGGTGAGCGCAGTACTCATTCTGCCGCCTCCGCCCGGGTCGGATTGACCACAGGCTCCCAGTGGCGCGTTTCACCTGCGCCCACCCGGCTCAGGGTCATTTCAAGTCTGAACATGTCGGGACGGTAAAGTGCGGCGAGATATTCAACGCCGCTCCCCTGCCGGTCGCGCACAACACGGTTGAGCGACAGCAGCGGCGCACCGACGCTCAGCCCCAAATGGCCAGCCACTTCGGGGCCAGCAAGTGTCGCGCTGACGCTTTGATCTGCCGTCTCGACTTCGACACCGGAGCGTTCAAGCAGGCGGAACAAGGGCGAGATTGCAAGCTCCGATTCCGAGTAATTCCGAGCGATATGTTCGGGCACATGTGTCGTGAGATGCGAGAAAGGCTGCCCGTCGATCAGACGCAGGCGCGTTGCGGTTTGCACATGCGCCGTCGCAGAGATCCGCATCGCACCTGCAACCGCAGCAGGAGGTACGCCATAACTGAACGACAGCAGCCGCGCCGTTGTCGCATGGCCCATTTGCAGGAGCTGCGGCATGAGCGTGGTGAAATCGGCCGCCATCTTTGGCTTTTGTCGGGGCGCACGCACCCACGTCCCTGCCCCTGCGCGGCGCTCGATCAGACCCTCGCCCTCCAAAGCATCCAATGCGCGACGCAACGTGACCCGGGAGACGTCCAGTTCAACGCAAAGCCTCTGCTCTGCGGGGAGAACCGAGCCATCGGGGTACGTCCCCTGCGTGATACCATCGAGCAGCTGCAAGTAGACGCGACGCGCCTTGCCTCCCGCTGGGAGGCTTTTGGTGGCTGGATCGACAGGTTCTGCACACATCGCGAATGGATCTCCTCGGAATCCTAGCGTAGCGGCGTTTTTTGTAAATGCAAGAAAGCTGTACTGCCAAGCGCAATATATTTGTCCTGTTCAGGCACAGATATCTGTATTATTTGTAATACAGATATTGCGGAGGACGGCATGCCGATAATCGAACTCCATATCCTTGTAGGATATAGCGAGGCTGACAAAACCCGTTTGGGCGAAGCCCTGACCGACGCGGTGCGAACAGTAGTCCCAGCGCCACCCGAAGCGGTGACGGTCATGATCCATGAAATGCCCCGCACCTCCTACATGCGCGGGCGCGTGCACCGCACAGCTGCACCCGCGCAGCCAAGCCAGATTGAGGTGGTTCGCCGTTTCCTGGCTGCGATGGAGAACCGTGACCTGGCAACCGCGCGCAGCTTGCTTGGCGCAGGATTTACAATGACATTTCCCGGCAACACCCGGATGCACAGCCTTGAAGAGTTGATTGCCTGGGCTGGCCCTCGCTACCGTTTCGTGACGAAAACCTACGAGGGATTTGATGTAATGCAGTCGGCAGATGCCCACGCGGTCGTCCATTGCCGCGGCACGCTCAGCGGCGAATGGCCCGATGGCACCCCATTCACGGGCATCCGTTTTATCGATCGATTTGAGGTGACGGGCGGGCTCCTGACACGCCAGGACGTCTGGAACGACATATCCGAGCACAAGGGAAAGACATGACCATAGACATCGACCCGATCACGCTGGCCGTACTGGCAGGCCGGATGGAGCAAATCGCAGATGAAATGGACGCGACCCTGTTTCGCGCAGCATTCAACCCCATCATCGCCGAGGCCCATGACGCAAGCCATGGTTTATACCACGCTGTGTCCGGTGATACGCTGGTGCAGGGCAAGTCCGGATTGCCGATCTTTGTGGGTGTGATGAGTTTTGCGGTGAAGGCCGTGATCGACAAGGCCGCAGAGAATGGTGATCTTGAGGATGGCGATATCTACATCTTTAACGATGCCCATATGGGGGGAACCCATCTAAGCGACATGCGCCTCGTGCGGCCCTATTACCATGAGGGGAAACTGTTCTGCTATCTTGCGTCTGTCGGTCACTGGCATGATGTCGGCGGCGCGGTTCCAGGCAACTACAACCCTGCGGCCACGGATGCCTTTCAGGAGGCCTTCGTTCTGCCGCCCGTACGACTTGCAAAGGCCGGTCAGATCCAGACGGACATCATCGATATCCTCATGCGCAACACGCGGCTGCCGCAATCGGCACAGGGCGATCTGAATGGACAGCTTGGCGCGCTCGATCTTGGGGTGCGCCGCATGGACGAGCTGTTGACGGAATACGGAGCCGATACGGTCCGTGAGGCATTAGATGCGCTGCAGAACAGTGCCGAGACCTTGATGCGTGCAGAGCTGACCTCCCTTCCGGACGGGCGATGGACCGCGACGGATTACCTTGATAATGACGGGATCACGGACACGCCGCTCCCGATTTGCGTCACACTGGAGATATCGGGTGACACGATGACGCTCGATTTCGAAGGGACGGCACCGCGCTGTGCCGGACCGGTCAACATTGCTCCACCGACGGCTGTGGCCACTGCCTATGTGGCGATCAAACATATCTTTCCCACCTTACCGGCAAACGCAGGTGTGATGCGTCCCATTGCTGTAAAAATACCCGAAGGATCGCTGCTGTCAGCGCCCTTTCCTGCACCGGTTGGTGGCTACACCGAGACGATTTTGCGGATGATCGACGTCATCTTTGCCGCGGCAGCAGGTGCGGCGCCGGAGCGCGTCGTGGCAAACGCCTATGGCACCATCAACGCGCTTTCGATTTCAGGCACCCGCGCCAACGGCAAACCTTGGGTTATGTTCAGCTTTTATGGCGGCGGACATGGGGGATCAGTGGACGGTGACGGCTTAAATCACGGCAACGCGCCCATTTCCACCGCAACCATTCCCCCGATGGAGATCCTGGAGGCAGCCTATCCGGTGATGTTCAAACAGTGGGCCTTGCGCCCTGATAGCGCAGGCGCGGGGACACATCGTGGCGGGTTGGGTGCGGTCTATGAGATCGAGGTACTTGAGGCGAACGGCGCCAGGGCATTCCTGTTCGGTGAGCGTGGCCGCTACCCCCCCACGGGTGTTGCAGGCGGCGGTGACGCCGCGCTTAATGTATTCAGCTTTGAACAGGCAGATGGGTGGCACAACCCGCCAATGGCGTCAAAAATGGTGGGGATCGAACTGAAGCAAGGCCAATCCGTGCGTTTGGAAACACCGGGGGGCGGCGGCTATGGCCCTGCATCACAGCGGGCTGCGGCCGCCGTGGCCCGGGACGTGGCCGCAGGGCTGGTCAGCGCGCAAAAGGCGGATGAAATTTACGGCACCGCGTGGCAGGAGGTGACCCCATGAGCAATATACCCGCACAGAAGATGATCGGCGTCGATGTCGGCGGCACATTTACAGACATCTTTGTGCTGGATGAGGCCAGTGGTATTGCTGAAGTCGCCAAAGTGCCAACATCGCGCCCGGACCAGTCCGAAGGTTTCCTCAGCGGGATCGGATCACGTGTAGACGATCTCGCGATGGTGTCTGTCGTCGTGCATGGTACGACTGCGGGAACGAATGCGCTGCTGGAACGCAAAGGCGCAAAGATCGGCGTGATCACAACCGAAGGTCTGCGCGATGTTCTGGAAATGCGCCGCCGTGACCGTCCACGCACCTGGGGTCTACGCGGAGATTTCAAGCCCATCGTCGCGCGCGCCCAGCGCCTCGAAGTCCCAGAGCGGACGCTTGCAGACGGGAGCATCCGCGTGCCCGTCGATCTGGACGCGGTCAGGGCAGCTGCACGACAGCTGCTTGAAGATGATTGCCTCGCTGTCGCGGTGCTCTTTGCCAATGCATATGCAAATCCCGAAAATGAGGCGCTGGCCGTGGCTGCCGTGCGCGAAATCTGGCCAAATGCCCATGTCTCCTGTTCCTCCGAGATTTTACCGGAAATCCGCGAGTTCGAGCGGTTTTCAACCACGGCGCTGAATGCCTATCTTCAGCCCGAAGTCTCCGGATATCTGGCGCGTCTTGAAACAGCGCTGAAAAGTGGTGGATTTGCAGGTGAATTCCTGATCGTGCAATCAAACGGCGGTGTGATGGATGTGGACACAGCCACGAAGCTGCCTGTGCGCACGGCGTTGTCGGGCCCGGCGGCGGGTGTGGTTGCGGCTGGCTATATTGCGCAGGCCGCTGGGTTTCCCGACGTGATTACCGGCGATATGGGGGGAACGTCTTTCGATGTCTCGCTCATTGCGCAGGGCCAAAGCATGCTCAGTCAACAGACCTCGGTTGACTTCGGTATGGTCGTGCGGTCTCCGATGATCGAAATCACGACGATTGGCGCGGGCGGCGGTTCTATCGCGTGGGTGGATAAAGGTGGATTGCTCAACATCGGACCCGAAAGTGCGGGTTCCACGCCGGGACCCGTGGCCTACGGGCAAGGCAACACTCGTCCAACGGTCACGGACGCCAATGTCGTGTTGGGCCGTATTGATCCAGACAACCCAATCGGAGGGAAGCTGACGCGACTTGATGTGGACGCCGCCAAAGCTGCGATTGAAGAGCATGTGGGCAAGCCGCTTGGCCTTGATGCATTGACCGCGGCGGAGGCAATCTTGCGCGTCGCCAATAGCCGAATGGCGGGCGCGCTGCGCCTTGTTTCGGTCGAGCGCGGATTTGACCCTAAACGCTTCGCGTTCATGCCATTCGGCGGGGGCGGCGCACTACACGCCGGCGCAATGCTGCATGAGGTCGGATTGGCCCGTGCCATCGTGCCGCGCTATCCTGGCGTCACCTCTGCGATGGGCTGTGTTATCGCTGACATGCGCCAGGATTTTGTACAGACGCTGAATGCGATGCTGGACGGGATCGATATCTCCGCAGTCACCGCACATATGCAGCGTCATGTGACAGAAGGCCTTGCCATGTTGGAGGCCTCCCGCACGACGTTTGAAGCCCGTGAGACGTCATTCACCCTCGACATGGCCTACCTTGGCCAGACCCATACGGTAAGTGTGCCTCTGGGTGTCACGGTCAAGAATGGTGTTGTGATCGCCCCCACCGAAGACGCCATCGCAGAGGCGTTTGACACCGCCTACCGCGCCACCTACGGGCGCTTGCTCAATAGCGGCGTGCGCCGCGTCATCAATCTGCGCTCTGCGGTGACGGGAAAGCGCCCCCGCTTTGACCTGTCTACCCTTGCGCCCAAAGGTGGGACCGTCGAGGCGGCGTTGCGCGGCACTCGGAAGGTCTATTTCGGTGGCCAATGGCATGAGACGCGGATTTATGCACGGCTGGATCTCCCCGTCGGAGCGGTCATTGCAGGTCCCGCAATTCTGGAGCAACCAGACACCACAGTCCTGATCGAGCCAGATCTATCAGGCAGTGTGGATCAGTTTGGCAATACCCTGATCGAAAGGAAAAATCCATGAACCCGCAGCGCACGGCCTTGTTGACGATTGATTTGCAGAATGACTTTTTGCATCCCAAAGGCGCTTATGGACGGGCGGGACAGACATCCGATGCGATCGCCGCCTTGCCCGGTCGGATTGCCCCCTTGCGCGATGCGCTCGTCGCGGCTGGCGGTACATATATCTCGGCGCAATTTACGTTGGTGCCAGGGCGCGGTGGTGCACCCCTGATTGCCAAACATCTCAAAGAGTTGCGGCCTTTTTTGACCAAAGGTGACTTTACCCCCGGTGGGTTTGGCCACGATCTGGTCGATGCGCTTAAGCCTGCGGATTTCACCATTGAAAAAGTTGCCTATTCCGCATTTTATCAAACGCGGCTGGAATATGTCATTCGCGCCATGCAGATCGAGACGCTGATCGTCGGGGGGATCGTGACCAACGGCGGCGTTGCGAGCACACTACGCGATGCCCATCTGCGCGACATTCATACGGTGATGCTGTCGGACGGCTGTGCAGCCTTCAAGACGGACGTCCATGAGGCAACACTGACCTCGCTTGGAACGGTGACGCGGATCCTCACCTGTGCGCAGGCAACCGCACAGATAGGAGCCCCACAATGACCCTGCGCACGCGCCTGAGCCAGCCGGACATCCTGATCGCACCGGGTGTCTATGACGGGCTGACCGCAGCGGTCGCGACGGACGCTGGTTTCGAGGCGCTTTATCTGTCGGGGGCCGCCGTCGCCTATACCCGTTTGGGCCGCCCCGATATCGGGTTGAGCACAGCAAGTGAAATGGCCGATACGATGGCGTTGATTGCGGACCGCACGGATCTGCCGGTCTTCATGGACGCCGATACCGGGTTCGGGAACGCCCTGAATGCCCGCCGCACAATCGTGACCTATGAACGCGCGGGCGCTGCGGCCATTCAGGTTGAGGACCAGACCTATCCAAAACGATGCGGCCATCTGTCGGATAAATCGCTGATCTGTTCTGCTGAAATGGTTGGAAAAATCGCGGCAATGGCCGATGCCCGGCGACTTGACACGCTGATCGTCGCACGCACCGACGCCATCGCCGTTGAGGGCATCGAAGCGGCAATTGACCGCGCGGGTGCCTATATCGAAGCCGGTGCCGATGTGTTGTTCATAGAAGCCCCGCGCAATCATGCCGAATTGAGCAAGATCGCCAGTACCTTCAAAGGTCAGGTGCCGCTGCTTGCCAATATGGTTGAAGGCGGGGCAACGCCGATTTCTTCGGCACAGGCATTGCAGGATCTGGGGTTTGATATTGTGATCTTCCCGGGTGGCATTGTGCGATCGTTGGCGCGCACCGCGCATGACTATTACCGCAGCCTCAAGGAGGCCGGATCAAACACACCGTTTGCGGATCGGATGTATGATTTCGACGGCCTGAACCGCGCTATCGGAACACCGGACATGCTTGCGTTAGGAAAGCGTTTTGATGGAACATCCTGATATCGCCGCCCCCCTGCCGGAATATGACATCGAAGTAGGGACTCTGGTTATCGGTGCCGGTGCTGCGGGCATGATTGCTGCCCTGCGTGCCCATGAAGCCGGACAGGATGTCCTTTTGATCGAGGCTGACCCGCTGCCCTCTGGCTCTACCGCGCTCAGCGCAGGTTTGATCCCGGCCGCAGGAACACTGCATCAGCAGAAGACGGGGATCGAGGATGACTCCATTCTTTTCGCGCGGGACATCCAGAAAAAGGCGCAAGGCGAGAACGAGCAAGCGCTCGTAGATGTACTTGCCCGAAATGCAGCATCTGTCATTGACTGGCTTACCCTGGACCACGGTCTGCCCTTTTCCGTGGTTACTGATTTTGACTATCCGGGGCATACGCGACGCCGGATGCATGGCCTCCCGACCCGCTCTGGTGAGGAGTTGGTCAATGCCCTTCGCGGTCGGATCGAGCATCTTGGCATCCCCCTCATCTGCGAACGCAGGGCGGTGACACTTTATGCCCAAGGGGGGCGCGTTGAGGGTGCACAAGTTGTGCGCCCCGATGGCGCAACAGAGACAATCGGCGCGGAGCGGATCATCTTGGCTTGCAACGGCTTTGGCGGCAACCGCGAGATGGTCAGCCGGTACATGCCCGAAATTGACGGCGGCCTGTGGTTTGGCCATGACGGCAATAACGGAGATGCTGTTGCGTGGGGTAAGAAGCTTGGGGCGGCCACGCGACATCTAGGGGCATATCAGGGACACGGGAATGTGGCCCACCCCCATGGCATCCTGATTACTTGGGCGGTCATCACCGAAGGTGGATTTCAAGTCAACACTGCAGGTCAACGATTTTGGAACGAAGCGCAGGGTTACTCCGAGGCCGCCCGCGCGGTGCTCAGCCAACCACAGGGCTATGCCTGGTCTATATTCGATGCGCGAATTGCCAAGATTGCACGCCAGTTTGCTGATTTCAAAAACGCCGAAAGTCAGGGCGCTTTGATCTGGGCCGACACTCTGGATTTTCTCGACGAAAAATGCGGCTTCGCACAGGGCAGCATCAGCCAGGTCATTGCCGCCCGTCCTGCACAGGGAAAAGATGCGTTTGGCCGAACATGGTCAGGACAACAGCTTACCGGTCCATTTTGTGCGGTCAAAGTGACCGGTGCCTTGTTCCACACCCAAGGGGGGCTGGATATTGATCCGCAAAGCGCGCGGGTCAGAACGACGTCGGAGGGGCTTTTTGAAAACCTCTATGCGACTGGCGGCGCTGCGGTGGGCGTATCAGGCACGTCCGACAGCGGCTATTTGTCCGGCAACGGGCTACTGGCTGCGATTGTTCTGGGAAGTATAGCAGGCTCAATTTAAGGTGTGAGCGCTCCGGGTAGGTCCCAGTAGTTTAGAAACTGAAGAGATCGCCCTTTTTGTCGATCGACACGAACGGCCCAGACTTACCGTTCACGCGCTGACACGATGCTGCGGCGAAGCCCTTCAGAGCGGACATTCGTGCATCGCGCAGCATTTTCCTTGCCCACTTCCTAGCGTAGTCATTTGCTGTGAAAAATCCCGCACTGCGGAAACACCAAATCTTCCGTGACTGGTGTAGGTTTAATTGCAAAAGTTGATTAAGAATTTGGCGAAAAGTCATTTATTTTGGCCATTAAAAGAAGTTAAGGGTCAGGACTCATAACCAGAATATGACAGTTGCAGCGAGAGCGATGGCGGAGAGGAAGACGGTCTGTGATCTGTCGTATCGTGTTGCAACCCGACGCCAGTCTTTGAGCCTGCCGAACATTCTCTCGATACGGTTGCGTCGTTTGTATCGACGTTTGTCATACTTCACGGTCTTCTTGCGTGACTTGCGTGACTTGCGTCAGGGGATGCAAGGCTTTGTGCCCTTGTCTTCAAGGGTTTCGCGGAACCAGTCTGCGTCGTACCCTCTATCAGCAAGGAGCCATTCGGCTTCGGGCAGGCCGTTCATCAAA
>Ga0307978_1000577_pt1 | contig 30485 bp, 36 predicted proteins | sample OrgLakmetage1056_FD_203151 | JGI IMG/M metagenome (GOLD analysis project Ga0307978, IMG submission 203151) | Saline water microbial communities from Organic Lake, Antarctica - #1056 | ecosystem: Environmental > Aquatic > Non-marine Saline and Alkaline > Saline | place: Antarctica: Organic Lake...
CGCTAGTATATTGGCTTAAATATGGCTATTTTTGTTATTAGAATTGGTTAGAATTATGCCACTATAGCGCCAATTGTACGCCAATTTATTGTTGAGATTAATCTTGGTGATAATCATTAACGGCTTTGAAAACCAGTGAAGAAAATAGAAAATGATTCTTTGCTAGTCGAGGCGGTGATCGTTCAGGATCTCGGAGAGATCGTGATAAGAGAATCGTCTATCCAACAGTCCGTCTCAAAATTTTATCTGTACGAAAGAATTCACTGAAAACATAAAAGGCTTTTAGAAAGTGAGAAATACCTGCCTCGTCACGAGGCATTAACCTCACCACTCCCGCCGGCCGTTCCCTCCACTCCTCCATTTTCCTCCAGGCTTTTTCCCTCCAGTTTCAAATCCTCCGGATCCGAAACCTCCACTCAAAAACCCTCCCCCAAATTCCGTTCGCTCCGCTCAGTCGGGCCGGCTTCGCTACACTGAGATCGTCTCAGCTAATTTCGTGAATTCTAAATTGTTACTACCGCTCCCGCCGGCCGTTCCCTCCACTCCTACATTTTCCTCCAGGCCTTTTCCCTCCAGTTTCAAATCCTCCGGATCCGAAACCTCCACTCAAAAACCCTCCCCCAAATTCCGTCGCTCCGCTCAGTCGGGCCGGCTCCCGCTACCCTGAGTCCAGTCGAGATTTGAGTGGCCATAAATTATCACCGCTACACCTGGCCGTTCCCTCCATTCCTCCATCTTCCCCCAGGTCTTTTCCCTCCAGTTTCAAATCCTCCGGATCCGAAACCTCCACTCAAAAACCTTCCTCCAAATTCCGTCACTCCGGTCAGTCGGGCCAGGCTCCGCTACCCTGAGCCCAGTCGAGATCCGAGTGGCCTGATAGATTTCCCGTTCCGCTTGGCTGCTTCCCTTCACTCCTCCATTTTCCCCCGGGACTCTCCCTCCGAATTTAGATCCTCCGGATCCAAATCCTCCACTCAACCCCCTCCCCCAAATTCCGTCACTCCAGTCATTCGAGCCAATCTCCACTACCCCGCTCCATTCCTCCATTTTCCTCCGGGAACCTCCTTCAGAATTTAGACCCTCCGGATCCAAATCCTTCACTCAATCCCCTCCCCCAATTCCGTCACTCCACTCAGAACCCGGCCGCCCTGGTTGAGACCAAACCAATGAAATTTTGACCACAAAAGTTTTGGCCCCCCAATCCTGCACCAATCCTCAAGAAAATAACACAGCATAAAGATAGCAAAATAATGGTATATTACTGGTGTAATGCTGTTGTTATACCTATAAAAAGCTGGTGTTTTGGTGCTAAATTGCTGGTGTTTTGGTATGTTTGTGATATAATGTTTATCCGGTTAAAGCTGATGGAGATAGCGATGAGCCTCAATGACGAAACTCTCAAACAACGGATCCTCTACCAACGTGAACTGCGAAATAAAATCCGCAAGCAACACTCCCTGGATGAAATCGTCCAGCTCTATAAAGACGTTCACAGGGTCATGGAATCCGTAGAGACCTTTACACAGATGCCCGTCGGTACCGCCGTAAAGGATTACAGCATCGCACTGCGTCGAGTCGTGTCCGATCTTGATATCGAGACATCCACGCAATTGAATCTCTGGATCATGAACCACAGCACGGAGCCGCTATGTGATCCTGATGGCTCCTCCTGCCTTCACTGATACCACTGAGACCGCTCCAGGCGGCTGCTCGCTGCGCTCAGTCGAGCCGCCCTCCACCACCCCACTACGATCCTCCAGGACTCCGCTCGCTGCGCTCCCTACGCACCTTACGGCTCTACGTTCCAAGCCATGGCCATCACCTGGTGCATGCGCCTTGTTGGGATCAAAACCCTTGAAACCAAAAGTTGGTTGGTTCCAAAGTCTGGGGGGTTGGTTTCAATGGGTTTGGGTTCAATGCTTTTGGTTGGGGCCAATGGGGTTTAGAGGCTGGCCGGCTTCGCCGGAAAAAGAGGGGCGGCCGGCTTCGCCGAAAGGGCTAGCTGGGTGTGGGCCTGGGTTGGGGGTAAGTGGAAAGGGATGAATACGAGAAGAGGCTGGCCGGCTGGAAAGGGATAAAGATGAAAAGAGTCTGGCCGGCTGCGCCGAAAGAGCTAGGGGTGGGGGCTGATTATTTCGCTGCCCCGGGTTACCTGGTGAAATGGTAAAAACTCAGCAAAAAAAAACCTAAAAGGCTGGGTTTATGAAAATAAATTGAAAATAATTTAAATTATTATTTCGTTGCTACAGTTGCAAATACTGACAAAAGTGATTGATTTTGCTGATTTTCTTGGTTTGTAAAAGTTGCCCGTTGTGACTCTTGTGATATAATGTTTATAGAGAGTCAATAAAGCAACCAACTAAAGCAAAGTGAGAAATTTATGAGCTTAAGAAACATTGAAAATAGTATTGGAAAGACCAACGTTTGCAACATCGCCAAAATCACCGACGTCATTTCAGTAGTCGAAAAAGGCTGTAGCGTAAGAAAGATGGATACTGACTTCATCACTGAAGCAGTCAAGCGTACTGAAGCTCACTTGAGCACTCTGCTCTACAAAAAAGACTGGAAAGGTATTCAAGTATTGATAGATGAATCCGGCGGGGAGACTTTTCCCGGATCTTACGGCGGCGCCGCCGTGTCTACACAAATGCTTGTTGAGTTTTCCGGAAGCTGTTGGTTCGCGCTAGCTGTAGAGCGCTGCTATGTAAGCAAGCGCCAAGTGCTGATCAGGAATCTGGGACATAAAAGAGACGAGCTAGTCACATTCGCTCTTGAGCGTAAATCCGCAGCAGCTTAATTACACATCTAGGGCCTGCGGGCCTAGGTGAACAGGAGCCCCGGCCAGGGGCCAGAGCGCCAAGCCCTTCGGGGTTTTTTCTCTTTCTAGTCACTCAATAAAAGCACCCCCGCCCCTCGCTATTTCGTCCGCCAGGACGGCCATATTCATAAATTATTCATTGCCAATCACAATCCGGACTCCCCCATTCCTGACCAACAGGCCCGCCCAGGGCGCCTTGGAGCTTGCGGTGCTTGATCCATGCGATAGCAATATCGTCCATAGTACTCGGAGGAATCTCGGCGGTGAGGCTCTCTATGACCTTGCCCTGATACGTTTCTTTCGAAAGCTCAAAGGACGTCGGACTTTCAAGCGTCAAAAAGACCGATCTCGGATCCTCTGAAAGTAATTCTTCGTTGTAGAGATGGAAGTTTTCACCGCTTGCGATCGATGCTTTTGTGCTCATGCTGAACTCCTGGTCAGAAAGCTTTAGATCGATGATATCAGAATGCTCGCCCTGGCTCCTGAGCGTACCGCTACCCCTTAATTCAGTCCTCCCAGGCACGAGAGCACCCCCGTTCCGGGCGGCTGTTCCCTCGCCACTTCCATCCTTCACTCCGCTCAACCCTCCATTCGCTACGCTCTCTCCCGGATTTCACTGCATTGCAGATTCCAGCCGCTCACTCAGTCGAGCCGCCCTTCACTACTCTGAGCCACCCAATCACCTGGGCCCTCTCTCCGCTCTGAGCTACCTACTCACCTGGTGCCAGCTCTCGTTGTGCCCAAAGGTTGGGTCAAGGTTTCAAAGACTGGAGATGATGGTCAATATCTGTTTTTTGGCTGGTCTACAGCTCCAAACCTCAACAATAACAGTCGTTTTGCTGGTAACCTCCCTCAGTGTATTTTCAACGACATATGAGAGTACGCCAGCAGTAAAAATCACCATCAAAACTACTTTCCTGAGTCCGTTTCAATGAGCAGTAAAAAGGCAGAGATACTCGAGAGGCTAGACCGCTTATCCCACCAGGAGCTGAAGCAATATTTGGCTGAAGAGCTAACGAGAAAACGCTTGGGGCTATCCTGGGAAGCTGACCTCATTGAGAGGGATCGGGCGATCAATTCGAATACAGTTTTGCCGAAAATTGATCTGGAAATATCACGACTCAGCGATCAGTCTGTCGGTGAGAACCTCATTATTGAAGGTGATAACTTCGACTCACTGCGCCTTTTGAACGCTACCCACAGGGGGCGTATCCGCGTTATCTACATCGATCCACCCTACAACACCGGTAATAAGGACTGGGTCTATCAAGACGACTTCGTAAAGAAGAACGATCGATGGAAGCATTCGAAGTGGCTCGAATTTCTGTATCAACGCCTTGTCTTAGCTCGTGACCTCTTAACTCCAGACGGCGTAATTCTTGTGTCCATCAACGACGAGAATCGAGCGAAACTGGAAATGCTAATGGATGAAGCCATGCCCGGTCGTAGGATTGGTAGCTTTGTATGGCGCAGTCGATCAGGTGGTAATGACACAAAAGGCGCCTTTCTTTCAGACAACCATGAGCACGTGCTGGTTTACGGTAATCCGAATTTTAGATTCGATGGCACTGAGAAAACGTACTCAATGTACCGTTATGAGGACAGTGTTGGGCCATTTCGCTTAAGTGATTTAACCAAGGCTCATAATAAAGAACAGCGCCCCAACACTTACTATCCTATCTATGATCCATCTACTGATATTTACTACCCGGGAAACCCTTCTCGAGTTTGGGCTTATTCATCAAAATACCGGGTCGCGACAAAGCAAAAGTTGCGAGGTAAGACCATTGAAGAAATGATTAAAAATCATCTAGTGTGGTTTCCTGAGTCACAAAAAGTTGTCTTATATAAAACAATGGCTGAGCTTTTAGCAGCTATTGATATCGAAGATGTGCCCAAAAGTAGCAAAACATTATTGATTACACGAGACATGGAAGATCTTAGTTTTTGGATAAATAAAAAAATCGGGTTTGGTAGACCGGCGCTAAAAAAATACAAAGATGCTCTTAAAAATCCAACCCAGCCTATTTCTTCCTGGCTAACGCCATCACAAGAAAAAGGCACCATTGATCCATCCAAGAATATGCCTGTTGTCGGCACAACAGAAGAAGGCTCTAAGCGCCTTAGTGATCTTATTGGTGGTCGACAATTTCCCTTTCCAAAGCCTCCAAGTCTCATTGAGAGTTTGATCTCTCAGGCGTCCAATGGAAACGACATTATCCTCGATTTTTTTGCTGGAAGCGGCACTACTGGTGAGGTTGCTTTACGACTCAATCAGCTAGACCAGGGAAATAGGAGATTCATACTGTGTTCTAACACCGAAGCATCGCACAAAGAGGACTCCAAGAATGTCTGCCGTGATATTTGTGCTACAAGAATTAGCGCCGTTATTGATGAACTAAAGAATGAGGATGGCCTTATTCGAGGTTTCGGCTATTTAACAATGGATCTTGTAGAGGAGGCGGATCTGATGTTTGAGTCAACTCCAGAACACGCATTTAACCTAATTTCATTGCGTGAAACCGGAGCTGTCAGACTACCACCAGAAGGCTCACCAATTTGGGAAGTAGTCCGCTTAGGACAAAGAAGCGCAATTGTGTTGTGCCCAGTTGTAAACGCGGCGGCTATTCAAGCGCTAAAGGATCTTGGGTTAGCTAATCTCGTTGTCTACTCCGTGCGCCCTAGCGCCATTGAAGATGCCCTTGAGGGTGTCTGCGAGGTGGACAGTCGCAACCTAAATGAAGCGTTGCGCTACGCTCAGATCGACCATGCAGTCAGTAAGTCCAGCACAAGCACAGGGGAAGATGTATGAGCAGCATGACCCTCGATCTTCGCGCTCCCCAGAAAGGCACCCTCATTCCTGAGCCGTTCCAACAGCGGCTAATAAAGAGCATGACCGGTCGTCTTTTAGCGGAAAACCCCCCACCTTGCTTGCTTCGCGCTCCGACCGGCTCTGGAAAAACCTTTGTTCTGTTGCGAACTATGTCCAGCGTCAGCTCCCAACGCAAAGTGGTTTGGTTTTGGTTTGTTCCTTTCACGACGCTGGTTAATCAAACCCTAGATGCCGTGGTGACTAACGCAACGGATCTGACGCCAACTCTTTTCTCGCATGGAGTTAACCAAAGCCCCGCCGCTGGCCAAGTACTCATATCCACTACTCAGGGCGTTTCTCGAAAAGCTTGGCGTAAGGCTCAATACGATGCAGGTGGCGGTGAGCAGGAGCGAACGCCGGCGGAGTTTGTAGCCTTATGCCGCGGGCATGGCTTGCAGATCGGCGTTATCGTAGATGAAGCCCACATAGCGCTGGATGCGGCAACTGAATTTGGACATTTTGTGAATTGGCTGAACCCAGATTACCTTTCTCTGGCCACGGCTACGCCGCGTAGTAAGCGAATTAATGAGTTTTTGATTGGTGCCGGCATGAGTAATTTTGAGGCCTTTAATGTGTCTCGAGACGACGTTGTGAGTTGCCGTCTAAACAAAGCCTACATCCAAGCGGTGGTTTATCAGCTTCGCGAATCCACCGCCACGGTTGCTGATCTCAAACGCACCGTCTTGCGCCAAGCTTGGTTGCGTAATCAAAAGCTCAAAAGTGATTTAGCTAAAGCGGGGATCCCTCTGACACCGCTTTTATTAGTGCAAGTTGAGAATGGTAAGACGAGCATTGAAGACGCTGAGCTTGATCTAGTTCGACTCTGCGGCGTGCCCCCTCAAGCCATCGGTAAGCACTCATCGGATACTCCGAATCCTCAAATGATGGACGCCATCGCTAACGACACGTCTAAAGAAGTCCTGATCTTTAAGCAATCAGCCGGTACCGGGTTTGATGCACCTCGGGCGTTTGTTCTGGCCTCGCTGAAATCGGTTAACGATCCTGATTTTGCGATGCAATTTATTGGCCGTGTCATGCGTGTTTCACGAGACATACGAGCAACCTATCCCACGGCAGAAGAAATTCCAGCGGGCTTTAATACGGCCTATGTTTACCTGGCAAATGCTGAAGCTCAAAAGGGTTATCAAGAAGCAGTACAAGTGACGAGTGCGGTCCGCAGCGCACTCGAAGGCGAAGTTGAGAAAATGGAGCAGCGTCAAACCAAGGGTGGCGCTACGGTGTTTACCAATCAGCCTACTCAACAGCCTGATTTGGATTACAGAACGCCCCTCGAGGATGAGGTCACAGATGATCAAAGTATTAAAGTTGATGATGCGGTTGACGACGTTGAGCCTGTAGATCTCTTCCCGCCGGATTCTGATGACTTTTGGCGCGATGGTTTAACTACTGACGAAAATGGCCAGACAGACCTGTCTTTTGATGAAATGGATCTCATCGAGCCCTCGGCAAAGTTTAAAACCAAGCCTGACCCTCGGTCTGCCTCGTCCAAGGAGGAATGGCAAAGAATAATGGCTGAACGTGGGATTAGCATCTATTACATGAACAGGGATGCCCCAAAGCTACCTTCCACGCTTAAGCGGGAGGACCGGCCGAGCATAGTGAACATGGTTGGTATTTCAGAGCGCGTTGCGACCCAGGTTGATATTCCAGAATATCAGCGCAAAGAGGCTATTTTGGCGGCCCTCGATCGACTGCGTGAAAGCGAGCGTCATACCGAATTAACCACTCGTACTGTTGTAAGTACACAGAGTGTTCGCATAGTTGTTGATCGCAACGTCATAGCGGCTGAAGCCAAAAAGGCACTATCAACGATCAAGCAGATTGAGCCGGCAGACCACGCCATAATCGTGAATACGTTGGCGGGTCGAATATTGCCAGCCCTGAAGGAAGAGTTGGACAACCTGGACGCAGAAGTTGAAGAAATCGAGTTACAGCGCATGGCGAGAACGGCCTCACAGTGGCTCATTCGTGTTCTTTCGAAAGAGCTGGAAGAGGCGCTTTATGCTGAGCTAGCGACTCACTCTGTGACAACCGAGGGTGACCCACTGCCTGATGCGATGCTTTTCCCTATTGATATTGCCCTGCCGCAATCAGATAAAAACATCTATGAAATCCTACCACCCTCTTCCGATGACCTAGCCTGTGTCGAACAGAAGCTTGTCTTAGATGACAGAGCCCTTCTGCGAGATCAGGAATGGGTAATTGATGGGATACCTTTAAGAACGGGTAAGTTCGATAATTCTTTCGCTATGAACAAGGACGAGCTTGCGTTTGCTAACGCTCTCGACAGGGCTCCATTTGTGGCCTGGTGGTTCCGAAATCCAGACAAGAAGCCTTATTCAGTTCGCTTGGTACGAGGTGAGCATCGAAACTACTTCTATCCGGATTTTCTGGTTTGTCTATCTCATGTGGATGGTCAGGCACCCAAGCAGCGCCTCATCGAGACTAAGCACGACCTAAAAGATGCACGGAGGAAATCGCGCCACGTGCCAGAGTTTTACGGCAAGGTCCTCTTCCTCACGCAAGACAATGAACGGCTCTATGTGGTCACAGATGAGGGTGGAATCGGGCCCGCTGTAGATCTTGGAAATATGGAGACGATAAGGCTAGAGCTTCAAAAAACTGTGCCGTGAGTTTTTGAAAAAAATACGACTACTGGGTCAGGCTTCTCTAACGATCGCGGCGGCGGGTGTTTGGTGAGGCCGGTTACCTAAGCATCTAAACCATTTTTTAGTCACTTATTTTACTAATCATTAACTCAACTACCTACTTAGAATGGCTTCCAAAATAAAGAAAATCGCTTCTTTCGTTAGTCTCTTATTGCTCACTTTTTTCGTCTTTCAGACTTCTGCTTTTGCTGTTTCGCCTGTGGTAAAGCAGTCCAACAGCGGCATTTGTCATTCACAACAAAGCAGCTGGTACGAGCGCACCAAGAATTACGCGGCCTTTGGGTCGCTGGAAGAATGCTTGGCTGCCGGTGGCCGCCGACTACCTAAGGGCACCACGCTTGAACCTTCGAGCGGGTCGGCTGCTCTGAATAAATCGGTGGGCATCAGCAAGTACAAGCGGTCTAAATTTGGCAGCAGCTGGACCACCAAAAATTGCAGGGACACCCGTGCGCGGCTGTTGGTTGAGATGTCCACATTACCGGTGAGATTTGCCACGAATAAGGGGTGTTTGGTGACCTCTGGGCGCTGGATCAGCCCGTGGACGGGAGATGTTTTGAACGCAGGCGACATCGATATAGACCACGTCGTTGCGCTTTCGTGGGCCTGGCATCACGGAGCTGCGACATGGACGAGAAATAAGCGGGTCAAGTTTGCAAACGATCCCGTGAATCTTGTGGCCGTCGAAGCCTCGCTTAACCGAAGTAAGTCTGACCAAGGCCCTGATCAGTGGCTGCCACCGGCCGGGCAGTGCGGCTATGTAGCTCGCTTTTACCGGATAGTGAAGCTCTACAAGCTTGAGCCAAGACCGGCTGAAAACGATTGGATACGAACGTTCCTAAGTGACTGCCGAGGCTGACTGCCTGAAAAATACTAATATTGGGGCAATTGTAGGAAATGCATTTCCAGGGGCATAACGAAGCCAGTCCTCTCCCTGACAAGTCACACCACTGTGCAGGTGTCGCGATAGCCAGGCATACAAGCCGGCTTCGAACCTGGATCTTCCTGATCCATGGAACCGTAATAACCTTATCACCTTTTTTATTGAAATATAATGTTCTCAAAATATCTGGCCTTGTGTCCGCTCGTGTCCACTTCTATACTGTTATCATATGAAACATTGGAGTTTATCAAATGATGTCTTTCGAGGCTGATAGGCCCAAAAGTAAAGGAAGATCAAGACCGGCAAAAGTCTTTAATCCTGCTGAAATCCCAGCGCAATTCAGGGTGAGCCCTCGAAGCAGGGCTAAGCAGGATATCCTGGTTAAAATCATCTTCAATAAGGCTTCAAGTTCCGAGGGAGGACTTACTGATATTGCTCGTGCAATTTCTGCTGGCTTTCCAACGGGTGCGGTCCTGCGCCTTGTTGAGTATCTTAATGTCACCCAGAAAGACATGCTGGAGCTGCTGAGTATCACAACGGCAACATTTAATCGTCGCAAAGAGAAAGGCACGCTGCAAAGCATCGAGTCTGATCGGGTATACCGGTATACCCGCCTCGCTGGCCTTGCGACAACGATGTTTCATGGCGATGTTGTAGCCGCAAGGAGATGGTTGAAAGCCCCGGCGTATGCTTTTAACGGGACGACGCCACTGGAGCATGCGAGAACGGAATTTGGCGCTCGTGAAGTTGAGAATTTGATTGGACGGATCCGACACGGAATTCCTTCATGAGTTTGATACAGCTCTACCGGATATGTGATCCAGAGTTCGCCAAGACCCCTCAGCAAATGCTATCCGGCGTGGGGTCTTTCCTTTATGGGGGGCGCTGGAATAGCCCTGGTAATCGTGCAGTCTATCTCGCTGAGTCTCTTTCTTTAGCAGCCTACGAGCTTTTGGTTCATGTGCCTTACCAAGTGCTTCAGCCGTACAAACGACTATCTGTGCGGATTCCCGAAGATCTCATCATGGTCTTGGACGACTCTAAGTTGCCGAAAGACTGGGAATCCCCAAGTCATCCAGAATTGGCCGGAATAGGTGACAGTTGGATAGCCTCAAATTCATCGCTTGGTCTTTCGCTCCCCAGCGCACTCATCCCGGGAGAGCGCAATGTCATCATCCGTCCAGATCATGAAGACTTCAGTCAGATTGAAATTGGAGAGATTGAAGACTTTCACTACGATCCTCGCCTTTCTGGTTTGAAAAGCGACGTTTAGGCAATCTAATTTGTCTATATTTCGGTTTTTTTAGGACTTTATAAAATACCGTCTAGAATAGTTTTATTCCCGGCTCATTAAGGAAAATAATTTTCACAGTAACCAAACTCAAAAACAGAAGGTTCAAACCAGCCTGCGTCATTCCAATTTCCTATTTGACTCTGGTGAAGCGGCTCGTATCGACATTGAACATAGTTTGACCGCCTAAGAGCGATTTACACCTTATTATTGCTGGATTGCCGGGACCTGACACCTCCCCGATAGTACAAATATCAAGAGCGTGTGAGTCACTTCGAGGGTTTGTTGAAGCCTCCCGGAAATAATAGGTTCCTGTTTCCTCGGTCCACACTCCTTCTTGATGCGTCATTTTGACATGGACATTAGCTTCAAACGCGGTTTTTAATGCGCTTTCATCTTCTATACCCCTAAAAGCGGGCCAATCATTGTAGCCATCAGTCGGTAAATTACTGATATGGGTAATAAAAAAATCCTGAGAGAGTTCAAAGTTTACTAACTTGCTACCTGATTTTGAGTGTGAAAAACCCCCTGCCTTCTCAGCTTCGCATTTATAGCTAGTTTCGTATCTACTCGCGGACTCATAGCCTTGGGCGTGTGCCGCCGTGACTGAAGATAGTACTAAAAAGGCAATGTGTTTCGACCGCACAACAACTTCTCCTAAGTTAGTTATTTAAAGAATAAAAAAGGCCAGATGTAATTTACTTTAAATTCAATAAAAACAATTTTCTACAGTTAATCTGAAAATACTCGATTAAATACTGGCCGCTACACAAATCAGAAATCGCCATGTACTAACACCTGCCACTAGATGTTTACAAAAAACATGGGTTTTTACCCTCTTTAGCTGCCAAAACCAGTATTTTACATTTAATTACAAAAAGTTAATGTTTATTTATTGATGTGCTTTGTCGCCTGCATGTCATGAAAAAATGACCACAATAAAACAATAAATTTAATTCTATTATGCTCGTAATGTATTTTATATAGCCAGTTAAGCAACTGTTTTGTATATATTTTCACTCTTAATAGTTCAAATCTTCATTTCTCATCATACGATGAAAGTATAGATAACGGCTCAAGGAGAAATATTTATAAAAACCACATTCTTACATTGGCAGTAGCAGCTGCTTCAGTTACAGCAACCCCCGCAGCTTTCGCTGAAAGCGCTGGCAAAACCACGTTTTATGGAAATATTCAGTACGCAGTACGCTATTGAAGCGAGTGACGACTCTGGGCTATCAGCCGCTCCCGAGAAGTTTTCTGATTGACCCCAGGGCTTACCCTCCACGCATCTTTCGAGTGCTGATGACTTTTCTTACGATTATTCAGAGGGTTTTGATTTGGGCAGTCACGCTGACGCTAGATATTGCGGCGATGGTCGGCTGCTTCTGGATACTGAAGCTTTTGAGTGGGGTATCACAGTGACTTTTAGGTTCGATTTAGACAAAAAAAATCCCAGCGCAATTAAGGCTAGGATTTGAAGCACACACTTTCGCGTGTAATATCGAGATCAATCTAAACTGCTTTTTGCAGAAAAGAGAGATAAAAAAATTGTACAGCAAAAACGACCAGTGATCAATGATATTTACTCAGTAATCTCGGGACATTCGCCTTTCTTTTAAGTATGGAATGACCAGATCTTCGAAGAAGCACATCAGTTTTTCCTGGTGTGGGTATTCCTTTTCGTCGAGTGAGTCATTTACATAGTCTGCCATAAGCTCGCACATCACGGTTGTGACCATACTCAGGCCCTGGTCACGTCGACCTCTGCTGTCGATTTTTGAGTGACCGTCTTTTTCAAGATTTTTATCAACGCGTTGCAAAAGCTTTGTTGCTGCTTCTTGGATTTCAGTTCGTGTCTCAGCGGTGGTGCGAAACGGGATCAAAACCATATGGGCAGATTCTGCGAGTTTCAGCTTTCGAATCTCGCCATCACGCTGCATAGCTTTTCGCTCACTGATAGATCGGGTGAGAGCGACATCCCGCAAGCCTAATGTTAAATCGTCGGTTTTTAGTTTCTTTTCATTAATCATGGTCGTTCTCCTTTTAATTGCTGAACTTCAGAATAGTCACCGAGGCCCAGTCATAATTGTTCCTTTTCGCAGTTAAACCAGCAGGCATTTTTCAGTCGATCAGCTACTTTGCCGCCGAGCCCTGCAACTTTCGACACAACTTTTTTCGTAGTGTCGACAGCGACTGTTTCCACCCTTCCTGCCGTAGCCCTCAACTGCTCGCCCCGATCGCTTTCAGTTTTGGCTGTGCTGCTATCATTAGTATCAGTATCAGCAATCTGTTGAACATTGTGATTTGCTCTGAATTCCGCAATCCTGTTCTTCAGCCTGGTTTGAGCGGGGCTTTCCTTTAGATAAAATTTCGATTTCTTTAGGAATTTGTCTGCCAGTTCCGTAAATTCAGGAACTTGCTGGGCATAGTGCTTTTTTTGCGCGCCTCTAGCCCTGTTGTAAGCATCAGCAATGCGAATCAAGGCTCATACCCACAGAGTTCACGAGGGTCTCAGCCGCTTCACGCTGGGCAGCGATACACTCGCGTTCGACTTCTATCTTGTCGAATTTGCTTTTTCCTGAACCAGCCGCTGAGCTTCTGCTTTTTGTCGCTCTTATCGAATCCTGTCACGCTCAGAGCGCTCATTCTCCAGACGCTGAAATTCCGCTCTTTGTCGATCTCTCGCGATACGCTCACTCTCAGATTGAGAGCCTGAATTGGTTGCTTCTTAACGGATCTCTTGCTGAAATATTTCATCTTGAGAGCCGGCAATTTTAAGCATTGAATCGGCCGACGCACCTGCCGATGCCGCCGCAATGGCGAGGGCTATAGTGGTTTTTCTTGGTGTCATGTCGCTCCCTCTTAGGTTTCTGATTTCAGAAATATCATTATATCACGAAATAAGGATAATCTAGTAATTTATCAATTAATTCAACACCACCCCTCTAGAATCCGGTCGTATTCGGCCGGCCGTTTTCATTCGGCTCCGGCATATCCTTCTCATCCATTTCTGGAACTTCTGGCGACTCTTCCTCTTCCATTGCTGGGCCAGAATTCAGTTCATCACTTCCTGGATTACATCGTCGGTCAAGGTGGTCGGCACCTTCTCCACTTCTTTCGGAGTTACCTCCTCATGAGTCTTGTATTGCTTTAGAGGCGTGTTTTTAATTTAAGCAATCACCTCCGAATCATCACGAGCAGAAATGGACTTCTGAATTTTCGCATGGATTTTTCAGCTCTTTTCTAAAATTTCGTTTTCTTTCAAATCAAACTTCCCTTTGGTGTTTGAAATTGGTGATGGGATTCCCCGCGCAATATCTCCGTCTCGATGTATGCAAGGTATTAAGATAGCTCGCCCAAAAAAAATAGAATGTTGTATGTAGAGTAAGTAGCGCGTGGGTCGAAATGAATTTGCCCGATAATCGTAAGCGTCCGGCCATCACACCTTACTAATGATCGCCGGCGTCCAGTTGTGCGGTAGCAGCTCATCAATGGCGCTATTCTTTTGCGTCGGCAGTCTCGTCAGCACATCTTTCAGATAAGCATACGGATCGTGGCTATTGAGCTTTGCGGACTGGATTAGCGTCATCACCGGAACAGCGCGCTGTCTACGTCTCAGTGAGTCTGCAAACAGTCTGCTGGAACGGCCCAGCGCCCCATCAAAGAGCGAATGCTCGGGTGAAGTCATGTCCCCAGCGTTTTCACAACCTAGGCGGGTTTGAGGGGCCTTATGTCCTTTCAGCGTAGTGAGGGTTGACCGTCATCGTGTTGCCTCCTGGGTGGAACGCAGGCCGGCCTGTGCCCCAGGGCTGGGGGCTATGGCCCGCCAGTAGGGGCTTAGAGAAATGATTTTGGATCTTCGATCAATGGCTATAAATGCGTGCCGAAAGCAACGGCCGAGCATTTTTAAACAACGAGTTTACCGCGGTAATAACTCAAAATCTTTGTGCTACTACCCGCCGTTTAACGAGCGGTGTTACCACAAAAAACTGCGAGCATCGTTTAGCGATCTACTATTGCGGTTTTATCGTTATGTTTGTCGTGGTGGCCTACGGGCGGCTATGAAGGTTTTGCACACGCTCAGCTCTCCATATTTGATCGCCTTCATGGACCAGTAAATATTTCAAAGTCGCCCGGTTGCAGGCGAGTTTAAATCCGGAATTTTTTTGCCCGTCTCCAAACGCTTCCAAAAATGATACCGAGTCGCAACTCACTCCTAATGTCTTGGCATTTATTACGACCAAATCCACGACCATCTGATCTATGTAAGGCGGTAGGTTTTCCCAATTCTCGACGGGGATGTGCTTTGGTTGAGCTGAGGCAAGTACAGGAAAGGAAAAAAAGAATATTGCGCTTAAAAAGACGTATCGCATAAGTCTCCTACGACTGATGGTGATCGCGTTCAGTTTACGATTGGCACGAGTCCGAGGGTGCAGCTTCGTGGCTGCGCGCTGCCTTAAACGGATCTTTTCAGCGCTTGCTTATAAACTCGCTCTCGGTCCAGACAACACGATCAGTCAGTTTAATTTCGAGCTTGGACGGTCCATGCAAGTTGAAATCCAAGACATTGATGGGAGTTGCACCGTAGTTGATTTCACATCCTCGAATCAATGATCGGTTCCCGTCAACCAAATGCTTGATTTGATCCCTATAGGTCTGTTCGGACTCACACATGATGCTTTCATTATCGATTACGTATTCCGTAGCTTGGGCAGTCAGCGGCGCACTAAAAAGAATGAGCAGCACTAGGAGTTTAATCATAGAATTTTCGTCCTTTTTTGAATAATTCAGTTTTTATACTATGATGCACCCTACCACCAAGTTTCACTATTAGAAAAGGAAATATTATGAATAAAATCATGCTCGTAGCAGCAGGCGTTTTAATGTCCGCTCAGGCTTTTGCCGACAGCCCCAGTGATGTTGGATTATGCAAGGGCGCAATCGCCACAATCATGTATAAAGATCCCTCAATAATGAAGGGAGAGATGCATGGGAATGAGGCTCGCATCGGTTACACGAGAAAAGTCGACGATTCCAAGTTCGAAATGAAGTGCAAATTTCCTAAGAAAGGCTTGGTCATTTGGGCAGGGAAAATTGATGGCCAGTGGGGTCGGTGGCGCGACCACACAGCCGACAGCATTGTTACCTATGAGGTGGGCAGTGACTCAACAACCTTTTATGAGAATATGGCCAGCAAAGTTGTTGGAGAAGAGACATTCAGTAATGCAAAGCTGAACTGACTTCTTACCGAATTTTTCAGGTCTGTTTTTCCTAACCGGTCAGTGTCTGCGGCAATCAAATTGTCTCCTGACCGAATGAACTGCTCCGAAGCAGTGTTCATGACCAGACGCAGAAAATAGAGCATAGTAAATAAACAGGGAGGCTTAGGAATGGCGGTGATCAAATGTGGGGAGTGCAAAGGTAACGTAAGCACCAGCGCTAAGGCTTGCCCTCACTATGGTGCCAAGCCTAGGACGTTCAAGCGAAATCCCTGGTTGGCCAAGCAAAAGCTTCAAGTGGCGTGAGCGTCCGGGTACGACGGTCGGTTTACCATAAGACCTGTTGTGCGCAACGGTTGGACGGCGAAACAAGCCGATAATGGTCTTTTGAGTCGTTGGTCGGAGCGTCCAGAAAACGACCTTTATTTGGACGCTCGCCTTTTTAGGGCGGAAAATTAGGCAGCGTTTATAGATATTTTGATCGCCATCTGTATGATGAAAATGTGTCTCTTAGTCAGGATGACTAAGGGTCCATGCCGGCTCTTGTGCCAGGCTAAATTCGACACCTGCTTAGTGGTGTGACTGCCAGGGAGAGGACTGCTTTATTTTCGATCCTGAACGCCAGTTTTTCACACTCCTGTCGCGCCTTTTAAATAGCCCCTCCTTTTATCTAGCGCGTTGGCACCATATTAGTTCACACCCATGCTGGGCGTAAACCAGTCGCTCAAGTGCGTTCCCGGCCTGAAGGCCGTCCACCGGACGCCTTAATTGGGCAACGATTAGCTTTGCGTTGAGGCTGTAGAAAAAGGTCGAAGACAATCCTCGATCTGAAATTGATCAATAAACGATCTAAAAATAGCGCTTATTCTTAAAATCTGGAGGACTTATTGTCATCGAAAACACACCCAGATTTTACGTAGGAGCGTCATCAAAAAAGTCTCGAGGGTTTTTCTACAGCCTTGTATGGTGCTGGCAAGAAAGTCTGAGCACTCATTTTAAATGGACAATATCATGATAAAAATGGCGCTACTACTTTACTTGGTATTTTCTCTACAAGGCTGTCTTAGTACAGAGTATGAATTGAAAAAATATTATAAAGACCCATATTCTGCTGCGGCGCAAATTATGGGAGGTACGTACGCTGGAGTTGTCGAAACATTTAACTCCTTAGAGGCATGTATGCAAATGAAAAATCAAGTAGAGAAAGATGACAGAAATATAGGTTATACAAATTCACGATTTGTGTGCGATGAAAAATAGATCACCTAATCGGGTAGCCGAGGGTATCTAACCCTCAGTCCCCACAACACTCTGCATGCGGGTCAGCACAGCACAACCTGAAAGAAAGGTTTCAGAAAAAGTCGATATTTAGTATTAATTGAAAAATTCCTTTCAGCACCAAGCACCAACTCGAACCTTTGGCGAGGCCGGCATCTCAAATATTAATCACGATCGGGGGGTTTGTTGGTTGATAGCGCTCTGTGCAGCTCGCTGCATTCACAAATTTGACGGCGTCAATTTCCCGCGTGGCAAAACCATATCCTGCATGGATATGACCACAAATGTGGGCTTTAAGGCTTGAAAGCTCATCAATACGCTTTGCGAGTGGGTAACATCCTGCATGCTCTGCGTCTCTCGGTACCCAATCAAAAATCCGTAAAGCGGGACCGTGAGTGATCAATACCTCTACCAAATCCGGGATCTGTGCCCGAAATTCAGCCATTTTTTCTTCGTTAGCATTGAAGGCCATGTTTCGAAATGTTGGCGTCCAGGGACTTCCGTAAAACAACACTCCGTCAATGGTCACAGACTCATCTTGAAGATAGATGATGCCCTCTTTTTTACATATCTCCCTGGACCGCTCAGGCTCTCGCTCAAAGCAGTAATCGTGATTCCCGGCGATCAATATTTTGTATTTATGCGGGTAAGATCCGAACCACTCAGCAAGATCTTCCAACTGCGAAATCGTTCCGCTGCTGGTGCAGTCTCCTGCATGAATCATCACATCCCCATCAGGAATATCCGGAGGAAGAGCTCCACTACGCAGACGCGTTTCTGAGCCAACCATCAGGTGTCTGTGACGGGAATGGGTGTCAGAAATACAGACGAGTTTCACTTACGCTATCTCCAGGTGTTTCATGACAGATTCCCAGTCCGGAAAGCGATCACTACCAAAATGGATAAGCTCACCATCAAAGTGTTCCTGCCCTCTTCCCCGGTGATTATCGTCAATCAGGATATCGCCTTTCAGAAGGCCCTTGTGGGCACACAATATGAGTCTGTCGACAAAGTCATAACCGAACTTATCTTCTATCCAAAGTCGTTTCTCAGTGTACGAGAGTGGGTTCTTCAGCGAGGGTGCAGAAAGAATATATGGATCATATTTTTCAGAATCGATCAGAGCTTTCACAGCAGCTATCCCACCGCTGACTTCAGGCAAGCTGGAGAAAAAGCCCTGTTGTGACTGCGGATACTGGATACCAGGCCTATCCCTGATGTGCTGATCAAAAGCCGACGTGAAATCAGCCAGAACATCATCAATGTCGATATAAACAATCTGCATGCTCATAGACTCCCGCGGCCGCTAACAAAAATAGGCACCCGAATGTGGCTATAGTTGCACAGTTTAGTGCGATTAGTTGATAACCTCATGCAGCCAGGCGTAGTTTAATCGCACATGAAATAATTATTTCTTTACGGGATTAAAAAAGAGCCAGAAGAGGCTCTCTTGGTGAGAATTTTTAAATTAACTTCCTAAAATTTTCTCAACCATATCGTCGGTACCGATGCCGTATTTTTCACAGATAGCGATGAAAACGCCATCTGGAACGTCTATTTTGATCGGATACATGTGAGTTTCAGACTCGATATGCTTAATTTGAAGCACTTGAGCCTGAAGTATCACTAACTTCTCGCCGCCCTTGGCCATCGACTGGAGTTGTTTCTTGTCAGCCGATTTGAGAATAGCAAAAACAGATTTCATTCTGTCGTTATCGTCCATCTGCTTAACTGTAAAGCTCTTGAAACGATCCGAATCGAGCCTGATCTGAACGTCTAAGCTGGGGTCAATGACTGCACTACGAATCAGGATTGGTGCATACATCCGAATCAGCGGGCGCTTAATAGAATATTCTTTGCCCCAGTCAGACTTAACTCGAATTTGGGCTAACTCAATAGATGTGATTGCTAGGGCTTTATCAATAGCAGCGCGTTCTTGCTCGCTGAGCTTGGCTTTTACTAAAATATCCGTTTCTGAAAGCTCAATTAATAGCTGGTCAATATCCATATTTTTCTCCTTTCTAATTCTTATCTCGATATTATCATTATATCACAAAGACTAAGATCAGAGCACTATTTCGTCGGTGTAAACGACTTTTGAATCAATGATTCCTGACTCTTTAAGCAGCTTAATTGTCCGGTTGTACTCTTTATAAGCAGAATCATCTCCAGCTTCCGATGTGTCTGACAGATAACGAGTCACTCTCGTGTAAGCCGCTTTGACACGATCCCGAAGTGCGTCAACTCGTTCAAAATCGCAGTAGCAAGTCTCGTACTCTTCAAAACACTTAATAATTCCTTCCGCCGACGCACTCTCCAGAGCTTCTTTCTGGATGATCGTCATCACTTCAAGATGGCTAGCACCGTCCGGTATATAACTCGGCTTCCTGAGATAAATGGGCTTGCTGAGACCGTGATTTTTGTCGTAGCTGCGACGTTTTCCGGACTTGTGATTCGTTATCCCTGGGGCCAGATCTCTAGACATTTGACGCTCCATCGCTAAGCCGAAAGGATCGCCAAGCTTCGTGCTCTGTATTTTGAACTCGTACATCGCAACACGCATCATGCTCGCGTTTGACGGGACACCCTTGACGACGTCTTTAATCAGATGGCGACGGCCGGCGGTGTCGGGCTTCGTTGTAAAGTAATAATGCTTTGGAGCCAGATAAAACGCATCAAGCACTTTCGGAGAAATGTTTTTTTCCTCAATGTGATTTTTAACTCGATCTGTCAGCAGAGCTGGATTTGGATCCTGGGTCTCGATTTTCCACTCTCCGAGTAGGTCACCGAGCTTTATCGCAGAAACCATGTCACCTTTTTCACCAGGGATTCGAATTTTTGAGAGAAGCTCTGCGACTCGCTCATCAGTCATGTCCTCGGGGACTTCAAAGTGAACAGAGTCTGTATCGCAATAGAGCACGTCGAAAGACCGAATGCTTGTCTGAGTCTCACTGCTGCTGATGCGAACTTGATCAATGCCTGAGATTGCTTTGTGTAGTGAAACCCTGGCATGCGCGGTGATCGAAGCACCAAAAGCCCGAAGCGAGTGCGACGCTAAACGACTTGGAAGAGAGACCATCAAACGCTTAATTGTTCCCATGCCATCGCGGTGTAAATCACGAGGAGAGGAAGTTCGATAGTGATCTGCCGACCACTGCCGCGCCAAATCGATGATTTTAATGTCGGTACTCTCAAGCTGCTTGAGATCGGTAATGCCGCTCAGTTTGGACCACTCGACCCAATCTTTCGACATAGCGCTCATACGTAGCAACGTTTTTGTGTTTCCTTCGTGATCCCCTTCAGTAAGAGTCAGCTTTTGGTCATTAACTTGAATATTTACTCCGTATCCGCCTGAATTCATGATCAGCTTAGAGATAAGGCTATCTGCATCAGCCCAGACCAACTCATCCCGGTGGCGCTCTTCGGCCACAAGGTCGCCGGCCTCAATAGCTTTCTCCATCAGTCCACGGGCTTTGCTTGAGCGATCCTTGGCTTTTTTACGCTCACTGTAAAATGCCCCCGCAAAAACGTGAAATGGTGCTTCGTCAGATCGAATCAGACTGCTGAATAGCGAATCCTCTCCAACAACGGTGATGTCGTCATTTTTTACCGTTGTGACTTGAAGAAAATACTTCAGCTCTTCGCCAGTGACGTAAATATCGAGGCGGTCTTTCCAGCCCGGGAAAGTCAGTCGAGCATCAACATCAAGCCCCTCCATTCGAACAGGGAAAACAGGAAAACGATCTGCGACAAGACTGTTTTCGGCCGGGCTCATCTGAACTCTGTACATCCCGCCGTGTTCTTGGAGGTGCTCCAGAATTTCGGTGCGGCCGACCAGGTTTTGCGAAAGAGCCCGCAGGTATCGAGGGTCTGGGTACTGTAGATTAAGATCGAACATCATTGATGGATACATCGAATTGGCATCGATGGTTGCAACCCGGGTTCCTTTTCGGTTTCTGGGCTTGAAAATTTCTGTTCTACCACCGAAAACGACGTGCTTATAGTGAGCGTTGGTCTTCCCGTATTGATAGAAACCGCCTGGGATCACCGCATCATCGCCACTTTTTATGAACGTGGTTTTTTGCGGTGTGCAGATCATATAATGCTGAAGGAGTTCTTCTTTTGACTGGCATACGCGCCAGGATCCTTCTCTACCCATCGCTCGATGAACGACGTGGTATTTAGCTTCTTCTCTACCGCCCGGCCGGTATCGAACACTGTCAGGCGTTTTATTCGACAGTATGACCATTGCGGCTAATCCGCTTTGAGCAGAAGTTATATAAGTCAGCGGATCGAGAGGAAGCTTGGTTTTCGGGTCTTTGACATGCTCTCCGTACATTGCCCGATAGCGCATCAGAGCATCGTATAAAACCTTACAGTCTTGCTTGCAGTATTCCTCGGCTTCAGGATCCACATGATCGTACCAATACTTTGTAACAAACTGATCAGCGGCATCCAGGGACATGTCATCAAGAGCATTTTCGTCGATGCGTCCAGCTTTCTTTTCCTGTTCAATCCACGCTTCAGGATCTGTGTACTGAAGCGGAGTTCCCCCTTTTGCGCCCAGGGATCTCAAGGGCACATTCAGATGCCACAAGCTGTCTACTAGCCAGACTTTATTCCTGCTGTGAGTCACTTCAATAACGGATTTGCTTCCGGCTTTGAAGAGTCTCCAGGTAATTTTTGCATGCTTGCTGCGGCTTCCTTTTGCAGAGCTGGGACGACTGATGCCCATTTCTGCCCAGGGCACTTTTCGAGTAATTTCCCCTGACTTTCCGGCACTGCCGCTTTCAAACAGCATGCGCTTAAGAAATGGCTTAACGTCAGGATGCATCGAGAGCATTTTTGGCTTAACGCCGGCAAGCGGCTTCGAGTCTTCTTCTGTCGCGAATTGCTTCAAATCGTCGTCACCGATGAACTCGGTGTCGAATTCGGTATTAGAAGTCAGATGATAAGCCAAACCCACGAAGTCGAACTTTTCCCCGTTGTGAGCATAGATGACATCTTTGAAGCTGTGATTTGGATCGCTAGGCATACCCAGCAGATGCTTTTCAATCAAATTGACCAAGCCAGGCTGCGAGTAATCGACTTTACAGTCTTTTAGCTGACCTGATTTCTCGCCGCGGGAGAAATACTCATGTTTTTCCGGTGCATTCCAGCTGCGGAATTTTTGATAAGGCTGAGTTGGGTGTGCTGGATTGTAGAGATATCCAAGATGCAGCATCTCAGAGCGAAATCCCCAGGTCTCGATATCCATAACGAGAACATTGTGGATTTCCTTGCGCTGTCTTGCATGAAGCACATGAACGCCAGAATATTCGAGCGGCTCAGTCATTAAAGTAGCGCCCAGGCCATTCGGGCTGATCGAGTCAGCTTTTGCATATTTTTCTTGAAAAGCGCTTAGGTACTCGATCTCTTTTTTAGCATCTTTGCTACTGAGAGGAAGTGTGCCTTTCTCACTGTCTTTTTGAAGCTTAAAAAGCTTGGCAAATGAAACGCTCACGTCACGCTACCCTCTTTTCGTCCGTGGATTTCGAAGAGGCTTTCGCGGATAGCTTTCAGGCCACCTTTTGCTCGCACTTCCGCGTGCTTCAGAAATTGATTTTTCAGAAGGTATTTCTTGCTGCCATTCTGAATAAAAACTTCGATGTAAATGCCCTGCACACCGTCTTGCTCTCTATGTACTGAGTTCACATAAAGTCGAGTATCGGATTTTAAAATTTGATAGCAGCTGCGCTGATGCATGACATTCACCTCTTTTGATTTCTACTATTTCATTATATCACAATAAAAACAAAACGAACAACCTTTTATAACAATAAAAAAGGGGCCGAAGCCCCTGCTATTACCGATCAAAGTCGTCCCTTCCTTTGTCTTTATCTTTATCTCTTTCCTGGGAACGCAAAATTTGTTGCTGGCTTTCGCGTTTTTCTCTTTGCTCTTTGCGAAGCTCTGCTTCTTCATCGAGCGGCTTATCGAGATCACGACGATTTGCTTCGTTACGCTCTTCGTAGCGCCTGCTTACCTGGTCCATGAAGCCATAATCTTTGTCAGCTTCGACCTTTTTCTCCTTAAGAGTCTCGGTTAACTTTTGCTTTTCCGGCTCAAGCTGATCATCGAGATCTTTATTAAGAGGCTTTTCAGTCTTAATGTAATTAAATCGGTTGTACTGCTCGTTTTGACCTTGGGCTCGCTCAGTATCTTCGCTGCGCACGAGGCCAGGGTTGAGTTCTGGGACGAATTTAATTGATTTTCCGCTCTCAAAATCTGATTTTGACTGATCAGCGGCTTTTGACATCTCACTATGAAGATCCTGCGCCACTTTTTTATCTTCCGGATTTACCATTCTCTTTGCGATCTTGTCAGAATCTCGCAGAAGCAAATCGTTAGCTTCTTTTGCGGTTATCTTGCGTCCAGTCAGCTCCTGGTAAACCGCGTTGATCTGCGGAGTGGACCGCAAAAGCTGCGCAGCTTCTTCTTTAGACTTACCCTGCTTTGCGTAGTGCTGAGCCATCCCGATCTTTCGTGAATCGTGAATCGCTTTAATGCCTGAGATACGAGAGAACTTACCTTTTTTCAACTGGATGTTGAGCGAGCTTTCTGCGGCTTTGAAATCCAGTTTTGTCGGCTCTTCACGCGTCGTCATTCCTGAAAGTCGACGAGCACCCAGCGACATCATTGCACCTTGCTTTATGATGGCATTCCGCCGTTCCTGGCCTTCATTACTGTCCCAGAAATTCCGGAAACGGGACTGGTGAGCCTTGCTCTCAATCGCTTTTTCGCCTTTCAGCACCGAACTATTAACGCGGCTGGTGAGTGCTTCGCGGCGTTCGCTTAAGCCACGATTAGCTTTTGCTGAACTCTTATAAAGCTGAATGGATTTACGAACAGAATCTATTTCTCTAATATTTTTGTCGTTTGCAGCCTGAAGCTTCTGAGCACCAATGTCGGATCTGACTTTAAACATATCCCGAAGGTTTTTAATCTGCTGATTACTGAGCTCATTTTCAGCCTGGCGATCATTGTTCAGCTGCTTTCTGTAAACACGGTCGATAATATCTTCACGTGAGTAATCCAAAATGGTTTTAGACTCTGCATAACCGATATAGGGCTTATCTTCCAGCTTACTTCCACTTCCATACCAAGCATTGATCTTGCTAAACATGCCGTCAGGATCGCCCTGGTTTCCAATGCGGTCAAGACCCGCTTCTTTGCCATTTTCTTTAGTAAAATCCCTCAGATCTTCGAGCTCAGCGATAACCGCGCTCATTGCTTGACGCTCGTCGTAGCCAGTGCGCTCTTGCACTAAATCCGTCATCGAGCGCAGTGCACTGGATGGCGTCCGGTTATGCCAAGCGATTCCAAAAGTGTCCTTGGGGCTTTCGACCCGGGTTTTCATCTCTGAGTGACCCAAGGCAGTCATAGTCCCCTGAATCAGATGGATTGCCTCTTCTTCATCGAGCCCCATTGCCAGAATCGCATTCCGTTGCAGATCACTCATTGTCGCCTCCCAGCATTTTTCCGCTCATGTCTTCCAATGATTTTGAGAGCGCTTTTGTATTTTCATCGTTTGAATCACGATCTTTTTTCAGCTCTTCGATATCTGAGTTCATCGATTGTTGAGCCAGCTCTATCTTTGCAAGCGACTTAAGAAGGTTCTGAATCGACTCGGCATCCGCCGCGCCGGGAAGCATGACTACAATTTCGCTAGCGAGATCCTTCAGACTTGTAATAGTTTCATTGCCGAGGCTCATCGACGTGTTAGATCGACGATCAACATCACGCATCATCCCTTGAGTCGTCTGATCTAGATTGCGCAGCTTTTCCATTCCTGAATCAAAGAAAGTCTGCATAAAGCCACTTGCCGACCTGGAAGAATCGCTTCCAACCTTTTCGATCTGTGCAGTAGAGCGATTCACAAACTCAACGCGACCAATGTTCATCCCATCGATTTCATTTTTTATAGCGATTTTCAAGTCGCTCATGTCACTGATAACTGCTATGAGCGGTGTAACAGCGGTCTGCGCTGTCTCAGATAGCTCAGTTACGCTTGCGCTGCATTCTTTAAGATCGTCAACGGTCTTTTTAACCGCACTTTCAAGACGGATTTCGATGCCTGGAACAATCTTCGTGTTCAGCTCTTTAACTGCTTTGACACCAAAAACCATGTCTTCGACGACTGCGTCTAACGCGTCTTCATGATATTTCAGCTTCTCAGAAAATACTGAAGTAACCTCAGAAAGCAGACGGCTAGAGCGTTCTTCAAGCCCTTTAAACAGTAAAGTCAGAGCAGCAGATTGGTTGTTTTGTGCAGTCTCTACTGTCACAAGACGCTCATTTGTTTTGTGATAAGTAGCAGCAAGATGATTCAAAACCTGGCCCTGGCGCTCAACTAAATTAGCGTAACTGTCACGCTCACCGATCTGTTTTTTCAGCTCACCTTCGATTGCAACGCGGCGCTTAAACTCTTCATCGAGTTTTCCCTTTAAAGCTTCGCTTACTTCCAAGTTTGCGCTGATTAGCGAATCAAATTTTCCAGACAATCCGTCTTTTGAGCTCAGAAAATCGATGGAACTTTTAAGACTGTTGACAGCTATTGTGGAGTTCTTTTCAGTACTGTCAGCTTTCTCTGAAGCGCTCTGAACTTCACTACTAAGCTCTTCCATCCTGGAATTTTGAGCAGAGCTGGCATCTTCCTGAGCTTTAATACGCTCATCTGTCTGAGCCATATAGCTCTTGAGATCATCTGAAAGCTGCCTAACATCGCTAGAAACGGCGAAGGCATTTTCGTCCGGAAGCGCAGATGCCAGGCTGTTTTTTAGTGCGTCGATCTGTTTTTCAGTGAAACCTTCGAGATCCATCTCCCTTAGAGTTTCATTGACAATACGGTCCTTGTGTCTTATTTTACTCATAGCATTATCTCCAAAGCTGTGTGATTAGCAGCTGCATAGAACCCAGGCCCCCACCTGGGTTTTTTGCTTTCTATGCAGCGATTATTCATTTTCATCAATTTCTGTCTGTCCGCTTTCTTCTATTTGCGCCTTCTTCGGCTTTCGCCTGTTTAGAAAAACGTCGGTCGCATTTTCTTCGCTCTGCTGAAAATCCTGAGCCGGTCCGGACGTTCTCTCTTTCGACACTTGCGCGTACTGAGATTTAGTTTCCGGATTCTGAGCTGCAACAGCTGCTTTCGCTTCTGAAGCCTCTGCGACAGTTACCGCGTCATCAGAATCATTAATGTCACGTGCAGAATCCGCAGCATCCTCGTCACCGAGGCGAGCGAGCATGATTCCGTCCAGATCGCCTTCTGTTAGCGCGTAAAGCGGGACATTCAGAGAGATGACGAAGCCACCATGACCAACCAGGGTCAGCTCTGTGCCTGGCTGATGACGTACCAGCTGCTCGATAATGTCCATTCCCTTGCAGCCAAGAGCTAAAGCCAGGTCTGCCATGGGCTTTGCTATGTGATCTGGTACTGACCAACGCGTTGTGGATTTCTTCGACTGGCTTTTAACTGTGAACGGCTTCGTCATAACGTCTCTCCTCTTCGTATCCTTTATTACATTATATCACAATTATATAAAGTTGAGCAATAATTTTGAACAAGAAAATATAGGCAAGTCAATGCTTTGGCTGTTTTTTCTTGCGCCAAAGAGATAAATTAAATTTCAAGACAATGATCATTTATAATGAAAGGCTGGCTGTGAGGCTGCTTTTTCTCAAAAAAGTCTTCAAGAATCGCATTCACCAGATTTCCCTGGCTTTCGTAGCCAGCGACGTCTCGGAGCGTATTAAGCTTTTCCAGGTCAGACTCAAGCAGATACATCATCTTCCGCAGATTACCCTGGAGCTTTTGACGCTCGTTATGGCGTGAGTAATTCGAGATGTCCTGAGATTTTAATTTCGGTAGAACGACGGAAGCGCTTTTAATGGCGTCTTCTCGAAGAGCGTCCAGAATCGCGAGCTGGTCTTTTTGGGATTTTGCTAAGAAAGCAGAAACAATCGCGCCCATCGTGATCGGCCGAGTCTGCTTAACGGAGGATGCTAGAACGCTGACGTGAACGACCAAATTACTGGCGATGAAGGGATGAGCTCGGGTGATGCCGAGGCTCTTCAGTCTCTCGTCACGATTGTCACGGATTCTTTTTTGATACTCCGGAGTGCCAGGATCGCCAGGCTCGAGCGGGTCGGATCTTTTCAAATGCTTTTCTGAAGATTGAATCCGACGAAGAGCTTCTCTTTCCGAAGAAAAAGCACGCAAGCGCTCATTAGCGGTTTGTTTACTAGTGGTAGTGTTCATAGTGCCTCATTGAGCTTTTGGCTCATATAGACACGCAGACACGACCATCGAGTGGTGATTTTTTGCTACAAGGAGGGAGTCCAAGCTAACCTGGCATCTCTCTATTTTGATCTCGATGGTCGATCTTTGTGTCGACTCTTGTGCAAGCATAGTTTAGCGATATAACGACTGTCAACGCGCAAATCTATTTGACATTCTTAGTGCTAAATTCTGCTTTTCATTATATTACATTAAATTAAATTATAGAAACGTGCAAATCCTAATTCAACCCATGAAGTCTGGGATTTACTGTAAAACCTGTGGTGGGAACGGAAAAATAAATCAAAAAAACCCGGAACAGAGTCCGGGCGTCCCACAGAGTGGGGGGGATACATTTTTTGTTTTAGTCCAAAATTTCCCGGGCAGCAGTCGCTACCGCCATGCGCATAAAAGCTGTTTTAGTCATGCCGTGAGCCCTGGCCGCTCTCAGCATCCTGTCGTCTTCGAATTCGTTTACTGTGATTGTGATTTTTTTCAAGCGGTCGCCGTTAGGATCCAGCGCAGGCTTAACGAGCTTTGTTTTCACTGGTGCTTCAGCAGCTTCTATAAAGCTGTTGTACTCTTCTTCCGACTTATGACGGGTTGCGGGCTCTCGACGTTTAACCATGATTGAAAATCTCCTCTAGTAATGCATTAATTTCGTTTCGGGCTTTGTGGTTATTCATTTCGACCACGCCCAATCCTTCGCTAATAGAATCGCGATAAACCTTTCGGTCACGGACCAGCGTTCTCAGCAATTCAATTTCCGGAATGTCCTGGAGGAATTCTTGAGCTTCCTTTGTTTCATTAATGACCGGATTTGTAGGTGCCATTGTGATGAGGCCGTAAGCTTTTAGATCTGGATTCATGTCACGCGCTTGGATCACGACATCCTGGGTGTGATAAAGAGTGTCTAAATCCGCTTGTGAGGGCCTAAAAGGCACAATTAATATGTGAGCTGAAGTCATGCCCGAGCGCAGCTCTCGGGAATCGCGACCGGCAGCGTCGACGATGACAAACTCGTATCGCTTGTCCAGATCACGCAATGTATCTCGAATGTTGTCATATTTCTGAATGCAGTGAACTGTCGGGGCGTCTATTTTGGCCCTGTCACCGACCCAATTTGCAGCCGTTGACTGTTTGTCTGCATCTACAAGAACAACGTCTTTCCCTTGCTTTGCCAGGGCAGCGCAGATGTTGATAGCTATCGTGCTCTTGCCGCATCCCCCCTTCTGACTTCCGATCATGATAATCATAGGACTCCTTAACTATCTGGTTTCTGTTTTGCTAGCAATATAGCATTTTACTGCTGCATTTATGACGTTCTTTTAACACTTAAATGCAGGGGTTTTGCTATCTTTTTGATATATAATTCATTATATCACAAAAATACTGAACTGATAGCCTGGAGCAGCCCTTTTTAGAAGAAAAAGCAGGAAAGTAAGGAATTTTTACGGAAAATCGTTACGGGGAAAGAGAATAAAAAAATCGAATTAATTCTGATATTTATACGGAGAAGAGCAATAAATTTAAGAAAGAAAAAAAGGATAATGGTGAGTTTTGGGAGTGTTTTATCATTATATATTGACTTTCTCTTAATTTCATTATATAATGTATTTTATAGATAAGGGGTACAGCAAGGATGCTGAGGCCAGGAAGGCCAAAACGATCTCCAAAATTAAGAGGCAAGGAAGCGACCAGCAGGATGCCGGCACTCTGAGATTACCTGTGTGCACTAGCCGGCGGCTCCCCACCGTCGGTATTTTTTTTTTGCGTGAAAGAAAACTGACGCTAAGCTGACGAAAAAGGAGAGATACCTTGGATAACCTTGTGTGCCTGGACCTTGAAGGAACTCTGATTAGCAATGCTGTAAGCCAAATACCTCGTCCAGGGCTTATGGAGTTTTTGGAGAAGGTAAAAACTCTGGCAGATGTGATTTTGTACACGAGCGTCTCACCAAAGCGTACAGAGGAAATTAAAAGGCTGCTGGTGAGCGAGGAGTACGTGCCCGAATGGTTTTTAAATCTTGAGGCAATTCACCCTGAAGCAACGATAAAATTAAAAGACCGTGTTCCAGGATATTCAAATTATCAGCGGGTTTTTTTGGTTGATGATCAGATTGCAGTGATCGCTGAAGATGAAAAAGAATGGTGGGTACCGGTCAGAGAGTACGTGTCGCCCTATCCTCCTGATGACCGTGAACTTGAGGCTGTCGCATTTCAGATTGCAAAACGACTGTCAGAGAAAGATTAGGCGAGCTCTCTGGAAGACCACCTTACCCATCAATCTTCAGCGAAGCTGGCCATTATTTAGTCCTAATATTATTTTTTCGAAGCGTTAATTCTCGTTTCAATTGTGCAAAATCCCAGTTTTTGAAGTCGGCGTATACCCCAAAACCATCATAATCAGCCATCCAGATGGCATCATAATTAGTTCCAAAATTACCAACAGCGAACAGAAAAGTCTCGTTCTCAACTTTTCGACAACCAAGTATTTGAGGTGTGCCATCTGAAAAAGTCTGACTAGTTATGATTGTCTGGCCAGGATCACAGTCGACTAACCACATCGCAGAGGCAGATAGCGTGTAATCCTCCTCCAAATACGCAACAACAGCATATTGCTTTTCAAGACTCACCCTTCTTAGTAAAGTATTTCCGCCTCCAGAAGATTCATGAATCTGAATTCGATGGCTTTGTCTTTGCCACTTCCACTTATCCATATTTCCGATGGGGAAATTCAAGTGTTGTTGGTCCAAAGACCAGTCTTGATAGAAGTGGTATCCAAAGACCCCGCCGAAGCTCAAAATTAAGAGTGTCACGATACCGGCGAAGACTTTTAAAAACGTTCTCATTTAAGCTCCAGAAATAAATCTTTCGAAAGCATATAGTGTTAATGCACAGTGAACAAATCCAAACCTGGGACCTCTGGCAAAGCTGGCCAATATATTTTTCCTTTTGACCTTCGGCCGCAGGAAAGCTCAAGGTGTTGGGAACCGGGGCTCCTGTTCACCTAGGCCCGCAGGCCCTAGATGTGTAATTAAGCTGCTGCGGATTTACGCTCAAGAGCGAATGTGACTAGCTCGTCTCTTTTATGTCCCAGATTCCTGATCAGCACTTGGC
>Ga0307978_1000578_pt1 | contig 30445 bp, 19 predicted proteins | sample OrgLakmetage1056_FD_203151 | JGI IMG/M metagenome (GOLD analysis project Ga0307978, IMG submission 203151) | Saline water microbial communities from Organic Lake, Antarctica - #1056 | ecosystem: Environmental > Aquatic > Non-marine Saline and Alkaline > Saline | place: Antarctica: Organic Lake...
CGGATTCCACGAGACGGTCCTTCCCAGAAACGCTTTCAGCTTGATCGAGCGACACTGGTCTAGAAGCAAGGGCAACTGGAAGGAAGAAAGCTGGCCTGCTGGAGACACAACGTCGAATCACTGGGATACTCCTACCTTTCGGGTGGCATTAGAGGGATCGAGACTTCATAGGGACACTGAAAAGCTGCGAACAGCCATTGTGGAGACTGCACAAGAGCGCCTTGAGGCATGGACCGGAGAGAAGCTTCGACTGACCAGCGGGCCTACCAGTATCCGCGTGTATTCCATTGGTGCCATTGTAAGCCCTCACGCAAATCAACTTTCGCAAGTGTTTGCCTGCAGCCCAGAATGGAGACCCTGTCAGACTTTCCCAATGGCTCCACGAGGACTCCGATCTGGCGCACTTGCAAGACAAGAACGGCTGGACACCTCTACACGAGGCAGCTAGAGCTGGAAGTATTGAGACCGTTGACCTCTTGCTGCAGTATGGAGCTGATCTGAACCTACGAACTGCTGGTGGATTGGGTGGTACTGCCTTGTACTATACCGTGAAGCACTTTGGCGAAAGTCACCCTATGTCAGAATATTTGGTGGCAGCAGGCGGTGTGATGGTTGCTCCTGGGGATGAATCCCGGAGCAAGCACACCCATTTCCACGGCGCCGCTCATGATGGCAATATTCAGGATCTATCGGCAATCTTGTCAAACAGCCCACGTCTAGCTCTCGAACAAGATGAAAATGGCTGGACCGCTCTACAGTTTCCTGTTCGAAGCGGAAACCTCGAGTGCGTACAGAAAGGTGCCGACGTGAACCATCGAACAAACGGTGGGCAAGGCATCTTTGTTCCTAGCAGAGAGATATTACGGCAACGATCATCCTGTAGCAACTTTCCTGGTTGCGAGTGGTGGACTTAGCCGATCGCCGACCTCGCAGTTTTAAATAAAAGCAATATGCCTGTACAATACAAACTAGAGGTCGACGTCCACGCATCGTATTGAAAGATGAACCGACAATATTCACAGCCGAATAGTTGCAAGTTTACGAGAAGGGTGTCGAAAGGGTCCGCCGTCGTCAAGCGCAACACGTTTACTCGAAAAGCTCATCCTCGCCGTCGTCAAGCGCTATCCGTCGATGTTAATGTCTCTGGATGGGCTCACAATTCACAATGCTCTGGGAGGGTTCTTGGAGTCTAAAAAGTTGCTGAAAAGGACCATGGCCTACCGACCGATGTTGCGTTTACACTTATTGCCGCACTTTAGATACTGGATGTCTTTGTTTCCTTGAAGGATCCTGTCAAAGTCAAGAGCGCCGCCTCTCAATAAGGCTGGGAGCTAGCTTGGGTCGCCAAAATTGTGCTAAAAGTTTTGCGAATTGAATAAAATTGGTGCAATTCTTCTGAGATCTGAGATTTGCTTTTGTCCAAATCAATATTCTTCTGAGATCCGAGATTTGCCTTTGTCCCAATCGATATACAGGAAATCACAGGAGGCTCGAGCAAATCTCTCTGTGAGGATCGACAAAATATGGTTTTGTTCTCAATGATTTTCAGCTCATTGTGACTCTGGTGTCTTTGAGAAATCTATGCCAAAAGCGCATACAGAGCAATTTTTCAAGCTGCGATTTAGACCATCACAAGAAATCAATGATTTGTATATTCTGCGTTCAATCCAATTATGACTGATGTCTCGGAGGAATCTATTCTATAAAACGACTACCGCCAAATTTTCCAAGTGATTTAGACTTAAGAAGGAATCAAACCAATCTACTCAAGAATTAATCAAGAAAAAAATAACGATTTTATCCCCTTATCAATTCAATCTAATCTCAGAGAACTCTCCGAGAAACGGCAACATGAAATATTGAATTCAACTGAGATTAAAGTTATGCTTATCTACAAATCATTAACACCAATGCTCTACAATGAAGAGATAAGTCGAAGCTTGTCATTCAGGGAATGTCGTATTTAAACGTATTAACGGTAAACAAAAAGTAAATTCCGTCTGTTTTATTTCGAGAACAAATGTTCCTATTTTTATTCATAACGACTTGCATATTTGAAAGATTGTTCGGGCTACACATGCAACACAATCTTTGCGAAACAAATTATGTTTGCTTACAACAAATAATGATATTAACGTGGGGCACCTTTATTATGGGAGCCATGATATATTGTTATTTCTTCTACTAAGAGTGCTACTTCTTTGTTACCAGCTTTGGAGTATCAAAAGAAAACATTCATCTCAGGGATTTTCTTTTTCTCCGCTTTCTTTCCAAATATGCTATATTATTTGAAATAAATTGTTTAGCTTATTATTTATTTACGCTGTTGTCTGGTGTATCGGAAAGAAATTGTGCATCTCAGGGATTTTTGGTTTTTTCCCTTTGCTCTCTCTGCAACCTTTGAAGAGAAAAACCAAATTGATTCTCTTTTTGCGCTTTTGCTTGCTGTTTAGGGCCAAGAAATTTCGTAATAGCAAGGAATATAAATTCTTTTATTTTTCTATAGAGAAAGACCGGATATTCATCGTTTCCTGGACCTTGTATGAAACAAAACGTTGCTTCGCTATGTGTGTTCGGTACATTTTTTACAGCTGCCTCCGAGATTGGCCCGTAGACTTAGACATTGCTCTACTATCACGAATATAAGAAGCACGTCGACCATGGTTTGGTCTCGACCATGGTTAGGTCTTACCGACATCGTAACTACTGGGTAATGCAATTAAATTCTTGTTTCTGCAACGCAAAGTGGCAATTTCTGCTTTTGGGTCGGTCAATTCGACCATGCCTGTGACCTCGCCGCAGTAGAGTAGATAGTCTAGAGGGCAAGCGCAAAAGCAGATGGGACATCATGATAGCTAATCATATATGTCCAACAGTGATGCGATGCGGGGGCCTAAATGCCAGTGGCCACTTCTTCTACGGTAGAAATGAGAGAACCTGGTACTCTACGCGCACGTACAGTGTTCAAGGCGATGTGTTGTGAACCAGCATCAGACAGGCATCAGGCATCTTGATCTCAGGCAGAGGGGCATCGATCGTCGGGCAGAGGATAATAATGTTTCGATTCAATAAGTAACATGGAGCTTGAGTACCGTATCAGCCGTCGATTTGCTCCGGATCGCGCGGCGGCTTTTTCCTCCTGAAGTGAAGAGGCATGCATGAGGCATCCCCGAAGAGGAAGAGGGGCATCGTTTTTGTCTGCTTACAAAGACCGCGCAGTCGATAACAGCATGATAAGTACAATCAGTGTGGGATCTTCGACCATGGTGTCGGAGCAAGGTGCCGCCGAGCTAGTGAAGGTCATGATCGAGCGTGGCTACTTTCATGCTCCGAATGACCCTGCCAAGCCTGTGAACGCAAAGCCCAAACAGCTCCAAATGGCAGTCCTGTCCTTTTCCATGCAAGATGTTTCCTTGTCCTCGCGTTCTGTTGAAGGAAACAAGTGGGACGAGACGGAAAAAACTAAATTTCCCTGGGACGATGCATTGCTCGTGCAAACAACCAATGGTGACTACGTAACCCTGGAAGCTCTGCAGGTCAAGTTTAATGAAGAGCTCAAACTTGCAGGTCGCTGGAAGAGCCTCACGGAAGCAGCCGAGCAGTTGCAAGTTTACGAGAAGGATGTCGAAAGGGTCATCCCCGCCGTCGTCAAGCGCTATCCGTCGACGGTTCGTGCGGGACAGCAAGTGGTGAGCAAGGGATGTCTGGATGGGCTCACAATGCAAGCTCTTACCATGCTGGACGAGTCGGGAGGGTTCTTGGAGCTTTCAAAAATTGCTGAAAAGATCTATGGCCTACCGACCGATGTTGCATTTACAGTCTTGTCGAAACGCTTATTGCCGCACATTTTCATTCTTCGCGTTGGAAGTGGGGCCAAGGCTCTCGTAACGCAGGATTACCTTTCGTCATTGCGTCAACAAGTAATGGATGTCTTTGTTTCCTTGAAGGAGCCTGTCAAAGTCAAGAGCGTCGCCTCTCGAGAAGGCTGGGAGCCAGCGTGGGTCGCCAAGATTGTGCTAGAAGTCAAGGGTGAACTCCCCGGCAGACTTTCTGGTGATATTTATGTCCCTGCTGTTCATACCGAAAAGAAGAACCAAGCGGTCCTGGACTTTTTCTCTGCCAATGGATTCGTTACTACAGATGAATGTTCTAAAATGGAAATTCTACCTTCCGAAATGAAACAAGTCTTGCTAAATGCCTTTCCAACTGCTTTGGTGCTGAAGTTTTGTGTCATTCATCCTGACATGATTGTTACGCCGCTACAGGCAGCAGTGCAAGGGGCTGTTTCGGCGAAAACGTGGTTGGATCTCTCGGTGCACTTGCCTGGACAGATTTTGTCGCAAGAGGATGACACCAATACTATCGTCAATGAATACATTCTTTCCCAGGTTAAACATGACCATGCGGACATGATAGCGATCTCTTCCAAGGGTGCTCTCTTCTTCAGTAAAGGTTTCGTGGACGAAGTATCAGAAGAGCTAATCCCAGGATTGATTGAGACCTACGCCAAGGCACGCGCCGAGGAGCTCAGTCTCATCGAAAATGAAAAGGCTGCTGCTAAGGAAGCCGCGTCTGCTACCAGAAAAAAGTCGGTCGTAGAGTCTAATGGTCCTGCTGACCCGACGGTTGGAGAGTATGGAGCTGTGCCCCTGAATGATGTCATTCTTGCCATGGTTGAAGCCTACCCCGAATTGGCTGAGATGGCCAAGACTTCTGACAAGGGGGTAGAGACTTTACTTGGTGACCTTGTTCGCCAAACCCTTTATACGGACGACTTTGAAATGACATGCGAAAATGCAGTTGACGCTGAACTGACACAGCTACGATCGCAAAAAACGTCAAAGACTAGCCGCGTTCGCAAGGATGCGGCTTCACAAATCCGCAAGGTGGAAGGTGCATTTGAAGACACCGGATGCTTTACTGCGGCGTGCTATTTGATCCAAGTTTTGGCAAAGTTTGTTCAGTATGCGACCGAGTCGGATCTGGAAGAGAGTGTAGTCGACTCGCTTAAGAAGGATATGCTGCGAGGATGTTGTGCTGACTTTACCGGGCGCATCACTCAGTTCTGTATCTTCAAGCATGAGGTGGATGTTCCCTTCTCGCTCGGGACTGAGGGAATTCAAAGTCATGATTTGCCATACTACTGCTCGCAGGTCGACTCTGCTGTTCGATTTTTCCCTCTGACCTTTCTTTCCTGTGGACCAGACGAAGCGTCGAAGATGCAAGATCCCCTCCCGGCTCTCCGTGAGGTCCTTCCCGGAAGCGTTGGCGTTTCTCTTGCTCGTCAATGGGTGCTTTGTGGTGGAGAATCCTACGACGGAGGCATCAAGAAGTCTGACGACGGCAGCGACTTTACTCGACCCGGTGATTTCGATGGCTTTTTGGCGCATGTCGAGGAGAATTGTTTAACGGAATGCGGCTTGCCTTTCAAAAAGATGGACAAGAAAGCAGAGAAGCATTTTCTCTTTGGTCGGCGAAAGATGCTGACCTCGTTGCTCGAAAAGGCAACGAAACCCGAAGACATTCTCGAATTGTCTGTCATGATCCTCTATCAGTTGACCAAGAACCTTGTCGTGTCCGGATCTCTGCTGAGAGGACCAATCCTGAAACTTCTCTGCAAGGAGAAAAAGATTTCGCTGGAAGCTGCGAGTGTGCTGGCTGAGGTGGCGGAGAGTCTCGAGCGTGGCGACGCTATTGTCCAGGTCAAGTTGGAGCTTCTCAAGGACCACTGTCTAGGCCGTGTGTAAATGTTCGTCGCGAAGCTGCCTCAGTGCTAGTCCTCTTTAGTGAACTCAAGGAGTTGTTTGTCTATATGTACCACACGGTTTACGATACGATAGGCTCTTCTTTGGTAGAGGTAGCAAGTACGTACGTACATGCAGACTAGGACTCAACCAAATACATCCAGCTAAATTGAGATTTTTGGTAAATAGACGATACAGCTATGCGACGACAACGACATCCTTCTAAACACTTCTACTTTGCATCGTTTGCAGTCATCAAATCACGGTGAAGGAAGGATGCATGATGTGGCCTCGTCCACGAATTCACAGGTCCCAAAGTTACTGGGATATACTAAACTCTTTAAAAAAAGTACAAAACAGTCGAAATACAATTTCATTTTGGAGATGCCGACTCACTCCTTCGATCCAGAAGTCTACAGCGATTGCTCCTCCGATACAGAAGTCTACAGCGATGGGGCATCGCCACTATTCGTAGAAGGTACCGGTAGTCGACTACGTACACAGGTCTACTTGTCGAGATCAGAGAAATATATTTACAGTGATCGGCATGAGATCAGTTCGAAAATCCAACACGTGAGGCCAAAAGTGGAAAGCGTTCCAGGACGATACTACTGCGTCCCGGATCAAGTCATCCTAATGTTTTCCTCCAAGAGATCTAACGGAATCGTTTCTCGAACCACACCACCCCATTCCGATCGAAGGACTTGTCCGTTCAAGGAAAAGCGAACGACGTATTCCTTTGCGCTCCTAGAGGAATCGTCTTTTGCAGTGGCGGCGTCAGAAACTTCCAGCAACTCCAACATTAGATAGCTTCCATATTCGGGCCACACGCTCGGCTGCTCCAAACGATAGGCGCAAAGCAGACCAATCAGTGACGAGTCGTGCGCCGACCAAATTGTGAGGGCAGGCTCAGTCTCGTGACGAACCATGTACTCTACTTGCTTGCTTGTAAAGGGGTTCATGGCCATGAACGACAACCGGGGATCGCGCATATTCATAAACCACCGCCAGGCAGCATGTTGCGAAATAGCTTCCTGGTCTGCTTCAGTAATACCAGGAGGTAAACGATTGCGGACCGCCAGGCACTTTGTAATTTCAGCCAATTGGTTCCACGCCAGAGGTTCCACTTCAATCGAGTCTTTCCCTGCATTCTCCTGTGACACACCAAAGGAAAACTCGTGAGCGTCGCTTGCCAGCATGTGCCCGAGAGCTTTCGTGACTTTAATGGCGAATGGCAACATTTCTTTTTCCCTGTCGTTTAATTTCGCTGACAGTTGGTATTCGAGCTGCTCCTGGTCTCGCGAACGACGAGGCTGGGGGTCAGGGATCATCCACGAAGTTGTGTGAAGCACATCGATTGCGATGGATTCGTCGGTGCCATCCGGAAAGAGACCAACGAGCAAACCTTGGACCGATTGGATGGTTCTACTAAAGTCGGTGGACATGACACGAATATTGGAAGGATGTAATGGCCGTTCAGGGTGAAAAACGTGAGGAAAATATCGATCGCCCGTGTTTTCGTCAACAATCACGTGGTCTTGTTGGTCAGTGACGAGGTCTTCCCGTAGCTTATTGCCAAGTTTGACTAATTGCAGTAGACCAAGCTCTGTGAGTTTGCCAAAAGGACCTCTTCCGGCAGCCGTGTGCTTGTTGGCATTCTCGTCTTGAATGAGATGGGTGTTGGATGAGATGCGGGCCAAGGTTGCTTCTGGTATTAGAGTGCCAGCCCAAAAGGCTTCATCTATAAGAGGAGTAATGGGCGTTCGATCACCGTGACGATGGACAATCTGCACTTGCAATGTGCGATAGATCTTGGGTGACGTCGCTGTGGATGAATCATCATTAATTGGTGTCGCGGTACCGGTGGCCGTGGCGCTCCCCACTTTGCGTGAGGCATCGCAAACGGTGCTTACAGAAGCTGCTGTAGCTCCGACGATAACGTTTCGAAAGCTGCTTCTTTTAAAGGCTAAGGTAACCAACAAACTCATGGCGACTCTAGTAAAGGATAAAGGTCGTGTAACGGTGAGATGATTCGCCATGGCGGAGCGCAATGTCGCTTTAGTTGGACAGATAGATAATCTCCGGCGGTCGTGCGTCGTCGAAGAATGAATGAATCCGGTCCCTTTTATTTCGCCTTTGCCTCGCGTCTGTCTCGCGTTCGTCATCGCATCAGGTTGTCAGCCAGTTTCTGACTGACTCCTTTTCTCACTCTAAAACACAAAAAAGATTGAATACTACCGTACACCATGGGAATCTCCATGATGACGAGTGCTTCCCTCACCGCCCTTGCGATTATAGCAGCCCTAACTCCTTCTGTGGCAGCCTTTTTACCAAAATCGGGACTCTTTGGTGGACATCAACGCCTTTCGAGTACAAACGGAGCACTCTTTGCGTCGGTCGATGCGGCGGCAGATCTTGTCTCCTTGTCGCTCTCGCTGACAAAGCCACTGGGAATGCTTCTCGAGGAAGTCCAAGATGCAGCTGCCGAAGGAGTATTTGTAAAAGAACTGGCCGAGACTGGATCCGCGCGGGAATACCAAGACCAAATTGTGGGCGCCAAGCTTACAGAAGTGCAAGGGCTGGACGTCACTACCATGTCGTTTGACTCCGTCATGGAGGCTATTGTCGCTGCACCCGACACTGTCGACTTGCAGTTTCTCGTGAAAGGAAGCACTGCTGAAGCTGAAGCGGAGTTGACCACGTTTGCCGACGGATCGCCCGTGACGATCCGAGTGCAGCAAGATGGTCAGCCCGACCTAGTTATCGATGCCAAGGTGGGAGACAACCTACGTCAAACACTACTTGATAACAATTTTGAAGTGTATCAGGGGATCAAACAAAAGCTAGGAAATTGTGGCGGTAATGGACAGTGTACATTTTGTGCCGTGGAGGGCGAGTGGGGTGCAGGTTGGTTGGAGAGGTCGGAGTACGAAGACACGAAATTGAAGAAACTGAACAACCCTGCTGCAAGATTGGCGTGTCTCAACAACATTCAAGGCCCGGCCACAATTCGAAAAGCGAAGCGATAGACGACGTAATGAAATATAAGCATGACGCATCCATGTGCAGTGATTCTTAGGTGGCGTTTATTCCTTACGATGTATTCGTTGTTTATGTTGTTTCGTATCCTTCCACGATGCATTCCATCCCTGAATCACGTCCTAAGCGGCGGCTCTTCTTTAAGTGGCTCTTGAGAATGACTAACTTTTCCCTCGTGTTTTCCAGTTGATGCGCTAGTTCCGCGGCCACGTAGTTTTGTTGAGCAACGGCTTGCATGGCACTCGTCGAACAGGCCCATCGACGAAAGCAGGTTGCCTTGGTCTGAATATTTCGATGCTCCAAAGTCTTGGCAATTAGTCGACCGACCGCCAACGTAGCAGCAATCTGACTCTCAGAGTTAATTTCGCCTGTTCTATTCGAATCCCCCACTTGACGCAACGCTGCAAGCTCTGCCTCGGCCGTTTCCTGTTCAGAGCTTGTCCGACCGAGCCGCTCTTCCATGCTATTTACGACTTGGTTCATGTTTTCGAGTTTGCTTTCCAAAAAGTCTCGTTCCGACTCGTGATGTGAGACGAGACGTTCAAGATCAACAAACATTTGGTCTTTAGCCTTTAATGCATCATTGGCAGATTTGAGATCTGCCAAGAGTCCGTCAATCTGGCTTTCCAGTGAGTGCACCACCCTGTAAAAAAAAGAGTGAGTTTGTATGAGAGGACAAGATCAGAACATAACAGCAATAGGAAACGCTAAAGGGCGAGCCTGCATTATAGACTCACTTGTGAAAGTACTCTGCATCGAGTTTGCTCGCGTCGGCTCGACGAGCCTTTCCAGGCGAAAACACTTCCTCGTTGAACACTCTTTTCATTTGCTGGAACGCACTCAAGACACCCGGTGACACGGGCTCCGTCTGGGACTTGGAATTAGGCGTCCCAACAGCATTCAGTGACTTCAACCTAATAGACCGCCGTTCCCTCCAGGCTTTCAGTTGCGCACGTCTCTCTGATAGACCCGAAGAGGCCGAAGGGATAATGCACGAAAGATCGTCCAAGCATGACTGTAGTTCAGCGAGTGTTGTCTTGGGTCGCGCAAGCCCAGCCAGATCGAGGGCATTGAGATCGTGCTTTAGCGCCGCACGACTTCCGACTCCTTCTAGATGGAAAGTTTGGTCAGAGATCTCGGAAAATACCGTCTCAGCATGCGTAATGATATCCTCTATGAAAGTGAGAAGCTGTTCTTCCAACGACTGCGAGAGAGCCAGGACTTCCCGCTGTGATCGATACACTTCGGAGAGCGATTCCAATTTGGACGAAGTGGTATGCAATTCTGACTTGAACCTCGAGACCTCTTCACTCCTGTCGTCAGCAGCGACATTCTTAAACTCGGCCTGCAGTGTGGCATCTTGGAGAAGCACATAGTCTGACTTCAAACGTGAAGTGGTGGCACTCAGTACTTGGATCTTTGCCTTCAAATGGTCAGCCTCCATCCGCTTGCTATCCAGTTCGTTCTCGAGAGTCTGGGTTAAAGTTGTCGTATTTGCTTGGGAAGCGCGAGCTGCCTGCAACTGGGACTTTGATTGGTCCAGCGACTCTTTCAAAGTGTCAATTCGCGTCTGTAGAGATTCATTCTTGTGTTGGTATTCGGTAGCCTCCCGACGCGCTTGTCGTAGTTCATCGCGAAGATCGTTCGATTCGGATCGAACCTGGTTCCGTTCTTTGTCGAGGGAGGAGCACTTCCTTTCGAGCCCCTGCAACTGCTTCATTCGTATGTTGCCAGATTCATCAGAAGACGTTTCCAGCTTCTTGATGGTACTCTGCAGCTTTACAGTTTGCTCCGAAAGCAAGGTCACGGTGCGCTCGGCTTCCACGGATCGCGCTTCAAGAGCAGCAATAGTTTCTCTCTGGAATGCAGCCATGCGCGACGTCTGCGCCAGCTTTAAGACAGCCTCCTCGTGAAGTTTGCCATTTTTAAGCGTGTCGCATCGCAGCGATTCAAGCTCCTCTAAAAGTGTCCGCTCCGATTCATTCTTGTTTCCCAGGTCAACGCGAGAGCTCTCGGCTTCTACCTCCAGCTCTGTCAATCGGGTGAGGAGGGAAGATCGTTCGTCTACTAAAGCCTTGATCTCTTCCGAAAACTTTTGAACCTGGCCACTAGCGTCATTCTTTAGCCCGTCACGTTCATGTTCGACATCAGAGAGTCTCATGTGCAGATCAGATACGTCTGCCTCAAGGGCGAGTAGGTTTCTTGAGGATTCCGTCTTCTGCTCGGTAGTTGTCTTTAACTCTTGTTGCATTCGAGTCAGCTGGCCGAGTGCGACATCTTTCTCTTGTTTCTTTGTCGACACTTCTTTTCTCATAGCCACTAAATCATTTCGCGTGGATTCGCTGAAGACGCGGGCACTCTCTACCTCCGTCTGAAGCGACTCCAACTCTTTAACAAGAGTTTCATTGGCTCTCTGTTGAACAACAAGACGATCTTCGATGTCCTGAGAATATTTTTCTTGCTGCTCTGCTTTAAATCTTGATGACAATGCATCAGCATCAGATGCCTCTTTTGAGGACTTGATGGTCTTCAAACGTTGATCGAATTTCCCGTTGGAAACGATCAGTTTTGCAATCTCGTCTGACATCATAGCCAAGTCTTGTTCAAGTCGTTGAATGTGACGATTGCGTTGGGCAACATCGGACTTGGTTGACTCGAAACAAGCTTTCGCTTCTTCGAGTTCGTCTTGCAGTGATACGCATTTGAATTGAAGATCGCTTCGCGAAAGCACGGCGACATCATTGTCTGTAATTTCGTCACAAGACAGTTCCTTCTCGTTTTGAAGCAGGCGAAGCTCGCTCTCGGCAAGAGCGTCTTCCACTATATGCAAAGCTGATGAGAGTTCATGCTTCTCAGCAAGGAGACGCTCGCGTTCGATCTGAGCTCTTGCAAGTCCTTCCTGCGCGGTGTACAGCTCGCACCGAATCCCCTCAATTTGGCCATCGGCTCTTTGAAGGCTACACTCTAGCTCTTTCTTTTCTTTTTCCAGGTGGCCGATCTCTGACGAATGCCTCTTCGATAACCCTTCAATCTTCGCAGTGCTTTCTGATTTGAGACCTGTGATGAGGTTGGAAAGATCGTCAACTTCGCCCCTAGATCGCTGCAGTGAGTCCTCCAGTCGACCGACTTCACTACGTGAATGCACTAGCTCTTGACATGATTGGTGCAAGTCTCGCAGCGTTTTTTGGTTCGTTTGGAGTAGCTCGGCTTGCTTTCGAATCTTCAGGTCTGTTTCTTGATTAGCATCTCGGGTTTGAACTTCGTACCGGCGTTGGAGTGTATCGACTTCTCGTTGGGCTTGGTCTAAATCTCGAGTGGCATTACAAAGACTTTCTGACAGTCCCGCAGCTTTGGTCTTTTCGGCTGCCAGAAGTTGGCTCAATTCTTCCCGGTCACGTCTCGACTCAGCGTCTCTTCTTTCGGACGCGGCCCTTGAAATTGAACCAGCATTGGTCAAAATTTGCATTTCACGTTCCATGGATTCATTGTCGCTTCTTAGCTCGTCACGTTCCATCTTCATTTTGGTGACAACATCGCATTTCGTTTCGGACTCTTTCAAAAGAGCGGCAATCCTCTTCTCCAGCTCTACCCTCGATGTGTCCGTGGAAAGCATAACCTCTTTTCGTAGCTGGCGCTCTTTATGCAATTGCTCACGAATATTTGAAGCACGAGCTTCTGAATCGGATACTGTGCGTCGCATCGAACGAAGTAGTTGCTCAAGGTCCAAGCTTCTGGCCTTCGTTTCAGCCAACGCTTCCTGAGCACCAATCAAGTCTGTAGACATCGATTCCTGCTCTTTGGAAGACTCTTCAGCGACGTGCGAAAGCCGTTCGCTGAGACTAGAGTACTGGGTCTGAACGGTTTGGAGCACAGTTTGAGATTGTTTAATCTCCTCTTTCTTCTGTCGCAATTCGACCTGGTAATCTTCGAGAGCACTCGCGAATGCCATAAATTGCACGGCGTTTTCAGTAAGCTGGCCTTGCTTCTCTTCGAGAGTGTTACGCAATTCCTGCAATTTCGCGACCATCTCGTCATTTGCATCAGACAAGTATTCGAGCTCCCGCTGGGATAACGCCTTGGAGGACTCCAGTGCACGAATCTGTCGCTGCAAATCGGCAATCTCGCTTCGGGCTTGGGTTAAACTGGCTTCGGTTACTGCTGAGCTGTCTTGAAGCAGAGACTGCCTCTTCTTCTCCAGTTCAGCACGAAGTCTTGCTTCTCGCAGAATGAGGCCATTCTTTTCTTCTTCCAAAGTATCGAGGAGACTCGCAGCTGCCTCAAGATTGGCTTCGGTCTGTATAAGACCAGCGGAAAGTCGAGTATTCTCTTTCCGCCCAGATTCCAGTTCCCGAAGCGCTACATGCAGTTCATCCTTAGTACTCTTGATCTGTTGCTCTGCGTCGTCACGTTTTTCCTGTTCTGCGGACAAAAGACGCTGCATCAAGACACTAGATGCTTTGACGTCGAATAACTCGGAGTTGGCCTCTTGCAGTGACAATCGAACCCGATAATCCACGTCCTTCGCATCACTGGTAGCTGTTCGTAGTCTTTCGACTTCACCTGCCAAGCTATCCTTTTCTTGTTTCAATACTTTTATACTGTCGCCTGCATTCGTAAGTGCTTGATCTTTCGCCAGTAGTTCTTCCTGCAAAGCTTCCAGTTCACTACTCTTCGAGACTTCCAGCTCACAATGTCGAGAGTCGGCATCGGCCAAGGCAGCTTTGATGGTAGTCAATTCTAGCTCTATCTCTTCATAATGCCTTGCCAGGGTTTTCTGCTGTTCGCGTAAAGCCTCGGCTTGATCTCCTTGGGAAGATTCTTTTATTGAATGGAGCTCTTGTTCGATTGTCTTTTTCGCGTCTTCAACTTGATGTAGCCGCGCCTGCGACTGTTCAACGATAGCCTTGGCGCTTGACAATTCACTTTCGGTCTGAGTAAGGCACCTTGTAAGCTCCACATTGCTTTGTCCTAGCAACATCGTTTTTGCCGCAGCTTGTGCCAGCTCGCTTGACTTTCCTTCGAGTCGATCTTGAAGCTCGACAACGTCGTCTCGGAGTGATCTTTCCTTTTGCAACATTCCGGTTTGTTTCGACTCTAGCTCAGTCTGAGTGCGCTCCAGAGCAGCCGATTTTTCTTCAAGTGCCTGGTGTGCACTTTCAAGTAAACCTTGCGACTTCTCGGACGATACGCTGGATTCATTATGAGCCTTGATCTCCTCTTCGTAACGATGCAGCTTGGCTTGCAGATTCACCTCGATCAGTTTAGCTTCTTCTAGTTCAGCTTGTATTTCTGCGGCTTGAAGATTGACAGCTATGGTCTCTTTTGAGTTGCTAGTCTCGAGAGAACGCCGAAGTCCTTCATTCTTAAACCCCAACTGTGTTGCTCGCTCTCTTTCAACTTCCAAGGCTATCTCGACATTTTTCTTTTCACTTTGTGTCGTCTCCAGTTCCTTTCGAAGCCGAAGCCGCTCCGTTTCTCTGTCACGAAGCAATGTGTGAATCGTAGCCTGTTGTTTATCCACGGTATTCCTAGTTTCACCCAACTCTTGCAACAGCTTGATTTTGAGTTCGACAGTCGAATCGAACTCTTTACTGGAATGCCCTACCAAGGCTTCGCCCAGCTTGTGACTTAAAATGGAACCCAGAGTGTACGAACCAGAAGCAACGATACCAGCCGTAGGTACAACGCCCTTATAGACGGTCTTGAGGACTGTAGAACTGATTGACTGTGATCGTCTGGTTTCGTTGGTTTTGCTTTCCATGGCTACCACGTTCTTGACTCTGGAAGGCGACAAAGCGTGCTCCACCTTGGCCGGGCAGAATTTTGAAGTAGCCAACGTCGGCGGCGGCGTGGCAGGAGGAGACGCGTGCGGTATTGCAGTCAACACTCTTGTAGGGCTTATGGGAGCTCGGTGACTCTTGAGACTCGACATGACCGTATTCGACAAGAAGACCGTCTCTTCGGGGGCTTGAATCAAGGTCACGTCCATTTCGAAATCGTCCGAGTCGGCCAACTGAACTGAATTCCCCGTCTGAAAATCGTCATCCTTGACGGCATGCGGTAAAATGTCGTCGAGCCTCTGCGGAACTTCGGGGTCTTGAAGAACTGCAATTACTGGCGACACAGGCTGCAATCTACTTCGTCTGACAGATTGGCTGCTGGGCGTTCGCTTTGCCATTCCAGGGACGATCGGCGTCTTCGTCCTGGCTTGCGCCACAACTGCTGCGCTGCCTTTGCGCGGTGATCGAAACCTTGTCCACGCACTCTTGAATGTTACCACTCTCCGGATCGCTGCATTCTTGAGAATGTTCACGGCAGCATCATGGGACAACACCTGTTGACCATTGACTTGCACCACCGTGTCGCCGGGTCGAATCTTACCCGTCATGCGTGCGGGGCCTGGCGCCTTGGGGCCACCATCGACAAAGCGTTGGACTCGGCATTCCGAATCACCCGCAGGCTCCAGTTGTAAACCAATGGGACCGGCTTCAAAAACGACTGTATACTCCTGATCATTATCCAACTCGTTGTTCGGTGCGAGCGTGATACTGGGGTGTCGAGCCTGGACCTTTTTCACTGACGATCGTGGTGGAGGAGGCGGAGAGTTGGCCGAAAGGACGGTTCCAAACTTGCGTCGCTGTGCTCTCGTAGGCTGTCGAAAGGAAAGTGAGAAATGCCGCGTGAGCGACGATTACACATTACAAGGAACACACATACAACAAGATATTCCGAATGATTCTTACCGTTCGAGAAGCCGTCGCAACGCCAACAGTATCGGCCATTTTCAAGGTGACTCCGAGCGAAGAAGCGGAATCACAATCAAAGCGACTATAGTGAACTGGTTTCCACTGATGATGATGAGAATTGCAAGGATGAAATGCTCAGCACAGTCTTATCGGTACGGTACGGTAGGAGAGAGAAGAGTACTGATGCTGATGAGTTCCAGACTAGCAAGGGGCAATCCCAACGACTTTTTCGAAATTACCACACGTTTTAAACGGAAGTGGACGCCCGGCTCGCTCAGAGGCCAACATCATTATCTTATTACAGTAAGGTTAAGACTAGTCTAGTCTAGTCATACAAATCGAAAATCGACAAGCGCAATAAAAGGAAGGTGATAAGGCTAGAGTACGTATACTAGTTCCAGGTGCCTATGATACCGTTACGGGTACGTAGAGAGACGAGATTTGGAATAGGAGAATCTAGTCTACAAGAAAATCTAGTTTGTACTAAAAGGCCTACTAAGTCTCGCAATCCTCGATGCTGCTCTGGCCTACTCATAAATAGGACAAAACGTCCCAAAGGCCAATTCACAAAATACGCCTGGATCGTTGTAGCGGCGATTCTTGTTGAGAGCATCAAGAGCATACATTTCAGCGGCTGTCAAGTAAAAATCAAAGACGTTGCGATTCTCAACCATGCGACTGGGCGTTGACGTCTTGCAAAGTGGTAGGGTGTTCCTCTGCAAGGCCCATCGAATCAGAATTTGCGCTGGTGTCTTGTTGTTGGCGACGGCACTTGCGAGAACAGTCAAGTCCTCCAATAAGACTTCGTCCTGGGTCGCCATGCCCATTTCGAGATACGAGGAAGCTCCGAGAATCGAAAAGGCAGTCACTTTCATACCAGCTTGGCGAGCAAACTGAATCAACTTTTTTTGCGAGTTTTGCGGATGCGTCTCGATCTGCAAGGTCACCGGACGAATGCGACACGTCGACAAGAGCTGACGGAGCAGCACAATAGAAAAGTTGCAAACTCCAATAGTCTTGCACAGTCCATCATCAACGAGAGACTCCAAGGCCTTCCAAGTTTCGTTCATATCATTCGGAACCAACACCATCTTTCCTTCCATGTTGGTCCATTCCGGAGGATACTTGGCTTCGAATGGAACATACTCGGTGGAAATGGGGAAATGGATCAAGTATTCATCCAGGTATGTCAGCTGTAGGTCTTTTAGAGTTCGATCCAGGGCAAGGGGTACGTGTTGTGGCTTGTGATACGTATTCCAGAGCTTGCTCGTTACAAACAAGTCCTCTCGGTGGCAAAGACCATCTCGAACGGCCCGGGCGATACCTTCTCCTACCTCCTTTTCGTTGCCATAATCACAGGCACAATCCAGTCTCTTGTATCCAGCAGCAATTGCTTGGTAGCAAATGTCGGCGCACTTGTTGTTTGGAACCTTCCAAAAGCCAAACACCAATGGATCAGCTGGCTTTAGCGGTTCAAAATACGAGTCGGGGAGTGAACCAATTCCCTTGCCATTCTCAGGGTGGGCTTGGCTTACAGCTTTTTTAGGAGGACCCCAGATGGACGCCAAGACACGACGTTTACCAGTAAAAGGATTTCGGCTATGCATGACCAGTCGATTGTTTAAAGCCATGATGTCACCACTTTTCCAGCTATGCATAACTCGGTGCTGTTCCATGAAAGTGGCCGTCTGCACCAAGACGTCCTCGGGCATTCTATCATCGTTGCCGAAACGGAGCGCGTCGTGGCGATCGTTTCGCGTATCTTGCCAGCCTAAAAAGGCTGCGACAATAGAATTGGCAAAGGTGTCCTGAAAGACGTAGTTCTGTGCGTGGTCCGGAACTAAACGAATGGCGGGGACGGCCTCGGTCGTCACTCGTACCGATTCGTCGAGCCATTCCCATGTGCAACCTGCAGTCTTCGAGAGCTTCTCTTCCAATTCTTGTCTGGACGACACTTTCCAGGTATTCTTGTAAGACCGACCGATTGGAGAAGACGGGTCATCCTCGGCTGGCAAGGTGCGGATGTAACGGACTCCATGCTCACACACCTTGGTGAGAAACTCGGGATGATTTTCTTGGACGCTGCCAATCAAGTTAGGGGCAGTGAGGCAAATGAGACAAATGAGTCGAATTGGCAGGGCTGTCTTCAATAGATTCATTTTCAAATCCTACGGAGTACTTACTAGCGATACACCTTTGTAGAGTCAATGATCGGTGTTTGGCCTCCCTCTTCGGCCGGTGTGTCACAGTAGAAGAATATATACTCGGGAGGGTTTGGAGTCTGCGCCAATTCATGGTGAAAGGGTATGGGCTGGGTAGGCGGGCTTTCGTTAGCGGTAAAGATGATGTCTTGGCCTGCCTCGACAGGAATGACAGTCCGTGGAGCAGCTCCTCCAATGTAGGGGTAGTGTTCGAGCTGAAGCTTTACGAGGAATCGACCGAAGTCTTCGGTGGTAAGATTCGCATCGGGTGACTGAAAAATAAGTGCCTTGTGCTGGTCCAAAAGATCCACGAAGAGTCGCGGCGTGAACTCTTTGTCCTCGACAGTGAATACCTCGGCACCAGCTCCCTCTAGGAGCGGTGTAACTCGGAACGTCATGGTCTCTATCTTGTACTTTATGATGCAACGGTACCGTAGTGGACTTTAACGAAAGTGTCAATTTCACTCTTGCTTGGGAGTTGGGAGGAAGAACATGAGCTCCGATTTGTGAAAAGATACCCTTTTGGTTCTTTTCTTACATTGCACAACATCCATACCTGTAGAAAGCATACCACACCGAACCAAAAAGATGACACGCCGTTCCGAATTCTTCGAATCTTCGCGACAGCTCATCAGCTCTCACTTCACATCCTACCACGATCAAAGAAAACGCGGAGTGCTGGGAGGCAATAAGGCATTCCATGCTTGCACAATTCGTGTCAATCGTCCTTTCTTTTCTCGTCGAAAGACCCTCTTTTGCCCACTCTTCCAGCTCATGCCGCCCAACAACCAAGGCCTCCACGCCACTGTCTCTCTTTTTCGAGGCGGCGATGAAGAGCAAAGGAACGACAAGCGCATTCGATGCGCCATGCTCGGGTGCGGCATGATGGGCCAAGAGCACATTTCGTACATTCTTGGGTACCCTGTCGACATTCGCATCGACTTTCTTTGTGACCCCCATGAGCCTTCCTTGGAAAAGAGCCTTAGGGTCATGAAGCAATTCCAGTCGCCAAATTTGATCGAGAATTCTCCAACTCTCCTAAAGAATGAAGGCGAACTCCTCAAGCACGCAAAAGACATTGATCTCTTGGTCATTGCAAGTCCAAACCACTTGCACACGGATACTTTGATTCGATGGGGCGGTCACGACCTGACGATACTGGTCGAAAAGCCGGTGGCTGTTTCACGAGAACAGCATGCACGTCTTACAGACTTCAGGGACGGTACTGATTTTAAGGCACGTGTATGGGTAGCCATGGAATATCGCTTCATTCCCGCAATTGCCAAGCTCCTTTCCCTGCTTCCGACCATTGGCGAACTGAAGATGGTTTCGATCCGTGAAAACAGATACCCATTTCTCCATAAGATTGGTGCATGGAATAGGGACAAGGCCAAGACGGGGGACAGTTTGGTGGAGAAGTGTTGTCACTTCTTCGATCTGTTTCGCTTGATCACCGGGCAGGAGGTTGTACTATCCCAGCTTCGAGCACTCGCCCAGCGTGGCTTGAATTACGATGACGAAGTGGAAGCCCATGCAGTCCCTATTATCGATTCAGCCTATGTGTTCATGCCCTTTCATCCAAAGGCATCGAACAAGACCCCAGCCGAGAAGGCGCACGTCAAGACCATTGGCTGCCTCGAACTCTGCATGTATGCTGAGGGTAGCCGGCATCAGGAAGAGATCATCGTGACTGGAACAAAAGGTCGTCTCGAGGCCTATTTACCAGAGAACAAAGTGTACTCCTTCGAAAGACCGTCGGCAGAGCTCTGGTCGGATCGAAGTGAACCTCCACCGCCTAGTTCCATTCGTCAGACAGTCTACGACTGCTCCAACGTGCGCGACGTGCATGGTATAGGGAGCGAGATTCCGTCTCACGGAGGCTACCACTACAGCAGCACCGCTGTCGAGTGGTACCAGTTGTTGTCCACGATGGCTACTTACAGATCCACGGGAATTTTTGATCCGCATGTCTCATTGGATGACGGGCTGCGCGCCGTTGAAATCGGTCTACAGGCAACATCTGCGATTGTCAACGAGCAACTGCACGAAATCAACCCCCTTGGCAATGTCCAGGGTATGCCCGTCTAGGAATCGTGGAGAACATGGGTACAGTACCACGAATACATACAACTGTCGTTTGTACATAATTTTGTTGAAAACATAAATTGTTTAAAATTTGAATTATTATACCGGTAGAATCAAGCAGGCTCTTTTAGTATGCTGTCGATATCTACCTTGACGGTATCTTTCTTGGACCACCTCCATCTATTGAAGCAGTAAGGCTGCAACCGCTTGACTGCAGCCTTTCCAGCCTCTCTACGAACCCGGTTGTCCTCTTCGAACCAAGGGTCCAGAGAGTATATTTTCCGTATCTTTTGTGTCGACAATGGGGCGTTCGACAAAAGTGGTCGTATCCCTTTTGATGAATCTCTTTTCTACAAACGTAACACATCAGCGTCCCACAGCTGCGTCTTACCTTGTTGCATTCACCACCCTTGGCCTTGATAAACTCTTGGCTACAGGCTGGGCACTTTCTTATGATTGCGGTAGACATGGCCTCTTCGACTGACAGCCTCCGAATCTGTTTGCACGCTAGCGGAATGTGCGAGGTCTCTTGGCAAAAGCGACAAGACACAAATCTACAGCTACCAATGGGACATGAGAATAACTTTTCTGCCGGATCCAAGACGGCCTTGCAGCCACACTTTGGGCACGTGCAAACATCATCATTTAGGCCAGTCTTTTCAATATTCACTTGCAGCTGTACAGCGTGAAGTCTGGACATCAACTTGGATGGCAAGGTCTTTTCAAGATACTCGAAATGAAATCCCGATGCACAACCATCACTGTGGAAACACTTGAGCTCGATTTCGGGCTGTTTTGTCTCAGGACAGAATCCGAGATTCCCGTTTCCAAAAATCTGGCTTTCCACATAAGACCTCAGGCAAGATGCGCATACTAAGTGCCCACTTTCACGACATGGGATCATCAAATCGAAAAGGGCCTGCTCAAAGCAGCAAGAGCACTCCACTACTGTTGTAATATACGTAGCTTTGTCACCAGTGCTACGTACGATAGCAGTCTGCTCCCTGGTACTAGACCCCCCTTGTCGGACCCATGACTTTCTCAGAGATGGTATGAGTTGATTAAACCTAACGATCAAAAGAATCAGCAGGGAAGGCATTGAACCAAAAGTAACGACGCTACGAGGAGTGTCCTCGTTGAGGCTGGAGTCGTCGTCTTTCCTTCCACCTCCGCCGGCGGCAAGGAACTAGAGTCGAGCGCTGGACTCGTCTCTACCTCTTCCTGCGAGGGCATGGTATATGGACGTATCTTGCCTTTTAGATTGCTGCCCTCCAATAGCTAATCTTTCTCTTCTGTCTCTTGCGAACCTGTTGCTGTCCCCGCCATCGCCATTTCCAATGTTCCTGTTGTCGGAGAGGAGCACGACTCGAATGTTCGAAACAATACAGTAATCGTACGTTCGTACGTACATACATACATGCGACGACCTGTTGTGACCAATCGGCCGTCTGGGCGAAACGGCCGTTTCGTTCTCCAAACGGCCGTTTCGAGCTTTTTCCAATATTTGTGGCTGACCAATCGGCCGTCTGAGGCGAAACGGCCGTTTCGACTGTCGAATCGGCCGTCTCGTCTTCGGAATGTCAGCATGCAAATGACCGTTTCACTTGTCCATCACATAACTTGATTGGCCAGACGGCTGATTGGAGTAAGTGTAAAACATGAAACGGCCGTTTACGTATTGCCGTCTACGTCAGACAAACGGTCGCTTCATCTATAGTCGTAGGAGATATAACGAGTTATTACTGCTGTCAAACGGCCGTTTGGAGAACGAAACGGCCGTTTCACTCAGACGGGCGATTGGTCACAACAGACCGACCCATCACACTACTTTTTGTGCTCTGCGATATGCAGCAATCATTCAGTCATCAGCAATACGCAATACGCTAGCAAAGGCACCATGAGGAAACGACCGCTCCATCACAGCAGCAGCAGCAGGGTATCTCCCCTACCGAGCCGAGCTCATCACAGGATACTCTGCGTGTCTCTTGTTCATTGGGTTGTTGTTCTTTGGAGTGCACCATCTGTGGATGGTTTGTCGATAAGTCCAAATGGCGGCGGCCGCCGTCGCGTGGTTGTGGTGGGCGCCGGCGTCGGAGGACTGGCCGTAGCTGCACGCGTTGCCGCTGCCACGAATGCGCAAGTGCTAATCTTGGAAAAGAATGCCGAAGCAGGAGGGAGGTGCGGATCTTTTGAACGCACGACTACCCAGGGAACCTATCGTCACGAACGTGGACCGAGTTTACTGTTATTGCCCGAAATCTATCGAGACTTATTTAGAGATTGCAACGAGCCATGTCCGTTTGAGATCAAACCTTGCATTCCGGCCTATCAAGTGGTCTTTGATGATGGGGACTGTATTGACTTGGGATTTTCTAAGCAGCGCCAAGGGGCTGCAAACGACAGTGTTACTGCCCCAGCAGAAGAAACAAGCCGAGCAAAAATGGATACGCTGGAACATGACGGAGCCGCCAAGTGGGACGAGTACATGGCGGCATGCGCCGCCTTTTTGGATTGTGGTCTCTCCAACTTTATTGAAGAACGATTCGATCTAGGCAGCTTTCCTGCCTTTCTTTATCAGGCTCTTCGCAAAGGAGCTAAGGCGTGGCCGTTGAAACCACATTCGGATGTCCTGGACGCCACGTTCCAGTCCACCAAGATGCGGGCTCTCGCATCCTTTCAAGACTTGTACGTGGGTCTTGAACCGTACCGGAACAATCGACAGTGGTTTGGAGGTATCTTGCAGTCTACGGCACCTGCAGTTTTTGGATTATTGGCTGCCATAGAGCTACATCCGACTAACGCAAAATGTGGAGTTTTTGCTCCTGTTGGCGGGTTTGCCGCAGTGACTGCAGGTATTGAAAAGCTCGCTACTGATCTTGGAGTTGATATTCAGTGCAATGCGACTGTTGCCAAGATCACGCAAGATGGAGTCTACTATCGTGGCAAAAACGACGCCACTGGCTCAGTAGCCCAATTCGAACCGGCCGATTTGGTTATTGTCAATGCGGACCTACCTTACGCGACCCAAACGATCCTCCTCGATGACATTGACGACAGGAGTGACTCTACAAGCAGTGATAGATTCGACTGGGATGACAAGTACATCTTTAGTAGCGGCGTAATTGCCTTTCATTGGTCGGTGGACAAGGAGCTGACTGATCTCAACACTCACAATGTCTTTTTAAGCGCGGGTAGTCTAGCCGATGCCAAGGCGAGCTGGAAAACACTCCGAGATACACAGAATACCACAGATTCGTTATCGGATGCTCCCTTTAATTTTTATGTGCACTCAGCAAGCAAGACGGACCCAACATCTGCCCCCAAGGTAATTCAATGGCAGCAGTTAAAATCTACAGTGAGCTCACAACTTTTCGGTACGATCGAAGCACTGCTCGTTATACGTTCATCACACTAATCTCCTCTTTCTATTTCACAGGGATGTGACGCGATATTGGTATTGGTCCCCTGTGAGACTCTCTCACACGAGGTCTCCCTAGCTCACGTACCGCGCGATGAGGCTATTTCGGCATACAAGGAACAGTTCGACGAGCAAGCCATCTCTCGCGTAAGAGACGCAGTCTTTCGTCGGCTTGCCGTCATTGAGTCTCTAAAAGACCTGCGAGCGCACATTGTAGATGAGGTTGTGGATACACCTGGATCTTACGCGGACCAATGGAACTTGGCCGGCGGTACGCCCTTTGCGCTGAGCCACGGATTTTCCCAGCTGAGTCTCACACGCCCCGGACCCGAATCTTCCAAGCTTCCCGACGTGCTCTTTTGTGGAGCCAGTAGTAGACCAGGCAATGGCGTACCTCTCGTGCTGACGGGTGCGAAGCTTGTTGCCAATCGAGCGATTGCCAAAATATCAGCACTAGCTTCGTTCGGCCGATGACGCATTCATAACATTGCCTACTAAACTAGGGCAAACTTGCATTGATACAAAGAGCTGCCGTCTCTATCTTTCATTGTATATGTCTCCGCTTCTGGACAGATCTTTTGCCATTAAGTGAGACCGAGAGGGCTTTGGAGCAGTTGACACGAGGCTGCTAGTGTGCATAAGAGACTGGCGTACACACGATGTCTTTTATCCTTATTGCGAACATGCACGGCAACACAATTGCAGTCGGTCGGGCTGTAACCGCATGGCATTGAAACGTAAGTAAGGCTTGGGACGCCCCCAGACAATCAATCTTGGTCGCGTAGACTTACTGGTGCGTACCTTATGTGTTGACTGACTGCACTACCTCGCTTCGACGTTTCGATATAAGCTTTTGCCGTCAGTTCCGTGGCTTATCTTGGTCGCCAAGAGGGTCACCGGTCTCGATGTTTTCGACGAGACACTGGCTCTCTTTAGTGGACTTCAGAAAGATGGAAAGGTGCACGGTCAATACGATAGCTATATTCAGCCTACAGCAGGAGTCAGTGCTTGCTAGGTCGACTCTGGACGGCGCCCAGCGATTCGCCGCGAAAAAGTCATCGGATCAATGGATAGGTGAACGAAATTTGATGGCCCTAGAGCCCATACTTGCTTAAAAGGCTCATTAATGGTCATACATGAAATCTTCAGAGCCTTGGTACTTGGTAGCTAATGGAAGAAACTTTACTACTTTTATGATAAGATAAACTTGGCTTCCACTGACTGGATTACTGAATCGTACCATCTAGCTGCCATGGCGTTATTTTTGCGAGCCAAGACTGGGTACGAATTGTTGATAAGGCTTCGACGGGCTTGGCTTCCATGACGACTTGACCCACTGGAAATCCTTCGCTACTGGCATGACTGTTCCACAATGGATTGAGCTTGATGTTTGGCACAAGATCTCTACAAGCGGGAGCAACCAGGACCACATCAACTGCAAAACTTTTCAGCAAATCGGATACTTGATTTAAGATGGCAGTCTCGTCCTGGTTCGCCTGTAAGACCGTGACGACCGAACAGTAATCACCAACAGCCTTGACAAACTTGTCGCCGACAGACACATTCGGAGCTACTACTGCCACTCGTGGTCGTACCATAAAGACTGGGGAAGTTCCCGTGTAGGATTCTCCGTTAGGCTGGTCGTACCAGTAGCCAGCACCAGGTGTCGACAAGGGTGTAAATATTCCACAATCAGTTATTTCAATCGGCACTGAAGGTTCTCCACCAGTAGTTCCCACAGCTTCCACTGCGTCTACCACTTGCCAACCACTGACAACTCGCCCAAATACCACATGTTTGCCGTCGCATTGTGGGGCAGCCTGAAAGGTGAGAAAGAACTGGCTCGTATTCGAGTTCTTACCAGCGTTCCCCATGGACAAGACGCCCCTCTGATTGTGCTTCTGAAGCAGCCCATTGCGTTCATCTTTGAATTTCTTGCCAAACACGGATTCTCCAGCCGAGCCGTTGCCAAACACAAAATCGCCTGCCTGAATTATGAACCCTGGAATAACGCGATGTACCATGGAGTTCTTGTACGTTAGTGGCTTACCACACGCACCAGTGGCAGGTGGTAACACTTTACCGGCTTCATTCGTCATGGGACCGCAAAGAGTAGCAAAGTTCTCGCACGCCAAGGGAGCAACGTCCCAAAAGAGTTCTAAAATGATACGATTGCCTGCTGCAGGCGGTCTACACTCACAAAGGGTACAGCGATTGGACCATTCGTGATCAGTCCGAATCAGATCTGGGATCCGAGCCAGCTCGGATCCACCCAAGCATCTCAAGTCGGGCGAGGAAAAGCCGTACCGCGTGTCTGTGGCGTTGCAAAAGGCGGCAGCGACGGCGACTTTCTTCCGGTGGCGGTCCACATCCAAGTCAATGTAACAGAAACGCGCGGTTTCGGCAGTGACGCTCGACACCATGTTTGCAATCTCTTAAGTCGTCCTGTCGGCTTGGTCTGCCACGGCCATTGGCACGTACAGATACGGTATGTTTGTTGTACAAATATGGTTAGTGTTAGACTCCGAAGATAGAGTCTTCTCTAGCTTCAATACAGAGGTTGGGTAGCAGAGGTTCCAACGTAAAGTCTCTCTCTCTCTCTTGTTTTTGAAAAATAGAAGATAGTTCCACTGCGCCCACAGTCGTTCTGTCTATCGCTTGCGGCTACAACGCAGTCTCTAGTGGGAGTCTTCAAATCTTTCCTTATCCGTAGGACGACTAGAGGTACCGGTACAGGTAATAGCAGCTCTCGAGTCAGTCGATCGTTGTTGCTGTTATTGGCGATAGTGAGTACCTGGTTGTCTACTTTGGTGAGAGCAGCAGGCAGGTACGGTAACGTTTACCATTGACGTCATTAGGTATGTACCGTATTTTTGATTGGCCGACACGCGGCTTCTTGCGCCTTTCCCGCCACCACACCGTACCCTGTATTTAGTATTTACCGCACCGGACAACCTTTTTTACGCCCGACGAAGCCGGTGGATGGAATTACTAGGAATTGCTGTTGTCGGGAATACTGGTCGGCGTGCCACGTATACCTGAGTTGATTAGCTATTGAGCAGCCCTTAGATACAGGAATCCTTCTACTTCGAATGAACATGACCGCAAGTTGTAGTAAGCCGGCGCTTTGGGGCAGTACCAATTCATGTTGGTGTAGCATTTTGTTAGGTGGAAGGTCTGGTATTCCGTTAACTGTAGTGTCTACTGTAAGGGAAATAAAGTAAGAATCCTCGTTACTGAACAAGTCTTTTAATTATGGCGGATCAAGAAATTGCGCACGCTGAAAATATTGTATTGCACGGTTTCTAAACTTGCAAGCAGTGTGTGTACCCCGTTGTCTAACGTAATACTCTTAAACTAGCTAGAGTAGAGAAGATTACTATCGTATTACAATCCTTGTTGTTGGTTGTAGACTATTCTTTAATTTAGAAGTATGCATCTACTAGGGATTATTAATATAGTTCGTAATGAGTATCGATTGCTGTCGGGACCTTTATGGCGGCAAAAAGGTCCGGTTAACTCACTTTGCTATGTAGATTTTTGGGTAGAAATACACTCATCTCAGAGTGCGGACTTGAATCCTCATACCGGTAGCGAACACGAGACTCCTATTGAAACTGGCATGGAATTTCAATCGATCCCTCTACGATCGAGGCTCGAGTCAATTGTGATAATAAACATGTGAGTTATGTACTACTTCTATCCGTATATCAGCCTGCTAGCCTCAGGCGCATTCATGCACACTACGTAGTCCTTTGATCATACTTTCTTCTCCATATATATTCCATGTACAAATTGAATATAAAGTTGGTAAAAACCGTTTAGAAATGAAATGAAAATTTGTTGAGCGCATCACTACTAGGTGTCCCCGCTTTTAGACAGAAGCCGTATCAACATGATTGTCAGAGGGCCCCAGTCTGTTGCGAGTTGGATAACGTGTCGTCAGCGTCACCCGCATCGCCACCACTGCTGCTCGAAACGACAAAGTAATCACCTTCAAAGGTAAACGAGTGATCCGACACGGAACGATCGTCGTCGTCAGCACCAAAGTCCAAAAGATCAGCAGCCAACGCTTCGTTAAAACCCTCAACTCCATAGGCGGTATCGTCCCATACGTCAGCACCAATATAGTCACCGTCGTTGATAGAGGCAGTTTGAGTACGACGACGCTTGGCTCCACCCGGTTCAGCGTCGGCCGCACGATCGCGCTTTTTGCGCTCGACATCGCCGTGACGTTCGCAAATAAATTGTGCCAAAACCATGTGAAAGCCATTGTCGCGACCCCAGCCTCTGGCTAGGTGACGAAAGGATGCTTCGGGGTTCCCCGTTAGAATGAGAATCTCCATCCACGCCAATTCGCGCTCCCAGCCTTCCAACTGCGTGGCGGGATTGTGCACGGGCCAGAGACCGCGGGCCTGACGTTCTTCGTTGCGATGCCACGCTGCGGGTTTTGAGGCGTGGAAGCCATGCTCCAAGTGGGCAATCAGCGGCATCGTGCCAACGCTCGTCAGGGGATTCCATGACAAGCTTGCGGGTAGAATGGTATCGTAGACGGATTCTCCCACGGGGTCAGGCGGCGGAAGAGCGACGGCAGAAGGATCGGGCCTTGGGGGCAGTGGAGTCGTAACTCTCTTGTGTGCCTTGAAGTGCGACTTGCACATACCATCAAAGTTACCTTGCGCTTGCTTGACGCAGCCATCGGCGCGGCACTTGCGAGGCTTGGCACCGTGGCGCTGGCAGAGACCTTGCGACTTGACGATACGTGTGCATCCATCGGCACGGCAGTAACGGCGCTTGTGTTTGAGAACAGCGGCGGTTCCGTTGCTCATGACAACGTCGGCGACCTTGGGAGTCATTGCAGCGTTTTTGATGTTGTTGGTTCCTTGATGTAGGAGAGAGCTGAGAGGTTGTTGTTGTTGGGCGAAGAGTCGAAGCGATTGAAGGCCAACTGAATGATTCTGCTTAAAAATGAAGTTTGAAGCGTCTGGAAGTTCTTACTCTTTGCGTTAGATCCTTCGGCTTCCTTGACGTTATAGGGACTGACAGCGAGAGAGGAGACAGCACGAACAAAGAAGATATTGGTCGATAGCTGGAGTTGAGCGTTTAGTAGAGCAGCAAAGTGTTTGCAAGAAGCGAAAGTTGAAATTGTGTTGAATGATGGTGTTTGGTGTGTTGTCCTTTTCGCAAAGCGTGTTAAATCCTCGCGGTCGCTTTTCCAGGCTTCGTACCTAATACTACGCTAAAACCCGTGGAAAATCCTTCCGCCCTCGATCGACTGTCCAGAAGCCTGAAATCAATCTTTCTTGTTTCTAGCTCTGATTGACTCACCGTTGTGCCGGAGCGCACCGTAGCTCCACTACTGCGTTTCTACTTCACTCTGAAACGTTTTACTGGACTTGACTTTACCGTTTACCGGCTGCCCTTTTCGCCTTTTTGAGGACAAGGTGGGTGGTGTAGAAAATGTACTGCATTGCACGCAAGATCTTTCTCTGACGAGCGTTCTAGACGAACCAATCCGGATTCTGTTCTTAAATATTGTGGAGGAGCCCAGATGACTGGGCACCTCTCCACGAGCTCCCGCTAAAACCGACATACCAGCTCTTTTGAGAGGTTCCTTGGATTGTCTTCTCTAATATGTATTTATGGAATCTTTCGAGTTTCTCTTTTCGGCATTTCTTTAGCTAGCTTCTTCGGCATTTCTTTTGCTTCTGTTTTCTAAGAATACTTCGCCGGAACAATCTAACGCAATGCCAGACGCCAGACGCCAGACTCCGCCAGCGCGAGCGATATTACGAATGAATAATCTTGAGCTCCGAGGAGGTCATCCTGAATCATGACACTTGACACCACTGCGTGCATGAGCACGATAGTTCAAGTGCAACGTGAAAGAACTGCGGGGGGAGGCAGCAGCAGCAACCAGCCAGCAGGAGCACCACGACTTATTCCTCAACGAGGAGGTCCTCAAGCTTCATCAGTCCACGGCATCACGGGACGAGCTGCAAAAACGACGGTACATCAGAAGGGGTATTTAAGCTAGCGCCACATGATTTCTTAAAGATTCTGTCTAAATCCAAGCCTCTCAACTATCATTTATTGTTGGCCTTTGTTCAGTAAAATTATGTGGGGGCGAATCGCATTTCCTTTTTTAAATTCTATTTGCCCTTTTTTTTCGGTGACGGCGAACGCTCATTATTTTGTGCCCTTTCTCTTCCCACAAAATAATTCTGGTTTTCTAACTTTTCCACTCCATACCTACCACATTAATCTTGTTACTTGTTTCAATTAATATACGCCTGGCGTCTACCATTGATCTGTTGGTGATTCCTTCTGTATTTAGTCAGAACATCTACCATTATGTTGCTCGTGTGTACCGGCCTCAAAGGCTACTCTAGCTTTCTTCTTTATTGCGGTTGCTGGTCCTTTTTAAGTGTGTAATACTGCATTGTTCATTTAACTAGAGGTACTACTTTAATTAAACCTCCTCCATCAAATCCAAGTTGTTGGGTACCTCCACAACTGGATCCCTAACGCCATCATCACTGTTGCGCTTCCGCTTTAATGAATTCAATGCTACCTCTCTCTCTTTCACAAAGTTGGCCTTGTAACTAGCCTCGAAGCTGTCTTTGTCTGCATTGTTTTCTCTGTTGGCTCGGACCATGTGTACCAATTCCCTGTACTAGCGGCGCATTCCAGCATTGGACCAACCTCCGAATTTGCGGCTGCCGCCCTTTGTTTGTTGGAGGGAGTATATGAACGGAGTTTTGTTTGCCCCACTCTTGCTGTTGTCTTCGTGCACGAGTCTTCGGGCTTCTATCCAATTCTTCCATGTGTTCTCCAGTAGAAGTAAACATAACGCTTCATCCGGCCGTTGGTGTTGCTAATAGTCCTTTTTGTTACCTGTCCTCTCCACTTGGTGGGGCCAACTATTTTTGGCAAGATGGTGTTGGCAAAGTATGTGTACGCCGAGTTCACATTGCTGCGCATGTGCAAAATGTCTGTAAGCGTTGGAACGTCTCCATTTTTTCTTTCTAAAATGCATTAAGAGAGTAAGTGAACATTTGCTGTTAGTACCAATAGGTGACGTAACGAAGTAAGTGGCTTCCAATACATCAACTTAGTTTCAGGAAAACGAACTTACCAATAAATGAAATTTTTACTGCGCCATTAACGTTGTTACGTTTCTCGCACAGCACCTGGTTTACTACTCCTTTG